>Ga0208768_1000588_pt1 | contig 23440 bp, 19 predicted proteins | sample AntAceMetag02UK1_FD_184760 | JGI IMG/M metagenome (GOLD analysis project Ga0208768, IMG submission 184760) | Saline lake microbial communities from Ace Lake, Antarctica - Antarctic Ace Lake Metagenome 02UK1 (SPAdes) (version 2) | ecosystem: Environmental > Aquatic > Non-marine Saline and...
ATTCCGACGTCATCGTGTTCGACAGCGACCATCCGACGACATAGCGGCTGTAAAGGTCGATTATCGCGCAAAGGTAGAGGTAACCGCCCTGCACGGGGATATAGGTGATGTCCATCGCCCATACCTGCCCGCTGCGTTCTACCTTAAGGTTCCTCAACAGGTATTTATAGATTCTGTGCAGCTCCCCTTTCCCCCGCTTCGAGGTATTGGGGTTCGGCCCGGTGGCCGATAGGCCCATCAAACGGAAAAGCCGCTCGACGCGCTTTTTGTTGACCGCGTGTCCCATGTCCTTTTGCAGCCATGTGGTGATCCGCGGGACGCCCAGCCAAGGGTGCAGGAGGTTCTTCTCGTCGATAAGGCGCATCAGCTCCAGGTTCAGCTGCGTCTCGCCCTTGGGTTCGTAGTATACGCCACTGCGGTGGATGTCCAACAGTTCGCACTGGCGCACAACGCTCAGCTTCGATTCCTTCGTTACCAGTTTTTTCCGTTCTTTCTTGGACTTACTCATGACGAGGCCGTCTTTAAATAGTCGTTTTCCACTTTTAACTGTCCGATAGTCTTTAATAGCCGTTCCTCCTTTTCCTCCGCCTCGGTCTTGGCGCTCTTGGCCTTCTTGGAGAATACTTCCTCGCCGTTCTTGAGGAACTGCGTCTTCCAGTTGGTGATCTGCGCGGGGTGGATCTTGTGCTTCCTGCCCAGTTCCTGGATGGTCGTCCGTTCGGAGAGTGCCTCCAGAACGACCTTGAACTTGAATTTCGATGTGTGTTTCCTACGTGTCATAATACAGTAAATTTAGGTTAAAAATTAAACTTAACTTACTGTCCTAAAGTCGGGGGGAATTATGCCCTTTATGTTTACATTTCGGAAAATATAGCTTTAAACGAACATCATTGGGGAGAACAAAAAATTCCGATACGAAATCTTATTGTTATGATTAATAATAAGCCAACAGCTAAATTCAAGTTCGTAAGTATAAAACTACTGAGAGAATTGAACGATTATATACAATATTTTGAACCTGTTTTAACCGAAAAACAGCTGAATAGCATAATAACCAAATTGATATAATTAAAAACTACAGCCAATAACCTGTCCTATGAAACATATATAATACAGGCTTTCCGAAAGGTTTTTGTATGTTTAAAAAGTGCGCCAAATTTTATTTGGGTTATATTTATAAAAGAAAATTAAACGTAAAAATTAAAAATTCGGCTTGTGCTAAATCCGAAAAGTTAGCGTTTATTTATGCGCTATGTTCATGGAAGGACTGTTAGCCACAAGTTGAAACATTTTGTCATAAATCGAATTAAGCGAAAAATATAGAAGTAAAAGTATTAACTATAGCATGCTCGCTACAAATCTATTAATTAGTCAAGATATGGAAAAAACGAATTGGCTTAACAAACCTAAATCTTGAGAGGTTAAGGACGGAAATCTAAAAATGAAAGTAACACCTGAATCGGATTATTAGCAGAAAACACATTACGGTTTTACAGTAGATAATGGTTCATTTTTATGAAGCTTACACCTAGAGGTGGAGAATTTGAAGTGTTAATGATAAATTTCTGGAAATTATAAAACTCGATTTGACCAAATGCCTTGGTTGCCGTCGCCAATAGGATAAAAGCCGATCTTTTGATATTTCTATCAATAGCTCTAACTTTTTTTCGTATTTTAAATTTAAAGTATTCATTATAAATGTTTATAGCTTAGATAGATTATCGATAATCAGTAAAATGGACAACTTTTTACGCTCAAATCAAAATGGACAACGGGTTATTTTAATAAAATAGAATTCAAACATAATGATGAATACGAAAGTCTTTGAAATTATTGATTTTGATTTGTCCATGGGAAACAAAAGCCCTAGCGTTGCAAATACTGCAATTAGTACCCTGTTCGTTTATTTAGTACATGAGGGCAACCTAGAAGAGACCCAAAAGAATACTTTCCTAAAAATAATAGAAGAAAAAAACTTGCCCATAGTAGAAATGGCCAAGCAATTCGCTTTTCATTTGATAAACAATTTTACGGGTCAAGTAAAACAGGAACTTACTGCAATTGAAAATAAAGAAATAGGGCTTGAAAATATATTGAATAATGCAGCACTAGTTGATTTTGTAGAAATGGAGCTGGTAGACCCTACAACATCATATAGAAAGTGGGAATTCGGAAAATTTTCCATCCAATATTTTATCAATGAAATCAATAGTGCGGAATTTGAAAAAATGGAAGGCAACGATGATATTGAATCAAATGAGTTAATAGAATCATTTGCGTTGAATCTTGATTTACTAGCCACTAAACTGGACGACCATGAGAAGCTATTCTTGATCGTTGCAATAAAACAAAAGCTGTCCAAAAACAATCTGAATATAGCTACTTACGATTTGATGGGAAGTTTTGTACAGCGCAATCTTTTGGGAATGTCCCTACGTATGGGCGTGCTGAAAAATGCGTTTCGTGAATCCCTTTCCCTAGCCATAAAGAACCAAAACCGAAAAGGCCCCAAACGATAATGAATGCCAAAAAGTTGCTTACATACTTGGATCAGCTTGAAAGGCAGCCCGACCTAACAGTCAATGGAAACACCTACACTTTGGAACAGGTGCAACTGGCCAAAAAGATAACCGCCGATATTGAAGTTGAACTTGGATTTAGGCCATCAAAGCCAAAACTTTCAAGGAGGAGGGCATTTATCGTCATTTTGGAGGAGTTGTATTATGATGTTCCGGAATACCCTGCAAACTTATCTTTGGATGCCATTAATAGAAGAGCCGTCCAACGCTTTGAATTTGCCCAACGTGCCTTAAATGGTTTGGCGACCCCTAAGGAAATCCATCCAAAAGACGCTTGTAGTTATTATGAAAATAATGGTATTAAAAAAATGAACTACCGGCGTGCTCTATCTCACTTGGTCAATTTTCGCTCCTTATTCTTTCAAGTTGCGCCAGCAGCAGAATCCCTAACAGAAAAATACCAAGAAGTGTTACTTTGTTCCTAAAAAGTGGTGTACAGTCTTGTTGTACAGCACTACCATTTTCATTTGTCGTTTGCCATTAGGTTTGCTATAAGTTAATCGGAGGTCACGAAGCAAGCTATGTTTTTGCAAGCAAAAACTGCTCACTTTGTTCGCAAGCTTGTCGGGGATCCTCCCCAAACCCCTAAATTATGGCACGTCCAAAAAAGGATATACAATCATTGAAGGCTATCAGGATAAATGTCCGGATGACGGTGAACGAGTACCTTATCCTGTCCGCCAATGCCAGTTGCCTTGGCATATCCATACCGGATTATATTCGAAGAACATCTACAGGTAAAGTACTTCCCAGGAAAAGGCTGGCGCCTGAAGACAGAACCCTTTTCGTGGAACTCAGTCGGGTAGGGAACAACATCAACCAACTCACTAAAAAGGTGAATTCTGGAAACCATTATCCAAAACAGGTACAACAAGAATTGGCACAATTAAAAGACGTGTTGGACGATTTGACACTAAAAATTATCCGCCATGATAGCTAAGATTATCAAAGGGAAGGATTTTTATGGGGTATTGGCCTACAATGATCAAAAGGTAGGGCAGGGGAGCGCACAAATCATCGATGCCAATATTGGCTTAGGTTCAACGGTGGAAAATACCAACAGTTTCAATGCGGTGAGAGCATTTCGGCCAAACCTTGGAAAAGCAGTGTTGCATGCTTCCCTGAACCTGCCCTATCAGGATAAGCTTTCGGATAATGAATTCGCAAAACTTGGTTGCGATTACCTTAAGGCTATGGGTTTTGACGACAACCAATACATCATCTACAGGCACCATGATCAAAAGCACCAGCACATCCATATCATAGCCAATCGGGTCAGTTATTCGGGAAAGGTGGTAAGCGATGCCAAAGACCTGTTCCGTAGTAAAAATATATTGCGAAAACTGGAAGTTGACTACAACCTCACCCAATTGGATGGGACCATTGTTAGAAAGGAGTCACCCATTACCCAACAGGAAATTGAAAAAGCATTGCGTACCGGAAATGCACCAATGAGGTATATCCTTCAAGAGAAAGTAAGGCAGGCAATAAATAAATCGCAGAATACCCAAGGGTTTGTAGAAAAACTACATGCCCAAAACGTTCATCCAAGGTTCAACGTAAGCAAAACAACGGGTAGGGTAAGCGGTATTTCATTTGAATGTGAAGGAATCATATATAAGGGCAGTACCCTGGGCAGGAGCTATTCATGGAACGCCATCATTAAACACATCGATTATGAACAAGACAGAGACCGTGCAATTGTTCTCCAAACTAATTCAGCAGAACAAAGAGATCTTAGAAGAACTATCCCGATTGAAGGAGGGATTGGAGAAAGTTCGAAACAACCAAAAGGTACTATCGGACGGTCAGGGGAAATTATTGGCCAACCAAAGGATCATTTGGGAATTTCTGAAAAAGTTAACCTAGGGCCGGAACCATTCAATACTTATAAAAACGAATTGGATGGACTGCTTTGGAGAAGGCGAAGAAAAAAAGGAAGAAGTAGGTAGTGAAAACCGCGAGCGTACATATAGAACCATTAAATCTTACAGGGAGAGAATTTTGTGAGCGATTGGGCATTTCCTATAATGGCCAAATAATGCAATCATTAAGAGACCAAGGATTGGTCGATTTTTTTAAAGTGGGCAAAAAATATCTATATCCTAAGGAAGACATCGAAACAATAAACTTAAAATTACGAAAGGGAGAAATATCCATCAAGGTCAATAATGGATATTATATTACGATTAACTAAAGAATTAGCGCTATCCAAATAGCCTATTCATTTCATCAGTTTGTTCTTTTTGATAAAAGTCTTTTAGGTAGTGCTGGGTAGTAGACAGTTTAGTATGCCCTAAAAGCTTGGAAATCATTAATAAGCCTGTATCGTTTTTTACCGCAAAATCCGCAAAGGAATGTTTTGCCATATGCATATTGACCCGTTTTTCTATATCGGCTTTTTCACAAACAATACGTAAAGATCGGTTTATGGCATTATTGGCAATATATAGTTTGTACTCGATTTTTTCTCCATCTTTTGCGTCCATACCATAAAGAGGCGGAAAGATATAGGTATTGTTTTGCCCTTTATATCGTTCTAGAATTGCAATAGCCTTGGGAGTTAATGGCAGTGTTCTTTTTGCTCCGGCTCTTGTTCTAGATTTAGCCATCGTATAAACAAGTTCATTTCCCAGAATATTTGTCCACTGAAGCTTGCATATATCGGAGAATCTCATACCCGCAGTATAGAAGGAAAAGAGGAACATATCCCTCGCTTTGATCATTCCCTTGAATCTAATAGGAATCTCCAATTCTGATAGTTGGGTTATTTCCTCAAATGTCAAAGAATCTTTCTGTACATTTTCTGTCACTATTGTATAGCCACGTATAGGGTTCTCTTTTATAATGCCCATTTTCATCGCCTTATTTAAAACTGCATACATTGATTTGAAATTTGAGGCTACGGTATTTATTTTATTTCCTTTTTCAAGCATCCATTTTTCATAATCTTTTGCAAATTGGACGGAAAGATCGGAGAATGAAACGTGGCTTGAGAATTTTTTTAGTTTTTCTATATACTTCTGCTGCGTATTGGCCGTGCGTATCTTTCCTTTTAACTTGGCTTCATCAACAATTTGCTGATAGAAATCCAAAAAAGAACTGGAATCATACTTCTTGTTGTTTTTAAATAAAAAGTGCAAGCGTTTGGCCGATACCCCTTTGTTGCTATAATAGAGTTGTTGAACGGAAACCAATAAGGATTGAAGGTTGGCGTTTAGGTTTTCTTCAATGGGATGCCTTTTGACTTTTTTCTTCCGGTCGTCCCATTGTTTTTTTTCAATTGATATTCCAGAATCCAAGTATTGAACATCTTTTTTTGAGGTCTCCATTTTAAGTCTGACCACCTGGGTGCCATTCTTCTTAACGTAGTGTGAGAGATAATAGTTAAAATTCATTTGTTCGTTATTTGTTCGGAATCCTATCAAATATAAACAATTATAAACGATTATAAAAGATAAATACCCTAAGTAAATTGGGGGCTCTTGCTAATGTTTCAGGGTGTTTCATTGCTTATTCTTGCATCGTATGGTATACGTTCTGAACGTCATCGTCCTCTTCAATTTTTTCCAATAGTTTTTCTACGTCGGCAGCTTCCTCTTCGTTCAAGGCTTTGGTAACCTGCGGAATACGCTCAAAACCAGAGGACAAAATTTCTAATCCCCTATTTTCCAGTTCTTTTTGAATAGCCCCAAAACTTCCGAACGGACCGTAAATAAGGATACCATCATCATCTACAAAAACTTCCTCGGCACCAAAATCGATGAGTTCCAACTCCAATTCTTCTGCATCTAAGCCTTCTGCCGGAACCCTGAAATTACACGTGTGATCGAACATAAATTCTACCGAGCCTGAGGTACCTAAACTACCGTTGCACTTATTAAAATAACTACGCACGTTGGCTACGGTTCTTGTATTGTTGTCGGTTGCGGTTTCTACCAAAATTGCTATGCCATGCGGTGCATAGCCTTCAAAAAGAACCTCTTTGAAATCTCCAAGGCTTTTGTCGCTTGCACGTTTAATAGCGCGCTCTACATTGTCCTTAGGCATGTTTACCGCCTTGGCATTCTGTATAACGGCACGTAGTCTAGAATTGGAATCCGGGTCGGGACCTCCCTCTTTTACCGCCATAACAATATCCTTGCCAATGCGGGTAAAGGCTTTGGACATGGCGGACCACCGTTTCATTTTTCGCGCTTTTCTAAACTCAAAAGCTCTTCCCATATTCTGTTGTTTAATTTGTGCAGGTAAATTTACTAAAAATTCAAAGTGAAAGATTTAGTCGCTCTCCACAATTTCCTCTATCGTTCTGGCTAACACAAAATCCTTTTCGGTAACACCGTTGGCATCGTGGGTGTTTAATCGTATGTTCAAGGTTTTGTAGACATTGCTCCAATCTGGATGATGGCCTTGGGCCTCACATTCAAACGCAATGCGCGTCATTACGGAAAAAGCTTCTTTAAAATCCTTGAATTCGAAGGTGGTTTCTATGGCACCGTCCACATATTCCCATCCGTCCAATTGACTTAGATAATCCTGTATTTGCTTGTCTGTAAATTTTTCCATGGTTCTATAGCTTTTAAAAATTCATATTAACTTAAAACATGATGCTCTATAATATCCTGATAGGTAAACTGCAGGTTTTTAGGTAGTTTGTTGGTTTTTGGTAATACAGCCAAATACCGGTCTTCGTTTGTAGTATATACCCTTTTTAATATGGCATTAAAATTCCCCACCCGCTCTAAAACCTCTTTAATAAAATCTTCATGATGTACCAGATCCATACTACCTAGATGATATATTCCTGTTTTATTTCTGTTGATAAGATAATGAATTTGTTGAGTAAGTCTATCGTCGCTCGTTACATTTAAAATTAAATTGGGAAATACCTCTACAGGTTCGTTCTGCAATATATTATTTTTCATTTCCTTTATTCTGGGCGAACCGTTTCCAAAGACCATGGGAATTCGTAAGATGCCCCATTTGTTTTTGGGTAAGCGCAACAGCATATTTTCAATTTTTATTTTCAAGCGTCCGAATACACTTTCAGACAGGGTTTTATCTGTTTCGTAAGAGGGATATTTGCTGTACGCATCAAAGACGTTGGCAGAGGAAAGGAAATACAAGGTGCACTCCTGGGCCATGATATATTCGGCTATATGTTGATGGGCGATTACCTGTGCCGAAAAACTTCCGCGCAAGGCCGAAATAATGATTTGTGGCCGTACTTTTTCCAGAAGATGAAAAATATCATCGTTCTCCAAATCGTAGCGATAAAATTGTTTGTTGGATGCAAAGGGTTTGGTGGCGTGGCAATAGGTGCCATAGGTATCAAAATAATTGCACAGCTCCTTATATATGGCGTTGCCAAGAAAACCGCTACCTCCTAATATGAGTATTTTTTTACTTTCCAAACTAGAAGATAGATAAGCCGGATAGGGTGGTTAAACGCTCCAAGGCCGTCATCCCTTTCGCAGAATTCCCTTTTTTGTTAAGTGCCGGCGACCAGGTTGTAATGCAATAATGATTTGGCAAAAGTGCTACAATACCTCCGCCCACACCACTTTTTCCCGGCAGGCCTACCTCAAAGGCAAATTCCCCGGCCTCGTCATAAAAACCACAGGTAAGCATTAAGGCATTTATTCGCTTTATCTGACTACTGGTCAGATGCTTGACATTTTGTTTGCATTTGCCCCCGTTTATAAAAAGGTAGAACGTATCACAAAGCTGGGCACAGTTCATGTTCAGCGAACATTGATGAAAATAAAAATCAAGCACTTTTTCGACATCATTGCTTAGGTTACCGTAGGATTTAAGCAGATTTGCCGCTGCATAATTCTTAAAACCGGTATTTTTTTCCGATTGTGCAACGTTTTCATCGTAGTGTATAGATTCATCATTGGCCAGCTCTCTTACAAACGCTAAAAAGTCTGCTTTGGGATTTTCCAATTCGGAGACCAGAATATCTGCGATTACTATGGCTCCCGCATTTATTAAAGGATTTCTCGGAATTCCGTTCTCCAGCTCCAACAAGGATAAATGGTTAAAGGGATCACCGGAAGGTTCAACATCCACGCGTTTCCACATTTCTTCCCCTACACATTCCATGGCCAATGATAGGCTTAATACTTTAGATATACTTTGTATGGAAAAGTGTTCCTGACTGTCCCCAACACTATAGTGGTTCTGTTGGATGTCCAAAAGCTCAATTCCAAATTTGGAGTTGTTCACGGCCGCAAGTTCAGGAATGTAAGAAGCTACTTTTCCCGTAATGGGAAGCCTTGAAACTTCTTCGTAAATGGTATCTAGATGTTGTTGAAAGTGTTGCATTACCCTTTGTAAAATGGAGCTTTTACTATGGTCGCTGTAATAGCGTTTTTCCGTATTTGAATATGAATTTTTGTACCTATGTCCGAAAGTATAGTAGGGACGTAGCCTAATCCTATTCCCTTGCCCAAGGAAGGCGACATGGTACCGGAGGTCACGATTCCAATCTTTTTGCCCTGTTCGTCCACAATATCGTAATCGTGTCTTGGTATTCCTCTTTCATCCAGTTCAAAGGCCACCAGTTTGCGTTCCGCCCCGCGTTCTTTTTCCTTGGCCAAGGCTTCGCTATTTACAAAGTCTTTTGTGAATTTGGTAATCCAGCCGAGTCCGGCTTCAAAAGGGGAGGTGGTATCGTTAATATCGTTTCCGTATAAGCAATAGCCCATTTCTAAACGTAGGGTGTCCCGCGCTGCCAAACCTATCGGTTTAATACCATAAGCCGCACCGGCCTCAAACACCATGTCCCAAACCTGCTTTACTTCGGAATTTTTACAATAAATTTCAAAACCGCCACTTCCTGTATATCCGGTGGCAGAAATGATAACATGTGCTATGCCTGCAAAATCGGCCACTTCAAAATTATAAAACTTTATATTCGATAAATCCACCGAAGTAATAGATTGCATAGCTTCTATGGCCTTTGGGCCTTGAATGGCCAAGAGGGAATAGTCTTCGGAAAGGTTTCGCATTTCGGCTCCTATTGCTTCGTTATAGGTGCTGATGTGCGCCCAATCTTTTTCTATATTGGAGGCATTTACCACCATTAAATATTGTTCCTCTTTTAATTTGTAGATGATAAGGTCATCTACGATACCACCGGTTTCATTGGGTAAGCAGCTATATTGTGCCCTTCCTATAGTAAGTTTTGAGGCATCGTTAGAACTCACTTTTTGAATCAATTCCAATGCTTTTGGCCCGCTTATCAAAAACTCGCCCATGTGGGAAACGTCAAAAACGCCCACTCCAGCTCTTACCGTTTCGTGTTCTGCGGTAACGCCTTCATACGAAACAGGCATATTGTAACCGGCAAAAGGAACCATTTTGGCACCTAGTGACTCATGGATTTGGGATAGGGCTGTATTTTTCATGGGTAGCGTTTTAAGTGGTGCAAATTTATAGAATTAAATAAGGAAACGCCTAGTCCACGGTCTTATGTTTTATATAATTTTTAGGCGTTTTTTAGAATGCATTTTTAAAAAAAAGCGGTAATTTGAATTTTTAAAATCAATAGGATGTTAAAGCGTATTTTATCAATTACAGTCGGAATGCTATTGCTTGTTGAACTCAATGGACAGGATACGCCAACCGATTATTTGTCGGCCGAGTTCCATAAAGAACGACGGGAAAAAGTTCGTGAAATGATGTCCCCGAACAGCGTTTTGGTGTTTTTTGCCAATCCGGAAAGAAATAGGGCCAACGATGTGGATTATATCTACCACCAAGATCCGGATTTTTATTACCTCACAGGATATAGGGAACCCAATGCGGTACTGCTTGTTTTTTCCGATAGTCAGCAAAACACAGCGGGAGAAACCTACAACGAACTCATCTATGTGCAGGAACGGGATGCTCGCGCGGAACAATGGGACGGTAAGCGCCTGGGCGTAGAGGGAACAAAGGAAAAATTAGGCTTCACCATGGCGTTTAATGGAGACGAATTTTCAACTACTCTGGTAGATTTTTCTTCGTTCGATACCGTTTCATTTTTTGACTTTGAGAACGATCATAGGGATAAACGGGGTAATGCAGATTTGTTCGACCTTATAAAGACATTTAAGGAATTGGCCAATTATCCGGCGGATTATGATGCCAAAAAACAGGAACTGTATTCCATGATTACGTCTACACCCATTGAAAATAGTGCTAATGTAGCTCAGATTCTGGGGCGTTACCTTAACAACTATGCCAATTTGCAGGAGGATGAATTGTTAACAGGATTCGCAAATTCCGAGGATGAAGCCGTGCGCAAGGAGATTCGGGAAAAAGTGCTTGTCGTTCAAAAAACGAACAACTTGGATTCTTCCATGATTTCCGAAATTATGAACACCCTTAGGGAGACAAAAACGGAAGAGGAACTGGTTTTGTTAAAAAAAGCGATTGAAATCTCTGCCGTGGGACAAATCGAGGTCATGAAAGCGTTGCATCCCAATATGTCGGAGACCGAAATACAAGGGGTACACGAATATGTTTACAGAAAATATGGAGCTGCACATGAGGGGTATCCTTCCATAGTGGGTGGCGGTAACAATGGTTGCATCCTACATTATATCGAAAACAATAAGACCAAGGTGGGCAACGATTTGGTGCTGATGGACTTGGGAGCCGAATATCACGGGTACACGGCCGATGTAACACGCACCATTCCCGCGGACGGTACTTTTTCTAAAGAACAAAAGGCTATTTATGATATTGTTTACGATGCACAGGAAGCCGGTATAGCCGCTAGTGTTGTCGGCGCTGCGTTTAAAGCTCCTGGCACTGCGGCAAGTGAAGTCGTGGCGAAAGGTTTGTTGAAGCTTGGGATTATAAAGGAGGTTAGCGAAGCTAGGACTTATTTTCCCCACGGCACTTCCCACTACTTAGGTTTGGATGTACACGATAAGGGAACCTATGGTGCCTTTAAACCAAATACGATAATTACGGTAGAACCTGGCATCTATATTCCAGAAGGTAGCGATTGTGATAAAAAGTGGTGGGGCATTGCGGTACGTATAGAGGATGATATTCTTATCACCGAAAAAGCCCCTATAAATTTATCTGCCATGGCACCAAGGACAACGGAGGCTATTGAAGCTATGATGAAGCAGCCTAGTCCTTTGGATAATTTTGTTTTGCCTTCGCTGGATTAGCGATTCAATAAATACGTCTTTAACTCTTGATAGGTTTTTATAGAAATGGACTTTTTTTTCTTGTCCATCACTTTTTGGATTTGCGGAGGAATATCCAGTTTTTGCCCTATAGTTTCCTCTACGACATCCAAAAATTTGACGGGATGTGCCGTTTCCAGAAAAATCCCATAACTATCCGGATGCTGTTCTTGGTATTTTTTAAGGCCTAGGTAGCCTACTGCGCCATGGGGGTCGGCAATATAGCCGCTCTTGTTGTAAATTTCTAAAAGGGCTTTCCTCGTTTCGGTATCGGTAAAGGAGTAGGAGGAGAGGTGCTGCTGCAGTTCGTCAAAATTATCTTGGAACAAATGTCGTATCCTAATAAAATTACTGGGGTCTCCCACATCCATGGCATTGGAAATCGTGGCTGTGGAAGGCTTTGGGTCGTAAATACCCGTTTTCATAAAATGGGGTACGGTATCATTTACATTGGTTGAAGCTATAAAATGGGCTACGGGCAACCCCAATCGTTGGGCTATCATTCCGGCGCAAATATTTCCAAAATTTCCGCTAGGTACCGAAAAGACGATGTCTTTCAATTCCGTTTTATTCTTATCAGCGGCCAAACGCACTTGTTTGTAGGCAAACAAAAAGTAAAACAGTTGCGGCAGCCAACGCGCTACGTTGATAGAGTTGGCCGAGGTCAATTGCATGGTTTTTAGTAAATCTGTGTCCAAAAATGCGGTTTTAACCATGGCCTGACAATCATCAAAGGTGCCTTCTATTTTTAGGGCGGTAATATTTTGTCCCAAGGTGGTCAACTGTCGTTCTTGGATATCGCTCACTTTACCGCTTGGGTAGAGGATGACCACTTTCACTCCTTTTACCCCTAAAAAACCATTGGCAACGGCACCACCAGTATCTCCAGATGTGGCCACAAGAACGGTAACCTCGTTCTGTTCGTTTTTGGAAAAGTAACCCAAACAATTTGCCATAAAGCGCGCACCTACATCCTTAAAGGCCATGGTGGGGCCGTGAAACAGCTCTAAGGTGGCTATATTTTCTTCAATTTCAACGACTGGAAATTCAAAATCGAGCATATTGGCGAGTATTTCCCTTAATTTTTCGTTGGGAATCTCGTCAGCTACAAATTGATGAATCGCATTAAAAGCAATTTCCTGATCGGAAAGTTCCGTAATCCTCTCATAAAATGATATAGGTAACGCTGTAATTTTTTCTGGAAAATACAATCCACGGTCTGGTGCAATTCCGTTTATGACAGCATCTTTAAAAGATACTATGGGTGCTTGGTGGTTTAGGCTATAAAAATTCATTGGCTACGATGCTTTGTATTTTGTTCCTTACTTTCTTTACAATTGTCTAATGCCGTTCATATTTATTTTGGACACATGTACGTCAAAATCAATTCCTATTTTCTCATACACTTCTTTCATTGCATCGCCCACTTTTCTTGCCGTTTTTTCTCCCTTGCTAAAGGAGAAAATAGAAGGTCCTGATCCGGAGATGCCGCAGCCTAAGGCGCCGTTCTCAATGGCGGCTGATTTTACCGCATCAAAACCCGGAATCAAAATAGACCTAATGGGCTCTACGATGTGGTCTTCCAGGGAGCGTCCAATTAAATCGTAATCGGAAGTAAACAGACCGGCGATTAAACCACCTAGGTTGCCCCATTGTTTTATTCCATCGGCTAGACTAATGGTCGTTTTTAGTATTTTTCGGGAGTCGGATGTTTTTACTTCTATCTGGGGATGTATCACCGTGGCGTATAATTCCGCCGGACTAGGGATGGGTATTACGTCCAATGGACTGTAGCTACGTACTAAGGTAAAGCCGCCAAAAAGTGCTGGTGCTACATTATCCGCATGTGCGACATCGCTGGCCAGTCGTTCGCCTTCCATCGCAAATTTTACCAATTCTAATTTTGAAAAAGGGGTACCCAATAGTTGGTTCATGGCCCAAACGGCTCCTGTAGAACTTGCGGCGCTACTGCCTATACCGCTTCCTGCCTTTATTTTTTTGTAGATTTCTATATCAAATCCACCATCGTAATCGCTTACAGCCAAAAGTGCCAAACCTGCCACGCCGGCAACATTTAAGTGGGTTTCCATAGGAAGCTGCTGTCCTTCCAGTTTTGTAATCCTAATTCCTTTTTTATGGCTCTTGCGGACTAACATTTCGTCTCCAACACTTTCCAAGGCAACGCCAAGTACATCAAATCCGCAAGAAATGTTGGCTATGGTCGCTGGGCAAAAAATCTTGATTTCGTTCATGAATAGGGTTTCTATTGTTTCTGGTTTCCATGGTTTAAAGTTGTTTCCAAGTTGCAAAATATAAGAACTGGAAACATGAAACTACAGAAACCGCAAACTAATTTATCTTAAAAGTTGCCGATTCTAATAATATCGGCGAATATACCGGAAGCCGTCACATCTGAACCGGCACCGGCACCCTTAATGATCAGGGGCTGGGTGGGGTATCTTTCTGTAAAGAACAATACAATATTGTCACTTCCTTCCAAATTGTAAAAATCATGCCCTTTTGGGATTTCCTGGAGGCCTACGCTGGCCTGTCCGTCCTCAAATTGTGCTACATATTTGAGCTTGGTGTCTTGCCTTGTCGCATGGCTATATATTTTTTGAAAGTCTTTCCCATACTTTTTTAAGGAAGCAAAAAAGGACTCATTCGTATCCGTGGCTAGACTTTCCTCGGGAAGAAACGAATCATTTTTAATGTCTGTCATCTCTAATCGATGTCCACTTTCTCGCGCCAAAATCAATATTTTACGCATAACATCCACACCGCTCAGGTCAATTTTTGGGTCTGGCTCAGTATACCCTTCTTCTTGCGCATGTTTGACTACATCGTGAAAAGTAGTGGTATCATTAAAATTATTGAACACAAAATTTAGGCTACCGGAGAGAACGGCCTGTATTTTCCGGATTTTATCGCCAGAAGCGATTAGATTTTTTAAGGTATCTATGATGGGGAGGCCAGCTCCTACGTTTGTTTCAAAAAGGAAAGGGGCATTGTACGTGCGTGCAAGTTCTTTTAACTCCAAATAGTTGGCGTATGGAGAGGAGCATGCGATTTTATTGCAGGTAACCACTGAAATACTGTTACTTAAATAGTCCTTATAGGTTTGCGAAACCGCTTCGCTTGCCGTATTGTCCACAAAAATGCTATTGCGCAAATTGAGCTGGTTTACGGTTTCAAAAAATTTGGTCTTGTCCGCTTTTTCGCCATTAGCTAAAAGCGATTCCCAAGTTTTCAGGGGAATTCCGCCATCGTCAAATATCATTGTTCTGGAATTGGAAATACCCACTACCCTAATATTGAGTTTTAGGTTTTCCTTTAGGTATTTTTTTTGTTGATGAACCTGATTCAGAAATTTGGCACCCACATTCCCGACGCCCATAACAAAGAGGTTCAGTTGTTTTATGTTTTCCTCAAAAAACTCTTCGTGCAATGCGTTCAGGGCTTTTTTCACATCTCGTTCATCAATTACGCAAGAAATATTACGTTCGGAAGCACCTTGTGCAATAACCCTAATATTCACATTGTTTTTGCCAAGGGTACTGAACATTTTTCCGCTAAGTCCCTGATGGTTTTTCATGTTATCGCCCACTAAGGCCACAATGGCCAAGGAGCGTTCTGGAACAACTTTGTTAATGCGACCCCGTTCTATTTGATACGCAAAAGCTTCGTTTACGGCCGCAACCGCAGTAGTTACATCAGCTACCGAAATTCCTATACAAATCGAGTGTTCCGATGAGGCCTGTGTAATAAGAACAACATTAATATTAGCTTGGGAAAGAACTTCAAAGAACTGCTTTGATATCCCTGGAATGCCAACCATCCCTGAACCTTCCAAGGATAACAAGGCTATATCCCCAATATGGCTTATGCCGCGCACTGTTTTTCCTTTTTCATTTCTGGATTTGGTAATTAAGGTACCATCCGCATCTGGGTCAAAGGTATTTTTTATCCGAATGGATATCCCTTTTGTCAAAGCCGGTTGTATGGTAGGTGGATAGAGTACTTTTGCACCAAAATGGGAAAGCTCCATGGCTTCTTCGTAAGAAATATGAGCGATAGGTTTTGCTTGTTTAACAATTTTGGGATTGGCCGTGTACATGCCGCTTACATCTGTCCAAATTTCTAAGATAGCGGCGTTTAACGCAGCGGCATAAAGCGCAGCGGTATAATCGGAACCGCCTCTTCCTAAGGTTGTCGCATCTCCGGTTTCGGAGCGCGAGATGAATCCCGGGCAAACGGTTACCTTATGATGGGATGTGTTGAAATAGGCACTGCAATTGGTATTTGTTTTTTCTATATTTACCGTAGTTCTTCCATTTGTAAGTCTTGTGATAATCAATTCTCTACTGTCCTTATAGGCGCAGTCTATTCCTTTACTTTTAAAATATTCAGCAATAATATAGGAGGAAAGCAACTCTCCGTAGGATACTATTTTATCCGACAGTTTTTTGGTAATCTCTCCTATGAAAAAGGCACCGTCCAACTGGGTTTCTAATACGTTTAGCTCTTTTTTTGCATTGCTTAAAACAGCACTCTGTTCCGTGATAGGTATCAAAGCCTTAATGGCATCTAAGTGTCTGGTTTCAATCCCCTTTAAAATCGCTTTGTAGGAGCTGTCCTGTTTTTCGGCAAGAACTCCGGCATGTATGAGTTCGTCCGTAACGCCCCCGAAGGCGGAAACAACAATAATCGTCCTATCGGTATAGCCATTTATGATATTTTTTATTTTAGTAATGTTTTCCGGACTGGCTACTGAGGTGCCGCCAAACTTTAATACTTGCATATCTCGTAATTATTAACTTGAAAAAAATAAGATTGTACTTGAACTGGGGACGGAAAATAGTAGTTTTTACCCCCAAGGGGTAAAGCATACAGTGGCGGCACCAAAACCTTTTATTAAGGTCCGGTATGCTATTTTTAAGAAGGGTTCTAGGCTGAACATACTATGGGTTAAGTCTCAAAAGTAGTACTTTTGACTTCCTAAACAAAAGATGCTACAAATTTTTACCGAATCGTTATTTTTACTTAAATAAAACTACGCAATGAAGCTTTTTAGTGCCGATCAAATCTATTCCGCTGATAAATTCACAATCGCGAAACAAAATATTACAAGTGATGAGCTGATGGAGCGGTCGGCTGTACAATTATTTAATTGGATGCATCTACGTATGCAGGGAGCGCCCGTTAAGATTCATATCTTCTGTGGCATAGGTAATAATGGAGGCGATGGGATAGCTTTGGCGAGACACCTTAAAGAGCATGGATACACTATTGCCGTTTATATAGTAAAGTATAGTGACAAGCGTTCCAAGGATTTCTTAATCAATTTAGATAGGTTGAAAGACCGAAAAATTTGGCCCGATTATATGGATTCCGATGATGAACTGCCCGAAATTGGGCCTGATGATATTATTGTAGATGCCATTTTTGGTATTGGCTTAAATAGAACACCAGACGATTGGGTTATCAACCTCATACAGCACCTGCATGATTCTAAAGCCTTTATTTTATCGGTGGATATTCCCTCTGGCTTATATACGGATAGCGTTCCAGAAAATAAGGAAGCAGTTGTAAAGGCAAATTATGTATTAAGTTTTCAAACTCCCAAATTGGTATTCTTTTTACCTGAGACGGGAATCTTTGTAGAGCAATGGGAATTACTGAATATAGGGTTGGAGCCAGAATTCTTGATCAAAGAAGAAACAGATTTTGTACTCATTGGTAAAAACGAAGTTTTACCTATATATAAGCCCAGGGAAAAATTTTCCCACAAGGGCATTTATGGCCATGCCTTGTTGGTGGGCGGTAGTTATGGTAAAATTGGAGCGGTAAAATTGGCAAGTGCAGCGGCATTGAAAATAGGAAGTGGTATGGTGACTTCCTATTTGCCTAATTGTGGTTATGCGGTTTTGCAATCTTCCTTGCCCGAGGCTATGGTGTTAACGGATGGCGAAAAGTCAATCACAAATATTGACTTTGAAATTTCACCTTCTGTAATAGGTATTGGCATGGGAATGGGTACCGCACCGGAAACGACAAAGGCATTTGAAAAATTTTTAAAAGCAAATACAATACCCTTAATTGTTGATGCCGATGGTCTGAACATACTGTCCGCCAATAAGAAGTTACTTTCGGCCTTGCCAAAACAAAGTGTGCTGACGCCACATCCAAAGGAATTGGAACGGCTTATTGGAACATGGAAAGATGATTTTGACAAGCTGGATAAAGTGAAAACTTTTTCAAAAAAATTCGATTGTGTCGTTATCATTAAAGGAGCCCATACGATTACCGTTTATAAAGATAAGGGGTATGTGAATACTACGGGAAATCCAGGGATGGCAACAGCTGGTAGTGGAGATGTGCTCGCCGGTATTCTCACTGGTATGATAGCTCAGGGCTATCAGCCTTTGCAGGCTGCCATTTTTGGCGTATACCTTCATGGAAAGTCTGCCGATCTAAAGATTGAAACTACAGGATATCAGGCTTTAATTGCTTCGGATATCATAGAGGGTCTAGGGATGGCATTTTTAGATTTGTTTAAAATACCTGAAACGCCACAGCAGGCAGAGAACGAAGTATTCGAATAAACTTCAGTATTCTGATTTAGGAATGGGTTTACACAAGTCGGTAAACCCGCTTCTAAATAGTTCTTATTTTCCTCTTAGTCTAGATTTTACCCATTTAAGGGCATTATCAAATTCTATAAAGAATTTCATTGGTTTTTTGTAGAACAACTTTTCTATTTTAAAGTTGTGCATATCTATCTCCTTTACCGATACAATCGCATAAGCTTTTAGATTTTCCAATTCCTTAAGGTAATTATATATCGTAGGGTCTATAGCATAAGAATTTTTACGAAGACTTATAAAGCCAAAATTCTTGTTCCTAAAATGAATTTCCGAAATTCCGATGATTTGATAAGCACGTTCAAGCGTTAAGGTTGCTCCTTCGTCGAAGATGGACACCATGTAGTTCTCGTACACTTGCACCTTGCCGATTTCCAATTCATATTCCTTAACTATTATCTTTTTTTTGGTTGATTCAACGCCCATCTTTTATATATTATAGTGTCTTGGACGAAAGTAGCTGTATAAAACAGCTTGGTATAAAATATTAGATTAAAAGCTCAAATATCGTTCGTACTGCGTATGGCTAGGAACAGGAGGATTTTAATTGTTATTTACCCTACAAAAATGTAGATAAAAAAAAGAGCCCCTAGTCGGGGCTCTTTATATTTAAATTATGCTAAAATTACTATTTTAAGTGTTAGAGGATTTCTCCGCTTTTTTTATTTCAATGGTCAATTCTTCGCTCTTTTCGTCCAAATCCATAAAAATACTATCGCCTTCCTCTAATTTTGAGTTTACAATTTCCTCTGCCAAAGCGTCTTCAATATACTTCTGAATAGCCCTTTTCAAAGGTCTGGCTCCATATTGCTTATCAAAACCTTTTTCGGCAATATAATCCTTTGCTGCACCGGTCAGGTTTAAATTATAACCTATATCCTTAACCCTATTGAAGAGTTTGGCAAGTTCAATGTCTATGATCTGATGAATATGCTCTCTTTCCAATGCATTGAATACAATAACATCATCTATCCTATTCAAGAATTCAGGGGCAAACGCTTTTTTAAGTGCATTTTCTATTATGCCTTTTTGATGGGAGCTTTCCTGTTCTTTTTTTGCAGCGGTGCCGAAGCCCACTCCTTGACCGAAATCCTTTATCTGTCTAGCTCCAATGTTAGAGGTCATTATAATGATCGTATTCCTAAAATCTATTTTTCGTCCAAGGCTATCTGTTAGGAAACCGTCGTCCAATACCTGTAACAGCATATTAAAAACATCTGGATGTGCTTTTTCTACCTCATCCAACAGAATTACGGAGTAAGGCTTTCTGCGAACTTTTTCGGTAAGCTGACCACCTTCTTCATAACCAACATACCCAGGAGGCGCTCCTACTAATCTCGAAATGGCGAATTTTTCCATGTATTCGCTCATATCTATACGAATAAGTGCATCTTCCGAGTCAAAAAGCTCCTTGGCCATTACCTTGGCCAATTGTGTTTTACCCACACCTGTTTGTCCTAAGAATATAAAGGAACCAATAGGCTTGTCTGGATCTTTTAAGCCAGCCCTGTTACGCTGTATGGCCTTGGAAACTTTTGCGACCGCCTCATCCTGCCCAATTACATTAGCTTTTATAAGCTTGGGAAGCCCGGCCAATTTGTTGCTTTCCGTTTGCGCAATTCGGTTCACGGGGATGCCGCTCATCATGGACACTACATCTGCCACATTGTCCTCCGAAACAATTTCTTTGTTGAGTTTACTGTCATCCTCCCAACGTTCTTGTGCGATGGCTAGGTCTTTCTCAAGGCTTTTCTCATCGTCCCTTAATTTGGCAGCTTCTTCATATTTCTGTTTTTTAACAACAGAATTCTTCAATTCCCGAACATCGTCCAGCTTCTTTTCCAGTTCCAATATCTGTTTAGGCACATCCATATTAACGATATGCACCCTAGATCCCGATTCGTCCAAGGCATCTATGGCCTTGTCCGGTAGAAACCTATCGGTCATATAACGGCTTGTCAACTTTACGCAAGCTTCAATAGCTGCATCTGTATAGGTGACATTATGGTGTTCTTCGTACTTGCCTTTTATATTGTGAAGAATCTCTATAGTTTCCTCTACGGTCGTAGGCTCAACGATTATTTTTTGGAAACGTCTTTCAAGTGCCCCGTCCTTTTCAATGTACTGTCTGTATTCGTCAAGTGTTGTGGCTCCTATACATTGGATCTCTCCACGTGCCAAAGCAGGTTTGAACATATTGGATGCATCGAGACTTCCTGTGGCACCTCCAGCGCCAACAATGGTGTGAATTTCGTCAATAAAAAGAATAACATCATTATTCTTTTCCAATTCGTTCATTACCGCTTTCATCCGCTCCTCGAACTGTCCCCTGTATTTGGTTCCGGCCACTAAAGAGGCCAAATCCAAGGTCACTACCCTTTTGTTGTAAAGAATCCTGGATACTTTTTTCTGGATGATGCGTAATGCCAGTCCTTCGGCAATAGCACTTTTACCAACGCCAGGCTCTCCTATAAGTAAGGGGTTGTTCTTTTTTCTTCGGCTTAATATCTGGGAGACTCTTTCAATTTCTTTTTCACGGCCAACAACGGGGTCTAGTTTGTTCTCTTCGGCCATTTGTGTAAGATCTCGCCCAAAATTGTCTAAAACGGGTGTTTTAGATTTTTTCGCACCTTTTTGAGTGCCGGTAGTGCCAAAATTAGTGTCCTTATTTTCTTGTGGCTCATCAGAATCGCTAGAAAACGACTCTGCCCTGGGTCCATCGGTCATATCGTCATCACTAGTGAGCATAAACTTAAACTGTTCCTTAACCCCATCATAGTCTACCTTTAACTTGTGCAGTAACTTGGTTGTTGGGTCGTTCTCGTTTCTAAGAATGCAGAGTAATAGGTGCGCTGTGTTAATGGAAGAGCTCTGAAAGAGTTTTGCTTCCAAAAACGTGGTTTTAAGTGCTCGTTCCGCTTGTCTTGTAAGGTGTAGATTCTTTTTGTCCTTTTGAACTCCGCTAGCATTAGGGTTGGAAGGGCTAAGAATTTCAACCTTTCTGCGTAGATGGTCCAAATCCACATCCAAGGCGTCTAAAATGCTAATGGCCTTGCCATTACCATCCCTAAGCAGTCCCAACATTAAGTGCTCCGTACCAATGAAATCATGGCCGAGCCGCAACGCTTCCTCTTTGCTGTAGGCAATTACATCCTTTACCCTAGGTGAAAAATTATCATCCATAAACTTTATTATCTTCTATAAAATTACTAAATCTCCTTCAATTCAAAGCAAATACTATTCCTATATTCGTTAAAGTTCTTGTAAATCGGGAAAAAGTAGGACTTATTCAATGAATATAACGCTTTAGTGTGGCATTATGTTATAGTTATTAAGTGTTGATAAATTATTGAATAAATAACTTTGCTTGTTCTTTGAAAGGCTTGATTTTACGTATATTGCCATGCTTTTTTACTAATATAATAAAGATAAGATTTTATAATGGCGGACGGAGAAAAATTGATACCTATTAACATTGAAGATGAAATGAAATCTGCCTACATTGATTATTCAATGTCGGTCATAGTGTCACGAGCCCTGCCAGATGTCAGGGACGGGTTAAAACCTGTTCATAGACGAGTCCTGTATGGAATGCACGACTTGGGTGTGAGAAGCGGGAGTGCACATAAAAAATCTGCCCGTATCGTGGGCGAGGTCTTGGGTAAGTATCATCCTCACGGAGATACTTCAGTTTATGATGCGATGGTAAGGATGGCCCAAAATTGGAGCCTTAGGTATATGTTGATAGACGGCCAGGGAAACTTTGGGTCTATAGACGGGGACAGCCCTGCCGCAATGCGTTATACGGAAGCACGTATGCGCAAAATTGCCGACGATATGTTGGCGGACATAGATAAGGATACGGTAGACCTTCAATTGAATTTTGATGATTCGCTTCAAGAACCGACGGTCTTACCCGCAAGAATTCCAAATCTACTTATTAACGGAGCATCGGGCATCGCTGTTGGTATGGCAACCAATATGCCGCCTCATAACCTTTCTGAAGTTGTGGATGGTACCGTGGCGTATATAGAGAACAATGATATAAGTATAGATGAACTCATTACCCATATCAAAGCGCCAGATTTTCCGACAGGAGGTATTATTTATGGTTACGATGGTGTAAAAGAAGCTTTTCATACCGGCCGTGGCAGGGTAATGATGCGTGCAAAGGCTACTTTTGAGGAAGTACAGGGCAGAGAATGTATTATTGTTCATGAAATTCCGTACCAAGTGAACAAGGCCGACATGATCAAAAAAACGGCGGATCTTGTCAACGATAAAAAAATAGAGGGCATATCCACCATCAGGGACGAATCTGATCGTAACGGAATGCGCATAGTTTACATCCTGAAAAGGGATGCCATTCCCAATATTGTACTTAACACCTTATATAAGTACACTGCTTTACAAACTTCCTTTAGCGTTAACAATATTGCCCTCGTAAAGGGTAGGCCGCAATTACTCAATGTAAAGGAGATGATTCATTACTTTGTGGAACACCGTCATGAAGTAGTAGTTAGGCGTACCACTTTTGAGCTAAAGAAGGCAGAAGATCGCGCCCACATATTAGAAGGACTTATTATTGCATCGGATAATATAGATGAGGTTATCGCAATCATAAGAGCGTCTTCAAATGCCGATGAAGCACGTGAAAACCTCATGGAGCGCTTTAAGCTTAGTGAAATACAGGCCAAGGCGATCGTAGAAATGCGTCTGCGCCAGCTAACAGGTCTGGAGCAGGATAAATTAAGAACTGAGTACGATGAGATTATTAGTGCCATTGAAGATTTAAAGGACATCTTAGCGCACAAGGAACGTAGGATGCAAATCATCAAGGACGAGCTTTTGGAGGTAAAGGAAAAATACGGTGATGAACGCCGTTCCGAGATAAATTTTGCAGGTGGGGACCTTAGCATGGAGGATATGATACCTAACGAGCAGGTTGTTATTACCATTTCTAGCGCAGGTTATATTAAAAGAACACCACTATCCGAATATAAGACACAGCATAGGGGCGGAG
>Ga0208768_1000599_pt1 | contig 23168 bp, 10 predicted proteins | sample AntAceMetag02UK1_FD_184760 | JGI IMG/M metagenome (GOLD analysis project Ga0208768, IMG submission 184760) | Saline lake microbial communities from Ace Lake, Antarctica - Antarctic Ace Lake Metagenome 02UK1 (SPAdes) (version 2) | ecosystem: Environmental > Aquatic > Non-marine Saline and...
AGTAGCAGTGACTGCCTACTGCCACTGCCACTTAGAATGTTGTAAAATGAATTTTATTCATTATTTAAAAACTATGTACTTTTAGTGCATAGTGGTTTATTGGTCTCAAATTAGGGTCTAAAACCCTGCAATTTATTGCAGTACTTTAGTAATACGAAAAAATCTAATTCACAATCAATTACAAGGATTTAGCCTGTTTTTAAAATATTAAGGACTTTAGTCCTTAGTAAACAAACCCCTGCACTTCTAGTGCAGGGTGGTTTAGTTCTACATTCTACATTCCCCATTCCCCATTCGCCATTTGTCTCCTTTCTCTTCTCTCTTTTCTCCTGTCTCTTGCTTCTTGCAGCGAAGCGCTCTTGTCTCTTGTCTCTTGTCTCGTTTTTCATGTCTCTTCCTTCTTTTCAACCCCTTTATTTTGAAGTTTGTAGTTTTTTGCATAAAAAATCCAACAGACCTAGGGTATTGTAATATCTTCGTAGGACGAACTAAAACGAAATATATTTTGAAAAAAATTCTGATAACAGGGGGTGCCGGATTTTTAGGGTCCCATCTCTGTGATAGATTTATTAAGGAAGGCTACCATGTCATTGCCATGGATAACCTTATTACCGGTGATCTAAAGAATATAGAGCATCTTTTTCATTTGAAGAATTTTGAGTTTTATCACCATGATGTCACCAAATTTGTGCACGTGCCAGGCCATTTGGATTATATCCTACATTTTGCTTCTCCTGCAAGTCCCATAGATTATTTAAAAATACCGATACAAACCCTGAAAGTAGGAGCCATGGGTACCCATAATCTTTTGGGTCTGGCCAAGCAAAAGCAAGCGCGTATCTTGATCGCTTCTACCTCTGAAATTTATGGTGACCCCTTGGTGCATCCACAAACAGAGGCCTATTACGGTAATGTAAATACAATCGGGCCCCGTGGCGTTTATGATGAGGCGAAACGATTTATGGAATCCATTACCATGGCCTATCACCGTTTTCATGGCTTGGATACGCGTATCGTAAGAATATTTAATACCTATGGGCCTCGAATGCGTCTCAATGATGGTAGGGTCATACCAGCTTTCATAGGACAGGCGTTGCGCGGGGAGGACCTTACGGTTTTTGGAACCGGGGAACAAACACGCTCTTTCTGTTATGTAGATGATGAGGTAGAAGGTATTTACCGGCTGTTGTTAAGCGATTATGCTTTGCCAGTAAACATTGGTAACCCCAACGAGATAACTATTAAGGATTTTGCGGAGGAAATTATTAAGTTAACGGGTACCGACCAAAAAATAATATTCAAACCCCTACCGCAGGACGACCCCTTGCAGCGGCAGCCCGATATTTCTAAAGCTCGGGAAATTTTGGATTGGGAGCCAAAGGTGAGCAGGGAAGAAGGAATGGCAAAGACCTTTGCCTATTTTAAAACCTTACCCGAAGAAGAACTTTACAAACGAGATCACAAGGATTTTAGTAACTATAATAAGGAATAGCCAAATGGCTTTGATAGTTAAAGGAACGTAAAGCTACGACATGGGGAGTCCGCCCCGAAAAGGAGCTTTGTCTTTGTAGTGCTGACCAGCCGGTTTTTGAAATTTTTGGATCTAGTTTAAAATGGCTATAAGGGATGAAATATTTGATTTTCTACCTTGTAATTCTGCTTGAAATAGTGATAATTTCAATTTTAACAAGAATAGCAAGGCTAGCGTAAACCAGAGGGTAAAAATTTTATTTTTCGACAATTAATATGAAACTCCATTTCGGAATGGAAGCAACAACTCCAATTTCAAATCGATAAAACCTAAAAGTTTCTCAACGCCTGACCTCGATTAGTTTTCGAAATAGTTTTGACTAGCTAACTTTACACTAGTGAGAATAAAGCAGGAATCAGTTAAGAGGTTATTGTCCCGTTACTAAAGTTTTGCGATTTCAGCCTTCTATTAACCGTCTAAAGGGTGGTAGGGCGAAAATCGTCTTGGTTCCCTTTAGGGCTAGGGTAAAACAAGAGGATTTCTACCTAGGGGTCTTAAGTTTTGACTGGCTAACTTTACACTAGTGAGAATAAAGCAGGAATCAGTTAAGAGGTTATTGTCCCGTTACTAAAGTTTTGCAATTTCAGCCTTCTATTCCCCGTCCAAAGTGTGGTAGGGCGGAAATCGTCTTGGTTCCCTTTAGGGCTAGGGTAAAACAAGGGGATTTCTACCTAGGGGTGAAAGTTACTAGGTCAAAACCTTTTCGTCGTAATAAATTGATTTTTATGCATTTATATTTTAGACTTTCGTCTTGTGTCCTTAGCCAGGTACTATTACTTTTTAATTAGAGTTTAGGGAGTAGGCTCAATCTTGGAAACCGCTTAAAAAGGAGGTGCAAATCTTTATTTTTCGTAATTGAACGATCTAATATTATGTTAAAACGAAATAACATCTGATTTTTGTATGTTATGACAAACTATATGTAATTTAGCCTTAAATTAATATCTTGATGAACGTGGTAGATAGTATTGAAAAAATTTGGCTTTCTTCTCCACACATGGGGGATATGGAACAAGTGTATGTGAAAGAGGCATTTGATACCAACTGGGTAGCACCACTTGGGCCAAACGTGAATGCCTTTGAGGATGCCATCGCCCATTTCTTAAAAGAAAACGTAAAAGTTGCCACGCTTAGTTCCGGTACCGCCGCCCTTCACTTAGGACTTAAATTACTGGGGGTAGGAAGTGGGGATATGGTGATTTGCCAGAGTTTTACGTTTTCCGCCTCGGCCAACCCGATCTGCTATCTGGGAGCTATCCCAGTTTTTGTGGACAGTGAGACCGATACCTGGAATTTGTCCCCGGATTTATTGGAGCGTGCCATTAAGGACTGTATCAAACAAGGAAAAAAACCCAAAGCCATCATAGCCGTTCATCTGTATGGTATGCCCTACAAGATAAAAGAGATCAAAGCCATTTCTGAAACCTACGGTATCCCTATATTAGAAGATAGTGCGGAGGCCTTGGGAAGCACTTTTAATGGGCAAGCATGCGGTACCTTTGGCGACATCGGTATTTTATCCTTCAACGGAAATAAAATTATTACGACCTCAGGAGGTGGCGCTTTGGTTTCCAGAAATCCGGACCATACAAAAAGCGCTATATTTTTAGCTACCCAAGCTAGGGATGAAGCCCCGCATTATCAACATTCCCATATAGGCTATAATTACAGGATGAGTAATATTTTAGCAGGTGTGGGCAGAGGGCAGATGCTCGTTTTGGAGGATAGGGTCATGGCTAGAAGAAGAAATTTTGAGCGATATTACGAGGAGCTGGGCAGCCTGCCGGAAATTGAATTTTTATCCGAACCTTCGGGTTATTATTCCAACAGGTGGTTGAGCTGTGTGCTTACGCCTTCATACAAGATACGGGAACAACTGCGATTGGCTTTATTGGAGCAAAATATTGAATCTAGACCGCTTTGGAAGCCCTTACACTTGCAGCCTGTTTTTGAAAATTTTCCCAAATTTACGAACGGTACTTCAGAGGATTTGTTCAACAGAGGGCTTTGTTTGCCAAGTGGGTCCAATCTTACCTACGATGACCTAAGTTGTGTCATAAATAAAATAAAATCAACACTTTAAAATTATGTTACAAAAATACTTAACCTACAGTGCGCAACGATATACTTCAAAATGGCTGGTGCTATGTATTGATTTGGTAGCGGTCGCTTTTTCTTTTGTGCTTTCATACCTAATAAGGTTTAACCTGACCTTAGATTTTGAAGTGGGTAATTTGTTGGTGCAACTCCCATGGATCTTGGTAGTTTCCTTGTTCGCTTTCCTGGTAGTGGGTTCGTACAAAGGGGTGGTGCGGCATACAGGAATACGGGATGTGTACAATATTTTTAATGCCATTTGTCTCTCCAGTATATTAATTATCTTTTTGGTTATGGCCAATAGGCAATTCGATTCTATTGACAATTTCACCATTCCATTATCGATCATTATCATTCATAGTTTGATCAGTTTTGTTGTTCTTACAGCATCCCGCTATGTGTTTAAGGCAATGTACGATAAGATTACCGGAGGAATAAAAGTTTCTAAAAATGTGGTAATATACGGTGCGGGAAGTTCAGGAATACTTACCTATGGGGCATTGACCAACCACTCCAAAAGTGACGTCAAGGTTATTGGTTATATTGACAACGACCATAAAAAAATAGGCAAAAATATTAATGGGGTTCCTGTTTTTGGCGAAGACATGCTGACCAAGGAATTCATAAACAAAAAAAATGTCTCTGAAATTATTTTCAGTATACAAAACATAGACGCTAAAAGTCTGCGAAAAAAGGTAGAGGACTTGGTTGATTTGGCCGTGCTGGTAAAAATTGTCCCACCGCTTGAAGATTGGATCAATGGGGAGTTAAAGGTATCCCAAATAAAACAGGTGCAAATAGAGGACCTGTTGGACCGTGCACCAATCCAAATAAAAAATACCAATATTGAAGTAGAACTGCTGAACAAAAGTATTCTGGTCACCGGTGGGGCTGGTTCTATTGGGAGCGAAATTGTTAGGCAAATTTGCAACTATGCCTACAGTTCATTGATTATTGTGGACCAGGCGGAGTCTGCCTTGTACGACCTTCAGCAAGAGTTGAAGCAAAACGGCTTCCATAATTTTATTCCGATAGTGGGTGACATACGTGATAAAAGTAGGATGAACCAAATTTTTAACGAATACCGCCCTAATATGGTTTTTCATGCCGCGGCGTATAAGCATGTGCCACTTATGGAATACAATTCCTATGAGGCCATTAAAATCAATATTGCCGGCACCAAGAACATTGCCGACCTTTCCTTGATCCATGATGTGGAAAAGTTCGTGTTCGTATCCACGGACAAGGCAGTGAACCCTACCAATGTCATGGGGGCCAGCAAACGTATTGCGGAAATGTACATTAGCTGCATGCACCAAGAAGGTAAGACCAAGTTCATTACCACCCGGTTTGGCAATGTGCTGGGCTCTAACGGGTCGGTCATACCTTTGTTTAGAAAACAAATAGAGCATGGTGGGCCATTGACATTGACCCACAAGGAAATTACCCGATACTTTATGACGATTCCAGAGGCCTCCCAATTGGTATTGGAGGCCGGAGCCATGGGGAATGGAGGGGAAATCTTTATTTTTGATATGGGGGAATCGATCAAGATATTGGACTTGGCCAAGAACATGATAAAATTATCCGGCCTGCGCTATCCCGAAGATATAGATATTAAGATTACAGGTTTAAGACCAGGAGAAAAGTTGCATGAGGAACTCTTGGCCGATGGGGAAAATACCATGCAAACCTACCATAAAAAGATAAAAATAAGCAAGGTAAGGGACGTGGACTATGCCAAAGTGCGTTCCAAAATAGATGAGTTATGCATCGTCAACATGTTCTTCAATGGCAGCACCATAAAAATAATGAAAGAAATTGTACCAGAATATATATCACAGAATTCTGATCTTTGTAAATTTGACCAAGAAAATAAAATGTCCATTGGTACCGTAACGAGTGCAAACCTTAAAATTATACAATCTTAAAGTTGTTTTAAAGCCTGTAAATATCTTTCTATGATGACAATGACCCATAAATTTATGAAATTTTTGCTTCTATCCTGTGTTGTTTTGGGATTTCTAGCTTCTTGTGCCACTAAAAAAGAGGTAGTTTATTTTCAGGATGCGCTCGACTATGAAACCATTGTGAGTAACAACACGGCTAACAATAAATTTAAGATCAACGATATTGTTGACATCACTATTTCTACCCTGGATGCGGAGGCCAGTTTGCCCTTCAATATATTTAGGGGTTTTCAAGAGGGCGGTAGGGGAAATATTGGAGAGCAAATGGATTACATTGTCGATAAAAATGGGGAGATAGACTTTCCGGTCATCGGGAATATAAAAATAGCGGACTTGACCCCACAAGAGACGAAGGAATTGTTAAAAGAAGAGTTAAAAACCTATTTAAAAAATCCTATAATAAATATACGCCTAAAAAATTTCAGGGTAACCATTTTAGGGCAGGTGAACCGCCCGGGTACCTACGAAGTAAATGGGGAACAGATTACTGTTTTGGAGGCCATAGGCTTGGCCAATGATTTGAATATTAAGGGAATGCGAGAAAACGTGTTGATTATAAGAGATTACAATGGTGCCAAAGTGTACCACCGCATCGATCTCACTAGTAAGGATGTTTTAAGTTCCCCAAACTATTACTTGACCCAAAATGATGTGGTCTACGTAGAGCCGAACAAATCTGCAATTACTTCTTCTGCCTTGGATAACAGGGCAACTATTGCCATTTCGATTGCATCAGTGTTGATCACTTCTACCGTAATACTTATATCTAGGAGGTAGTTTCCTTTTGAACAATTTTAAATGGTTTGCCTGAAACCGATAAGTATATGAATGACAACGCATCTCCTGTAGAACTTAAAACTATCATTTTAGCGTATACAAAACATTGGAAATGGTTTGTATTGGTTGGTCTAGTGGCCCTTATTTTAGCCTACCTTAACATTCGTTATACCGTTCCTGAATATGAGGTTCAGGCCCAAATACAGATTGTGCAGGAAAAAAATCCTAGTGATGGGATGAGTGTTTTTCAAGACCTTGGTATTCTTGGGGGATCTTCCAAACAGGTGGAAGATGAAATTGAGATCTTGGCCTCGAGATCTAATTTTATTGACGTGGTAAAGGAATTGGGGGTCAATGTTCAAATTACATCTTTAGGTAATATCATTAATTCAGAAGTGTATGATAACCCGCCAATAAATATCAATCTGATTGCAGCGGACTCAATTGTCAATAGTATGAGCTATGATTTTTTCATCGAGTTTTCCTCAGCAACTACCTTTGACTTTAGCGAAACGGAAGATATACCGGCTAAAAGCTACGCTTATGGAAACGGTATTTCAACGGCTAAAAGTGACTTAATTATAACACCAAATGTAAAGGATGCAAAAAGTTTAATAGGTAATAAATATAGTGTTTCTATCCGCCCGGTAGAAAGTGTGGCACGTGCCTTGAAAGCGGCCGTAAAGATTTCCGCGACTGCTGAATTCTCCAATATTCTTAAGATATCAATGACCAGTGCCTTACCAAAAAAAGCCAAGGATGTCATTGATAAATTAATAGAAATTTATAATAGGAATGCCGTGGAGGAAAAGCGACGTGTGGCCGATGCCACTTCTGAGTTTATAAATAACCGAATCCAATTAATTTCCGGTACGCTTACTTCCGTGGACCAAGATGCGCAGGAATTATTAACGGAAAAAGGAATGACGGGTTCAGGGCTTGAAGTGGGCGCGGCGGTGCAGGTGAGTGCGGGAAGCCGTCAAAATTTAGAAAATACGAAGGTGCAATTACAAATGGTAACCGGACTCAAAGATTATGTTAACGGTGAAAACGGATATGATGAAATGCCTATGGTTGACGTGGGCAGTGGTGCCTTAAGCCAAGCTACCCTGCAATATAATACTCTGGTGGGCGAGCGTAAAAGGCTATTAAAAAGTGCCGATGAGCAGAACCCTATCATAGTTAATCTTGATGAGCAATTAGATGGTCTTAAAAGCACTATGCAATCCAGTTTAACTTCCCTGGAGCGCAATATAGGGATGAACGTAAGTACCTTGCAAAGTCAGCTGGGGAGAATTCAAGGAACTATTTATTCCGCTCCCGAAAACCAAAGGGAACTACGAAATATTACACGTAAACAAGAAACAACGGAAAGTCTGTATTTGTATTTATTGCAAAAAAGGGAGGAATCCCAGATTGCATTTGCATCCGCATCCCCTAAATCAAATATTATCGACAGTGCCTATGTAGCCAGCCCAACACCGGTTAAACCTAAAAAAGCCATCACCTATCTTGCGGCTTTGATACTAGGGTTATTGGTTCCATTTGGCATCATTTATCTCAAAGAGTTATTAGACACCAAAATCCATAATAAACATGCCTTGGAGTCCCTGGTCAGTGATATACCCGTTTTAGGTGAACTTCCCAAATTAGGTAAAAAGGAGAGTAAAATGATCCTAAAGGACGATCGTTCTATCTTGGCAGAGGCCTTACGGATCATACGCACCAACCTTGATTATTTAATGAAGACCAAAGAGAAGGTGGGTGGTAAAAAGAGCAATATTGTTTATGTGACCTCCGGAGTACCCGGGGAAGGAAAGACTTTTACGTCTACCAATTTGGCCATGATTCTGGCAAGTACACAGAAAAAGGTCTTGTTGATCGGTGCAGATATACGTAATCCCAAATTCTATTCTTATTTTATAGGTGATGCCATAGATAAATTAAAAGGCAAAGACCGCCAAAGAGATGTAGGTCTTACCGAATACCTGTTCGATAAAAAATGGGCTACCGACGATATCATAAACACCATGTTGGTGCATCATACGACCATAGATGTCATCTATTCGGGAAAAATTCCACCCAATCCTGCCGAATTGCTCATGAGCAAACGACTTGGTGAACTGCTTGAAGACGTTTCGGATAAATATGATTATGTGATCGTAGATACGGCGCCATTAATGGTGGTAAGTGATACGCTCTTGATAAGTGAATATGCCGATCATATTATTTACGTAACAAGGGCGGGTATTACAGAAAAAAAATCGATAGATTTTCCAATTCAATTATTGAAAGAGGGCAAGTTGAGAAATGTGTCTTTTGTTGTCAATGACGTGAGTACGGACAATTTGGGATATGGGGGTAAATATGGCTATGGATATGGCAAGTCTACCAAAAAATGGTGGAAATTTTAATATTTGATTTTGCAGCGGAGTTCTTACGCCGTGTTTAATTCTAGTCTTTGGGCGTAATACCCAAAGTCTTGCATCCTATTTTTTGTTAGTTCCGAAACTTCGTGATGAATTTGGAAATTTAAATCCCTTGTGGCTCAGCCCCAGATTATTTGAGTAATATTTTTTTTTGTATAACTGGTATTTTTATAAGTATTGAGTTCGATTTAAAGAACGCTTACGCATAATTAGCAATTACTTTCTTTGAAGGATTTATATTTAGGACGAACCATTTAAACCACAAGACTTAGAGAATTGTTAGTCGAGCGTAAATGTGCGTTTTTTGAAAAGTAGCAACCTCAACCAATTTTAATAATTGTTGGGCCGTAATCGAAGGTTCTAATACCGATACGAAAGGTGTTTCCATCGGCGATGATTTTTTAATTCTAAAAAAAAGTTGAAAACCAGTACTTTGAGAGCTAAATGTGGAGAGCTGATAGTGGCTCTAGTTTAAAAGAGATATGATACTAATTACTTCTGATTTTCGGCCTTTTTTTGCTCCCTTTAGGGTCGGGGAAAGTACAAAAGGCCGAAAATCAGATTATTCTTACCCTGACCCTAAAGGGAATAATCGGATTTTCTGATTTCTAGTAAACTAAAGACCCTATTTTTTTGATTTTAACAGAAATAACAATGCTAAACTAAACTAGAGCCCTGATAGTGTTTAAACTTCACAAGCATAGTTATTTAAAGTGGTAATTTGCGATAAATTTCTGTTGTCTACTACCTTAAATTACACCTCAATACCAGAAGAACATTGAATTATTTCCAATTACTTTTAAAATTTGTATTTTGTCGGAATTCTTCCCTAGTTAGTCGAATAAAGACGCGCTATTTTTTTATCTGTTTTTTGTTGCAATATATTTGTTTGCATTAGCCATTATCCTGTAATTTTGGCTAAAATATAATTCCCCATTTTACTACTGTGCTATGAAAAATAATTACTTCAATTTTGTAAAAAAATACGCTCAAATAGCTCTGTCCTTGCTTTTTGTCGTTTGTTCGCAACTGCTTAGTGGTCAAGTCAACTTTTCACAGAGCACATTGAATCTTGCCGGACTTACGACTATAAATGGGGCCACGGCGATGGAGTTCGGTCCTGACGGGCGATTGTACGTTTCGGACTATTCCGGTACCAGTGCCAGTAGTGGTGTCATCAAGGCCCTTACGATACAACGTAACGGCCCTACGGGCTATGTTGTGACGGCGGTGGAGCAGCTGACAGGCGCGGCATTGGTCCCCAACTACAATGATGATGGTACGCCCGCCCCGGCGCTGAACGGGCGTCGTGAGGTTACGGGGCTCACTGTCGCCGGTACGTTGGCAAATCCTGTGGTCTATGTGACCTCGAGCGATATACGTATAGGAGGTGGTGACGGCACGGGTCAGAAGGACGTGGGCCTAGATACGAACTCCGGGGTGATCACCAGGATGACATGGACGGGAGGAACTTGGGAAGTAGTCGACATAGTTAGAGGACTTCCAAGATCGGAGGAGAACCATGCCACCAATGGACTGGATCTAACAAATATCAACGGCATAGATTATCTGATAGTAACTTCGGGAGGCTTCACCAATGCCGGAGGTCCATCAAGTAATTTTGCATTGATCTCGGAATATGCGCTGGCCGCAGCCGTGTTATCCGTAAACCTAACGCAGCTAAACCAGTTGCCCATACAGAGCGACAATGGGCGGAGCTACATCTACGACCTTCCAACATTGGACGACCCTACCAGGGCGAATGTCAACGGTATTTCTGACCCAGATACCCCAGGATATAACGGTATTGACATCAACGATCCTTGGGGAGGCAACGATGGCCTGAACCAGGCGAAGATAGTGCCGGGAGGACCTGTACAGATATTCTCCCCAGGATACCGAAATGCCTATGATTTAGTAGTAACAGAGTCCGGTGCTCTTTACGTAACGGATAATGGTGCCAACGGTGGTTGGGGAGGTTTCCCGGTTGGGGAAGGCACGGCGAACGCGACCAATGATTACGATCCAATGGAACCAGGGAGCCAGACGCCATCCGGCAACGAACTACTCGATAACAAGGACCACCTAGAATTGGTGACAACGAATATTCAGAATTATGTACCGGGCAGTTTTTATGGTGGGCATCCGAATCCGCAACGTGCCAATCCATCTGGAGCAGGTCTTTACACGGATAATACTAGTGTTCTTGGTATTACGGGTTCACCCATATGGCGCACCCAACTCTACGATCCCGATAGCTCTACTCCTGGTTCAACGGCAGATCCTAACGTAGGCCTTCCGGTAGATTGGCCTCCAGTTCCGGTATCCATGGCCAACTCTGTGGAGGGCGATTGGCGAGGTCCAACGGTACCCAACCCAGACGGTCCCAACGATAGCCCCATTGTGGTTTGGGGCACCAATACCAATGGAATTACAGAATATAGAGCATCCAACTTTGGCGATGCCATGAAGGGTAACCTGTTAGCCACACATAGTGGGGGCAATATCAGGAGGGTACAATTAAATCCAAACGGAACTTCCCAGCAATTTACGTCGTCCTTTCTATCTACTGGCGGGGGCTTTTTATTAGGGATTACTACAAACGCTGACGGCGATGTCTTCCCGGGCACGATCTGGGTAGGTTCCCTTTCCGGTCCTATCACAGTTTTTGAACCTCAGGATTTCGTAATCTGCATACAACCCGGCGAGCCGACTTATAATGCCCTTGCGGATTATGACGGGGATGGCTATACGAACCAAGACGAAATAGACAACGGTTCCGATCCGTGTAACGGGGGCTCCTCACCTTCAGATTTCGACAAAGTATTGGGAGCACCGCTGGTATCTGACATTAATGACATGGATGACGATGGTGACGGTATTGCCGATGCAGTTGACCCTTTCCAATTAGGAAATCCTTTGGAAACTGTTAGTGATGCGTTTCCCATACCTATATCCAATGATCTTTTCAATGATCAGCAAGGCCTCGGCGGTATTTTCGGTCTGGGCATGACAGGTCTTATGAACAATGGTGATACGGGTGAGAATTGGCTAGGTTGGATCGACCGTAAGGACGATTCCAACGATCCCAACCCTAATGACGTTTTGGGTGGGGCACCCGGTATTATGACCTCTCATATGACATCGGGCACGTCCTTTGGTGCCGCTAATAATCAGGAAAAAGGCTACCAGTATGGCGTACAGGTAGATGCTTCGAGCGGCGTGTTTACCGTGATAGGTGGAATGAATGGCTTTACAGGCCCTTTAAGACTTTATGGCAACTCGGCGGCCGTAGGCGGTGAACTCGGATTTTTTATTGGGGACGGTACCCAGAGTAATTATATAAAATTTGTGGTTACGGTGAATGGTTTTACGGTGGTGCAAGAAATAAATGATGTACCGCAGACGCCAATTAGTACACCTTTAATGATTTCTGGAAGACCTTCAAGCGACATTATTTTTTATTTTGTAGTAAATCCATCTACAGGCAATGTGGCTTTGGAGTTTAGCATAGACGGTGGAACCCGGATAGCAGCAGGCAACCTGACGGCCCAAGGAGAGGTGTTCAACGCATTACAGCAGGCTAATAAAGATTTAGCCGTTGGTTTTATCGGAACATCTGGCACCACAGGGGTGGAGCTAGAGGGCTCGTGGGACTTTTTGAACGTGGCAGGTAATGTGCCCGTGGTTACAGAACAGCTTCCAGATGTAGTACGGTTTGTGAATTCTTTAAACGAAGATCTTGATTTAGATACTAATTTCACCGACGATAACGGGGTTCAAAACCTTACCTACTCAGTTGAAAACAACACAAATCCTAACATAGGTGCACTCATTAGCGGCAATACGTTAACATTGTCCTATCCGTCATCGGTACAAAATGCATCTATAACCATAAGGGCCACGGATGCGGATACTAATTTTGTGGAACAGACTTTTTTGGTTTCAGTAACAGATGGTCCCATTGTATTGTACAGGATAAATGCCGGAGGTCCGCAAATTGCCGCAATTGATGGTGGAATTGATTGGTCTGCAGATACCGTTGCGAACAATTCTTCTTTTTTGGCGATTGCCGGAACAAACCAATCATTTGCATCTTCGCTTACATCGCTTACTCCGCAAGTAAATGCAGTTACAACCCCATTGGGAATTTTTAGTTCGGAACGGTTTGATCGTTTAGCGGGCAATCCTAATATGACCTATTCATTCCCAGTGCCAATTAGTGGTAACTATGAGGTACGATTATATATGGGGAATAGTTTTAACGGAACCTCTGGTCCAGGGCAACGTATTTTTGATGTGACTTTGGAAACTCAGTTGTACCCGGAATTGAACAAGATAGATCTATCGGCGACCTATGGCCATCAGGTTGCTACGGTGATTACCTATGTAGTTCCTGTAAATGATGGCAACTTAGATATAAGTTTTCTGCACGGAGCCCTTGAAAATCCATTGGTGAATGCCATTGAGATTTTAGATGTTTCAAATGCGGATACGCCCATTTATGCTTATGACATTCCAACTCAGGTAAACAATGCCGGACAGCCCTTAAACGGTAGTTTGGCCGTACAGGCCTTAGGAGGAGACGGTAACCTTTCTTATGCAGCTACGGGACTTCCGGCTGGTATTTTTATAGAACCTACCAATGGCCAAATTGGGGGTGCCATAGATGCCGCAGCGGTAAGTGGGAGTCCATATACCGTTATTATAACCATTGATGATTCTGATGGCGTTACTACCGACCAAATACAACTTAGTTTTCAATGGAATGTCGTAGAGGCCTTTGCCTTTCGCATTAATGCTGGGGGCAATCGGATTGACAGTACAGGAGATATTGGTCCGAGTTGGGAGAACAATGCAACTCCCGGGGCACAAAATGAAGGTATTTATAGCGTTAATATTGGTGTTGTAGAGGGGTTTGAGACAATTACCTTTGAAAATAAAGATAGCAGTATTCCGGCCTACATTAATGAAATGACTTTTTCCGAACTATTTGGCAGTGAACGCTATGATTTGGTTTCCCAGCCCGAAATGATATATTCATTGCCCTTGGAGAACGGGGACTATGTGGTCAATCTATATTTTGCCAATGGATTTGTTGGAACGTCAACAGTTGGGAGTCGCGTCTTCGATATTTTAATTGAGGGTAATTTGGTCCAAGATAATTTGGATCTCATATCCCAATTTGGAAACCAAGTTGCCGGTATGTTATCTTACCCTGCTGTTGTGACGGATGGTAATCTAAATATAAGTTTTGGACACGTTACCGAAAATCCGGTTTTGAATGGCATTGAAGTATTCAAAGTAAATGCCTCTAATCCCGTTTTATCCATAACTGCAATTACAGATCAAACGAACGAGTCCTTTGATACCGTATCTATAGCTACCAATGCTGTAGGCGGTGACCCTAACGAAACAGTTAGCTATTATATTTCTGGCCAACCAGAAGGTATTTTTATAGACGTATTAACAGGTGCAATAAGCGGTAGTATTACCTCTAATGCAGTCACTGGAGGACCTAATGGAAATGGTGTTCACAGTGTTACTCTTACGGTTTTAAAACCAGGATCTGCGCCAAGTAGTGAAGTATTTGCTTGGACCATTGATGGAGATGGTCTTTTCTGGACAGACCTTGATGAGAACGAGAATTACACCGGGCGTCACGAGAACTCCTTTGTTCAGGCAGGAAACAAGTTCTATCTCATGGGTGGCAGGGAAAATGCGAAGACCATTGATGTGTATGATTATACAGCCAATACTTGGACTTCCTTAGTTAATTCTGCACCTTTTGAGTTCAATCATTTTCAAGCCACGGAATATAAGGGACTGATATGGGTAATAGGAGCCTTTCAGACCAATGTGTTCCCATCTGAAGTGCCGGCGGACCATATCTGGGCCTTTGATCCTTCAACCAATGAATGGATACAGGGTCCCGAAATACCCGCGGGTAGGAAACGTGGGTCGACCGGACTTGCAGTTTATAATGATAAGTTCTACATTGTAGGTGGTAATACCATAGGTCATAACGGAGGCTACGTAAACTGGTTTGATGAGTATAACCCGGCGACAGGTACTTGGACGGCATTGGCCGATGCGCCAAATTTCAGGGACCATTTTATGTCTGCCGTCATAGGTGATAAGTTATATGCTGCAGGGGGAAGACTTTCCGGGGGTCCTGGAGGGGTTTGGAAACCTACTGTTCCACAAGTGGATGTTTTTGATTTTACGACAGCGACGTGGAGCACATTATCGGCAGGCCAAAACATCCCCACGCCAAGGGGAGGTGCCGCAACTGTAAACTTCAATGATAAGTTGGTTGTTATTGGGGGTGAGGTACAGAATGAACTGGTGTATGGTGTGAACACAGACGATGCACTGAAGATTACTGAGCAATACGATCCGGCCACGGGCACATGGAGCCGTTTACGAGATATGAATTTTGAGCGTCATGGTACACAGGGTATAGTATCTGGTCAGGGTATCTTTACTTTGGCAGGGTCCCCTGCACGGGGCGGAGGTAACCAAAAGAACATGGAGGTCTTAGGAGTTAACGCGCCTCAGGGTACAGCTGTTGTGGCCAGTAATCTGAACGCTCCAAGTTCAGTACTAATTGCTAGTGGCACCACAGAAACAATAGTTCTGGAGTTGGCAGGTGGCAATGTGGGCAAGATAATCCGTTCCATACAGCTGGGTGGTCCCAATGCAGCGGATTTCAGTATCGTATCCGGAGCGCTCTCCAATGCGTTGCTCAATGCGAACAGCAGCCATGATATTGTAATACAGTTAAATAACAATACAGGAAACAAAAGTGCTGTGCTTACCATAAATTATGGGGCTTCCTCAACCTCGAACATTACCTTGTCCAATACAGGCGACATGGGTCTTTTAGTGTCCAATCCTGGCACACAGAACAACAACGAGCAAGATGTTGTTTCACTACAGTTAAATGCTTCTGGGGGTACAGGTCTTGGCTATAGTGCTACGGGACTTCCGCCAACGTTGAATATCGACCCTATTACGGGACTGATATCAGGGACAGTCTCCGATGGTGGTGCGAGTGATGGTTCTTTCACAGAGGTAAACGGACTGGTGGTCATTGAGGCCGAGTCTGGCAACACGGCCGGCTGGGGCACTACAACCTTGAACGGGGCAACAGGCATTATAGCCAATACGATTAGTTTTAATAACCAGAATGGTAGTACCATACCTTACCAAATTAGCATTGTTACCCCAGGGGTTTACAGATTCAACTGGAGGAGTTTCTTTAGTGGGGCTAACCCAACGGATGAGAACGACAACTGGCTTCGTTTCCCCAACAACAATGACGTATGGTTCTTTGGATTTAAGGGTACTCCAGCCAATGAGGCAGCGATTATCACTAATTTACAAGGGACACAGGCCAATATAGTATTCCCTGGCGGAACCACAAGACAAACCGCTGCGACAGCACCGGAAGGGAGCAGTTCTAATGGATACTTGAAAATATATAGATCTAGCGGCAGCTCCCAAGTCTATGATTGGCAGGCGCGTACCAGTGACTTGGATTCCCATAACATATATGTTTATTTCGTGAATCCGGGCACCTATACCATGGAAATTTCGGAAAGGTCAATAGGACACGCTATAGACAAGTTTGCATTGTACAAGGTGGATACTTTCGGAGCCAATTATGATGCTAATTTATTGACAAACACCCCTCAGTCTCCAATTAGCGGTGTTGGACCAGGGGCCGCAGATAACAGCCCTTACAATGTGGAGGTAACGGTAACGGCTCAAGGAAACCCTGCGCCCATCGAAACGATAGCATTCGTCTGGAATATCGGACAAGTAGGAGATCAAGCACCAGTGGCCATTGCAGATGCGATGCCATTATCGGGCGACGCTCCCCTTGAAGTAAGCTTTACTGGCAGTAATTCCACAGATGTAGTGGGTGTTACTTCCTATTCTTGGAATTTTGATGATGCTACGCCAGATGTGTTATCAGCTAATCCTATACACACGTTCATGACACCTGGGATATATAACGTTCAGTTAACTGTTGGCAATGCAGCGGGATTAACAAATTCGACCCTTGTAACTATTACGGTGAATGGTGTAATAGAAAACCAGGCACCTGTGGTCACGAATCCAGGAGCACAGAACGGCGTTGAGGGCGATGTGGTCTCCCTACAGGTAGTCGCCACGGATCCCGAGGACGATGGGCTGACCTATTCGGCTACCAATCTTCCCAACGGGCTGTCCATAGATATGGCTACAGGACTTATAAGTGGCACCATTGCTACGGGCGCTGCTACCAGCAGTCCTTATGCGGTACAGGTAACGGTAAGCGACGACGGTACTCCTTCTGAATTTACCATGGTCACCTTTACATGGACCATAACGGATGTTCCGGTCAACCAGGCCCCAGTGGTCACGAATCCAGGAGCACGGAACGGCGTTGAGGGCGATGTGGTATCCCTACAGGTTACGGCAACGGATCCCGAGGACGATGGGCTGACCTATTCGGCCACCGATCTTCCCAACGGGCTGTCCATAGATATGGCTACAGGACTAATAAGTGGTACCATTGCCACAGGCGCTGCTACCGGCAGTCCTTATACGGTGGAGGTAACGGTAAGCGACGACGGTACTCCTTCTGAATTTACCATGGTCAGCTTTACATGGACCATAACGGATGTTCCGGTCAACCAGGCCCCAGTGGTCACGAATCCGGGTGTACGGAACGGCGTTGAGGGCGATGTGGTATCCCTACAGGTTACGGCAACGGATCCCGAGGACGATGGGCTGACCTATTCGGCTACCGATCTTCCAATCGGGCTGTCCATAGATACGGCAACGGGACTAATAAGTGGTACCATTGCCACAGGCGCTGCTACCGGCAGTCCTTATGCGGTGGAGGTAACGGTAAGCGACGACGGTACTCCTTCTGAATTTACCATGGTCACCTTTACATGGACCATAACGGATGTTCCGGTCAACCAGGCCCCAGTAGCCATAGCTACGGCTAGTGTGGCTTCAGGTACGTCGCCTTTGACTGTGGCCTTTACGGGAAGTAATTCTACTGACGATATAGGAATAACGTCATATTTATGGGACTTTGGTACCGGCGAAACATCCACAATGCCGAACCCTACGTACACTTTTCAGTTTGCAGGTTCTTTTGAAGTCAGCTTGACAGTAAGTGACAGTGAAGGTTTGGAGAGCACCGATACGGTCGTCATAGAGGTGTCCGACAATGTGCCATTTGATGCTTCATTGGGCAGCATCGTTATTGCTCCAAACCCGGCATCTGATTTCACGGAAATCTTTATCAACCTAGAAGCGCCGGGTACTTTATTAGGAATTTATATCTACGATATGAGTGGAAAATTGGTCAGTACCACTGATTATATGGATACTGCTAACGAGAACGGTAGCTATGAGATATTTGTTGGGGATTTAAACAATGGAATTTACAATGTGTATGCCTATGTTGTTGGAAAGTCTAAACCGTTGGTGAAAAAATTAGTAGTACGTAATTAATTATAAAATTTAAGGTTATTAAAAGGAGATAATGAATTTATTATCTCCTTTTTTTATTTTGGTTTTTTATGCCAACTTATGGTAATTCAATTGTTTGATTTGAAATATTACCTGTTTTGTAACTATTGACCCGTTACAAAAGTCCGGCAATTTATGCCCTCTTTTCCCTCCGGATAGGTATCGGGACTAAGGGGTGAGAGCCCAGAAAACGTCTTGGTTCCCTTTAGGGCTGGGGTAAAACAAGAGAATTTCTGGCCAAGGGTGAATAGTTGTTTTAATGATTTTGCTGTTTTAAATGGATAAATCTATAATATCCTAAAACGGAACCAAAAAAAATTAATCTCGAATGAAAGTGTTAGAAGTTCTTTCGATAATAGGTAATAGAAGTTGTACTTCTGAAGAAGAAATTTTTATTTCTTTCAAGTGCTTTAACTGATTTAGGTTATGAACATCTGTAGCAATGAAATCAATCATATTCATTTTTAAAAGTTGATGTGCCTTTTCTTGAATATTTTTACCATAATAGCCACTTAAGGAGAGCATGTTAAGCTGAAACAGTAAATTCTTAGCTTTATACTCTTTGTACTTGTTCAAATTATTATGCATGTAAGCGTAACGCTCTGGATGGGCTAAAATCGGAAAATAACCTTTGTTTTTTGTTTTTTCAATTGCGGTTTCAAAATTAATAGACGATTGTAGATAAGACATTTCAACCAAGAGATAGGTATTTGCCAAAGGCATAATCCTATTTTCTTCCACAATATTCTCAAAATTGGAATCAATCATATACTCAGCGGCAGATCGTATCCGAACAGCAGTGAGGTGATTCATTTTAATGCTATTCTTTAAAAGGGCCAAGGCGGTTTGTATGGTTTGCAGATTGTTGGGGTAGTAGTTTTCCATGATATGGGGGGTACATATAAAGTCCCTAATGCCAAATTCTCCCATTCCTTTGAGTAAACCCAAGGATTCTTCCACGTTCTTAGCGCCATCGTCTATACCGGGGAGAATATGGTTATGTATGTCCGTAAAACCATCCAAATAATCTACAAGAAATTTTTTTTTAGCGAAAAAACTAAACATTTTTTGGGCCTATTTTAATTCCTTGCAAAGTTAGTGTAATAGAATCAATTATTATTTTTGCATTCCTGTCCGTTCCTTGTCATTGACCCCCTTCTATATAATTTGTTAATCATATTACAAGCTATTCCCCTCCCGGGAGGGGCTAGGGTGGGTCTTACGTGCTGTATTTTCCAATTAATTTCCTTCAATTCCCAAAGTGGATTTTTAACTTTTGGTCAAGGGGCGTCAAGCTTGGTTTCACCAGTTCTGTTCTGTTCATCATCGTACCCACCCCTTGGTCCCCTCCCAAGAGGGGAGGTCTTTTAGTTCGGTTTCACCAGTTTCAGTTCATTTACCTAATGATTCCATCACAACTACAAGCTATTCCCCTCTTGGGAGGGGAGGTCTTTGAGTTCGGTTTCACCAGTTTCGGTTCATTTACCTAATGATTCCATCACAACTACAAGCTATTCCCCTCTTGGGAGGGGCTAGGGGTGGGTTTTGCGTGCAGGGTTCCACATTGATTTCCCTAAAAGCCCAATTCGGATTTTGGTCAAGGGGCGTCAAGCTTGGTTTCACCAGTTTTGTTCTGTTCATCACCGTACCCACCCCTTGGTCCCCTCCCAAGAGGGGAGGCCTTTTAGTTCGGTTTCACCGGTTTCAGTTTATTTACTGTCCTAATGTTTTCGGCATAACTACAAGCTATTCCCCTCTTGGGAGGGGCTAGGGGTGGGTTTTGCGTGCTATATATGCCGGTTTCACCAGTTTTGTTCTGTTCATCACCGTACCCACCCCTTGGTCCCCTCCCAAGAGGGGAGGTCTTTTAGTTCGGGTTCGCCAGTTTCGGTTCATTAGCCGTATTTTACCGCTGTCCCTAGCGTCCTCTTTTTGTTTGCGCTCCTTGTCCATTGTGGGTCTGTCGGCCGGGTTCACCACAATGTTCTTTATCCCTGGTCCTGTTAATGTCCTATGGCCCCGGAACCCATAAAAGCAAGCCTCATAGGCCGAATAATAATTCCCACCACTATAGTGCATCTCCAGTTTTTTAAATGCAAGTCCAGACCAATATAAATGTTTTCCCCTAAATAATCCAATCGTTTGATCGTGCTTCCCATATCTTTAGTGTTTTTAAATTGTGAACAGGGAAGGCAAAGACTGTTGTTGGTTTTAGGAAACCACAAACAAAGGGGCTATTCACCCGTTACCAAAGTCTGGCAATTTCTGCCCACTATTCTCCTCCCGATAATTATTGGGAGGGTAGAACAAGTGGATTTCTGTCCAGGGGCAAATAGTTACGTCCCCTCTCCTGTTGTGGTTAGCTTGTCTCGGTATCGGAGAGGGCTAGGGAGAGGTCTTTCAACCAAAGTAGTAAAAGCTAGTCTTGTGATAAGAGGTTCTCTTCGGGAGTTATCCTAATAGGATTTCCTTTATTAGAGTAAAGTTTCTGTGATGCAGAATCTCCAAGCTTACCAAAATCTGTTCCCTCTCCCCTTGTGCTGATTGTCTCAGTATCGGAGAGGGCTAGGAAGAGGATTTTAAACCCTATCCGGATGCGGATGTACCCACGGCGCCCTATACTCCCGAGTTAATAATTTGGTAGCTTCAACATCATCCAAAACAGTTCTAGTCTTGGGGTCGTACACCAAAGGCCTGCCCAAATCCATCGCTAAATTCGCCAGAATACAGCTCGCGGAGGAAATATGTCCCTCTTCAATATCGGCAATGGGTCTGGTGTTGTTCTGTATCGCTTCAAGGAAATCGATCATATGTCTCCGGGTTGCGGGTGCGGCATGCAGTTCGTTGTCTTTTTCTATGAGGTCTTCGGGATATTTTTCCTTTTCGTAGCGGACGTCAAAATGTATAGGTGTTCCTTTTCCGTACGGTATAAAGTCCGCCTGCATGGGACTTCCTTTTACTACCCCTTTATCGCCATAAATTTTAAAAGCCCACGGATATTCTGTATCAGCAGGATTGCCCCAAGATCGGTGCTGCCATACACAGTTGAGTTCCGGATACTCAAAAACGGCCGACTGTGTATCGGAAATATTGGATTTACCCCCTTTCTGGACATAGATACCACCTTGGGAACTAATGCGCTCGGGCCAGCCCAAATCCAACATCCACCGCACGGTATCAAGCATGTGAACACACATATCGCCCATAATACCGTTGCCATATTCCCTAAAGGTACGCCACCATCTCCTATGCGGAATATCGTCGTAGGGTCTCAAAGGTGCGGGGCCGGTCCACATATCGTAATCCAGAAAATCCGGCACGGGTTGTTCGGGAGGATTGCCGTCCGCACGCATGTGATAATAACAACACATTTCTACATGTGCAATGTTGCCTAGGAGTCCGGCATCCACAATTTCTTTTTTCATATCTATTAAGTGGGGCGTGCTCTTACGTTGCGTACCCACTTGCACCACTCGGTCGTATTTTCTGGCGGCTGCGACCATGGCCTCGCCTTCCATTACATCTACACTTGTGGGTTTTTGGACATATACATGGGCGCCTGCTTTTAAAGCATCTATACATTGTAGGGCATGCCAATGGTCTGGAGACCCGATCAGCACAATATCCAAATTGCTCTTGTCCAGCATGTTTCTGTAGTCGGTATAAAGCTTTGGTTTTTTGCCCGATTTTTGCCGTTGCGCCACCAGTTCGGATGCCTCATTTAAATGATTCTGGTCCACATCACAGATGGCAATAACTTCCACATTAGCCACTTGTATGAGTTTAAAAAGGTCGCTTGTACCGTACCATCCGGCACCAATGAGTCCGACTCGTTTGGGTTTTTCGTTTTTAAAAAATTCAAAACCATAGCTGCCAAAAGAAGAAAGGAATAGCGATGCCGAGGTGCCTTGTATAAAATGTCTTCGTTTCATGAATCTGGTCGCGTTTAAATGAGAGAGATGTGAGCCGGTTAAAATCAGTTGCTAATTATGGTTCAAGATAAGGAATGGTTTTGGTTTGATAAAACTATAATTTTATGAGCTAATAAGTAACAGATAGTCTCTAAATGGCTATATTTAAAAAAAATAATTACACGTTCTACTTATGAAAACCAAGCTTTTTTTGTTAACCGTTGTTTCTTTTATTCAGTTCTCCTATGCCGATATTGCGCTACCCCAAATCTTTGGCAGCAATATGGTTTTGCAACGCGAAGCGGATGTATATTTATATGGATGGGCGGCTCCAGGTGAAACGTTTACCATAGTAACAGGTTGGGACGGGAAAACGATTGAAGTCAAAACAGGAATCAATGCGAAATGGAGGATAACAGTAACTACTCCGCAAGCCGGTGGTCCCTATGAAATAGCATTAACGGGAAAGAACAACAGCATTGTATTGAAAAACGTGATGATCGGCGCCGTTTGGCTGTGTTCCGGACAATCCAATATGGAGTGGAGCGCCAATAGCGGTATTGATAATAAGGAGGAAGAGATAAAAAAAGCAGATTATCCTAAGATTCGTTTTTTTACGGTGGATAAAAGAACATCGGCCGCTCCACAAGATGATTTATCAGGGAGTTGGGAGGTAAGTTCGCCCGAAACGATGGCAGATTTTAGTGCCGTTGCCTATTTCTTTGCCAGAAGAGTTCAGGAAGAGATGAATATTCCAGTAGGGCTTATAGATGCCTCTTGGGGAGCCTCATGCGCAGAAGTTTGGACTCCGGAGTTCGTGTTCGATGAAAATCCCCAATTATTGGAATCCCATGCATTAATCCAGCCGAACCAATGGGTGCCTATCGAACGTTCCACATTATATAACGCTATG
>Ga0208768_1000605_pt1 | contig 22959 bp, 27 predicted proteins | sample AntAceMetag02UK1_FD_184760 | JGI IMG/M metagenome (GOLD analysis project Ga0208768, IMG submission 184760) | Saline lake microbial communities from Ace Lake, Antarctica - Antarctic Ace Lake Metagenome 02UK1 (SPAdes) (version 2) | ecosystem: Environmental > Aquatic > Non-marine Saline and...
TAGAAGGGTTGCTTTAGAGACGAAATTGGTGGAACTTGAGAGTGAGAAGGAGAGTTTAGGAGAGTTGGGGAGAGTTATCGACCATGAAGAAGAAGAAGAGCGTGGCGTATGGAGATTGAATAACCCAGGTGCAGATGCTACCACCACAGTGTTGTTATGAGGGTCATCTTTTAAATACACAATTAATGTTATTTAAAAAATATTATTTATATTAAAATATTATGTCTACCCTTGCCACTTGTCATGTTAGACCACCGCTCGTACCACGAACTCGTATTATCAAGAAGAAGTCTCGTGTAGCTGTCCGTGCAAATTATAAAATTATCCTCATTACACCCGGTGGTGATGAAACCTTTGATTGTGATGATGAAACGTACATTCTAGATGCAGCGGAAGAACAAGGTCTCAACCTCCCCTATTCGTGTCGCAAAGGTTCGTGTTCCGCGTGTGTGGCGAGATTAGTATGGGGTCATGTAAGCCAGGATGAACAATCCTTTCTTGATGAACATCAAATGACGAGGGGGTATACCATGTTATGTGTGGCTTACCCGAAAGGTGACTGCAAACTTAAAATGGAAGTTGAAGATGAACTCTTCTAGATCTATCTTAAAAGATAAATTCTTTACAATAATACATGCTAGTTTTATGTCAAAGTATTTTACAATTTTCTATTCTCCGACGACGGACATACAAACAGCGAAAAAGTGTCACGAAAAAGCCATGTATGAAAAATGCTAATGCAATAGATTGTGCGATACGTCACAAACGTTGTGAATTTTGTCCATTTAATGGTTTTTTCAGGCCCCAAAACACAATTAAATACACCCCTCTAGATATAGATAATGATTAAGAGATTATTTGAATTACTATTTAAAGTTGATAAACCTGTATTGGGACGGTGGTCGTTGAAGTCGTGTAACGAAATTTCAACTTCTATAAACTCCATCTATCAGAATCGAGATCACTGCGGGGATACTATATGTAAAACTCCTGAGAAAGCTTCAACGTACAGTGATATAAAAGAGAAGCACGTTAAATGAATATGTATGAGGTCTACACTGATGGAAGCTGTCTCGGGAATCCTGGATGTGGTGGTTGGGGTGTGGTTAGTGGTGGCTTTAAACTATCTGGTGGACAGGTTAACACGACAAATAATATTATGGAGATGACGGCAATTTTAAAAGCGCTTGAAGAGTGTTTGACGAGAAATATTCTCGAAGTTCGGGTGTTCACTGACAGTAACTACGTTAAAAATGGTATTACATCGTGGATTATAAATTGGAAACGGAATGGGTGGAAAACAGCTACCGGGAGTGCGGTAAAAAATAAGGTATTGTGGGTTGCAATCGATGAAGTGCGTAATAAATTGAAACTCGTTGAATGGAGATGGGTCAAAGCGCATAATGGAAATCCTAAAAATGAGGAAGTTGATAAACTGGCGAGGCAGTCAGCAGAGACCATCAAGAATAATCTCGGGGTATTGTAATGTATAGATGGGTGAATCGGATGCGCCCCGTGGTTGTACTTGGTGTGATAAACAAGAGAAATTATTAATAAAATGGGCAGAAAAGGCTGCCGGGTATAGATGGTTACATAATCATGCGAGACTGTCGTTCAAGAAAACGAATGATTATTTAGCCTATCCAAGTATTATTATAGCGAGTATAACAGGTGTTGGTGGGTTTGCAGTACTTAACCCGAGTGGGAATAATGATTTGAGCGATGAAAATCGTACACGTATTATTATTGTTCAATACTTTTTTGCATTTTTAAACGTTATGGGGGGGATACTGACATCCATAAGTAAATTTAGTCAAAGTTTGAGTCTGTCTGAGGGACATTCTACTATGTGTATACAGTGGTCTAAATTTTATAGAAATATAGATATGGAACTCTCGTTAGATGTGAAACATCGCGCGGATGTAGTAGAATTTGTAATGAAATGTCGTGAAGATTATGATAGATTACTCGACGACTCCCCCGATATCCCGGCAGAGAGTATTCATGCATTTCTAAAGCAGTTTCCACATAAAGAAAATAAACCCGACGTGTGTAATGGGTTGAGTATACTTGTTGCCGACGACACGGGATCAGTTACTAATTCAGTTAGCGCTGTAAATCGGTGGTTGGGTGCGTTTACTAAAATTAATAGAAAAAGTATAGAAGGCGACGACCGTGTTTAATACCCCATTTTCAGATTACTAACAGATAATTCCGGATATTGACGCGAAAAATGCGTTTTATCACCCCAATCTGAGTGGCCTATAGTACTTGGTCCAGATCCATCAATTTTTAAATACATGCGTAGATCTTTATAATATACTCGCGCACCTTGTGCGATTATATCTTCGTGTTTCATGTCTACATGATTATCTATTGGAAAAAAGTATTTATAATATTGTCTCATATTATCCACGTTAATTAAATAGCATTTCGTACTTGATATCCATTTTACGCGTTCTATACCATTTTTTTCTTTATCAGGTAAGCGAGATAGACAATGAAAAAAACACATTTCAAAATCATCTCCCATCGTATCTATTACATCTTGTATTTGGGTATACAACTCCGGACTTTTTACAATCGCGTTATCTTCAAATATAACCGCATACTTTAAATTTTGTTTGAAACATCGTTTGTAAAATTCCATATGCCCCATATAACACCCTACAGCCCCCGCGTTCATATACGTAATATTAGGGCGTTTAATAGAATTGTCATAGTACATTCTAAGCGCTTGATCATAATATACTGGATCCATTAAATGTTTAAACTTTGTTAAACCTTCAAGTGTGGTCGTATCATGACCATATATGACTTCAATTGGTATCTCTGTATCATGATGTTTAAAGAATGTCGCCTGCCGTTTACGTGATTTTGGAACCGTGAGCATGAAACAATTGAAATCTAGTACTCGTACCCTATTTGGTTTCATGAGTAAGTATAAAATGACGCATAGTAATATAATTGTCACTATCATGTTAATATACGTGTATAAAAAAAATGATTAACATACTTTAAAGGATGGTATATATGTTAGTTAATGAGTATAATAAGACGTATTAGCACGCTACACAAACACGTACGTAGATATTCTGCGGTTACATTAAGAGAAGATCTACTCTTACCCGAAGGCGTGCGTAGGTCTAGGGACGAAACCTGGAACATACTAGAAGATTTACACCCCGAACGTACTCGAGGATTCCGTGTAGAATTAGAGGTTAATCACGATCAGAAAAAAATCGATTTATTAACAGAACACCTCTCAAATTACGAAAAACTTACCATTTACATGAAACATAGAAATATAGTGAGAAAAATGTATCCGGAATATATTATATTTGAAAGACATATATAGAATATTTTAATACATATATTAAGCCGCGTTGTACATGATTTGTGAATGTATCAGAATGCGCAAACGTAAAATTATAAATTTGAACAGAATAATACTCGCGTCGTGTGAGCTTTGTGGAAATGTTTTTAATACCCCCGATCAATTGATTCATCATACAGGAGGTCATTCAAAAGTACATGCGATCTAACATTACACAAATGTAAAAAAAATGTTATGTGATATTAGATGAATCGTAATAGAGATAAAAATCGGAACAAAATTACGAATACTACAAACATGAACGAATTATCCAGTGTGTCTACACGGATAATGAAGAAATATAAAAACGATCGCCCGGGAACGATTTCGATGTTAAATGCTTATAAAAAGCGTAAGTCTGCATTGGATAAGGGATATGATATATCTCGAGTATATAAATTTTTACCAACTGATGTGAATAATTTAACATACATGGGAAGCATTCAGGTTACACAGGGTTCTTCAATAGATAAATTTATTAAAAACAAACGGAGTACTAAAAGTGTCAATCTTTCATCTTTTATCGTAGGGAAAAAAGTTATACCTACATGGTCTTATACATTTTTAAAAAAATCGGTGAGATCATACATTCCTGTACCCCCTAGCCTAGATATAGAAGAGGCTCACGCATACGCCAAACTGATGATAAAACTTATTAAACGTGACCACCCCGATATTAAAATTAAATTCATCGTCGTTACAGAAAATCACGGCGGAGCCATATTTATCTAACAATCTTCAATCTCTTCTTTCAAAACACTCCATTTACCTCGAATCAAAGCATCGCGACGTTCCCAATCGGTAATGTCAATCACTTTCGTTGGAGGGATAATGAGAGCATTTAAATTAATAACACGGCAGCTATAATTTCCCACTGCACACACGTGAGTCAGTTCATATTTCGTTGTAAACTGAATATATGGTCTAAATTCTGTTTCAGCTTCGAGTAAAGTTTTGTATCTAAACGCTTCGTCGAATGTTCGAAATGCGAGAATATGGTCTATAGGAATAGTATCCGTGGTTTCTTTGATCGCGTAAACTCCGTCGTCTCCGTCGTCTCCGTGAAAGGTGATAATATGTAACAACTTACTAGTATACACTTCACTTAATGATTTACTATTCTTGTCATTGAAATTATATCTATTCGCGTAGATGGTTTTATTACGAATATGTTTTTTAATAATTCTAGGAGTATAATGCTTTTGATATAATGGCTGGGCTTTAGAAAACATTTGTATATAAATATATTTATATATTTTTAACTTAGGTTATATTTTATTTGTATAAAGTATGTCAGGGGTGCATAAGAGAACCACACTTAAATATTCAGAGAAACGAAAGACATGTATCACTCCGGTATTAAGTTTACGTTTAAATGCATTAACAAGATATACACCCATAGATAAACGGGGAATGAAGGAGTATGCTAAGAAAGTTGAAGAGAAACGAAAGGTGATCAAATTAAAGTAGAATATATTAGGAATTACAACAAAAATATTATTTAGTATCTATATCGTCGATCGCTTTATCTTCAAGAAAGTCATTAATCTGTTCAGTGTCACGTATATATGAATGCATCACGCAGAGGTTCCACATTGCAATTATCTCCAGGTTATAATTGACACGTTTATACTCTTGATTTTCTTTCTGTAATTTTTCAATTTGTGTATTTTTATCATCGACTATACGACTCATCATTTCTTCACGGGAATCTTCTCTGTTTATATGATTACGCCAGTGACGCCGTTTTTTCGGTCTTTGAATGCTGATATCGGTATTCGAATGTATAGGTATTTGAGTACACACTGCAACTAGCATATATGTTTATAAACAACTCGTTACTTTAATACATGTATCATAGTCACCGTCTTCATACGAATTGTATAATTCATTCCAGCTCAATATTGTGTTATCATATTCCGAACACCATGGATACAACACTCCGTCACTCCCACCAAAATGTATAGCAGCAATTCCATTATTTTGACAAGATTCGCATATTCCGTAATTATCGTCGATAATCGTATCCAGTTTTAGACTATTACAAATGTCAGCTTTTGGAACTTCTAATTCCGTATAACTGTTCGTTAAAATAACATCATCAAAAATATTAGGAAAATGAAATTGTAACCAGTCTTCCGTCTTTTGCCTGACACAATCTTGACGACCCGTGACTGCATAGATTTTACTGATACCCGGGCGTAATAGACGAAGTATGGGTTGTGACCCAATAGTTGGTTGTAATAACATAAATTCGTCTGCTTTATAAAAATCTTTCACCATTTTTTGTGATTGTGTTTCGGTTATATTGAACATGTCACGATAGACATATGAGTATCTCTTACTTGACGGCATGTTCAATTTAGCCCACTTCGCCATGGGGCGTACTAAAGGTACTAAAACTTCATCGATATCAATTGCAACGCGGTTCATTTACTATCTATCACTCGTAATCTCTAACTACTAATCCGATGGGGAATCTGGGTACTCCGGTATTTGTTAAATTCTGAAACCGGACTGTTAACATCTTTCCCATGAATTCATCCCGCCTCGTATATTTATCTTCGCGACTTTCAATTGTTCCCTCTGGGCGGGCATTAAAAACAGTACCAGACTCTGTTTTACATTTCCAAACAACGGCTTTTGCATCCCTTCCATGACCCGTTGTTGCTCCAATGATTTCGTACTCCTCGGTTTGGAAATCCTTATGTTTGAGTAAATAATTACTTCTCTGTCCAACTTCATAGATACTCATACGGTCACGGATCATGGTTCCTTCATACCCCTGTTGCACGTATTTCTTGTGTGCAATTGGAAGTTGTCTCTTCTTTTGAAGGAGTTTCGTGTCAACTGTCACGAATTTCATACGTTCTTCAAATGGCATGTCAAGTTTATTCATATCAAAATAATCAAACACACAGAATTTTAGTTTCATGGGATCTGTTTTGAAAAGACTTGTGATTTCTTCGAATGTCAGAGTATGATCATAACATTCCCCGTCGAGGTATTGTCCTTCTTCCAACCCCTTGCCCAGGCTTTCAGTCCCAGGAACGAGTTTACCCGTCCTGGAAATACCCCCTTTGTTTGATACGAGTAGACGAACTCCATCAATTTTGGGTTGTACGTAGAATGGTTCGGAAATATATTTCTCCCGATCCCCCCATTTGTTTGCGAGCATGGGGAGAATTGTAGTGGCCTTTATATTTATATTTTTCCACACCGTCTTAGCACGTTTCATAGCACTTTCATAACCAAGTGGGACTTCCGTTATGGAAATGGATTCCTTTCCTCCAACTTGTCCAGATGCTTTAATAATACACCAGCATTCACCACGTTCTTCGACGCGGATGTCGATGTAACGCGTCTTGCCGTTTTTATCGGTAGTAAAAATTGTGTTCATATTAGTAGAATGATTCCCGTGGTAAATTACGAAAAAATGGATCGACTTAAGCCTCCTCCGCTATCGAATATACCAGTGAATATGAATACAATTAGTATGGCATTTATTATATTAGGTGTGATAGTTTTGTACAGGAGATATATCACGGTTAAAAATACCCGTCAACGATCCCGTACTTGAGACACTCGTCATATCCGAGATATATATCACGCTTCATGAACTGTGACAGTTTTTTTTCTGGGATCGTCGTCTCATTAGTGTATAAAGTCTTGATTTTTGACATAATTTTTTTACATGTCTTCATTTCATCTCTCAATTCACTATATTTACCGAAGAATCCCGAAGACAATTGATGAATGAGAATAAATGAATGCTTTCCCATGAGTCTCTCCCCTCCACCCAATAATATGAATGTAGCAGCACTGCAACACGTACCCTCTGCGATCGTGACGACATCCACGCGCGACGATTTCAATGTATCCATTATACTCAGACCTGAAAAAACATCACCACCATCACTATGTACATGAACACGTATGGTAGGCTTGTAACCTGGTAGTTCAACAGCCTTTTTGAGTAAGTCCACCTCGAGCTTTTTAAACTCATCTAGGAATTCGAGTGTACTTTCCGTTTCGACTTCACCGTAGTAATAAATATCACAACCATTTACACGTACGACATCATGTTCTTCTACATCGACATCACTATCGGTACTACTCATTTAATAATACACGCATTTTCTTTTTAACTTTTGTAACTTCAGTTGGTTTTAGTTTATTGCCGACCGCTAAATGATTCATCATATCAAAATCTAGAGGTTCGAGCTTATATTCTATTAAAGCCTCTATGTTACCTGCCACCGCATATTGTCTTAAAAGATTAAGTTCGTCCATGCCAATTTTTGTTGCACACCTTGTTTGGATAGTACGAAGTCTATTTTGACGCATTTTGAAATTGCCATATTTGGTCCATATACTACCTGGTTGTATATTATCTGTAGGTATTGGTTCACCCATATTTAATTTTGGTATAGCCATGCCACATGTGATATAGAATGGCATACAGCTCCAATCACCCTTGTACATTTGTGTATCATATATATCAGTCTGTGATAATCCTTCAATTATATTAGTCATATTACAGTTTTTTGAACCTAGATAATTAGTGAATATAACATCACACACGTGTCCGTGTTCGTGCACTGTTTGAGATGTGTCGAAATCTCCTTTATGTGATAAAATATCTATGATAACATCTTTAGATGTTTTGAAAACGTCCTTTACATGTGAAAAGTCTAAATAGTCAAAGAAGTTCCGTATGTTTCCCTCGCATTTTTCGGCCGCTATTCGAGCTCCTACTGTATCGCATGCTAATGATAATATTGCATCCGGTGATTTTCGGGGTACTATAATGAGCTTGAAATTTGGAAGCATGTGTATTGATGTAGACGTCACTATAACAGACCCTTTAGTGAGTTTTTCTTTATTCTCAGAAACGCGATCTATGACTTGTTTATGTCCATGTATAGATGGGTCGTATCCATCTATAAAAATGTGAGATGTTGTGTTCCCGACAAGGTGCATAAAATTACTTTTTTTTTGAAATAACTCAGACTGCAATTCTATAGTATTACTATGGTCTAGCGCATAATCAACTATGAAACTTTTACCACACCCTATGGATCCACATATGAATACATTATGACCTTCAGATATATATTTTTGTAATAATGTGATTTCCGGGGTGTGAAGCGTTTGTGGTCTAATCTTTTTTTGTGGTATTATTTTAATGAAAGAGTCCATGACTGATGAACTCACTGATCAGGCTTTAGATATTTTTTTGGAGAGTGATACAATTCAAACAAGAATAATTGAACCTGTTAAAAAGAGGGTCCTTCCTTATTTAATTTGTATTGGTGTCTTTAATCTAATACTATTCATAATGGTTGCATATATCACGCGACGTCTTTCTAAGATTTTATAACAATGTCGTTTAATTCAGGCCCACCACTTTTATTTCGAATTGCATTCAAATCTTTTTTCAATTCGTTACTCATTTCGTCTTCACTTATAAACATATCAATCGGTTGAATGTGCATGATTTCTGGTTTGAAAATTCCATTATCATCAGGGAATTGTTTTTCAAACGCTTGAATCACGAAGTATGGAATCGGCGGAGATTGCTCTATAAGTTTGTCATATTCAGCACGACACGTATCTATCATAGTCGATCCATCACATGACCGTTCTTCTAATGGGAGTGTTAACTCTAGACGAATTGTCCTTGAAAGTTTACCGTACTGAAGTGACGCAACTCTGTTCCCTTCCATCATCTCACTTATTTTGAGAAACTGCATGACAGTCGCGATTATACCTGCAATTAAATTCAACCCACCGATCATAGCCGGTGCCACGCCTCTTATACTTGTAGGTAACGAACTTTGGGCAAAGTTTGCAGTACCCGTCACCGTAGAAAGAATGATTACAGGGAGTGAAAAATGCATATTTTGTTTTTTATAAATTAAAAACGCGTGATTGTGCATGTATCGATAACACGCCGACGCTTCTCCCCATGTTTTCAATATCTGTTCTTGCTGAGGGGACCACATGAATTTATTTTTTGAGCGTGCTTTCTTGTCCTTATCCATATTAACATATACATATTATTTTCAACGTGAATAGTATTGTAGTTTAAGATAGGAACCTGAAATATTTTCCCATGATATATAAATGAAGCGTAAAAACGCGAATACGACCGGGTTTATTATTATTATTGTTCTGATGGGTCTAATTGTATATCTCGTAACAAGACCCCGTGAAGTTGTAAGAGTTCCCTTCCAGGTTCCATCTTTACAGCCTATCCGCGAAAGAATGCCAGTGCGCAGACGACAGCCAGAGTTTAGAGACCCACCTATAAAGGACTATAAACCAGGACATGTTCAGCAAATGGGTGTACTTTTGGGTGAAAACGATGAAACACTCCCCTTGTACGGTAAGGAAGTTAATGGGCGTAGAGATCAATATCACTATTACACATCTACACCCGGTCAACAAATATATTCGATCCCCGTGACAGTTGAAGGGAGGGATTGTATGGATGACATGGGATGTAAAGAAATATACGGTAACGAGGATGTAAATGTACTCGGCAAAGCTTCACCGTATCAAGCGAAAATGTATAGAACTGATAACTTCTTTTAGACAAATAGTACACCATATCGCCGTGTGATAAGTTTTTTGGCTTCATTCATAGATGGTTTACTCCATAGGAGCCACCTAGACCAAAATCCAGCTGTCTTAATACCATTTTTAGTCCATGTTTCACCCATACGCCCATGACGCGCGAGATATCTTTTCATACGTGATGGATCTTTATGAATAGTATAATCGGAATATCCTTTTCCACCGAAATCTACATGCCTGTCATTATCGAACACGACCCTAAATTTCTTTTTAGGATTTGGGCTTTTCTTAAGTATGACCTTCATATATTATAATCAAAGAATAAAATAATATGTATCTTATAATACAATGAACAGACGAAACGTTATCGTCGTATTTATTCTGACTATACTCGTAATATTCGGCACTCTATCATACTTTGGAGTTATTAAATTGCCTTTTTTCAATAATACGAAACAAGACGTCGTATACGAAAAACCAGTGGCAAGAATATCAGTCCCTGAGATGGAAGAATTGGAGATTGCCGTACCAGAAGAACCAGAACCAGAACCAGAACCAGAACGGGAAGAAGAGGTAGAGGCCTATACACCGTATTAATTTAAAATATCAGGTGATAATAGATGTCAGTCCGACCTAGTACGCGGAAGAGATCGCGTAATTTTTCACCTACAACTACGTTAAATGTTATGAACTCGAACTCAAACTCGGGTATGAACTCCAACTCGAACGCGGGTATCACGTCCCCCCCTGCAAAGCGTGCTAAAAATATACGAAAGGCGAATACTCAACCCACTCCAACCCCTCTCAGGACCGCCGCGATGGGAGCTGCAAACAATATCCGCATGAAAGCTAATGCGAATAACACTAAATTTTTGGATGCTCAATCCCTTGCTCGTTTGCGTTCAGTTAAGGCACTGAATGGAAATAGATTAAAAAGGTTTACACCGCCGGTGTTTAGGACGACAGATAAAAATCCTGCATCGTTAAGAGGGAAATTAGGAAAACCTTCTCGAAGCAAAAAGGCTGGCGCGGTGTTGCCTGCCTTGCTCAAACTTGTAAAAGATCCCATGGGTAAGACTCCCCGACCACCGGGTCAAAAACGGGTGCTGGTTAATGCCATAAAAAGAAAGGCTGCTAGTAAACGTATACCAGTAAGTGCAAATTCACCTAAACTCAATAATAAGACTACCACGAATGTAAGCTCAGTGCCCCGTGTAAATAACCAATCAAGGACAGTTCGACGGTCAACACGTATGAAAACCCCTGTGAAAACCCCTGCGAAAACCCCTGCGAAAACCCCTGCGAAAACCCCTGCGAAAACCCCTGCGAAAACCCCTGCGAAACCCCCTGCGAAAACCCCTGCGAAAACCCCTAAAAGTGCCCCTGTCAAATCACCTAAACCCTCTCCGGTAAATAACGGTTCTAAAAGTAAATCCTCGAGCCCTATGATTGAGGCGGATGCCGAACGTATCAGTAACTTGCTATCAAAATCGCTTAAAAGCACAAAAGGGTTGATACCATTGGGAAAATTTCCATCAGCAAAAAGCAAAAAACAGGGGGGGTACTCTTTGGCACTATATAAGATAATACAAGCTATAAACTTACCCCCGATGCATGAGGATCTTAAAGACTTTTTGGTTTATATATATATACAGAAATCTACAGACGCACTGACCAAGAGGTTGTTTGCTGGTAAAACCATAAAAGAAGCGGTTAGAATTATATGGAAACATTGTTTATTTTTCCAGAGACGTTCACGTGGAACGGAAAATTTAACTTTAACTGTAAATTTAGACGACAAAAAGTACACGGAATTTGCGTATTTGATGTATTTAGATATGAAACACGATGAAACGATTCCCGCTATTTCATTCGATGAGTTTATTGAACATGATATTATTAAAACCTTCTTCGGAAGTGCATATAAGAAAATTAATAAAAATATAAAAACCAATCTATTAAATAAACTCAATAGTTTACCTAATACAAACTTCGAAACTACTATGAAACGAAATTACGGGGCGTTATTCAATATGGGGAAAAGTATAGATCTGAAAAACACGGATATAAATGCAGAGATGTTTAATCTATACGGAAAAAATCCGAAAGAAATTTGTTTATTATTCGATCAAGAAGATGAGGGGATCACACTGTCAAACGCGTCTAGGCGTGTTGGTTATTCTTATGTACACGAAAAGGTTCAGAAAATCTCGGAAAGTGCGCGGACGGCTAATAAGAAGCCATTTTACAATACCGTGACAATTGCAAACTTAGTGGATCCTGGACATGACATGCAAGTTGACAGCGCTAAGAAAGATTCTGAATATTTCATGAAGGAAGAACCAACTTCAACACTTGCGTGGAATTACCGTAAACCTGTATTTAAAATCGGTAATACCACACTGAAATATCGTCTAGATAAATCTTCATTCAACTACGTAATAGATATAACTACACCCGAGGGTACAGTAACAGTACCCAGTGGTGTAACAGCACGATCGGCTAAAAAATCTAATGCAATGCCCGGTGATAAAATTTCTAAATTTTTAGGCGATTTCATGCAAATATTAACTACGGTCGCATTAACTAAAAATAACCCAGTACATAAAGGTCATTATAGGTACGTGTTAGGAACGGGTGACGCTATGTGTGGAGCTATACACTCGTATATATGTAATATTACAAAAACTAAAAATAGATTATGGTTTGTGATGTCGAAAGAACAAAGGTCTAAATTATATGGAATGGAGGATATGATAAACCTGAACGCGATTAGTAGTAATATAGTACAACCTAAGTCTCGCACGACTGGGTTTTTTTAAATGAGTAAAGAGAATATTATATAATAAAACTAAATAAAATGAACCCTCTAAACGAGACTAAGATCATGAGTCTCGTATGGAGTGTAGGTAAAATGCAAAAGTGGGTAAGGGGATATTAAGCGAAGGACTTGGTGGTTCCTTCCTCCTTTCTCTTCTCGCGACACGCGTCGTTCTTCTCCTTCTTCTCGGCAGCCTTCTGGGGGTTGGCCTTCGCCTTATTTTCCTGTTTGATTTTCTTCTTTTCAGAGTCGGTGAGCTTATCCTTCGTAGTCTTATCGATCGCCATCCTTTGTAATACTACATACATTTAATTCTATAAGCCTGTTCACAGTCACAACCTTTTATACCTGTGAATTATTGATTACATTTTTTATTACTTATCTGTCTAGAATCTACTTCAACGTTGGATACTTCATCATCACTTGCAACTTCAAATTGCACGTGATCAAGATCGGGACAACATTGCGCAAACCCATCATATGTAACTAAACACGAACGACAGTGGTACCAAATCATCTTAATTATATATTACGAAACAGTTACTTAAGTGTTTTGTACGTATAGTAGATAAAATGGATGCCAATTTTGATAAAGTGATTACAGAACTACGTAACCTTCGTGAAGATGTCAATGAGATTAACGAAGATTACGAACTTGAATTGGAGATGCATCGAATAGATATGCATCGGTATTTCGGTGTGAAAGTGTTTCTAATAATTTCCATGTTCATTAACGGATTATTTACCGGGTATTATGCCATCAATAATTTGGAAGTGTTAAACATTCATAACTCTACATCACTCACCAATCGTTGTCTTTTATAATTGATATAAAGAGTTCCATCGTACTAAGTATATATGAAGCTTCTCATCAAACGCCTCTCTAGCAATGCTATTATCCCTACACGGGCATCACCTGGTTCGGTTGGATATGACTTGTATAGTACCATTGATATGTATATCCCCTCTATGGAACGTGGTATAGTAACTACCGGTGTTGCGGCTACTATTCCTATCGGAACATATGGACGCATTGCACCCCGTTCTGGTCTTGCTGTTAAATATGGAATTCAAACCGGTGCTGGGGTCATTGATCCCGATTATACGGGTGAATTGAAGGTTATCTTATTTAATCAAGGAGGGGAAAAGTTCGAGATTAAACAAGGGGATCGTATTGCCCAACTTATTTTAGAAAAATGTGAAACACCTCCAATTGAAGAGGTTTCTATTATCGAAGATACTGAACGTGGTACTCGCGGTTTTGGATCTTCCGGTTAATTAATTGGCAAACGCTACACCACCCATACCATCCTTAATTCTAAGGATGTTATAGTTGACAGCGTACGTTCTAACCATAACACCATTTCGGGTACCCGTACCATTCAGTGACAATTTAGCACTGTCAATACGAGAGAAATTTAACGACCCAGTTGGTTGCGATTTATTCATGGTGAGACAGAATGGCCATGTAAATGTAGATACGGTACTCAACGCGTTGTGTGGAAGCACTGAACAGTGCATCTCGGGAACTACGTTGTGATGATACGTGGAAGACATATTCTCGAAAAGGGGTGTACCATTAATGTAGAGTGTAGCGTCATCGAATGTCCAGTTTGTAGACCATGTTAGGTTATCGGCTTCGGAGGACACAACATGCACAGCCTTGCAGGGGTGGTTAAAATAGCTGAGGTCTACATTAGTATCATCCTTTGACATGGGCTGAAACTGTGTTTGGGTGATGAGAATCTCATGCTCGTGATTTACAATCACGTCGCGTTCATCCGTGTCGAGGTAAATGTAAGTACCGAATACCTTGGGTGTATCGACTGTAAATGTACCCGAGCGGCATCGAATACGCAGTTCTACCTGATGGAACTGTAGAGCTGTTAAAGGTAAAGATTTAGTCCAATCCTCACTGAAGAAGAAAGGGATCATGTAATGATCCGCGGATGAACCCACACCCTTCGCATTTTCGGGAACTTCGTCGAGTGTCACCGCACATGAAGCTTTAGCCTGATCCTGTTTGTACAAAAGATTGTGTACACCCTGGATGAAAAGGGAATCGAGTTTGGTTACCTCCTGTCCGCCGATCCAAAGGGAAAATTCGGTAGTAGATGGATCGCTCTTTTTAAAGAAACCGGTGTCGGCATCATCCGACGCCCCTATATTAGGGCTTTCGATCCATATGTAGCTTAATAGATCACCTTTGGTGCGGAGTGGAATGACAACTTCATTACCCGATCCGAAAGTACCCACATAATCGAGGCGTTCGGGTTTGATTGAGAAATTTGTATGACGTTTATAATTTTGATGAAAAAATGAAACCTGGGGGGTGCCTGTGATATAGACATCCTGAGCTCCCTTTGACACTAGATCGATCAACGCGGCAGACATTTACTAATAAATGATATTAAAATTTTAGCTCTATAACGAAGTATGGTACAATTTCAAGTTCTCACCTGGGATGCTCGTGATGAAAATGATGATCATATTATTCGTATTTTTGGTAAAACAATGAAAGGTGAATCCGTCTGTGTAACTACATCTTTCATGCCATACTTTTTTATTAAAGTCCCTGGTACTATGACACCCAAATCTGTGATTCAATATGTACGACGAACATGCCCGGATATAATAGAAATTGATACAGTGAAAGCTAAGGATATGGAGGGGTTTCAAAATGGTGAGGAAAGTTATTTCATACAGATCCATTGTAAAAATCTCTTATCGAGGCGTTTCATAAGTAATCGGTTACGTAAACCTATCACCGGTTTATCCAATAAATTGAAATTATTTGAAGCCAATGTCGACCCTGTATTACGTTTAATGCATCGTACTGGTATTCAGTCCACCGGTTGGGTAGATACGAGAGATGTATGTAAGCGAGCGTTTCATACTAAAGTTGATTTAGATTTACAATGCGAAGATTGGAGAACTTTAAAACCTATGGAAACGACTGACATTGCTCCATTTAAAATCGCATCTATTGACATTGAGTGTTATAGCTCTACTGGAAAGTTTCCGGATCCGACAGTGAAAGGTGATTCATGCTTCCAAATCGCGATTTCTATGCTCAGATTCGGTGAAGATGAACCGTATGATAAAACGTGTTTATGTTACAAGCAGACGGATCCCGATCTTCAAGGGTGTTCTATTATAAGTTATTCGTCTGAAAGAGATTTATTAATGGGGTTTACTGAATATATCAATAAAAACGACGTTGATATTATTACAGGTTGGAATATATTTGGATTTGATTTAGATTATATAATGGAGCGTGGTTTGGTGAATAATTGCCCATTAGCTTTCTTTGGTATGAGTAAACTCAGGGATCATACGTGTACATTGACGCGAAAAAAGCTGTCTTCTAGTGCTCTCGGTGATAATGAATTGAAACTCGTACCAATGCCTGGGCGGTTTATTTTCGATTTGTTTCATGAGGTTAAACGCGAATATAAATTAGATTCGTATAAACTTAACAATGTTTCACAAATTTATCTAGGGGATCAAAAGATTGACATGTCTCCAAAAGAAATGTTCGCGAGATTTGTTAGAGAAGATCCAGTCGAGTTACGCGAGGTTGCGGAATATTGTATCAAAGATACCTTACTTCCTCATAAATTGATAGCAAAACTATCGACATTAATGAATTTACTAGAAATGGCAAAGGCTACCTGGGTGCCATTGAGTTACTTAGTTGAACGAGGGCAACAAATCAAAGTATTCAGTCAGCTGACTAAAAAGGCGCGTGAAATGGGATTCAAAGTGCCTGCGTATGAGTATGGTCACGTTGATAATACGGGTTACATTGGAGCGACTGTACTAGAGGCGCAGTCTGGTGCATATTACACACCCATTACAGCTCTAGATTTTGAGGGTCTGTACCCGTCTATCATGATGGCCCATAATCTATGTTATTCGAGTCTTGTTAAAAATAAGAAATATGATAATATACCCGGTATCGAGTATGAAAAATTCGGTGAACATACATTTGCCCAAAATGTACCGAGTATTTTACCGAGTATTCTCGCGGAATTGAAACAGTTTCGTAAACAAGCTAAGAAGGATATGGCACAGTCAACTGGTGCGAAGAAACAGATGTATAATGGTAAGCAACTCGCGTATAAAATTTCCATGAATTCCGTTTACGGTTTCACTGGTGCGTCAAAAGGTATTCTACCATGTGTTGCTATCGCATCTACGACGACCATGAAAGGTCGTGACATGATCGATGAGACTAAAACGTATGTAGAAAAGCATTACCCTGGTTCTAAGGTTAGATATGGTGACACTGACAGTGTTATGATTGAATTTGACGTCGGTTCGCGTACTGGCAAGGATGCCATTGAGTATAGTTGGGAACTGGGTGAAAAAGCCGCCGGTGAATGTACAAAATTATTTAAAGCTCCGAACAATCTAGAACTTGAAAAGGTGTATTGTCCCTATTTTCTCTATTCAAAGAAACGGTACGCCGCTAAACTTTGGACGAAAGGTAAAGATGGAAACATGAACATGGATTATATAGATGTGAAGGGTTTACAACTTGTCAGACGTGACAACACACCTCACATGAGAGAAGTATGTAAAGAACTTCTCGATGTAGTATTAGATAGTAGTGATACCACAGCTCCTCAAGCACTCGCTCGAAAACGTGCAATTGAACTACTTGAGGGTGATGTCCCGAACGATAAATTGATTTTGAGTCAAGGACTTTCAGATTCGTATAAAGTCAAAGGTGAGAGCGTATCTGTATTAAGTGAATATATCACTGATATCAATCAGGCGCATGTTCAGGTAGTAAGAAAAATGCGTGAAAGGCAACCGGGTTCTGAACCACGGTCGGGTGATAGGGTGCCCTATATATTAGTGAAAACTGATGACCCTAAAGCGCGTGCATTCGAAAAATCAGAGGATCCTGTATATGCAAAGGAACACAATCTTGCAATCGATTACCCGTATTATTTCTTGAATAAATTTTTAAACCCAGTATGTGACTTACTTGAGCCATTGTTTGAAAATGTAAAGGATGACATTTTTGGAGAATTATTACTAAGAGCTAAACCACCGAAAAAAAAAGGAAAGAAATTTGACAAACCTGATAGTAATCAAATGTTACTGAGTGATATATTTAAAAAAAAGATCACATAATACTATATGGTAAATGTCGTTGAACAAATCGAACTTTTGATTGTCAAAGAAGCGAAGCGTTTAAATCAAGACCGTGATAAACTCTCGGATGAACAATTTTCCAAGTGCACACGTGAACAAAAGGACGTGTATAAGGAAAAGTTATCGAAAGCTATCCAAGAACATAGGGATCAACAAAAAAAACACATGAAAGAAATCAATGAACGACATAGAGAACAAATTAATTCGTTAAAGCATGAACATCGATCTATAATTACCAATCTTCAGAGGGAAAATTATGACTATGTATGTAAAGTTGCTGAAAAGGTTTCAAATCTTTATAGAATTCCCATAAAGACGGTACGACGTGATCTTGCACCGGAGGATGATACTCGTTGCATGGGTTTAAAGAAGAATGGGAAATTGTGTACTAATAAAGCTGTTAGGGATGGATTTTGTTGTATACATTTAGGTGACATTAGACCAAGTACACCTGTATGCGTTCCCACGGGAAATATAAGACATAACCATCCTTTCCCATCCGGATTTATTTTGGGATGTCCTGCATGTGATAAAGATAAAATGATTGCAAATGAGTTTAGAGAAATACCTTCTATAATGTAGTATGAACAAAACAGATATTCTACTAAATTCAATTAATACTTTTTATACATTACCCGAGAATAGAGCTAATTTGATAGAACTTTTAAATAAAAGTAGTGGTATTTCCCTCCGTAATTTGGAATGGTTTATCACAAACTATTCAAAAAAACATAATCTTTCATACGAAACAAACGATGGTAAAATTTTCAGCGTACATTGTGCTTACAAGTCAAGTTTAGATGGGTATAGTAAAAAATTATTTGATCCTTTCTGTAGAGCTGAAAAAATTTCGTACAAGATTCCCGAGACATCACATGAAATTCATACGACAGTTGCCCAATTGAATTTCATCCGATGGTGTATAAAAAATAAAATAGTTGATTACATTCGTGCACATCACGGTATTCTATTTAATAAGCAAGCGACATGAAACCGTTATCAAAAATAAATGTTTGATACCCTAAATAATATAGATGAAGCGTGTACACATCTGCTAAATTAGGTCTTAATTGTATGTCTAGTAAAGTACGATCGGAACTCAATTTACTAAAGTCCAAACTTCCCGACGGCTCCACATTAATCGGATTCATCGAGAATGCATATGTATAAATGTTCCTAATTGGTCGTGATAATCTTGTAGTATATGGAATTACATATTTAAAATAATTGTGATCTGGGCGAGGTATATTCGGTAAATCTTGTCCATTTACATATATTTTAGCAGATTCCATAGGAGCACTCGAGAATGCATTGACAGGTGAATACGAATTAGATGTTGAGAAATTGTAACGGTTCGAGAAAGCTCGTTCTTTAGATGTAGTATCGGGTAAAGGGGTTGAACTGCCGTGTACATTTTCATTTTCATAATCAACCTTACGTAAGAACCAATTTAACGTTTTAACTGGTATATTCGGAATAAGTTGTAATTTTATAGAATTCTCTCCTATGACTGTCTGTTCAGTTGGATGCTTTTTAACCATATCCGTGATAAAGGTCTGTTTTTGAGTCATCAGGAAAGTTCGTTCTTCTGAACTTAGTACATGTTCTTCTGTTATTATATCGAATGAATCTAAAGATATTTTAGATTGTGTATCCGTGCCATGGTTAGTAAAAAAGGATTGAGGTCTGAATTTAATTTCAAATTCTAACTTTTGTTTATGAATCGCACACGTTGGAAAATACGGTCTGTTTGGTGAATTCGAATCATATTCATCACCTTCATACTTTCTAGAAAAAAATAGAGGTATTGGTATCATAAGTTCTGATGGATGCCGCGATAATATATGGTCGTTCTTGAGTGATTCACCATCAGCTTGATTTCTATTTATCATGTATCTCTTTGCTCTTTTTTCAGAGGCATCTAAATATAATTCATCATATATAATTCCCCAATCATCATGATATTTATCAACTTCTAATTCGTCTACTCGCATAGAAACGGTTTCTACGATATGTCTGCCAACCTGATCTGCTACATTTGAGTTGGAATCGACACTTGGGAGGTTGATGTGAATATACATATTAGATAATAGATCACCCATATTTTGTGGATTAAGTTTCACTTTAACAGTTTCACCGAATGGCCAGCTACTAGAGGATATAGACGGTTTAGACACTGTAATGCTTTTATGATATTTAGAAAAGTTTGAATGTTTTCGTGTATCGTATTTAAAGAGTGAATGTTCGGGGTTCTCTTGTGTTAGATATGTGTCCTGTTGTCCGATGGCATTTATTGCTAAAACAGCGCCTTCATCAGAACCTATAAGTTCCATACTTATCTATTGCTCACATATTTTTAATATCATTTTCCCACATGTTTAAGGGTGAGGTTGCTGTCGTTAATTGAAGTTCCCATCTTAGTTGCTTCATCTCTTTGAGTAATGCCGATACACGTTCTTCTGTATATTCCACTGTCTTCGTGTTCAATAGATAGTCATATGTTCCGTCGACGGCTGGAAACGTACGGGACAATTCTACTTCGAGGTCTCGTTTTTTACGCTTGAACACTGTTAATACTCCATTAATAACCATCGTGACAAAGTTTGCGCGATGGTTATGCATGTCAACCTTTTTCTGAAGAACGTCAATCAGGTGTGCCTTGCGTTTAATATAATACTCGTGACGAAGTTTCATAAAGTCCATAAGGATTAATTCAGCGCTTCCATATTTATGAATTCCCTTTGTGGGATGGAATAAATGCATATTCGTTGTTCGAACGGTTTTTTGTAGTTTGAGATCCTTGATAATATCTTTACCCGCATATCCCTGAATAACAAAATCAACATCCTCTGTTGTACTGTTATTAGTATACGAGCCAATAATTTTCTTTTCGGTGAGCGTGTCAAGGTGTTCCTTATAATCTTGTGTCCAACGCCCGGGTGGTAGTTCAGTTACCTTTATAGTTTGACCAATAACTTTCCATAGACCCTCCGTGACCCATGTATCATTTTCGTAAAATACACGACCCTTAAACCCTCTAAACCATGGTTTCATTCTTTGAATTCCTTTTCCTGCTATGAAATTGAGTATATTAGCAGAAATGTCCTTAGGATTAAACGGTGGTACATAGCAACTAAATCCCGTTCCAATACCTTCCGTACCGTTCACGAGAACCATGGGTAGCGCCGGTATGTAAAATTCTGGTTCAATAGATCTACCATCATCATCTAAGTAGTTGAGTATAGGGTCATCTTTGGGGTCGAAAATCTTCCGAGCGTCACTTGTCAAGCGCGTGAAGATATATCTCGTCTGAGAAGCATCTTTACCGCCCATAAGCCGTGTTCCGAATTGACCACATGGTTCGAGAAGATTGATGTTGTTCGATCCAGTGTAATCATTCGCCAGTTTGACAATAGTTTCAGCGAGGGACACTTCGCCGTGATGGTAAGAACTTTTTTCTGCCACGTACGCGGCTAGCTGTGCAACCTTCATCTCATCGCGTAAATTTTTTTGAAAGCATGAATACATCACTTTACGCTGGGAAGGTTTAAGGCCGTCGGCTACGTGTGCGATAGACCGTTTCAAATCTGCGAGACTGAAGTTTACGAGATCCTTGTGTACAAAATCCGTGATGGTCAATCGTTTGACATGACCATACGGTACTTCGAGATCACGTGCACTCTTTGCAGTGCTTTCGAGAAGCCAAACTTTTCTATCATCCGCCTTCTTCTTATCAAACGCGAGCACGATCGACTTATCTGTCATGACATCCACGTCGAACTTCACCGTGAGATCCTGTATCTTTTTGAAATACTCACGAGCCTCCGCGGATGTAGATGTACCAAGACCCTTATAATATTTAATACGCCAACCCTGTTTTCCATCACCGTACCAAGTTCGAAATGCGGAATCGGTGTAGAACGATTTAGACTCCGAACCTTTACTCACCTTGATAATAGGTGTCACCATACTTACGACAAAATTCAACTTCAATAAACTTGGCCAAAAGTAGTGGATCATGTTGAGAATGAGACCCTTGATATGACTTCCATCATTATCAGCGTCTGTCATGATCATGAGACGTCCATATCGCAGTTCAGATACATCTGTATACTCCTTTCCTTGTTGAAGCCCTAAGATCTTCTTGAGATCGTTGAACTCTTGATTCGATGTGAGCTGTGATACTGATACGTCTCGTACATTCTTACATTTACCCCGAAGTGGGAAAACGCCGTAAAGGTCGCGACCGACCACTGAGAGACCTGCAACTGCGAGGGTCTTTGCTGAGTCACCTTCTGTTACGATGAGGGTACATTTACTAGACTGCGCAGTGCCAGCCTTATTCGCGTCATCTAGTTTGGGAATACCCGTAATCTTAGATTTGCGTGCACCATCAGTCTTCTTGAGTTCCTTCATCTCCTTGAATTTGGAAAGTGCTGTGAGTTCATCTCCAATGCCAGTCTTGATTGCGTTCTTGACAAATGTCTTGGGTAGTTCAAATTTACTTCCAAAGTGTTGCGATTTGGTTGTACACTCTGATTTAACCTGACTGGAGAAATTGGGATTCTCTAATGTTGCCCTGACAAAGATTGTAAAGGCATTCTTGACTTGTTGTGGTTTGAGTTTGATTTTTTTTGCCATATCCTCAATAATACCATTTGCGATAATCGTCGTAACGTGGTCAACGTGGGTACCGCCACGCGTCGTACATAGACCGTTTACAAATGATACTTGTTCCATCCCATTTTCAGATGGGCCAATACATACCGACCAACGATCACTTGTCATTGAGTGTACGTTCTCGACACCGTCGTGCATTTTCGCATACGCTTCGAAGTTTTGTTTAGGTAATGTCTCGGTGTTATACTTGACCTTACAATTCGGAGATGTACAGATATTTGCGTCCCATACCCTCTTTTGGAAGATACTGTAGATGGTATCGTCCATCTTGGACATCCCGAATCGTTTCCACTCGGGGGTAAAAGTGATGGCGACAGATGACGTAGCACCT
>Ga0208768_1000623_pt1 | contig 22400 bp, 11 predicted proteins | sample AntAceMetag02UK1_FD_184760 | JGI IMG/M metagenome (GOLD analysis project Ga0208768, IMG submission 184760) | Saline lake microbial communities from Ace Lake, Antarctica - Antarctic Ace Lake Metagenome 02UK1 (SPAdes) (version 2) | ecosystem: Environmental > Aquatic > Non-marine Saline and...
CATTACTCATTACTCATTACTCATTACTCATTACTCATTACTCATTACTCATTACTCATTACTCATTACTCATTACTCATTACTCATTACTCATTACTTCAACCTCAAACACGAAACCACAGAAACATGAAACCAAAGAAACCCTGTACTACGCTCTAAAAACTAACCACTCAACACCATAAATCTACAAACCAAAACCAACATACCCCACATACTGTAAAAATTTTTGACACTATCTGTACATTTATTTTACACTCGGTTTGGGGTCGCTTATTTTAAATCGATTTAAAACATTGAAAATCAATTAACTAAATTTATGGCACGTATATAGTATAGGGTTTGGCACAGCAATGACAATATGAATCTAAAAATAAAAATAGCAGTATTTCTTTTTCTTGCCTTTGGTCTTAGAGGTATGGCGCAAGAACTATGGACTTTAGAAGCCTGTGTAGACTATGCCTTAGAGCACAATCTACTGCTCAAAGATTTTGAATATAACAAGGATGCCAACAGGGAGGATTACCGACAGTCTGTTCGCAATCTTTTGCCAGATGTAAATGCCAATTCCAATTATCAGGTAAACTCTGGTAGGGCGGAAGATCCTAATACCGGAACATTTGTGGTGCAGGATTTCTTCTCCAATAATTATTCACTACAGTCCAACATCGATCTGTTTCAGGGCTTTCAAAAAATAAATTCCATCAAGGTTTCTAAGTTTTTATATCAGGCGGCCAAAGAGGAGCGTTTGCAACAAGAGTATCTGTTAGCGTTCAGGGTCATGCAGGCATTCAACAATATCCGATTTTTTCAGGGACTGGTTGCCATTGCCACAGAGCAGGTAAGTGTTTCCAAAACAAACTTTCAGCTGGTAGAAAAACAGATAGAACTGGGTCTCATGGCAGGTGCCGACCAATATGAGGCCAAGTCCGCCCTACTATTCGACGAATTAAACCTTACCCAAAGTGAAAACCAATTGGCTGCGGCAGAGTTGGCCTTGATACAAGAAATGAACTTGGAGCATACTTCCGAGATCGAAATTATAGCAAACTTAGTGGAAGTAACCGAAACTGAGACCGCACCAAAGATGCGATCGGATTCTGTATATGCAACGGCGCGTGAATTTCTACCTTTGATAAAGGCACAAGAGCTGAGGGCGCAGGCGGCGAAGAAACAAGTGGGTGTTGCCAGAGGCGGACTTTATCCATCCTTATCCCTTTTTGCGGGTCTTGGTACGGGTTATTTTGAAACGTTCAGGGATAGTTTGGGCAGTACCCTCCCATTCCGTCAACAATTTGGTGATAACTTTTCTCGGTTTTTTGGGTTGAATCTGAATGTTCCAATCAGTAACGGATGGTCTGCCCGTTCGCGAATCAAACAGGCAAAGATCGAAAGACTCCGACAGCAGAATAACTTGGAGGTTCAGGAACAGGTACTTTTTCAGACCATTCAAGAATTGGTGCAGGAATACAATGCGCTTCAGGTAGAGATTGGACAGAGCGATCAAAATGTAGAAGCCCAACGCATGGCTTTTACCATTGCCCAAAAGCGCTATGAAAGGGGAATGATAAACGGCATAGAATTATTTACAACGAAAAATCTTTTTGCCAGTTCGCAAAACGAAAATTTACAAGTACGCCTGCGCTCGGAAATAAATAAAAGCACCTTGGATTTTTATAGGGGATTGCCGGTTTTTAGTATTAATGCCCCCTAGCCCCCGAAGGGGGAATAAAGTACGCAGTAGGCAGGAGAGGTAGGCAGTACTTGGTGTAAAGTAAGTAGTAAAACGAACGTCTTTACGAGGAGCGATACGTGAATTTAAGCAAAGAGCCAAGGCTCTAGCGACGTGGCAATCTTTTGAAATTTGGCAATTAGGATTAAAAGATTTCCGCAATACCCTGAGTGGGGGTTTGGGGAGGTCATTTTAAAAAAAAGGAAAAGAGGAGGTTAAGGTTTACGCCTTTATGAAACGAGTTCAGCACAGGCGTGGGAATGAAAAAAAAGTTAATAAGCATGGACATAAAATTAGAAAAGAAAAAAGGATTACGACCCAAACATTACGGGTATATCGCGCTGGGTATTTTGGTGCTTTTTGTGGGCTACCAGCTCATATTTGCGACTTCGGTTTCTACGTTTAGAACGGAGAAGGATAAACTCTCCATCGCGGAGGTCACACAGGGCAAGTTCGATGATTATATTACCATCAACGGTAATGTTGCCCCGATCACTACTATTTATATGGATGCTTACGAAGGTGGGCGAGTGAACGAGAAACTGATCGAGGAGGGTACCATGGTAAAAAAAGGGGACATTATCTTAAAGCTTGAAAACATGAACCTCTATGAGCAAATTTTGGCAAGTGAAAGTAATTTAGCGTTAAAGCAGAACGATTTGCGCTCTACCAAACTTACTTTCGATTCCCGTCAAGTAGAAGGTAAGCGATCGCTTGCCACGGCCAGTACGGATCTGCAACGCTTAAAACGGAATTTTGAGCAGAATAAAGCACTTATGAAAGATGAGCTGATTTCCCAAGAGGTATTTCAACTCTCCAAAGAAAACTATGAGTTATCGCAACAGCAATACGATATTGTAAAAATGCAGACGGTAAACGATGATGAGCTGCGCATAACCTCCTTGTCCGGATTGGATACAGATCTGGCCCGAATGCAAAAAACCTTGGGTATGGTGTACCAGCGGTTGGATCACCTCAACGTTCGTGCCCCTGCAGACGGACAATTGGGCTTTTTGGATGCTGAAATAGGACAGAATATTGGACAAGGGCAGCGGATAGGTCAGATCAATGTATTGACCGATTTTAAAATTGAGGCCGATATAGACGAACATTATATAGACCGCGTAAAGCGCGATTTGAGCGCTGTACTGGAACGTAACGGAAAAGACTTTAAACTGAGGGTCAGAAAAGTATATCCGGAAGTTAGAAACGGTAGGTTTCGAGTAGATCTGGTCTTTACGGAAGACCGACCAGAAACCATCCGTACCGGACAGAGTTATAACATCAAATTACAATTGGGCGAATCTAGCGATGCCTTGTTACTGCCCAAAGGAAGTTTCTTCCAAAGTACCGGCGGACAATGGATTTTCGTAGTAACTCCAGGTACCGATGAAGCGATAAGAAGGAATATTAGGGTAGGAAAGCAGAATGCCAGATATTATGAAGTATTGGAGGGTCTGCAATCCGGCGAGGAAGTGATTACCAGTAATTACGATAGCTTTGGGGATGCAGAACGGATCGTGTTGAAGTAAAAAGCCCCCTAGCCCCCGAAGAGGGGAATACTAAACTGGATGTCAGAGGTAGTGAGGGAAAAAGCTCCTCCCTTTTTTACTTGCCTCCGACGAACGAAGTATGAGTGAGAGGAAGGCATAGGTGTCCGCCTTTGGCGGACGGAGGGATTATGTGAGTGAAGCTTGTTGTAAATTACTTTGCTATAAAATAGAATTACAAAAGACCTCGAGTAAAAAAAACAATCAAAATAGTGTGAGACCTGACAGGTCTAAAACGAACTTAAAAACAATCAAATAATGATAACAATTAAAGATTTAAAAAAGAGCTTCAGGACTGAAGAAGTGGAAACACTAGTAACCTCCCCTATCCCCTCCCAAGGAGGGGGACTAAATATAAACACCAACAATTTTAGTTGCCAGTCGAATCTTATAAACACCTATTGAAATGATAACAATTAAAGATTTAAAAAAGAGCTTCAGAACGGAAGAAGTGGAAACACTAGCGCTGAACAACGTAAACCTCAAGGTGGAAGATGGCGAGTTTGTTGCCATTATGGGGCCATCGGGTTGTGGGAAGTCCACCCTTTTGAACATTATTGGTATGTTGGATAACCCTACGGACGGCAGTTACAATTTTGCTGGTCATGAGGTTGCCGGATTAAAAGAAAGTCAGCGCACCCAATTGCGAAAAGGGAATTTAGGCTTTGTGTTCCAAAGCTTTAATCTGATCGATGAGCTTACGGTCTATGAGAATGTAGAACTGCCCCTCATTTATTTAAAAATGGGAAAAGCCGAGCGTAAGGAAAAAGTAATGAAGGTCTTGGAACGGATGAAAATCGCCCATAGGGAAAAGCACTTTCCACAGCAATTATCGGGCGGACAGCAACAGCGTGTGGCCATTTCCAGAGCCGTAGTAACCAATCCAAAACTGATTTTGGCGGATGAGCCCACCGGTAACTTGGATTCCAAAAATGGCATAGCGGTCATGAACCTGCTCACGGAACTTAATCAAGAAGGTACGACTATCGTAATGGTTACACACTCGGACAGAGATTCCCATTACGCACACAGGGTCATAAACTTATTTGATGGTCAAGTGGTAACGGAGAGTCAAAATAGGGCCATTGGGGCGATGATATAAGCCCCCCGACCTCCAAAGGGGGAGTTCTGTGCTGGGTGTTGAAAGGAATGAGTAATCAAAAGCTCCTCCCTTTTTCACTTGCCTCCGACGAACGAAGTATGATTGAGAGGAAGGCACAGGTGGCCCGCTTTAGCGGGCCGGAGGGATTATGTGATAAAGATTGAAACTAAAAAGTAAAAAAAAAACAGGAGTTTATTCATCAATTACTACTGCCCTGAAGCCTGAGGTTCCTTAGTAAAATCAATCAAAAAAAGGCTAGACCTGTCAGGTTTAGGTTTTAATCAAATCAAGAGGCAATCGACATGGAAAGTTGCCGAAAAGAAAGAAACCTGACAGGTCTGAATTAGGGTAAAGAGGAAGTTTATTTATGCTGCCCCGAAGTGTCGGGGGTTGCAGTATCATCAATCAAAAGATGCTGAAACAAGTTCAGCACAAGAAAACGAGAAAATCATGTTCAAAAACTATCTAAAAATTGCATTACGAAATCTTTGGAGAAATGGAGGTTTCTCATTCTTGAATATTATGGGTTTGGCCATTGGCTTAACAGCTGGGTTTTTAATAGTGCTCTATGTGGTCTTTGAACTTAGTTATGACGGTTTTCATACGAAAGGAGATCATATTTATAGGGTAGTTGCCGATATTCAAACTCCATCGGAACTAATTGAAGCCGATAAACCGGCATGGGCCGTGGCAAAGCATTTGCAAAGCGAGTTTCAAGAAATTGAAGCTGCGGTACGGATCAGGGATTTAAGCCCCTTGGTAAGAAACGGAAATATAAAATACCAAGAAACCGAAATGGTTGCCGCCGACTCTGCCTTCTTCAAGGTTTTTGATTTTAAGTTACTTCAGGGTACTATAAAAAATGTCCTTACCGAACCTTATACAATGGTATTATCGGAGACATCCGCCCAAAAATATTTTGGATCACAAAACGCCATAGGTCAAACACTATTGGTGTCCGATGATGCGTTTCCCGTGCGCATAACGGGCATTATGGCCGATATTCCCGAAAATTCGCACATCAGACCTGAAATGGTACTCTCCTTAACCACATTCACGCAAAGCTTGTCTCCAGAAAATGACGAACAATGGGGCAATTATAATCCGTCCGCCTATATTCTTGTAAATCCGAATGTTGATGTTAACGTTCTAGAAACCAAATTCCCAGACTTCTTGGAGCGAAACAATGGCGAGAACATGAAGGAGTCGCAAATGTTCGTCACACTTTTTCTAGAACCTTTTAAAGATGTTTATCTACAGTCCACAAGGGGTGGAAACGGGAATGGTAGTATGACCAATGTGTATATTTTTTCCATAGTCGCTATATTCATTTTATTGATCGCTTGCATCAATTTTATAAACCTTACCACGGCACGTTCCGTAGAACGAGCGAAGGAAGTGGTCATACGAAAGGTAATCGGTGCCGAAAAGGGTCAGTTGGGGCTACAATTTATTGGCGAGTCCGTTATCATCAGCTTTCTTGCCTTTCTATTGAGTATTGTTTTTACCGCACTCTTTCTGCCCTCTTTTAACGACATGGCCGGTAAAAACATAAGTGACGGTATTTTTTCCAATCCCCAACACGTAGCTATTCTTTTATTGTTTTCCCTAGTTATCGGTATGTTGGCAGGAATTTATCCCGCACTTATTCTTTCTTCATTTAAACCGGTAAACGTTTTAAAGGGCAGTTTTTCTACTGGAAGTCAAGGAGCAATTTTAAGAAAAGGTTTAGTTATTGCCCAATTCACGATTTCAATTGCACTTATCATAGGTACTATTATCATTTACAACCAGATGAATTTTATGCGTAGTCAGGAATTAGGGTTCGATAAGGAACAGACCCTAATTTTAGAAGCCAATGTTTCAACAGCACAAACTTCCCTTAAACTGACCATTGATGAGCTGCCTGGGGTCAAATCTACAAGTTTGGGTTCTGCCGTGCCCGGAGGCGATAATAATGGGGCCTACTCTGAAATTGAAAATAACAACGGGGATATGCAGGTAGCTAATTTAGATGCTTATTTTGTCGATTATGATTACATCGATCAGTTCGGATTGAAGATTTTGGCCGGGAGGAGTTTTTCTAGAGACTTTGTAACCGATTCTACGGAAGCTATGATAGTCAACGAAAAAGCCGTTCAACTTTTGGGTTATGCCTTACCGGAGGAAGCCTTGGGGGCTAAATTTGATCAATGGGGAAGGCAGGGACAAATTGTAGGCGTGGTAAAGGATTTTCATTTTAGGTCTTTACAACAAAATGTGCTTCCCTTGACCATCCGTATAGAACCTAACAATATGAATATTATTGCGGTAAAGCTAAAGCCGGAAAACATCCAACAAACGGTGGCCTCTATTGAAACCGCCTGGCAATCCGTTATGCCGGATACTCCTTTTAATTACTATTTTCTTGATGAGTTTTTCGATCGCCAATACCGTACCGAAGAACGCTTCGGAAACCTATTTTTAAGTTTTGCGGCCTTAGCTATCCTTATTTCTTGTTTAGGTCTATTAGGTCTTGCAGCGTATAGCACCTTGCAGCGCCGTCGAGAAATCGGAATTCGAAAAGTGTTGGGCTCTTCGGTTTTGGGTCTTGTAAATCTATTGTCCATAGAATTTATAAAACTGGTAGGTATCGCTTTTCTAATCGCCGCCCCCATTGCTTGGATAGTTATGGATTCTTGGCTAGAGGATTTTGCGTATCGCATCAACATGCAATGGTGGATGTTCGCATTCGCGGGTTTCGCTGCATTGCTAATAGCACTTTTAACGGTTAGTTTTCATGCTATCAAAGCGGCAATTGTAAACCCGGTTAAAAGCTTGAGAACGGAGTAAGCCCCCTAGCCCCCAAAGGGGGAGTTCTATACTGGGTGTTGAAAGGAATGAGTAAAAAAAGTTCCTCCCTTTTTCACTTGCCTCCGACGAACGAAGTATGAGTGAGAGGAAGGCACAGGTGTACGCCTTTGGCGGACGGAGGGATTACGTGGTTAAGAGTGTAATTTAATATAAAAAAGGAAAGGTATTTCAAAAAACACTAATTCCCCCTTTCTTCCGCAAGCGGAATTCATTCCCCCCTTTGAAAAAAGGGGGAGCTTTTAAAAAATAAAACAACAACAACCATGCTCAAAAACAACCTAAAAATCGCTTGGCGAAATCTTAAAAGAAACAAAGGCTATAGTTTTTTGAATATAAGTGGTATGGCCATCGGGTTGGCAGCTTTTTGGTTGATTGCGCTCTATGTTGCCGATGAATTCAGTTACGACAAATCATTCTCCAATGCAGATCGTATTTACAGGGTCGTTCAGCATGCTAGCTGGGATAATGGAAATTTGGATATTGCAGTTACATCGCCTCCTTTTGCAACAACTTTTAAGAACGATTTTCCCGAAGTTGAAGGTGCGTTAAGAATAGGTACCGAAGGTGGCGACCTCATGAGTTATGCCGACAAGACCATAAAACAAGATGATATCTGCTATGCCGAAAAATCGTTCTTTACCTTGTTCGACTATCAATTTTTATATGGCGACGCCAACACGGCTTTGGAACGGCCAGCGTCTATTGTAATTACCCGAACCCTTGCGACCAAACTTTTTGGGGATGCCGCCCTTGCCATAAATAAGGATATACTTTTTGGGAGCGGAAAATTCCCTAATAAAGTGACCGGAGTCATAAAGGATATGCCAAAAAACTCCCATTTGCAATTTAGCGGTATCCGTTCCTTTGGTAAAAACGCATTGAAAAGCGAGAACTGGCAGGAAGCGTTCCTGTACACCTACCTACTTTTGAAAAAGGAATCCAATATAAAGTCACTTGAAAGCAAACTGGCACCGCTTGAAAAGGATTTGGCACGGCAAATGGAGTTCAAGGACTTTCAATTGGAACTGCAACCGCTCACTTCTATTCATCTGAACTCGAATTTGGATTATGAACTGGGCAGCAACGGCAGCATTGCCCGCGTGTATATGTTTATGGTAATCGGCTTGCTTGTTCTTTTGATTGCCCTGATCAACTACATGAACCTAACCACGGCACGTTCCGTTATGCGGGTAAGGGAAATTGGGGTAAGAAAGGTGCTGGGCTCCCAGAAAAAACATCTGGTAGGGTTATTTATAACCGAGGCATTGCTCGTAACTTCTTTAGCTGCTTTCATCGCCTATTTACTGGTGCAATTGGTCTTGCCTGTTTTTAACCAATTTGCAGAAAAAGAACTTGTGCTTTGGCGTTTTGGAATGCTAAACACCTTAGGTGTTATTATACTTTTTACCTTGTTGATAGGAATTATTAGCGGTAGCTATCCTTCTTTGTTTTTGTCCCGATTTAAAATGATTCCCTCACTCAAAGGCCACTTGGGCAATATGAGGACAAGCAATGTACTGCGCAAATCCTTGGTGGTTTTTCAGTTTGTGGTTACGGTCTGCCTCATAAGCGGTTCCTATATTATTTACCGACAAATGCAGTTTGTTTCCCAAAAGGATCTTGGCTTTACTAAAGCTCAAGTGGTCATTGGGCATATTGATGATATGAAAGTCCGAAACGAAATTTCGGCCTTAAAACAAGAACTTTTGAAGAGTCCGTTAATTGAGGGCATCGCCACAGCGGGCAATCCTATTGGCACCAACTATCTGGGTAAAAATAGTTTCTATTTTGAGAAAAATGGGAAAATGCAAACGGTCTCCAATCATGCCAATTTTTTATATGCAGATGAAGATTTCTTTGAAACAAATGGTATGGATTTGCTTAAGGGAAGGAGTTTTTCCAAGGATATGTCAACCGATAAGGACAATGCCGTAGTGATAAATGAAACATTGATGAAATCTCTTGGATATGCCGATGCAATAGGTAAAAAAGTGACCTATAAGATAGGAAACGATAGTGTGAGCAATCGGGTAATTATTGGTGTGGTCAAAGATTTTCATTCTTCTTCCCTACAACATAAAATAGAACCCATGGTATTGCTTGTTCCCCCAGAAAATGCCGAAGGCGATAATTTGTATGTGAGACTTGCAAAAGGGAAAGCTGTCGCCGGATTGGCCTTCTTAAAAAACACCTACAACAAATTTGACCTAGAGCACAAAACCGATTTTCATTTTCTGGATGAAAATTTCAATCGGCAATATGTAGCGGAACAAAAACAAGAAAAGTTGGCCTTGGTTTTTACCGTATTGGCTTTTATAATTTCCTGTCTTGGACTATTAGGTATTGTGATGTTTATCTCGGCACAGCGCAGAAATGAAATCGGCATAAGAAAAGTCTTGGGAGCCACTATAATCTCCGTAGCAATAACCCTAAGCAAGGAGTTTGGAAAGTTGGTCGCCCTAGCTGCTATCATAGCGTTCCCAATTGCATGGTTTACCATGGAAAGATGGTTACAGGATTTCGCCTACCGCATAGAAATGGAATGGTGGATGTTTTTATTATCTGGAAGTATTGCTTTACTTGTTGCTCTGGTTACTGTGAGTTTTCAGGCTCTAAAAGCGGCAAGTGTTAACCCTGTAAAAAGCCTAAGAAGCGAATAAAAGAACTACGACTCCAAAGGTTTTTAAATTTTTTGGAGTCTCAAAAAACAAGAACATCATGTTCAAAAATTATATAAAAATCGCTTGGCGAAACTTGATAAGGGACAAAGTGTATGCTACCATAAATATCACCGGTCTTGCGATTGGTATCGCTGTTTGTATGTTGATCGCCTTGTACGTGGGGCATGAGTACAGCTACGATACCTTCCATGACAAAGCGGACAGGATATACCAAGTGGAATCTGAAATTAAAATGGGAAATGATCCCATTTCCATGCCTTATATGGGATATGCGGATGCCGAGGCTAGTAAAGAGAATATTCCTTCTGTTGAAGATTTTCTGCGTTTCAAAAGCAAATTTGAAAATGTATTAGTCCAAAATCCAGAATCTTCGGCACTAAAATTTGCAGAAAGTAAATTCCTGTTGGCAGACCATAATTTTTTTAATTTCTTTTCCTTCCCATTAAGACAAGGCGATAAAGATCAGGTTTTATTAAACCCCTTCTCGGTTGTTATTTCTGAAACTATGGCCGAAAAATATTTTGGGGCACAAAATCCGATCGGTAAAACTATGCGTTACAATAATGAATATGATTTTACGGTAACGGGTGTTGCCGAAAACGTTCCTTCCAATTCTAGTGTCGACTATAATTTTGTGGCATCACTTTCAAGTATGCAGGGCATGAAAGGGCGACAGGAACTTTTACAGGACAATGGTCCCGACTTCACAACCTATCTTTTATTGAAAGAATCGGCAGAGCCTGAGTTGGTAGAGGCCGGTTTATTGGGAATCAACAAACTTAAAGGGGAAGATGGTCATTTGAACCTAAAATATCTACTAAAATCACTATCCGATATACACCTGAATGATTCCGCCGTCAATAGTAGGTACATTAAAATATTCCCCTTGGTGGCCTTACTCGTTTTGCTCTTGGCACTTATAAATTATGCCAGTCTATCCACCGCCCGCTCCACGACCCGTTCCAAGGAAATTGGGGTAAGGAAGGTTTTGGGAGCGAACAGGAAGACTATTGCCACGCAGTTTTTTATAGAATCGGCTATGTATACGATCATTGCGTTTGTACTGGGGTATCTATTATGTGCCATGCTACAACCCTTCTTTTTTGATTTTCTACAGATAAGGATAGACGACTCCTTTCTATACAGCCCAATGATGCTGGGATTGTTTGCCCTGCTATTTATGATTACCGTCCTTTTGGCAGCTGCTTATCCTTCTTTTCTCTTATCTGCCTATAGGCCGGTCATGGTGCTTTATGGCAAGCTGGGCAAAAAAGGTGGCGGTATTGGTGTGCGTAAATTTTTCACGGTTTTTCAATTTGCCATTTCCGTTATTCTTATTGTTTGCGGCATTGTAATAGACCGGCAGATGCACTTTTTTAGACATGCCGATACGGGAGTGGATAAGGAAAATGTGCTCATGGTTCCTTTTGCGAAATCCGTTAGCGAGCATTTTATGCCCTTTAAACAAGAACTGCAATCCTTGTCCGCTGTAAAACAATCAAGTGTAAGTCTATATCCTATGTACGCCGGACATAACATGATGAGCGTAAAACGCCAGAACAGCGATAAGATGGTTTTTTTGCCAACGCTAACCGTAGATCAAAATTTCATCCCGTTGTTGGGCTTAAAATGGAATAAGGCTCCAAATGATTCCTTGTTCTATCGAAATAAAAAATCAACAGCCATAATTAATCAAGCAGCGATGGATAAGTTAAATCTAGATGCAAACCCTATCGGCCAAAAAATTGATGGTCGGTATGAGATACAGGGCGTACTACAAGACTTTAACTACACCTCCCTTAGTAATAAGATAAATGCACTGTGCATATTTGTTGAACAGGATAGCGACCTCTCATCTTCATGGGCAGAAAACGGTGGTTGTATGTTTTTGAAAATAAATTCACGGGTAAATATGCCAACGGTCATACAACAAGTGAAAACCATTTTTGAGAAATATGATTCCGAAATGCCTTTTGAATATCACTTTATGGACGATGCTTTTGAAGCGCAATACGCCGCAGAAGACCGATTAGCAAAAATATTCAGTTTGTTTACTATTCTTACTATATTAATTGCGGCCATGGGCCTTTTTGGCCTTGCCACTTTTAGCGCGCTACAGCGTACTAGGGAAATAGGTGTTCGTAAAGTGTTGGGGGCTTCTTCCCAAAATGTAGTAGCCCTGCTGTCAAAAGATTTTTTAAAGCTTGTGGTGCTGGCCGTTCTTATCGGTTCCCCTTTAGCCTATTGGTTTATGGACCAATGGCTACAAAATTTCGCCTACCGGATTCAAATTAGCTGGTGGATGTTCGCTTTGGCAAGTAGCGGTGCGTTTATAATCGCCGTGCTTGCCGTAAGTTTTCAGGCGATAAAAGCGGCAAATACCAATCCTGTGAAGAGTTTGAGGACGGAGTGAAAAAGACCCTAAAAATCCCCCTAACCCCAGAAGGGGGAATTACTTATTGGGATGGGTGTCAGGATGAGTAAGCAAAAAGCTCCTCCCTTTTTCACTTGCCTCCGACGAACGAAGTATGAGTGAGAGGAAGGCACAGGTGTACGCCTTTGGCGGACGGAGGGATTATGTGATGGAGTGTTGAATAAATAAAACTAACTTAATACAAGGAATTAGAATTTTTAGGACTTAATCTCCCCGTCATGCCAAAGGCATGTCACCCCTCTTTTGAAAAGAGGGGTGCTTTAAAAAAATCAATCAAAAAAAGTTTTGCATAAAATCAAGCTACGTTTTATGGTCACATCTGTAAATATATTGTACATCATGTGTCAAAATATTTTACAGCAGAGCATTTTGATATTTATGCAACTATTTGATTGTCATAATTTTAAATATATGGCATGAATATCGATTTAGAAATAATTCATCACATCAATAGATGCTGAAACAAGTTCAGTATAAGAAAACAAACAATCATGTTCAAAAACAACTTAAAAATCGCTTGGAGAAGTATCAAAAAGGATAAGTTCTTCACTGCCATTAAAATCGGAGGTTTTGCCGTGGGAATTGCCGCCTGCCTCCTAATTGCCCTGTTCATAAGGGATGAGTTAAGCTATGACCAGCATTACACCAACAAGAATCAAATCTACAGGGTGGTGATGCAGGGCATGTTCCAAGGCGAAGTCATGAAAAGCACCCATTTTCAGTTGCCTTTTGCTGATGCCCTACAGACTGACTTTCCAGAAATCATAAAGGCAGGCAAGGTAAATACCATTGAGATTTTTGGTGCCGGTAAGCGCGGAATGCGCTTAGAGGGAAAATCGCAGAATACATTTGAAGAGGGTTTTATACTTGCGGATCAAGAGGCCTTTGATATTTTGGAAGTCAATCTAGAAGAAGGTAGTCCGGAGGAGGCTTTGATTAATCCAAGAAGCCTAGTTCTTTCTAAATCAAAGGCGGAGAAATACTTTCAAAAAGGAAATGCGGTAGGCCAAACCGTCATTCTGGACAATGACATTACCAAACCTTATACGGTTACGGGCGTGATGCAGGAAGTACCCAGAAATTCGCACTTGAATTTCGATTTTATAATACCCATTGAGGATGACAATGGAAGCTGGACTAATCAGAATTACTTTACCTATCTCTTGGTAGACCCAAATACCAAGGTGCTGGAACTGGAGCAAAAAATGAAATCGATTGTTGAAAAGTACATCATACCGGCACAAATGGGAAATGGCCGCGCACCTGATTTTATAGATATTTTACGTGGGATAGAATACAAACTACAGCCCGTAACCGATATCCACTTACATTCTGATATTAAAATGGGAGACGACCTAAAGCACGGCGATATTCGCTTTGTTTGGTTGTTCGCCGCCATTGCCGGTTTTGTGCTGCTGCTGGCCGTCATCAATTTCATCAACCTATCCACGGCAAAATCCGCCAATAGGGCCAAGGAAGTCGGTCTCAGGAAAACTGTTGGTGCCTTTAAATATAATCTGGTAGCCCAATTTCTGACCGAATCCGTTATTTTCAGCTTTATCTCCTTTGTACTAGGTGTTCTTATGGCTTGGGTCTTGCTTCCATCCTTTAATGCCATAGCTGCCAAGACCATAGCAATGCCTTGGATGGCGTGGGGGTTTTTACCAACATTGCTGATTTCTGCGCTTTTGGTCGGTGCTATTGCAGGCTTGTATCCCGCTTTTTATTTATCGGCTTTTAGACCGGTGGATGTGTTAAAAGGCAGTCTTAGTATTGGGAGTAAAAGCGGACGATTACGGAGTGGACTGGTCATTTTTCAATTTACGACTTCGGTCGTTTTGATTATCGGAACCTTGATCATCTACAAACAAATGGATTATATCCTAAAAAAGGAATTGGGGTATGATAAGGAGCAAGTGGTTATTTTGGAGGGAACAGGGGTTTTAGGCAATAGTTCGGATATGTTTAAAGAACAACTACTGCAATTGCCACAAGTAAAAGAAGCTACCGCGACCAGTTATTTGCCTATAGATGGTGCCAGTAGAAACGGCAATACATTTAGAAGGGCCAATGAAGGGAATGAAGGCAGGGGTGTTCCCGCGCAGATCTGGAGGGTAGATTATGATTACATAAAAACCTTGGGAATTCGATTAAAAGAAGGGCGAGACTTTTCAAAGGAATTCGCATCCGATTCCACAAGCTCCATCATCTTAAATTCAAAAATGGTGCGAGAGCTTGGTTTAGAAGACCCCTTGGGTAAACAAATAAATAATAATGGACAATTATGGACGGTTATCGGAGTGGTGGATAACTTTCATTTTAAGTCGTTAAAAGAGGATATTTCGTCGTTATCGCTGGTCATCGGGAAGGATATCGGTTCCATTTCGGTGAAACTTAAAAAAGGAAACATCAACGAAGCTTTGGCTTCCATAGGAGCTATTTGGAACAAAAATATGCCCAATCAGTCCATTAATTACAGCTTTTTGGATCAAGAGTTCACCCAGATGCATGCCGACGTGCAACGCATGGGCAACATCTTCAACAGCTTTGCCCTCTTTGCCATTTTTGTAGCCTGTCTGGGGCTATTTGGGCTGTCCGCATTTATGGTGGAACAGCGGAAAAAAGAAATCAGCATCCGTTTGGTATTGGGCGCTCCGTTCAATAGCATCTATCAATTACTGACCTTGGATTTCATGAAACTGATTTTGATATCAATAGCCATTGCCATCCCCTTGGGTTGGTTGATGATGAACCGTTGGTTAGAGGATTTTGTATATCGCATCAACATCGGTTGGGAAGTGTTTTTGGTGGCAGGTGGTATCGCTTTGGTCATTGCTATTTGTACCATCAGTTATCAATCGGTTGCAGCGGCATTTATCAAACCTTTGAAGAGTTTGAGGACGGATTAAAAAAGCCCCCTAACCCCCAAAGGGGGAATTGCTAATTGGGCTGGGTGTAAGGATGAGTTTTTAAAAAGCTCCTCCCTTTTTCACTTGCCTCCGACGAGCGAAGTATGAGTGAGAGGAAGGCACGGGTGGTCAGCTTGCTGACGGAGGGATTATGTGATTAAGAGTGAAACAAAATAGTATTACATAACTAACTAGAATTTTGGGACTTAATCCCCCCTTTCTTCCGCAAGCGGAATTCATTCCCGGCTGCCGGAAAAGAGAGGAGCTTTTAAAAAATCAAAAAAAAAGAGAAATAGATTCCCGCCTTCGCGGGAATGACATAAAAAAGAAAAGATGCTAAAAAACAACCTAAAAATCGCTTGGAGAAGCTTAAAAAAGCAATCCTTTTTTACCCTGCTCAATATCTTTGGCTTGGCCATTGGGATAACGGGTGCCCTTTTGATTTCGCTCTATATTTATGACGAATTCAGCTATGACAAAATGTTCAAGGATGCCGAAAGGATCCATCGCGTAAATGCCGATATTAAGTTTGGTGGCGTGGAGATGAACGGAGCCCAAGTAGCAGCACCAATGGCCGCGACCATGCTAAACGATTTTCCGCAAGTGGAAGAAATAGTTAGGTTGCGGAGTAGGGGAAGTGCTTTATTGAGACCTGTGGAGAAGCAGGCCAACGCCAAGGAGACCCATGTGGCCTTTGCCGACGCTGCCTTCTTTAATTTTTTTGGAATCGATGTTTTGGCTGGAGACGCAAACACCGCTTTGGCCGAACCAAATACCTTGGTACTGACCAAAACAGCGGCCGAAAAACATTTTGGAAAAGAACCTGCACTCGGCAAAAGGGTATTGCTCAATAATGACGATACCTATACCGTAAGCGGAGTCATAAATGACCTGCCAAAAAATTCCATGCTGCGCGATTATTCCGTTTTTATGGCGATGGCCGGCCATCCCGCCTCTAAGGAGGACAATTGGGGAGGGCATAATTTCTACACCTTTTTTAAGTTGGTGCCAGAAGCCAATATTGCAGATTTTCAGCAACCTTTGCAGGGCATGTTGGAAGATTACATGCTGCCTTGGGCACAACAGTATTTTCCTGGTATGACGGCCAAAACTTTCGAGGCTTCGGGCAACTATATCCGTTACTTCACTATTCCCTTAACGGATATCCATTTGTATTCTCAACGGGATGCCGAACTAAGCGCCAACGGCACCATCCAAAATGTGTACATTCTTTCCTTTATTGGGCTGTTTCTTATTATTTTGGCCTGTGTAAATTTCATGAACCTTTCTACCGCACATTCCTTAAAAAGGGCGAAGGAAGTTGGGGTACGCAAAACACTCGGCTCCAACAAGCGCGACTTGGTACGGCAGTTTTTAACGGAATCCGTTTTAATCTCACTCCTTTCCCTTGTGGTTGCCTTGGTAGTAACAAGTTTAACACTTCCCTTTTTCAATACCCTTTCCGGTAAGGAGATTTCCATTCCATTTCAGAGTCCTTTGTTTTGGTTAGGTCTGTTGCTAGCCACTTTAGTATTGGGATTATTTTCGGGAAGTTACCCAGCATTTTTTATGTCGCGCTTTATGCCTATAAAAACACTCAATGGCGGAGCAGAAAGTAGTGTGGGTGGCGGAAAGGTGCGGAATGCCTTGGTGGTTTTTCAATTCGCTATTTCGGTGTTTTTGATTGTAAGTACCTTGGTCGTCTTTCAACAATTGAATTTTATACAAGGTAAGGACCTCGGTTTTACCAAAGACCAGATCGTAATTTTGGACGATACATATACTGTCGGGAATAAGATCAACTCCCTGAAATCTGAAATCGTTAATTTGAGTCAGGTTGAAAATGCGACCATCAGCGGATTTTTGCCTACACCATCTTGGCGCTCCAACAGTTCTTTTTTTGAGGAGAGTGCTAGGGAACAAGAACATGCCATTCACATACAGACTTGGGATGTGGATGAAGATTACTTGGCCACTTTGGATATGGCCCTTATTGCAGGTAGGGATTTTAATAAAAAGTTCGTGGCAGATTCGGTTTCGGTTATCATCAACGAGGCGACTTTACCCATATTAGGCGTTACGGCCCAAGAGGCTCTGGGCATTCGTATAGCCGAGGATGTGGAATCGGATACGCCTACTTTTTATACCATTATTGGTGTGGTAAAGAATTTCCATTACGAATCGCTTCGCGAAAATATTCAACCCTTGGGACTTTTCTTGGATAGCTCTACCAGCACAATGGCCGTAAAATTGACCGCAGGTAACTTTAACGAAGCCATTGCCAATATAGAAGGTATTTGGAGCAAAATGGCTCCGGGCCAACCCTTCAATTATCTGTTTATGAACGAGTCGTTCAACGCCACCTACGAAGCGGAGCAGCGTTTGGGGAAAATATTTACCGTGTTTACATTTTTATCTATTTTAATAGCTTGTTTGGGTCTTTTTGGATTGGCCGCTTTCAACGCACAAAAACGTACCAAGGAAATTGGCATTAGAAAAGTACTGGGTGCCACCGTAGGCCAAATCAGTTACCGACTCACAACCGATTTTCTAAAAATGGTGGGCATCGCCATCCTAATTGCATTGCCATTAGGCTGGTATGTAATGAACAAGTGGCTGGAGGATTTCTCCTATCGCATTGAGATCGCTTGGTGGGTATTTGCCTTAGCGGCTTTATTGGCGGTTGGTGTTGCAATTCTAACGGTAAGCTACCAAAGTATTAAGGCGGCTATTGTGAATCCGGTTAAGAGTTTGAGGACGGAATAAAAAAGCCCCCTAGCCCCCAAAGGGGGAATTGCTCATTGGGCTGGGTGTAAGGATGAGTTTTTAAAAAGCTCCTCCCTTTTTCACTTGCCTCCGACGAGCGAAGTATGAGTGAGAGGAAGGCAAAGGTGTACCGCTTTTCGGGACGGAGTGATTATGTGAGTAATAGGCTCTGCCAAACTAGTAAAGAAAGGCTTTTAACCTGTGTATGTAATCCTGAGCGCTCCCGAAGCTTCGGGAGAAGGGCCTAGGGTGCAAAAGTTTTAATAAACAACAAAAGCAAGATAACGGCAGGGCAAAGGATTAATGGACAAGAAGTTTTTCAGCATCAATTAAAACCATGTTACGCTAAATCTTATAATTGAGGTAACTATTCAGCCTACATTCAAAAAAGTATATTTATTAACAGTTGTAGTTTTGTTTTACAGAAAAAACAGTCCTTTTATTAACGTTTGTTGGTTACTCGCCAATAACTATTTGCTTGGTTTTTGGTACTTTTGATTTGTGTCCACTTACTTTGTATCAAACAGATAGAAATTGAACTCCGATAAAAAACGTATTGCCGAGCTGGAGTCCAAAGTTATCCGATTGGAGTCAATAATTATAACATTACTTGACAAAATCGAGGGTCTGACACACAGAAAAAATAGTCGCAACAGTTCAGTTCCGCCTTCCAAAGATGAAAATAGAGCCTTAAAAAACCAGAGCCTTCGTGCTAAATCCGATAAAAAAGTGGGCGGACAAACAGGACACAAAGGCACTACGTTAAAAATTGTCGAGAATCCGGATCAAACCATTGAGTACAAACCGAATTTTTGTAATTGTTGTGGAAATGACCTTTCCAACGTTCAGGAAGAGCTGCTCCTAAAAAGACAAGTGGTCGACATTCCTGTCATCTTCCCAAAATATACAGAGCATCGAACTTTTAAGAAAACATGTTCCTGTGGACATCAAAACGAGTCTGCTTTTCCGGACAATGTGAGAAGCACAATAAGTTATGGCGCCAATATCCAAGCAACAATCGCATATATGCATACGCGCCAGTACCTGCCCTTTGAGCGCATGAGCGAATTTTTAAAGGATGTTTGCAACCTGCCCATTTCACAGGGAACAATCTCCAATCCCCTGAATAGTTTTGCCTTGAAGGCAAGGCCTGCCTATGATTTGATTGCTGAAAAGGTTTGGAACGAAAAAGTTGTTGGCACTGACCAAACAGGTATTAAGGTAAACGGTAAAAACAATTGGTTTTGGACTTGGCAAAGCAAGTTATCGACCTATGTCGTGTTTTCAAAAAATAGAGGGACAGCAACCATAAAAGCAAACTTTCCTGAAGGTTTTCAGGACACAGTGCTGGTTCACGATTGCTGGGCAGGCCATTTTCATACCCAATGCAAAACGCACCGATTGTGCACGGCCCACTTATTGCGGGAACTTATATTTCTTGAACAGTGCTTCAAATCCAATTGGGCGACAAACTTCAAAAAATTATTGCATAATGCTTTAGAACTCAAGAAAAATCTAAACCAAGAACACTATGAGCACCCGGTTTCGGAAAGGGAAAATATAAAAATCGCCCTATTGGCTCTATTGGAAAATCCGCTACCTGAAAAACAAAAGAAACTTCGAGCTTTCCATAAACGAATGATAAAGCATCAAGAATATATCCTTACTTTTCTCCATCATTTCCATGTGCCTCCTGACAATAACGCTTCGGAAAGGGCCATTAGAAATGTAAAAGTGAAACAAAAAGTATCTGGTCAGTTCAAAACTGAAAACGGAGCACAAATCTATGCGGTCATACGTTCGGTAACAGATACCTGTATTAAAAACGGTCAAAACATATTGGGTGCTTTTAAAACTATTGCTATTTTAAAGGCTGAATAGTTACTAATTGAGCTATATTCAAGCACCGTATTAAAAACAATCAAAATCAATAAAAATGAAAAATCAATTCCTTAAAGTCTGCTTCTTTTTTTTATGCATTTTAGGTGTCCAAGCACAGATTACCTTGCCTAAGGACGGGAATAAGAAGGCCATGGTTTCAGAACATATTGGGATTACCGATGTTACCATTGACTATTCCAGACCAGCTTTGAATGGCAGGGAAAGGAAAATTTGGGGAGAATTGGTGCATTACGGTTTTGCCGATTTGGGATATGGCAGCAGTAAAGCGGCACCTTGGCGCGCAGGAGCAAATGAAAATACGACTATCGATTTCACTACTGATGTTCAAATAGATGGACAACCATTGGCCAAAGGTAAGTATGGATTCTTTATTGCCATCGCAGCTGAAAAAGCGACCTTGATATTTTCCAAATTCCATACCGCTTGGGGTAGTTATTATTACGATGAAAAAGACGATGCTTTGCGGGTAGATGTTCCCTTTAAAAAACTCGATTCTCTTGTAGAAAGACTTACGTTTTCTTTTGTTGAGCAAGCCGAAAACAGCGCCGTGGTGGCCTTGGATTGGGAAAGGCTAAGAATTCCGTTTACGGTGTCCGTGAATATTCAAAAGACCCAAATTGAATCTTTCCGAAAGGAAATCAATTCTGGTATTTTTAATCGCTATTGGCAGAATTTACATACGGCGGCCAATTATTGTTTGGTAAATGACATCAATTTAGAGGAAGGTTTGGATTGGGCAGATCGCTCTATCAACAGTTATTTTGGGGAGGCTAATTTTAAGACCTTGTCCACTTATGCAGGATTGTTGGCTAAGCTAAACAGGTCTCAAGAGGCCGATTCTGTAATGAAAAAGGCCTTTCCGATGGGTAATTCCGAAGATTTGATTAACTATGGTATCGATTTAAATCTTAAGAACGAACACAAAAAGGCATTTGATATTTTTAAAATGAACCTAAAGAAAAATCAAGACGATGTCTATGCTCATTTAGGTATGGTAAGCGGTCATTTTTACAATGGAGACAAGAAAAGAGCACTTCAATTTTGTGAATCTGCCAAAACCAAGACCAAGGATAAAAATTTCATTGCCTATATAGATGGGGTAATGAACGACATTAATGCTGGTAAAGAGATTTTTAAATAACCTTCCCCTAAATCCTAGGCTAAACCACGAGGTATAAAACCAAACATGCATTGGTTCTCAAAACAGCTAGATTTAAACTAGTGTTGTCCGGTAAAAATTTTTGAGAACTTTTGAAAATAGCTTTTAGAATTCGGATTTATACATTTGCTCAGTTTTAAAGCTGCTAAGCAAGAATCTTGTGAAAAGTTTGAGGATGGAATAAATCCCCCTAGTCCGCCACAGGCGGGGAATTACTTACTGGGTTGGAAAAAGGATTAGCTTTTAGCGGATAGAGGGGCTATGGAGAAACACCTATAACAAAATATTAAAGGAATAGGGCTTTAACCAGAGTATGTCATCCTGAGCGCTCCCGAAGCGTCCTTTAGAAGGTCAAAGGTAGGTGGGCAGGTTTACTATCGGAGTGATTATATGTATGCAGAAAAACAAGGTTCCAATAATGAATATTAGAGCAGGAAACTCGCCTCCTCAGGGCTGCGGTGTACCCATAAATATTGATTTTTGAAAACTAATGGTCTTGAAGCTCCTCCCTTTGGACAAAGGGAGGTGTCCGCTTGCGGACGGAGGGTTTGACCACGTACTGCTTTGCCGTAAAGCATCATAAACCAAGTATTGCGTCAGCAAGTTTATGGGTCAAACCCCTCTTTCTTCCGCAAAGGGGAATTCATTCTCCCCTTTGTCCAAAGGGGAGAGCCGAGAAAATGAAAGTTTTAGAAGTAAATCGCAATTTTAAAAGATATGGGTACACCGTAGCCCTTGGGAGAGGAGTCTTTCTAACAAAGCTCATTACTAAACAAAAACAACTGTAAAATTATTAGACAAAAACTGTCAATAATTTTTACACTAAAAGAAACATTTTAATTTTTTATAGATTTAAATATCACGTATTCAGTTAGTTAAAAAAATGGCACGGAAATGGATTTCAAGTTGGAAGGATAGGGAGAATGTATTTTGAATACTTTGTACTTTCCTGATATAAACCACATAGATTTCCTTCTTTACTGAAACAAGTTCAGCACTAGCTTGGAAATGACCAAAAGAATAAATCATGTTACTGAACCACTTAAAACTATCGTTACGAAACCTTTGGAAGAACAGATTGCTCTCCTTCCTAAATCTTCTGGGACTCAGCATTGGAATAGGGAGCGTATTAACGCTGATGTTCTCTACATACGCCTATTATATAGCCGATGAGAATATTGCGGAACAGGAGCAAATTTACTATGTAAAAACCCATCTTACCGACGGCAACGACTATATGGAGGCCGCTTATCCGTTACTAGATAAAATACTAAGTACCTCGCCAGAAGTAGAAGCCGGTACCCACTTACATGGT
>Ga0208768_1000624_pt1 | contig 22388 bp, 21 predicted proteins | sample AntAceMetag02UK1_FD_184760 | JGI IMG/M metagenome (GOLD analysis project Ga0208768, IMG submission 184760) | Saline lake microbial communities from Ace Lake, Antarctica - Antarctic Ace Lake Metagenome 02UK1 (SPAdes) (version 2) | ecosystem: Environmental > Aquatic > Non-marine Saline and...
CTGGACCGGCGGTGAGGACAAGTGTCTTACCACGGAAGACGACATGGAGAAGATCAAGGCGATTGCTGCCAGCGATTCATGGGTGTGGATCTGGCTGTTCCAGCAACTTCGCGACGACACCGGCACGCGCCCCAAGGCGCCGGTCCTGATCCCGCGCTTCTATCGTCCGTCATCGATCGAGGAGATCAAGCAGTCGGTCGAGGAGGCTAAGTCTGGCGATCAGTCTGCCGGTTTCGACATGATGACCCAAGCCTGGCTGAAGATCGAGAAGGCCACAGCCAACTACCGCTCATTCCGTGACACGCTCGGCTTCGACACGCCGTGGATGCACGTGGATCCCAACCACGAAATTCTCGACGAGCAACTGGCTGCTGCCGGGCTCGCATACAAAGGAGTTTAATAGACAACATGAACGCCAACGCCGTATCCACCCAAGCCAAACCACTCTCTCTCGTGACAACACTCGCGACGCGATATGGTATGGAAGCCGCTCCATTCCGTAATGCTGTGAGATCGGTTTGCTTCCCTGCAAAGAGCAATATCTCTGACGCTCAGGAAGCGGCCTTTTACATCGTCTGCAACGAGTACGGATTGAACCCCATCCTCAAGGAGATCTATGCGTTCCCGACTCTAGGCGGCGGCATTCAGCCCATTGTCGGCGTCGACGGCTGGAGCCGTATGATGAACGATCACCCGGCCTACGATGGGTTGTCATTTAACGATGATGTGGATGACAAAGGAAACGTGGTTTCGATCACCTGCGAGATCTATCGCAAGGATAGGACGAACCCAATATCCGCGACTGAGTATCTGGCTGAGTGTAAGCGCAACACAGATCCGTGGAAGCAGTGGCCCCGCCGCATGCTTCGTCACAAGGCCATGATCCAAGCGGCGCGCTATGCCTTTGGCTTCTCGGGCATCATGGAGCCTGATGAGTTCGACCGGATGAAGGACATCACGCCACGCCAAACCGCCGGCGCTGCAACCTTCGACATGGTTACTGGTGAGGTCAAAGAGGTCGCCGAGGAATCGGAAGCCTTAGACCAAGCCGAACCAGAAGAAGCCGAAGATGATGGCTTTGCCGATGGAGACTACATCGAAGCTGAGACTGAGGCCGCGCCAACGGAAGCTGAGGAAGCGGCACCGGTCGAGACTGAGGCCAAGCCTGCTCAGCGTGAAGCACCTAAGCCACCATCCCGCATGCCTGTCGCTGGATCGAAGGGTGCGATTGCATGGGCGGAAACCTACAGCGCCTGGTGGAAGTCTCTGACCAAGGAGCAACGCGCAGCTGACGGCGACACCTACGACAGGGGCGCCGACGCTGCGAGCAATACCAGCGAGAAGGCTCGCGACATCATCACCGAGGCGATGAACTCGCCTGCAACTGACGAGGATATGGGACAATGAACACCGCAGAAACCATCGCCCCCATCGGGCACAACTCTGCTGCCGTCGGCGAAATGATCGAGGCAGATCCATCTGTCATCTACCGGGAGGAAGGACTGGTCGAGCAATTGCTCGCCGCCATCCAGCAGGAGATCGACGACAACCCACCAGACCTGAAGACGACTGCCGGGCGCAAGGCCATTGCCACCCTGTCGCGCTCGATCTCGACGCGGAAGGTTCAGATCGAGACTGCCGGCAAGGCCCTCACAGAAGAACACCGCAAGGCCGTCAGTGCCGTGAACGACATCAAGAAGGTTGTTGTCGATGGCATGGACGCTCTGCGTGATAAGGCCCGTGCACCGCTCGATGCGTGGGAACAGGCCGAAGACGACCGCGCCAGCCGCGCCGATACGATCGAGGCCACGCTCGCCCGCCTACCACAACAACCTGCCGGGGCCACTGTCGCTGACATCGACGCGGCCGTGATCGAGTTGCAGGCGCTGGGTATCGACGAGGCCACGTTACGCAACCGGACAGAAGCGATGGAGGAAGCCCGGACACGTGGCCTTGAAACCCTTGCTGAACGCCGCGCTGCTGCCGTGAAGGCTGAGGAAGATGCGGCTGAGCTGGCACGTCTTCGCCAGGCCGACATCGATCGTCAGGCCGCAGAGGCCGCCGCCGAACAGAAGCGCCAGGACGATGCCCGCAAGGCTGAAGCCAAAGCGGCCGAAGAACAGCGCGCTGCCGATGCTGCGAAGAAGGCCGCGGCAGATGCTGAAGCCCGTGTCCGTGCGGAGCAGGAAGCCGAACGTCTCGCCGAGCAACAGGCTGCAGATGCCAAGGTTGCCGCCGCCGAGAAGGCCCAACGTGACGCCGAACAAGCGCTCGCGGATCAGGAGGCAAAGCGTGTTGCCGATGAGGCCGCTGCCGCTGCTGCTGCCGAATTTGAGGCAGAAGAAACAGCCAAGCGCGAACGCAACAAGAAGCACCGCGCCGCTGTCATGGGCCGGGCTGAGGCGGCTGTCATGCAGTACGGAACGGTCAGCCCCGAAGCCTCTATCGCAATCGTCAAAGCAATCGTTGCCGGCAAGGTGCCGGGCGTCACGCTGGAGTTTTGATATGCACCAGATTTGCGTCATAGACACAGAGACAACCGGACTGGATGACACCGCCGAACTCGTAGAGATCGGAGCGGTTGTCCTGAATGAAGACGGTGTGCTTGACTACACGATCAATCACTTGGTCAAGCCGAGCATACCAATTCCCGCAGTCGCTTCAGCTATCCATCACATCACTGATGCGATGGTGGCAGATGCACCGCTGGCGAACGATGTGTTCCAGGAATATTGCTTCAGCTATTACGTCGCTCACAATGCAGCGTTCGACCTTCGCTTTCTTGAGCACTTGGGCGGCATCTGGATCTGCACGATGAAGTGCGCCTATGAGGCATGGCCTGATGCGCCGTCATATGGCAACCAGGTCTTGTCCTACTGGCTGGACCTTCCCCGTCCACCAGAGAAGGCCGGCCACGCTCACCGCGCGCTGTATGACGCGTACACCACGGCCATGATATTCCAGCGGCTTCTGGTTGAGGGGATGACCATTGATGAAATGGTCGAAATATCATCTCGGCCTCGCCTGCTGCGTACCATCAACTTCGGAAAGTGGAAGGGGACGGCGTTCAAAGATCTCGATGCGGGCTACCTCAGCTGGATGCGCAAGCAGTCTGATTGGGATGAAGACGTGACGTACACGTTGCAGCAGATGGGTGGCCGGTGATGACCGAGGCCGAAGCGAAAAACAAAGAGTGTCCGACGCGCACGTACTGCACCAACGAACATGGCGTCATTCAGTACGGAGAGTCTGCGTTCTATACTCAGGCGACATGCCTGGGTAGCGGGTGCATGGCTTGGCGCTGGTGCGATGAATACGCATCGAAGCCCATTGGCAGCGGTCACACGCTGAATGAACCTACGGGCTACTGCGGACTGGCGGGGAAACCATGACCGCCCGTCGCAACCCCTACCTTGCAGCCCCCCGTTTCGTCACCCTCGATCGTCAGATCAGAGCGGTGGAACGGGAGATCGATCAGCGCCGTGAAACCTACCCACGACGTGTGTCCGACCAGCGCATGTCCCAGCAATTCGCGGATGAAGAAATCGCGGTGATGGAAGCCGTGCGCGATACCTTGAGAGGGCTAAGAGGATGAACAGATCCGACACCGTTTCCCGCGTCGAGCAAACGCAGTTCGAACTATCCGAATCCAACGCACGAATTGCGGACCTTGTGGCTGATCTGGAAATCGAGCGAGGCGTCAACACTGGCCTTCGCTACAAACTGATCGCGCTCGAAACTCATATGCACGTTGTTGATTTCAGTGAGTAACCCTCTCACCCCCATCCGCCTCAAGGCATTGAAAACCGCCATGAAGCGGCAGCAGACCGAGACCAAGGAACGGGGCCTGCCACATGAGCATATCGATGCTGAGGCCCTGCTGATCCTTCAGCGGTATCTCTGCAAGTGCGGGTGCGGACAGCCTCTCGATCTGGAAGGCGAGTGGATCCCGGAGACACCGCCGCCAGGATACCCCGTGGTTGCCCATGAATACTACCGCCGGGGCAAGAACTCTCCCGGGCATGTTCTGGGAAACGTCTGGTGGTGGCGCCACGAATGCAACTCCCGCGAGGCGGCGAAAGAGAACGTCGCTCGCGGACGGGCCAACAAGCATGAGGTCCACAAGATCCTCGCGGTCGACAAGCCCGAGAAGAAGTCGAAACCAAAGTCTAAGTTCAAACGCAAAATGGATGGGAGCGTCGTGGAAAGATGAGTGATTACATTTACCCAGCAGGAACTCTGCTTGTTCTGGAGACTGGAGAATATTCAGACTTCGGAACTGAGGGCATCTACGTCACGCTGTGTGATCTGGATCTACAGGCAGAAATCGAGGCATGGGCTCCCATCGCACTTGAGGTGCATACGAAGCGTTACCTGAACAACGAATGGCCCGGAATGATTGACCACACCAGCTTCACAGGCTGGCTGTGCGCCGAGCAAAAAGTCGCTGCAGCCAAATGCTCATCATGCCATCTGGGCTCATACGGCAGGATCGAGGTGGGTCGAGTAGATCTATCCCTGCATGATCTTGATGATCAGGCAGAAGACGCGGCCAGAGATCGGCGCCTCGCCACCCCGGAGCCCTCAGAATGAGCGCGCTTCGGGAGAAGCTGGCGCGGGCGATGTTTGAGGCGAACGGCGGGAAGTCACGCAGCACGTCGCTTAACGCAGACCAGAACGATTGGACCGACGATCAAAACATGAAGGTCTATCGCAAGCTGGCAGATGCCGTCCTCGCCACGCTCACCACAGAAGCCAGCGAAGGCAACCTGCCCCCCGAACTACTGGCCGCTGTCGATCAGGGCCGCGAAGTCGCTGCTGCTCGTCGGCTGGCTATGGGAGACGCCAAGTGACACGCCCTGCCGCCTCATTACCGGTCGTTAAAGCCACGGCACCCATGATCCCCTCATGGCCCGCGCGCATGCAGGTACGAATGGCGGCAGCATATGTTGGGCTGTTCGATGAGAGTGGCCTTCCCGATGAGAGCACGTTTCGGGAACATGTGCGCAAGGGTCTATACTGCCAGCCGTACAAGCGACCGGGAGAACGGCAGGCATGGCTGAAGGTGGAACTGGACGAGACCCTGGAGCGAATGCGCCAGCGGGAAAAAGCAACCGAGGACGAAGACGAGTTCGAGTGATGGCTGACAAAGAACCAAATACATATTCCAAGACGCTCGCCACCGGGGAAACCTTGTGGTCATGGCAGCCCACCAGCCGGGACCGGAAGAAAAGCAACAACCACTGTCCGCTTGAATACACGGCGCTGGGGAGCGATTTCGCCTCAGCCATGGTACAGGCCCGGAAACTCAACGAACGCCTCTACACGTGGCGCGCTGAACGCAGGGCAGGCAAGGATGAGGCTTCTTCGATCAAGGGCACGTTCGGCTGGCTCCTGGTCGAGTACGAGAAGCACGGCCTGCATGGCGCATCCGACGGCTACCGCGCCGAGGTCGCGCGCTACATTCGCATCGCTGGCGACATGAAGATGGCCGGGGGCACCCTGTTCGTTCACAAGGAGCTGGAATCGGTTTCAGTGAAGATGGCCCAGAACTGCCTCAACAAGATGAAGGAAAAGCGCGGAGGATCCACAGCAAAGAAGTTTCGCGCGATCTGTTCCGCCGCATGGTCCGAAGGCTACCGCCTCAACGAGAAGCATGTGCCCGAGCGCAACCCTTGGTCACACGTCAAGCTGCAGCACACCGAATCTGAAACCTATGCTGCGACCTATGACCAGCTTCAGAGCTTTGTCTCGACCGCGATTGTCATGAATGAAATCGGTATGGCCATTGCCGCCAGGCTCTGCTGGGACATGCACATCCGGCCGACCGAAGTCTTCCGCTCTACCGTGTGGGCAGACTACCGCCCGGATCACAAGCCGAACCATTTCCTGATCCGCCACGAGAAGCGCAACACCGGCGGCTGGCAGATCCTCGACGATCCCGACCAGCTGCGTGACGGCGTTGCTGTCACCATGTTCCCCGAGCTTGAATCCCTTCTGCGGATGGCATCGCATCAAGGACCGTTGATCTGCATGCGTGAGCAACAGCGCGGCAACAATGTCCTGAAGGGCCAATGGCACCCCATCAAGAAGGGCTCATCGATATGCCGGCGCATCGCCATGAAGGCAGGACTGCCATCTGATGTGACCCTCGCATCCTTCCGGCATGGCGGTATTACTGACCTGGGCGAATCCGGTGTCGACACATCCATGATGCAGTCGCGCACGAAGCACCGCCAGCGCGCGTCGCTTGATCGGTACGACCATTCTAACGACAAGAAGTCTGCGGCCGCTCAGCGGCTTCGGCTGGCACACAGGAGCGGTTCGTAAGGTGTCGGCGTTCTGACTCTGCCTCCGAACCTGCAGTGCCTTCGGACGAGAACGAAGCGTGAAAGAGTCAGAACACTCCGACATCCATTAGCTAGTCACCAGATTAGAAATCAGATGCGGAAGCAGCTGGGCCAGGACGGCAATTGCGCCGTGGCTATTGGGGTTTCACTCCATCGTCAACCCAGCATTCTGACTCCCGTTTTCCGGGCATTCTGACTCTTTTGTTTTCGTGGTGTTCTTGCAGTTCGATTTAGTGCCAGAAACACTTTACCGTAATGCGCCCTTCACGAGTCGAAGTGAAAGCTGCTCATAACCTGACTGCGTCAAGTGGTTTCTGTCCACGCCTGCCGACATATACCAGCCGTTCGACAACATTTCCGAGGACGATGCCAATTGTTCCAAATCTACATACTGCGCGTGATCAACCATGCGCAAATACTGGCGTATGGCACGGCGATAACCCAATAACTCTGCATCATCTGGATCGCTGACAGGGTGTGAGGGAAACACAAGCCAGTAGATTTCGTTGAGATCCCAGCCGTTGTCTGTCCAAATTTCTTCAATCCGCTCTTTTATCGCGACGAAATTATCAACGAACGCTGCGGCACTGTCGCCATCTGCTACCGTGGCAGGGCCTACAGAGGTCAGGGTTTCGTTGCGGTCGTTCAGGCCAGAGTTGATGCAAATAGCGATGGTCTTTGTGTCGCCCTGCAAACGGCGCATGTCACCAAAATAATAAGATAGTGCTGTGTCGCTTGAATTTTGCAGTCCCAGCGCCATTGTCCGCAATCCCACGCCGCCTCTGTAAACCATCGTGCAGTATGACCAGCCGGTCGTTTGAGACGGCACATGTAGGCGACTCCACAGGCCAAAAAACGGGGCGGTTATATTTGTCACTCCAGGTCTTGTCCATTTAGCGCCAATATTAGAAACTGTGCGGGCTTCGTCTGCTGCCAATTCAAGCGTATAAATTGCAATCCCATCGACACCCGTTGTCGTCGAAATAGGCGAGGAATAACTGTATACCGTATACGGTGATGCCTCTTTTCTGACAGCCACTGCAAACGATCCGCCTGACCCGGATGCGAACGTACCATAGTGATAATCGTAGCTCATCGCCTTTGTCACATCCAAAGGCGAGGCTGGAGTAATGATTATTCCACCTGTATTAGCGGCTGATGAAACTGATCCAGTACTGAGATACCCGTACATGTGCTGGCCAAGATCGCTAAAATCTGAGTCCAGATAATCATCGAAAAATGCAGGCGCACCAGTCGTGACGCCATGTACAGGTGCCGACGCATTATAACCAAAATGATACCCGCGCCCATTGCCTTCCGAATTATTTTCATTGAACGAGATGTAATCGGTCGCATACTGCGGGAAATTTTGGCTTAGCGCATATTGAAACCCATGGTCCCAGCCGTATCCAGAGTGGATCTGATTGCTGTCACCGATGCCGACGAAATTGACACGGCCCAGAGCCATTCGCATCTTGATTTGATCCCATGCCGGCGCGGTTGCATCTGGCGTGGTATTTTCCCAGGCACCATTTACCCCCGCATCAGGCGCTGCAAATTTAATCTCCGTAGCATCACTCTGATGTACCTGTACCGGCACAGTTGGATCCCAACGCCAGACATTGCCGTCAACGGCAATCGTATATCCCGCTGAGAGCCCCGTCGGATCATGGCGCTTGAGGCGCGTCTTTGTCGAGAACGGCCACGCCTCATACAGCTTGATGCCACCAGCGGTCACCAGGTCATGATCAGATGCACCTTCGGCAGCAACCTTGAAGATAATTCCTTCGGCGCGGGTGCGAACAAATTCTCCGGCCGTCAAAGTTCCAGGTAGCCCGCCAGTGTAGGTATAGGATGTGTTTGCCAGCAAGGCCGACATGGTGTCGAAGGCTGGCGCCACCAGTTGTGCAATGTCGTCAAAGGCTGGATTGTCAAACAGGCCGGCCTCAAGCGCTGTGGATACGCGCGTCAGTTCTACAAGGCGCGTATCGATCGCAAGCATGGCGGACTGCATGTCCAGATCACCAAGATCCTCAAGCACATCAATGATCGCGGCGAGCGCTAGAACGGCACTGCTTCCGCCAGACCCCACGTCTGCGGCGAGCGCCTGAAATGCACTTGCCGTCAGAGTGTCAAACCCATCCCCGGACTCATTCAACCAGAACAGTTTTCCAAGAATGTCTGCTTTGTTAGGCAGTGTAGGTAAGGGTTCCCCACGCTGCGCGACCAGGGCGCGCGAAAGAGTCGCGATGACATCTTGGATCATTGTTATTGAGCGGTTGAATTCGTGATTCAGAGCCCCAGAAACCGCCCCGCCTGAAGAAATTTGTGTCTCACGAAGTGGCTTTGTGGCGCGCCATATAATGATGTCGGCGACTGATACTGGATCAACTAGTGTGATTGTCCCGCCGTCGTATCCACCATCGACAACAACTGGCGTGTCGTACCATTTATCTGCGGGAAGCGTTACCCCATCTACATCAACATTCAAATCATCATCGTCAAAATAAGCGAAGTTAAAGGAGAACGGACCCGTGCCGGAGACGCCCTCGTGTAGCTTCTCATTGTCTTCAGTAATGATTTTAAGGGATGACATGCGCGACACTCATTTGTTTCTGAGTGTGCAGAGTGCGGTTTGGTCAGGCCGCTATGAACGCACTAGGCAAGCTCTTTCACTCGCAGCGCAACCGTCGGATCAAACGCCACTTCACGTGTCTGACCGGGCAACACCGCGTGATAAGCCGTCGGCGATGCGTCATCCGACGATGCAAAGGCGAGGGTGCTGGCGCTGCGATTGTGCAGGATGGCCCAGAGTTGATTGACACCCGCCGTGATTGCAGCTGCGGCGATGGCGTCGCCCCACGCATTTGCAGCTGGAGCGGCAGCAGCCACGTTCGCTGCGAAATGCTTGCCGGCGGAGAGGCCCGTCTGCTGAGGCACGGCCGGCACACGCTGCTCTTTGATTTCGATGATGTAGTCAGCCATTCACAAACCCCTGCTTGAGCCTCATGATCGGCGATGGCACCCCGGGATTAAACGCACCATCCGGCTATTTTGGCCAGATCACATCCCGAATACTTTTGACCAGAGCGGCCACGTCGCGACCATGCAGCGCCAGCGATACGGCAATACCAACGCCAATTGCCCAGCCAAGCGCGACGTTGGGTCCGGCACTCTCAAGCTGGAAGATGCCGGCACCGCCTCCGCCAAGCGCACCAAGCGCAGTCGCAGCCATCGACATCACGGGGCGGGTCTTGGGGCCGCTTCTGGTAGAATCCAGTTGGCTCACGATCGCAGCCGTCGCAGCAGCGAATCCGGCAAGGCCAGAAAAAACCCCGAAATGAGCAAACGCCGGCATAGCCAGCGGATCCTGCGTCGCAACGCTCGAGGCAACTGTCAGAAATGACAGCACTGGAACAGTGACTTTGCTGGCGACGACCATCATGTCCATTATCCCTGACTCGACGACTTGGAATAATAGAGCGACAGGGCCCGCTGGAACGCCAGGAAGCACAAGGATGAAACTATGAGGGTGAGCGGCGCCAGATTGAACGGCAGCCTCGCTTGTTCGGGAACGGCCATCAGCCATACCGCAGCCGCAATGGCGAGGGCTGACGTGGCCGAACTCATCAGGCATGCGCGCCAGCCGGGATCGGGGCGCAGAATGTAGGAGACGTGCCAGCCATAGACCATGGCTGACACGCTGATTGGGATCGACAGAAGAAAAAGGATCTGCGTCACCGTCTGGGACTACTTCTTGTAGCCGGCGGCGATGGCATCGATGCGGGCACCACGTTCCGCGACAGACGCAACCTCATTGCGCAGATCGTTGCCGGTGACCGGGCCGCGAGCGCGGATAGTCTCCATTTCATCGATCAGTTCATCCAGCTCGATCAGCAGCTTGTCGTAAGCCCCGGCCCCGGTGCGGGCACCATCGAGAACCTTCGACAGCACACCCAGAACCTCAGACACATACGGCTGATCTTTGAGAACTGGCTCAAGCATTTTCAGGACCGAGAGCGTTCGCCCTGCTGTGTCCAGGATTGTCGCGAGACTAACCATCGGTAAGCGCTCCTGCTTTGTTGACGAACATATCGATCTCGGCCCGGATAGGACCAATGGCCTCAGCTAATCGGCCGGCGGTCACTGCCGCGAGAGCCAGCCATTCGGCGGGCGCCTCGGGACCAAGCTCATCAATGCGAGCGTCGATGTCGGCATACTCAGCGGCGACAAGGCCAGCTGCCTTCACCGCGGGTCGAAGCGTTTGCTCGGCGGTGATGAGCGGGCCACAGACTTCTTTCGATGCGGCGCCCTGAAGCACCGGATCACACACGGCGATGATTGTGTCCTGGGCCGCACCGAATGCCTTGATCGTCACCAGAGCCTTGTCTGCAATGGATTCGGAATTGGCATAGATGTCCGGTACGGGTCGGAGATCGGTGAAGGTGTTGCACGCAGACAGAACCATTGCGATTGACGCAATCAGGAACGTGCCGCGCTTAGTCAGAAAGCCTAACATGGCTTGTCCTTTCAGGATTGGTTGCGGGGATGCATTACCACTCCGGTGTCCCACCAGTGCGAGACATCGAAGGATGGGCAGTCTTTTTTTGCACCGGTGTCGCGGTGGCCCATCAATTGCGCGCCCGGATACTGTTCGCGCTTGGCCACAAGGAATGCCCGAAGCGCGATTAATTGTTGTGCTGTGAAGTTGGCCTCGCCATGCCCTTCCGAATCAGCGCCGCCGACCAGGCAGATGCCGATCGAGTTCGCGTTCCAGCCGAAAGCATGGGCGCCGGTTTCCTCGTCGATGTCGCCATCATGATCGAGGTCCCGGCCAGTCTCGACCCAGCCATTGCGGCGGATCACATAGTGGTAGCCAATGTCAGACCACCCGTTCGCCAGGTGCATCGCGCGGATCTCTTTCGCGCCAATAGCCATGACGTCGGTCGTCGCCGAACAGTGAATGATGATCTGTTTGATTGATCTCGCCATTGGGGCAAAATGCGAAAATGCGGTGCGCAATTAAACGCACCGCCTTCCAATGGAGACTGTTCTGCGGATGAGACGTCCGCCAGTCCAGACATCGGTATCTCCGAAGCCGGGCCCGCTGTCAAGCCTACTTCTGTTCGGCCAGAGCCCTCATTGTGGCTTCAGCCATTGCAGACTGGTCTTTCTGTTCCTGCTCTGCCGTGCGCTCCATCATGCGGCCAAGTTCCTCACGGCCCATCGCCTGCAGGTCGCCCCAATATTCCTGGGTGACGATCTGCCGAACGAAGCTGCGGTGCTCGGTGATGATGTCACGGATCTTTGCGGCCTTCGAGCCCTGAAGCGGCTGGGGGCCATCCATCAGGTTCTGGTAGCCCGGCTCCTGAACCTCCCTGTTCAGCTTGTCCATGACCGACGGGAGGCCCATTTCCTTATCGCCGCCCATAAGCTGCGTCATCCGCGAATAGATGTCCGGGCGGTCACGCAGGCTGACCGGCATGGGCTGGCCGGCCACTGGAATACCCAGCGAGCGCTCCATTGCGGAAGGCATGAACTTCAGGCGAAGCAGTTCATTGTCGATTGGATCGGGGTCGATCTTCTTGGCGATGAACGGCATCAGCGAATCATACACGACGCCGTGCCCGGACTGGTACACCTTCGGACGGCCGAACATGTCGTATTCCATCGGCAGTTCAGATGACAGGGTTGGAATACGGTTCTTGATTGAGGTGATCGCCGTATCAGCTTCACGCCAGAACGGGTCAACCTGGCGACGGACTTCTGCGCCTACGGCTGGCGTCGACACTGCCGCGGCTGTCCGATTGATCCATGACTTACCGAAGTTCTCATCCTCCAGTGCCCGAATTGCGTCCCGCATCCCGGTCATGTACGACTTCTGCAGCATCATCCTGCCGATATTGATCACAGAAGCGCCAATTAAATCAGAAAGCTCATCATCCGGATCACTATCCCAGCCCTTGTTTGCCCAGATCTCGTTCAGCTCGGCACCGATCAAAAGCATGGAAGATATTGGGTCGAGACGGTCGACAGTATAAGTATGATTGGCAATCTTCATCGAGAATGGCTGGAAGCCGAGTCCTTGGTTTTCCTGAAGAAGCCGGCGCTTCTCTTTATCATCCGGGCCTGAGCCCATAAGAATTCCGGCTTGTGCCAATGCCATACCCAGCAACAGTACGCTTGTGCCCATTGCGACCTGGCCGACAGCGCGCGCCTTGCGCGCCCCACCAGCCTGATAGTCGGCCCGCCATTCGGGGAAGAATGCAGCCGACGGCAGGTGGCGGAACGTATAGCTGAAGATGTTCGACGGGGTGATGACGAACGGCAACAGCAGGTGCCCAATCGGAAGGCCCGTCAGGTTGTTCAGGGCCCGACGGAAGCCAAGAACATTCCTTGTGTGCGGGCCGGGCCGATTGGTGAACGTGCGCTCCTGTGCGGCCTTCCTGGCTGCAAGGATCATGTCTTCGGTCGGTTCTTCGACGATTTCCTCGACACGCTGCGCCAGTTCATCCTTGCTGATACGGCCGTCGCGCAGCTCTGAATTGGCCTGACGCCATGCCAGAGCCCGCATTTCCACGCGGTAGTTCACACCCTTGAACATGTCGTCAGCCGTGCCCAGCGCCTCCGATGGGGCGGCAATGCCGTATCCAATCAGGTTGATCGTGCGGCCGACAATGCTGTCTTCCGACGGATTCTTCAGTAGGCCACGAGAGAGCGCGTTCACCCGGCCGGAAGACAAGGCGCGCGGTGATCCTGCGTCGACTTGGCGGCCAGAAACATTCTGGTCATCAAACCTGATTGACGTGCCTTCCTTCAGCGGATTGAGCTGGCTATGCTTAATCATGTAACGCCACTGGTAATAGAACGCGTCGGTCATTTCTGCGGTGCGAACCCCGGCCTCGCTCATCATCTGCTGGTCGAAGGTCAGGGCGCCGCCCATGTAGGTAGATCCAACGTCCATGGCGATGACCGCTGTGTTGCCAACTGCGTTGATGATGTGCGTCTTCGGATTCGACAGGAACATGGCGCGGATCCATGCGCCGCCCAGATCCGTCCACGACTGCTTGAAGCCAATGTTCAACAGGGCATCGAGTTCGACCTCCTGATTTTTGCCAAGGCGACCGATGCGCTTGACCAGGTCGTCGATGTTCTCATCCGAAGCCCAAGATTCTATTGCGTCATTTAGTTCGGCCATGCGCAATTTTGTGCTTTTTGAGACTATTCGCCTTGAACCTAAGAGGCGGGAGACATCCGCGCTCGCGCCTGATGCTTCCGCCTGAATGACCCTGTGCATAGTTACCGCTGAATGAAGCGCCGCCTTTGCAGCGGAACTTGGATTTATTTCTACTACAGCGCTAATTTCTCGAACCTTTTCGGCCGATACATCGCGCAACTGCTCCAATGCCTGCATCTCATCCGATTCGAGGATGTATCCCTTTCTCCGTTTCATAATAGCCGCAAATGCACTTCGCCGCGCAGCTGCATGTTCGACTTGCTCCAGCGTTTGCTTAGGGCCGACGCGCTGCTTAACTTCATTACGCGACTCGTTTGCTAGTTTCTGCACCAGTGCCCGGAAGTCTTCAGGGCCTTCGATACGGGCGAGGTTCACATAGACGTCAGGGTCGGCATACGGATCGAACATGTCACTCTGTGTGTCATCGGAGCGTGACGCCATCAGGTTCGGGCTTTGTGTCTGAGAAGGATCGAATGCGGCGTTGACGGAGCGGATGTTCTTGGGGTCGAAGATGAACACCTCAGCGTCGCCAGTTACCTGAGATCTACCAGAGCGGCCAGTGTACCCAGCTACGCTCAGAAGCGCATTCTTTCCGTCATTGGTCTCCGCCGCATTGGCCAAGACCTTCCGGTACGATCTTGGGAACGCCCCCTCACCCTCGAATGCTGACGAAAGCCTCTTTTTTCCTGCATTGTCAGCAGCATTGAATATAGCCTTATATTCCTCGTCAGTCATCACCCCAGATGACTCGTCTGGGTACACCATCCCCCTGACATTAACCGGCATCACAGCCCCACCCGCGCCAGGCTCTGAAGATATTGTTCGAGAACTCTCGCTTGCGGGCCGGGCATACTTGTTTGCCACGTTCTGATCCGGCGTCAGATAAACCCCGCGTCCGCGCGTTCCGGCTTCAGACGGGGTAAATTGAGCAAAATCTCCCTCGGTCCCATGATACAAATCCATAGACGCAATATCTGGGGGAGTGTTTTTCTCTGCCTGCCATGCAGTTTTGCGCGCCATGCGAGCCTCGGTGGACATGTCCAGGCCCTTGCGGACTGCATCTTCGTATTCTGGCGATCCGGGGGTTTCAAACTCAACTCCGGCATTACCGCGCGCAAGCATGAAGCCACGCTGCCCATCCCGGCGAGGATCAAACTTCGCTTCCGTAGACCGCACGTCCTTGAAGTCGAACATGGTGACCGTGTCACCGGCCTCGACACCAGCGTACCCGGCGTTCTGGAGAAGCTGCTGCGTCACTGCTGCGATCTTGCGATCCGCGCCCATGACATTGCCCACCTGCTTCGCCGCCATTGTCCGGGCTGCTTTCGCGTCCTCGAACGTGGCAAGGCGCCCACGAATGAACAGCGGGATCACCGACCCTTCATTGCCGCCCGCATATGTCTGTGCGGTGTCCTGGTTGCGGGTCAGGTAGATGCCGGCACCGAACAGCCCATCTTCGGACTGGCGCAGCGCGTCGCCCTGAATGGGGTTCGGTGTGCCGTGGTAAAGAATCCGCAGCGTGTCGAAGCCCAGAGACTTTGCACGGGCCATGCGTGACGCATCGTCCATCGTCGGCTCGGAAGCGTTGCGCTTCTTCAGCTGGAAGCGAACCTGGGCGACATGGTTCGTCGTCTTGCCAGTGCGCTCGGCCACGATCTTGTTGCTGAAGCCGGAATCAATCAGTTCCTCGATGCGGATGCGATCTGCCCCGGCTTGCTTGTACGCGGCCACCGGGATCTGGATACCCATCGAGCGGGCCGTCGACAGCATGTTTGCCACCGAGTCGACAGTCGAATCCTCGATCTCTGCAATCTCGGCATTGGAGAAGCCGTTCAGGGCTTTCTCAACCACGCGGTTATGCAGTTCCGTCAGGCGCTCATCGCGGAAGGGCTCAGTGCCACGTACAGCCTCGTCATCGAATCCGACGGGACGCTCGAGACCCTGCTCATCGCGGGATGCCATGACGTCCAGCGGAATGTCCATGCCCTTCAGCGGCTCCAGCATCTTCGACAGGTCGTGCGCCGCATCGGGGTTGCCGGTGTTCTTCACTTCCTCGACCAGATCCTGATAAGCGAACGGATCGAACTCGGTGTGGACGTTATACAGCGCCTCCAGCACATATGGGTCAGTCAGGTCTTCAGCATTGGCGCGCACGGCTTCCTGGAAGTCTTGCGGCTTGGTCAGGTCGATGACACCGCGAACACGCTCCAGAAGGCGAGGAGACGGGTTGCCGCCGAACTTCAGTGTGCTGCGAGGCGTCGACAGGACCAGCGTCGTGCCGTCGGCCTCAAGGCCCTGACGGAAGATCACCGGCAGTTCCAGCGCCTTGTAAGCCTGGTGGCGCACTGACAGGATGGCCAGCTGGCGGAAGTCTGCCGTCGACCAGTTCAACTTGCTGATGACGCCAGGAAAGCGACGGGCGAGCCAGACCTTCATCGTGGCAATCGCACGGGTGACGATCGGCGAGCGCGGTGAATACTGCACCAGATAGGCGAGTGTTTCCTCTGCGATGTGCTCAGGGCGCAGCGCATTCCGGTTTGCACGTTCACGGGCGACAACGGCGGAAGTGTCCTTTGACTGCACCAGACGCTCGACAGCATCGAGAATTGCCTGCTTGCCACGGAAGCCCATCATGGCGCCCAGGCCAGAGTGGATGCCCATTTCGTGCAGGACAAGGCCATACATCATTTCAGGCAGCACGTTGTCGTTGATGGCCACTCGGCCGCTTGGATCGGTAACTGCGAGCGTATCGATCGGAGCGCCGGGGTAGATATTCTCGAAGCTGCTGACGAAACCGATGCGGCCAGTCTTGGCCAGTTCGTTGTACCAATCGCCAAAGCCGCGTCGGGCTTCTAGGTTGAGCCTGTCACGGCGCTGGGTCATCCCTTCGCGCAGGTCGTTAGGGTGATCGCCGCGCGCGAGATTCGGATCCTTTGCGTCGTCCACCAGGCTCTGGAACGAGCGGCCAAGACCACCCTCCCCTGCTTCCGGTTGCTGTGCGACAAGTTCCTTGAAGTCTTCCTGCACGGTCGCATCCGTCGACTGCGCGCGGATCTTCGCCACACGCTTCATCAGCGTGTTGAACCGCTCAGTGCTACCCTGCCCGTCCAGCGCCTCATCCATGATCGAGCGGACCTGCTTCGGCAGCATGTCGAACTGGTCATCGAGCGCGGTCAGCATGTCCTTGCCGACAACCTCGTCATAGTTCTGCTCGGCAAGCGTGAGCATGCTTTCGGCATCTGCAGCCTCGGGCGCTTTGACTGTCTCACGATCCGCAATGCGCGTGATTTGGTCATCGGTCAGAAGGGCCGGCGCTTCGTCGACAACTGGTGTCGCATCTTGAGCCACTTGAGGCGTCGCCTCAGCCTGCGTCTCGGTCTGGTTCAGGCCCCGCCCGCCGAACGACTTGCGGCCGAAATACTTCTTCGATGTCGCCTCAGTCGCGGCCGAAAGTTCCTGCACCTGCGCCTGCTCGACAATGGACGGCGGCGCCTGCTCACCGAAGATGGCACGGAATGGCGTGGCCTGTGGACCGGGCGTCGCCGGATCCTGGACTGGCGCCGCGGCAGGCTGCTCAACGGTTGCCCGCTTCGGACCAAGGCCGAGTAGCGCGTTATATTCAGCTTCGAAAGCATCTGCGATCTCTGATTCGGTTGGGGCCTGAGCCTTCGCGCGTTCGACTGCAGCAACGACCGCTTCGACCTCAGCAGCCTTGTCAGATGCCGCAGCCTCTTGATTGGCCGCCGGCGCCGATGATGGCTCGGGTTGCGCCGATGGCTCCGCCGCAGGATCAGCCGCAGCGTCAGGAGCCGCCTCAGGCGCATCTTGGGTTTCTGTCGCCTGCGGGTCGGGCGATGGCGCGCCGCCCTCTGGCGGCGCCTCAGGGCTTGCGTCAGGCCCGCTCCCTGAAATTCTGGACAGTCCAGCTTGGGCGCCGCCCATGAGAACCGACATCATTGCCGACGTGATGGCCGTTCGCTTGATCGCATCGGGGCGTTCTTCAATGTAATCCGAGAACGTCTTCTCTGGGTTGATCACTACCCACGTCAGCAGGTCTTGAATGTGTGTTGCAGCCTGCTCACCGAGGCCATCTGAAATGAGCTGTTTCGTTAGCGCTTCGATGAATGGCGTGTTTGTGGCCCGACCGACCAGGAATTTCAGGGGCGTGCGCTCGGTGATTACCTCGACGCTGCCCATGGCCAGACCGTAGACATATGATTTCGACGGATCCACACCATTGCGGCGGGCATCGCCATAGGACGTTGACGCACTTTGCGCGCCCATCATGGCGAGACCGATTTGAGGGTTCTTTGTTGCGATCGATGCGACCAGAGAAGGCAGCATGATCCCCAGGTTCATAGTCGTGTCGATGACGCCTTGCTGAAAGTCATTGTCACCCACTGGAAGCTGGGACTGCATCTTGGCATCGGCCGTTGCCGATTTGCGCTGCGCCTCTTCCAGAAGCGCTGGACGCTCACCAGATTTCGGACCAAGGAAAGATCCGGCGATGGGAATAGAACGCAGAAAGTCATTGTCGATAATTGCGGCTTCCATTCCGGCCTGGGAACTCTGATACTTTGCCGGGCCCCGTGGGATCATGCCCGGGTTTTCGAGCAGGAACGCATCCAGGTCGTGGTTCTGCTTTTGCCATGCGGTCCCAAGCGCCGGGATCGTGTTCATGACGTTGGGGCCGGCCTCCCTGATTTCCTGTCCAGTCTTGAGGAAAGCTCCGATCCACTTATCCACTCCAAGCTCTTCAGCTTTGCGGGAAAGCATCTGACCGCGCGTCGGGGTGTCCGACCAGATGTCTTCGTCTGGATTCTGCGGCGCGGCCGCGGGCTTCGGTTTCGCTGCCTCGTCTTCCGCTGCAATCTGCGCATCCATTCCGGCGAGAACACCTTGAAGGCGTTGGCGGCGCTGCGCCTCATAGGCGGCATCTGCAGCATTAACGGGCATTGTCCAAACTCCTCTCGATTTCGTCGAGCAGAAGCATTTCTTCTGCGAGTTTCAGGCGCGCTTCTTCAGTGGAAGGGTCCGCGCCGCCGGTCGCCGTCTCTCTCATGTCAGGCCCGAGGGCCCGCAGAGTTGCACGGTAATCTTGCTTGATCCGCTCACGGGCGGCTGCCAGTTCTTCCGGCTTTGGCGGGAAGCCCCGCGGGCTCGGCAAGAGGTACGATGAACTCTCAACAAGAACTGTGGACATCCCGCCGCTGGAGAGGATTGCATTGATCTGATCTGAAACCTCCCGCGGATTGGGGGTGTGATCCAGCCCTTCAAGCCACCGGTCAAACTGATCGATCGTTTGTACTTCTCGCGTCGCAAGCTGTTGCGCCGTTTGGTTGTTAATAAATTTTGTGCCTTGTTTGTAGGACGCCTTGATGCGGTCGATACCAGTCTTCCTGACATTATCTCCGGTCTTCTCAATCTCGTCGAGCAACTGGTCACGCTGGGTGCTGGTGAACTGGCTAAGTTCCATGACCTGATCCACGTCCAGTTCATTGCGCATGGCCATGATGCGGTATTGCGTGAACTCGGTGTCTCCGACGCCCTTGTTCGTCGTCTCATCATAGACGGCGGCCATCAGGGTGCCATAGCGAGCCGGCGCCACGTATGGGCGCGTCGCCAGCACAGCCGCCAACTTCTCATCCGTAGTCGCACCAGGGCGGTACCGGACATCGGACGCGCGCTTGTCGTACTCGTCGCCCAGATCTTCGAGTTGCTGCTTGCGAGCCTTCTCCGCAGCTTCCTGCTCAGCGAGCAAGGCGTTGCGGTTCTGCTGTAGCAGGTTGACTTCCTGACGAAGCGCTGAGCGCAGGGTCTCGCGGTCCTTGGCAGGTAGATTGCGCGCTGCCGCCGCGTCATCTGCGAACTGCAGCGTCGCCGCATAGCCCTTGTCTTTGAAGTGTGCCTCGATCGTTGGGAGCGCGCTCGACACTGCCAGCTTGGTGCGGAATGCGCCGTCTTCGGCATCGGCCTGTTCCTGCGAATATCCATAGACCGGGAGCGCCACCTTGATCGCGCGCTGGTCGGCCAGTTCACCCATCAGCTTGACGACGTCATCATCCAGCAGCGCCGACGGGCCGCGCTCGCGCAGGATGGCATCAATGCCGTCTTCGGCCTCGGACAGATTTGTGTCCATCGCCTGCTTGGCTTCGGTGATGACTGCGGCCTGACGATCGCCAGCGACCTGCCCGCGCACCGTCTGCTGAACCGAATCCAGTTCGTAGAAGACTTCCTCAGCGAAGTTCGGGTCGACGTCTTCCGCCATCCCATCGCGGAACGCGCTCATGCCCTCATCGAACTTTTCGACATTACCGAAGTTCTTCGGGTCAGCGCGCAGCTCTGCGGCCTTCGCGGCGATGTCGGATTTCGAACGCTGCAAATAGAGGGTTTCGACCATCGCGTTGTAGGCGTGGTCGCCGGCCGTCTGGAGACCCAGCGCGCCGCTGCGCTTGTTGAACTTGCCGAGATTGTCAGCGCCGATGTCTTCGGCAAACTGGTCCCGGTCGTTGAAGTCCTTCAGCGCATCCTTCTTGGCCTGCTTGACGGCGCGCGCATTGACGACTTGCCCGATCTGCTGGGCAGCGCCGGCCACCTTGTCGAACATGGACGCGGCCTGTGCATCTGCCACACCGGCGCCGCGAATCTCGCCCGGTGCAGTGATCGCCCGGCCCTGAACGTCTGGCAAACCATCAGCCATGATCAGCCCCCCGCCGGAAATGCGCTAGCCAGCGAGCCGACAGCGCCTGCAACACCGGAGATCAGGGCAAACTTCTTGCCCGCCCGGTACTGGCTGGCCTCATATTTCGAAGATGTGAGATCCTGACCAACGCCCAGCTGTTCAGCGTTGCTGACCTCAGCATTCTTCCTGATCCGCTGGCGTTCGATGACCATCGCCGTTGGGCTGTCGAGAGAGACGTTCCGCTGGCTGCGGATACCATCGATCGTTGACAGCACGTCGTTGAGGTCGGTCGCCCGCTCTGCGGCCATCTGCTTTCCCTGAAGGGCGATGCCCTTGGCCCGGTAGTCTGCGCTTTTAGCCTGGGCATCAAGTGAGCGTGACTTTGCAAAGCCGCCTGCGAGGGAACTGACCGCTCCGGCTCCGGCTCCGATGAATGGTGCGGCAGCGGCCATTAGTAGGATACCTCCAACGTCATCGAGCGCAGCAGGAACGGCGCACCCTCTCCGACTTCTTGACTGATTTCAGGCATTTCATTTGGATCGAAGCCCAGCAGGAAGAACGGCTCCTGACCACCGGTCATCCACGGTGCGGGGGCCTCGATGTCATCCAGCGATGTCCAGCCCGTGCGCAGATCGCCATTGACGCGGAAGGCGCCGCTGTTGAGCACGTCCACCCAGAGACGCGGATAGCGGCGGCGTTCGAACCCGATATATTTGCTGACCGGCGCATTCGGGCGAACCGACACGCGGAAGTCATGGCCAATCGCGAGCCCGGCAGCTGGCGCAATCCCGTCAATCAAGCCAGACCCATCGACGGTGAACGGGCCCCGCCAGACCTGGTTGCCCCGCATGACGTAGACCGACCGGCCCGTCATCAGCGGGCATGCGGCAGAATAGTCACACTGCAGGTCCATCACTGTATCGAGGTCGATGTCGCACAGGATCCCGTCATGCACACAATACAGGCCGGTTTTCCATGCGGCGAAGGCTTGCCAGTCCGTGCCCGGCGCCGGCGTCCAGAGCGTCATCCCAGCCTGATCGGCGCCGCGGCGATAGTTCATCACCGCGATCGTACCATCCGCATTGCGAACGAGAATGTAGCGCTCAGAGCGCGCACCCAGACCATCGACATAGGTCAGTTCAATCGGGCCGGTGACCAGGTGTTTCGCCAGCAGTGACAATTCGGACACTGCCCATGATGCCCGGACGCTACCGGTGGCGGCGATGACCAGAAGCCTGTCTGCATTGTCGACGAAGACCACGCCTTCAGGCGTCAGGATCGGGCGGACCCTCGACGCGCCATCGGGTGAAATGCGCAGGAACTGGACCCGTGTCGGCGACAGCGGCGACTGCTCGCTCTCCGGCACATAATAGCACCCGCGATCGGTCAGTAGGACCATTTGCTCAGCGGCGATGATATGGCGGATGGCTGCGTTTGGATCATCGCCCAGCGCTTCGATGAAGGCGTCCTGATCGGCTGCAGAGCCAAGGTCGAAGTCTTTCGGGAACCCGATGGCCGATGCAGCAACAGCGTTCGCTGCCTCTGGGAAGCCGGCCAGGATAAGACGGTTGCGGTGCAGGGCGCCCGTGCGAGGGTATCCCCTCACCGAACTGACCATCTGCTCGTCCCAGATCGTTGACGCTGCCGGCGAGACCAGAGACACGCCTGACGCTGTCGCCCTGCCCTCGGGAGACACAATCACTTCGGCCGCATCGAAATAGGTGTAGCCATCCAGCAGCGTGACATCGATCGTGCCGACGCCAACGGCCGCAACCTGGCCCTGGATCTCTGTCGTGTCGCCCTTGACGATGTGGCCGACCTTGTAAGGCGCCACGCTGCTGACCGTGATCTGAACCGTCGGATAAAGCGGCGTGATGACCGTACCTGTGGCAAGAACATCGCTGGTAACGACCGTGATCTCAATCTCATTATTGAGATAGCGGAACCGAGTGCCGACATGGCCAGCGACAAAGACCGCAGACGATGCCGTGACCGTAATCGTACCGGATGCAGCCGACGGCAGGAGCGTGATGCCCTTGGCGGCGAATCTCCAATATGGCTGGCGAAGGGCCGAACCGATCCCGCTCGAGAACACGAAGGCGCCCATCGAGAACGTCGC
>Ga0208768_1000630_pt1 | contig 22290 bp, 20 predicted proteins | sample AntAceMetag02UK1_FD_184760 | JGI IMG/M metagenome (GOLD analysis project Ga0208768, IMG submission 184760) | Saline lake microbial communities from Ace Lake, Antarctica - Antarctic Ace Lake Metagenome 02UK1 (SPAdes) (version 2) | ecosystem: Environmental > Aquatic > Non-marine Saline and...
GCTTCATGGATCGAGGCTGTTTTGGGCACCAAAGTAGAATTATTTCCAAATATATATCTTGGTGCAAGTATACGATTAGGCTTTCTTTTTACCGATGCCCAGGACGGACGTTTTCCTATCCTATTTGTTCCAGGCTTTAATAAAGTTACATGGGACAGTAAATTTGGAGTGGGCTATAATTACTCTATTTCCTACTTCTTGCCCTTGTACAAAAAGAATAGAAAAGTAAAGAAAATAGCAGCGGAAGGCGAAGAGCAATAGCCATAAAGAACTATATTATACTTCTTTGGGCACTTTCATGAAAATCCATTTCATCATTAATTTCTCCTTCCCGGCATCGCGCACTACCGCAAATTTGGGAGCCAATAAACTAGCAAATACCGCAGCACCAAGAGCCAAGTATAAACGGGGCAAAGCTGAGAAATAACCTATCCCAAACCTGGCCACCAAAAACAATACGGCAAATCCCAAAAAATTAAAAAGAATTGCTTTGTGTTGTATCTTCATGAGTCAACGTCTTTATTATATTTTGCCTTTTTACTTCCTTCGTACATCACATATTTTACCAAGCGCGACTCCAAGTGACTGTTGAACACTTTTATTTTTCGGGAAGGCCGCAACCCTACATACTTAAGTGCTTCTAGGTTAGATGTAATCAGCCAAGCATTGGTACCAGGATAACTTTGCTTTAAGGTATCGCCTATATTGGCATAAAAGTTTTCCATATCAATATCCAATCGCTCCCCATAAGGTGGATTAAAACAAATGTGCAAAGGACCTTCCGTTTCCTTTTGGGTCTTAAAAAAGTCGGCTCTGTCCACCGTAATATATTCGGATAAATTGGAATTCTCTATATTGTCCAAGGCCTTTCTAACCGCCGATGGAGCTTTATCAAACCCTGTAATCTTATGATGGAATTCCCTAGTCTTCTTTAAACTGGAATCCACAATCTTTTCATACAGTTCCGAATCAAAATCGTGCCATTTCTCAAAGGCAAAGCCCTTACGGTTAATGTTCGCGGGAATGTTACAGGCTATCATAGCGGCCTCGGTTAAAAATGTTCCACTACCGCACATAGGGTCCAGAAAATTACACTGTCCGTCCCAGCCACTCAACAGCAACAAACCTGCCGCGAGCACTTCATTTATAGGAGCAATATTGGTTGCGGTACGATAGCCCCTATGGTGCAGGGAACTTCCAGAACTGTCCAAGGACACATTACAAGTGCTATCGTGAATATGGATATTGATGCGCATATCGGGATGTTTTACATCCACATCTGGCCGTTTACCATGGGTCTCCCGAAATTTATCTACAATGGCATCCTTTGTTTTTTGGGAGACATAAAGCGAATGCGTAAAATTCTCGGAGTTCACCGTCGCATCTATGGCAAAGGTCTCGTCTACGGTAAGGTAGTCGGTCCAATCCATAATGTATATTTTCTTATACAGGTCTTTTTCGTCCCTAACAGAAAAGGAATGGATAGGCTTAATGATCTTAATTGCCGTTCTTAAACATAGATTGGCCTTGTACATAAATCCTGTGTCGCCTTCAAAAGCTACATTTCTAGTGCCTTCCACTACGTTACTTGCGCCAAGGTTTCGCAGTTCCTTAGCCAGCAATTCCTCAAAGCCAAAAAGCGTTTTGGCCACCATTTTAAAATTATTCCCCATATCCTCTTTTTAACATAACGCAAAAATACGCTAATTTTGACGCAGAAGTAGCTCGATGGCCGCATCGGTTAAAAAGCCTAACCAACCTATACATGAACTACACACTCCCTATTCTTGGGGTACTTTTAAGTTTTGCCTTTGTTTATGTCACCAAACCAGAGAAAAAGGAGCATTTTAAATTGCTTCTCGCTTTTAGTGGTGCCTTTTTATTGGCCCTGACTATCTTTGAACTCCTGCCACAAGTGTACGAAGAATCCGATGGTAAAACGATGGGTGTCTACATTATGTCAGGGATTCTGTTACAGATATTTCTGGAGTTCTTTTCAAAAGGTGCAGAACACGGGCATGTGCACCTGTCCGATGAAAATGCCGACTTCCCTTGGCTACTGTTCGCCAGTCTTTCGCTCCACTCCCTACTGGAAGGCCTTCCCATTCATACCAACCACACTATTGTCTACGGTATTTTTATCCATAAAATCCCCATAGCCATAATTCTGAGTATCTTTTTGCTGGGATCTAAACTAAAACCGGTTTACGCCGTGCTTTTTATTGTTTTATTCTCTTTAATGACACCTTTGGGCACTTTTCTAGCGGGTAATATACAGGCAATATCTGAGTATGCCATGCCGTTGAACGCTCTGGTTATAGGGATATTTCTACATATTTCGACCGTAATTCTTTTTGAAAGCTCGGAAGGCCATAAGTTTAACCTTAGAAAATTGGTCGTTATCATACTGGGCATCACTATCGCCTATTTTTTATAAATGTTCGGCAAAGAGGAATCGCGAAAATTACGGGAGGAATTTTGGATAGCCTTTGGTAAATCCTATCCAAGAAAATGGATTCTTTATGATACCAAAGTAAAAGGACTCGTATTCCGATTTCATTTTGATTTGAAAAAGACCATGGTTTCAATGGATGTAGAACAGTCAGATTTAGAAGTGCGCATGGCACTTTGGGAGAAAATAACCGCCTTAAAATCGATAATCAAGGAAGAATTCCTACCTGATGCCCTTTTCGAAGATTGCTTTATTCTGGAAAACACCAAGGAAATCTCAAGGATGTATGTTTCCAAGGAACAGGTCTCCATACACAACAAAAATACATGGCAGGAGACCATGGTGTTCTTGAGTGCAAGCATGGATGCACTTGAAAGCTTCTTTACTACGTATAGGGATTATTTAGATGGCTAGTTCGGAAGGCTTGGGGTATGGCACGGCCTAAGTAATTGTTATGAAATTATTTGACCGTTCTATGCTTTTTACCTATCCATGTGCCATGGAAGAAGAGAACAAGAAAATGGAGTACAAAATAATCTCGGGAAAAAGTACAGGGAGTGGGGCGAAAAAGGAAGCCCGGTAGCGGTGAACCCCTATGATTTCCAGACGGCCGCGGCCGTCGTTGCCAACACCCATGGCATCTACGACATGGCCAGCGAGACGGGCTTGATCAATGTGGACATTATTACCGAGGATACGGCGGAGTTCGCCGTACAGGGTATAAGGAAGCGATCACTCGAGCACTTTATCAGGTCAGGATATCCTTCACCACATGCCCGTGTACATCCGTTAAACGATGTCTTCTACCCTGATGCTTAAATGTTAGCCGTTCATGATCATACCCTAACAAATGAAGAAGCGTAGCCTGAAAATCGTGCACGTGCACCGGATTACTTATTATGTTGTATCCGAATTCATCGGTCTGTCCATAACTAAGTCCTTTTTTTACACCCGCACCTGCCAACCAAATAGTAAAACACCTGGGATGGTGATCTCTTCCATAACTTGTCTTTGTAAGTTGGCCCTGGGAATAGTTGGTCCTGCCGAACTCACCGCCCCAAACGATAAGCGTGTCCTCCAAGAGGCCCCGTTGTTTTAAATCTTTAACCAATGCGGCCGAAGGCTGGTCGGTATCCTTACATTGGCCCCGTATCTCTTTAGGAAGGTTTCCATGTTGATCCCACCCGCGATGGTATAACTGGACAAAATTCACATCTTTTTCAACCAATCGTCTTGCCAACAAACAGTTGGCCGCATAGGTACCCGGAATTCTTGAATCGGGCCCGTACATCTCGTATATATGATCGGGCTCTTTGGTTACATCCATAACCTCCGGTACCGAGGTCTGCATTCGATATGCCATTTCGTATTGGGCAATACGGCTTTGTATTTCGGCATCCTGTTCTTCCTGATACCTCATTTCCTGTAGCTTCTTATAGTAATCCAAGGAAGATCTGCGCGAATAATCGGTTAGACCCTTTGGGTTGTTCAAAAATAGAACGGGGTCTTTGCCCGACCGAAATTAAACCCCTTGATGCAGCGATGGCAGAAATCCACTGCCCCATAACCGTGAATTCAAAGGCTGTGGTGCTGGGTTGCCACTACCATCGGAAAGTAGGACACAGAATTCAGGGAGGTTTTTATTGGAACTGCCCAGACCATAACTCAACCATGACCCTATACAGGGTTTGCCCGGCTGCTGGGAACCCGTTTGAAAAAATGTGATAGCGGGATCATGATTTATGGCATCGGTGTTCATGCTCTTTATAAAGCATAGGTCGTCTACTATTTTAGAGGTATAGGGCATGAGTTCACTTACCCAAGCCTGACTCTCGCCGTACCGCTCAAAACTAAATTGTGCGCCCGCCAAAGGAAATGATCTTTGACCGGCCGTCATGCCAGTGATGCGTTGTCCCTGTCGTATGGAATCCGGCAGTTCCTCACCGTTCATTTTTTCAAGTAAGGGCTTATAATCCCAAAGGTCATGCTGTGAGGGACCGCCACTTTGAAAAAGATATATTACCCTTTTAGCTTTTGGTGCAAAGTGGGGAATCTGTGGAATTCCTGAATTTATGTCGGGTCTGATGCCATTCCCGACCTGACCCAATGCCTGTATGGGATTGGTAAGGGAAGCCAAGGCAAGGCCTCCAATACCAAAACCGGCCTTCGTTAGAAAGTGCCGTCTATTGATCTCGAGCCCGTGTTTTACTTCGGGTCGGTCGTGAAATTTATTTAAATCCGAAAACTTCATGTGTTCTTTATCTATCTCTTCATAATGGTCTCATCAAAACTCATAATCGTATTGCAAACTACGGTCATAGCGGATACTTCCGCCAGCGGCCTATCCGTTTTTAACGGAGACTGGCCTACGGCTAGCAATTGTTTTGCATTGGCGGGCGTCTTCTCAAAATGATTCTTTTGCTCTAGGTAATGTTGTTTCAAAAGTTGAATCACTTTTATTTCCGGAGAAATACCTGTTAACAAGCGGTATGCCAAGATCAACTGTTCATCGATATCCGTTTTGTTTTAAAGTACTCTTTCCGCCAATACACGGGCCGCTTCCACAAACTGGGGGTCATTGAGCAATGACAAGGCCTGTAAAGGCGTATTTGTTTCCGATCTGCCCACAACGCAGAAATCACGCTAGGGTGCATCAAAAACTGCCATCGTGGGCGGTGGGGAAGCTCTCCGCCAAAAGGTATACAATGATCTTCTATACAGATTCCCACCCTGATCTTGTCGGTAGGTATCTAAAAGTACCGAATTTCCTGTAATCTCTTCCCAGAGGCCTTCCGGTTGGTACGGTTTTACGCTGGCACCGCCAATATCATCCACCGACAAACCGCTTGACGCGAGTGCCAAATCACGGATGAACTCCCCCTGTAATCGATGACTTGGGCCACGGGCCAACATTTCGTTCTGCGGGTCTGTCTTTCGCTGCGCATCGGAGACGCGGGATGATTGCCGGTAGGTTGAGGACAATACTATGGTTTTCACCATTTTCTTTAGATCCCATCCGGATTCCACAAAAGAGGACGCCAAATAATCCAACAGTTCCGGGTGATGTGGCAAAGCACCTTGGCTCCCGAAATCTTCCAGTGTTTTCACTATTCCCTGTCCAAAAAAGAGTTTCCAATACCGATTTATGGTTACGCGTGCCGTCAACGGATTTCTTTTGTCCACCAACCACTCCGCGAGTCCTAGCCTATCGGGAGAAAATTCATCGGTAAACTGAAAAATATCCGCAGGAGTCCCAGGAAAAACCTCCTCCAGGGGCAAATCGTATGCGCCCCGATCTAGAATGTACGTAGGCCTTGGTTTCTCAAGATCGCCCATGACCATAACGGTTGGAACGGTATCTAAAATTCCATTTTTCTCCTTTCTCAAGGATTTGATCTTATCCCTTACTATTTGTTGTTCTTCATTTGACGTTAAAAGGTAATGCTCGCGCAAAACATCTTTTGGAAGGTTCTTGGGAAGCGTTTCGGCACTATCGAACAAGGCAAAAACTTCAGCCTCGCTTAGCATCCTTTTATATATTTTAAGATCGTCCATACGACCAAAACCATCCACCTCTACTTGGTAGTCCTGTTTACCTCCTATGCTAACCGACCCGTTTGGCCTCTTGATCGTTCTGGTAAGTTCATCTAAAAGTACTTTCTTTTTCGATTTTCTGCCGTTTCTATAAGGTTGAATACCTTCTGCACTTCCAGACCCGTCATACACAAATGTGAGATGTACCCACTCCTCTTTCTTCAAGGGGGTAACCTCGCGTACCGAAATCATATCAGCAGGCAAACTATGTATCAGACGAATGGTAGGATAACCATCCAAGACCGCAATCTCATAACCCATGTAGTTATCGTTTTTTCCTCCAATATGCATAAGCACGGGCATATAGTTGTTTTCGTGCTGCGAGTTGATCCAAAAACTAAAGGAAAAACTGTCCGACCGGTCAAAGTTCAACTGCGGGGCATTCACACCTAAAAAGTCGAAGCTATTGAATTTAAATCCTTTACCCGTCTTACCTTTTACGGAGGCATACTCCCCATGAACGGTATATTGTTTTTCAGGTTTGGAGTCATCCCGAACATTGTCCCTGTTGCTATTTTCAAAGGAAATATCGACCAATACAGCTTTGTCCAGATCAAGTTTGACAGAACTATATTCCGCTACATCCACTGATTTTTTTGAAGGGGGCCTTAGCTGTTGTAGACTATCTATGTGAATATCGATGTAGGCTACAACATCATCAACCTCTTGTGTGGTCAACAATATTTGTGGGCCCGAGTTACCATCGTTGGGAGTCATGCCCAGTTCATTTACGCTATTGAAAAAACTGAAAAATTGAAAATATTCCTTTTGCGATATTTGGTGGTACTTATGATCGTGACATTTGGCACATTGCATGGTCAAGCCTAAAAAAGCGGTACCCACAGTCTCCGCCCGATCGGCCGCATATTCGAATAAAAATTCCTCAAGCACGATACCTCCCTCGGTATTGAGCTTTTGATTTCTTAAAAATGCCGTTGCCAATTTTTGCTTCCGGGTCGCATCGGGAAATTTATCGCCCGCTACTTGCCACGTAATAAAATCATCGTAAGGCATGTTGTTGTTAAATGCATCTATTAGCCAATCTCGCCAAGGCCACATGGTTCTGGCGCCATCGGTAGAATAGCCATGAGAATCTGCATACCGGGCAACATCAAGCCATTCGGTTGCCATTCGCTCACCGTAATGCGAAGAAGTCAAGAGACGATCGACCACCTTTTCATACGCTCCCTCACTTTTATCGGCGATAAAAACATCGGTATCGTCTATGGTCGGGGGCAACCCGGTTAAGTCAAGCGTTACCCGTCGCAACCAGATTTCCCTATCCGCTTCACTATTGGGCTTTAACCCTTTGTTCTCGATACTTTTAAGTACAAAGATATCGATGGGATTCTACACCCAATCGCTATTTTTAACCGATGGAAGCTCGGGCATTTTCAAGTCCGCATACGACCAGTGTGCTTTGTATTCGGCTCCTTGATCGATCCATTTCGCCATCAAGGCGATTTCATATGCGGTCAAGGACAGATTGAACTCGGGCGGAGGCATTCGAAATTCCGGGTCTTCCGAAATCATTCTTTGGTAGGCTCCGCTCTTACTGACATTGCCGGCAACAAAGGCGTAACCGCCGGATTCGAGCACTTTTTTTAAGGCGCCCTCGTGAATATCCAATCTTAAATTCGCCTTTACGGCATTCTTATCAGGACCGTGGCACGCATAACATTTATCCGAGAGTATGGGTTTTATATGGTGGTTGAAGTCGACTTTTTCGGGCATCGCTTCCGCATATTCTTCATAAGTACTTCCATTACAAGCGCACGCCATCAAAACGATTATAACAAGACCTAACCATAGCTTTACGCGCTCCATACATATATCAAACGTCATCACTACTTGATTCCTGTTCATAATTTGATTTTATTGCCTCTAATATACATAAATGTGGTAATTTTTATATGAAGCTATCTAAGAAGCATTTGAAATTATTGAGGCAAAACATAGGAATCATGAGCATGTCGAAAATCTTTTATATCAATTTGGACATGATAGTAAGGAGTTTAAAACTTCTCCCGCGGATTTATATTATCCAAAAATTAAATGACGAAAATATCTTACCTAAGGTCTATGGAAAAAAAAAGAGTTAAAAACCCGGGCTTTCATTTGGCAGGAGTATATCAATCTATCAACCCAAAAAACCTTGGCATCCAAAGGGATAATTCAGGAATATAGGTAAGCAATAGCAAAACAAGCACCATGGCCCCCAGCAGAGGCAGAAGCGGCCTTATGACCTTGGTCACGGGAACTTTGGCTACCCCGCTGCCCACAAAAAGAAGGGTGCCTACAGGCGGTGTACAGACCCCTATACAAAGATTTAGCACGATAATCATTCCAAATTGTACCGGATGCATGCCCAAAACCATGGCAACAGGTAGAAAAATAGGGGTAAATATGAGCACCGCGGGTGTCATGTCCATAAAAGTGCCGACAATGAGTAAAATAAGATTGATCACTAGAAAAATGACGATGGGATTGCTCACGTTGTCCAATAAAGAAGAGGTTAACATCTGCGGAATACCCTCAAAGGAAAACAGCCAGGACATGGCCATTGAAGCAGCGATAAGAAACATAACGATGGCAGTTGTTCGGGCGCTTTTGAGCAAGATCGGCCGAATGTCGGCTGCCTTTAATTTCCTGTTCATAACTCCCAATAGTGCGGCATACACCACGGCTATGGCCGCTGCCTCCGTCGCCGTGAATATTCCGGCCACAATACCCCCTACCACGATGACCAGCAAGGTCAAACTTAGGAAAGCGTTCTTGAAATCGATAAGAAGTTTACGCAAACTGGCACGGGGTGCACTGGGGAGGCCCTTACGCTTTGCATAGATATAGACCATGACCATCAGGGCAAGCCCCACTAATATTCCGGGAATGTACCCTGCAATGAACAAGGCCGCCACCGAGGCCGTACCGCCACTTGCCAAGGCAAAGATGATAAGCACGTTACTGGGCGGAATCAAAAGTCCGGTCGTTGATGCGCTTATATTTACCGCCGCGCTAAACTCTCTAGGATAGCCCTCTTTTTCCATTTTCTCCGTTAGCGTACTACCAATGGCCGAGGCCGCGGCAATGGCCGAACCTGAAATGGCACCAAAAAGCATGGCAGAAATGATGTTCACAAAGGCCAGTCCTCCGGGAAGGCTTCCAATAAGGGACTTGGCAAAATCAATTAAGCGGGTGGCAATGCCCCCCTTGTTCATGAGCTCTCCCGCCAAAATAAAAAAGGGTATGGCCAAAAGGGCAAAATTATCAATACCCGTGGTCATTCGCTGCGCCACTGTGGTCACGGAGGGCAAAAAAACAATATTTAAAACTAGGGTAATGGTGGTGGAAATTCCTATGGAATAAGCTACCGGAACACCATAGGCCAGCATTCCAAAAAATGATACGAAAAGGACAACAATACTGATGGTTTCAATACTCATTTACTGAAAATTTAGTTTTTTTATGTTATAGATCGAAAAGAAAATAATGATCAGACCACAAACGGGAACTACGGCATAGACATAACCCAAAGGAATTTGGAGCGCCGATGACATTTGCCCTAAGCTAAGCGTGGTGAATACCAAATTACCGCCTCCGATGACCATTACCACCAAGGCAAAAAGTGCCATGAACACCTGGATCACCTTTTGTCTTGCATGTCTCTTGTTGGTGGGCAACTTGGCCAAAAGGAAATCCATGGAAAGGTGGCCTTCTTTTGAGCCGTTGATATAGGCCGCTCCCAGCACCGTTAACCAGATCAATGCAAAGCGCGCCAGCTCCTCTGTAAAGGAGCTGGACTTGCCCACGACGTATCTTGATACTACCTGCCAGACCACATCGATTACCAGCAGCCCAAATATAAACACCAACAGGGACTCTACCGCCTTATTGAGAATAGTATAGATTTTTACCATTAATATGCTTTTATCTTTTTGATCAGCGGGCCCATCTCGGGGTCTTGCTGCAATTGTTGTAATAGGGCATTTGATTTTTCGACAAACGGTTGTTTATCGGGATAGATAAAATTCACATTGGCCTCTTTTAGAAGTTCCATGTACTCAGCCACGGTTTGTTTCCAATATTTTTTTTGAGTTGCCACACTCTCATTGGCAGCTTCCTGCAGCCATTGCTTTTCCTCATCGCCCAATTGATCCCAAAATTTAGTGCCTACAACCACCACATCGGGCACCATGGTATGCTCGTCAAAGGTATAGTTCTTGCAAACCTCATAGTGGTTGGAGGTTACAAAGGACGGAATGTTGTTCTCCGCCCCATCCACCACATTTTGCTGTAAGGCCGTATAGAGTTCCCCATAGGCCATTGGCGTTGCGGACCCACCAAGCGTATTCACCATATTGACCGACATTTGATCGTTCATGACACGAATTTTTAGGCCATTTAAATCATCTGGCGTACGAACGGGCTTTTCCTTGGTATAAAAACTACGGCTACCGGCATCATAAAAACAAAGCCCGCGCAATAGGTATTCACTTCCTCCTTCCAACAACTGCCTGCCTAGGTCGCCTTCCAGCACATTGAAAAGATGTTCTCGATCCTTAAAAAGATACGGAATATTGGTTACCTGATATTCTGGAGCGAAATTGGACATAGAGGCAGCACTTACCTTGGTCATGGCCACGCTCCCTATTTGTAGCAGCTCCAATACCTCTCTTTCCGATCCCAACTGCCCGTCCGGAAAAATCTTTATTTGCAGTGTTCCCCCGGATTTTTCCTTCAACCGCTGCTGCATATCCAATATCCCCATGTGCACGGGATGCGTGATGGGTAGCGAGTGCGCAAAATAGAGGGTTTTTTTGTCTTGGATTTGATTGCAGGATATCAACAAACAAAAACAAACAAAAAAAATAAATCTGATATTCATAAATATGAATTGTTTAAGAATTAAACTTTGAGTCCCGCTCTAACACCCCTCTCCAATCCCGTCAACTGTGCCAGACCCAAGGCCCTGCCGATCAAGGAATAGCCCGAATAGAAGTCGTTTTGCCGTTTTTTGTCATCCAACAATACATGGCCATGATCGGGTCGCATGGGAATGGCTACTATTTCAGCCCCTTTTTCATTTCTCCGCACCTGCTCTTTTACCAAAGCCTTCATGACTTTTTCCATCGGTACCGATCCATTTAAGTGGTCCGCTTCATAAAAGCTCCCGTCCGCTTGTCGGGCTACATTCCTTAAATGGATAAAATGTATCCGATGGCCAAAATCCTCGATTATTTTTACCAGATCATTGTTTGCCGAAGCCCCCAAAGATCCTGAACAAAAAGTGAGTCCGTTGCTTGGGGAGGGACAGCACTCCAACAAAAATTTGATTTCCTCAGAATTGGAAACAATCCGTGGTACCCCAAAAACCGAAAATGGCGGATCATCGGGATGTATGGCCATCCGCACCCCTATTTTTTCCGCTTCGGGAATAACGGCCTTTAGGAAGTAGGCCAAATTCTCCTGTAGTTTTTCTTTATCGATTTTTAATACGGTAGCGTGATTTTTTTTGAAATCATCCAAGGCGATCAACGCCCGTGAACCGGGCATTCCTGCCAAAATCGACTCTTCCAATTTTTTTCTTTCTATAGTGGGGAGGCCGTCAAAATAATCGCTTGCTTCGCGATAGTGTTCATTGGTATAGGATGCTTTGACATTTTCACGTTTTAAGATAAAAAGGTCAAATGCCGCCGCAGCAATGGGACTATAGCGCAATGCGGAAGCTCCGGTGGGCAAGATATAATCCAAATCCGTACGCGTCCAATCGATGAGCTGCATAAAATTGTAGCAGACCGTAAAGATTCCGTTTTCTGCTAGATTTTTTAGGGTCTGGACGTAGTTCTCGATATGGGCGTCCCTTTCGGGGAGTCCGTATTTTATAGACGTATGAATATTGACACTCTCCACCACCGACCATTCCAGTCCGTATGATTCTATTTCCTTTTTAAGCGAGGCTATAGTCTCCAGGGGCCAAACTTCGCCAACGGGAATTTCTTGACATGCGGCAACAATTCCTTCCGCACCGATCTGTTTGATCTCGTCTAGGCCGACGCCAAAAGAAGGCCCGAACCATCGAAATGTTTTCTTTAGATATTTCATCATCTATACTCCTGAAAATGAACTGAATCCACCATCGACATCAAAAATACTTCCGGTCACAAAACTGGAAGCGTCGCTAAGCAAATAATGCACTGTTCCGTTGAGTTCCGATATATCGCCAAAACGTCCCATTGGGGTGTTTTTGATGATGCTGTTCGCCCTGTCCGTAAAGGAACCATCTTCATTGGTCAATAATTTTCGGTTTTGGTTTCCGATAAAAAAACCCGGAGCAATCGCGTTGACCCTGATCTTATCGCCATGTTTTGATGCCAGTTCTTGCGCCATCCACTTGGTAAAAATATCGATTCCCGCTTTGGCCATAGAATAGCCTAAAACCCTTGAAATGCTTTGTTTTGCTGCCATTGAAGAAATATTCACAATGGTCCCGTGACCTTGTTTAACCATTAACTTGCTGAGTACGATACTGGGCAGCACCGTCCCGAACAAATTGATATCGACCACTTCACGCGTGTCGTTGAGCGAAATATCATGTATGGTTTCATTAGGTTTTAAGGTCGCACCGGGAAGATTGCCTCCTGCCAAGTTGATCAACCCGTCAAGACGGTCGAACTCGTTTTCAATACGGTCTTTTAACTGGTGTAGTGCTTCTTCGTTCAAGACATCGACCTTAAAAATATAGGCACTATGTTCCGAGAGGGCGTTCAATTCTTTTTGTTTCGCCTGTAACTTGTCAAGCGTCCTCCCCAACAAAAGTACTTTGGCACCATTTTCCACCAGATACTTCGAAATGGAACCACCAAGGGCGCCTGTTCCCCCAGAAATGGCATAATATTTATCTTTTAAGGATAGTGATTCGCTCATTTAGTCTTGTTTTGCCATCTGATATGCAGCTATGGTCGTATAATATTTAGTGATCATATTGGGAATTTCCCAATCCGGAAGTTTTCCATCCTCCAAATATCTTAAATAATTTTCGGTAACCTGTGCGAAATGTGCTTCATGCCCAATTTTGAATTCATCGGGAATATTGATTTTCCATATTCCATCCGCCATCTTTTCCACCGTGGTACCGGGAAATTCTCCGGCAATTTCGTTCGCTACGGCATTATTCAAGATAGTTGAAAAATCTTCGCCCCCCTTCGATTCGATATAAAGTACGGGTTTGAAATTCTCTTCGGCGCCCTGTTTTATGATCAAATTACTCTTTGTGCCGCGCATAATGCTGTAATGTGTATCGCCCGTTCCTTCCGGTGCTTCATAATTCCATAGGACGGAAACCTTGGCATGTTTCCCTTTAATTGTATAGTTCATTTCCCCATTGGAAAAGGTGTGCAGCTTGCCGTCCACCAAATCCTTTTGCAAATAATCGGGATAGGTCTCTTGCTTGGTCACTTTGGTAAACTCCTCCAAGGTCAATACCGTAGCCCAGCGTTTTGCATTGAGCATTTCTATATCCGTGGAGTCGATGATTTGACCGGGAAAGGCCTCCCATTGCACCAGGTCTACCAGATGCGTGGTTACATCCACAATACCGTCCCCTTCTTCGTTCACATCAAAAAACCAGGCAGGGCGGACTAAAGGCGAGCCCGAAACATTTTTGAAGAAATGATGTACGCTCTCCTTACTGATGGCGGGTTCTTCTAAAGTACCCTCCGCAAGTTCCCCGAACACTGCTGGCAAGGTGGAAAACAATTTCTGCATCATGGTGGTGGACTCAAAACGCTCGGTCATGATATCATAGATCAAAACACCGTTTTTGTCCGCAATTTCTAAGGCCTGCTTTAATTTTTCAAATCCATCCGCAGTGATGACCAAGGGCTTATCGGCATAGACATGTAGACCGGCCTTGACCGCTTCCAAAATATAATCTATTTTCTTGGAGTTCTTTCCCGCTACTACCATAACATTGCCGGGTTTATCGGCAATCATTTTGTTCAGGTAATCATCGGTAAGCTTTTTTTCAATCTTCCATTGCGTAGGCCCTTCTTCCCGTGTATTATAGGCTTCGATCTTACTTAAAAAATCTTGCGCCTCCGGGCCTTCTGGCGCATAGAGATATATGGTGGAATCTACCTGAGAGTACATCGTTTTTTGGACGAGCGCCGCGTGAAAATGGCCGGGGTCCAAGGTCATAAGTTTCACTTTTTCAGGTATTTCTTTCATTTCTGCTTTTTCTTCGGACTTTTCTTCCCCGCAGGACAAAAATAGAAGAAGTAATGCGATTGTTATGCTATATTTCATTTACAATTTGATGTTATGATATATTGTTGTCCGGTACAGAAGCTAGGCCGTCCCGAACCCTCGGGACTGCAAGAACCAAGACGCAAGACTAAAGACTAAAGATAATACTACTTGATAATCAATATTTGAGTAGGCCAAAATAAAAATAGGTTTTTGATTTTGTTATATTTTTCCGATTGCCCGAAAATAAGCCCTCATTTTTCCTAAATGATCGAATCACTTTATTCAGCAGGGTTTTAAAGATCCTCAAAAATTTTAACCGGACAACAATGGTTAAGATTTGTCGTGATTCTTTTTAACACAGCACTTTTAACATTCCCCCTTCGGGGGCTAGGGGGCTTTTTAGGATGCTTTTACATAATCCGTCCCATAAGGTTTGCGCTGCTCACGGTGCAACATGGCATTGGCGGCGTCATCGTTTACGAACATTTCCTTTTCGTTGTCCCATTCCAATTTTCTGTCGAACTGCATGGCGATGTCGCTGATCAAACAGGTAACACAGGCCTTGTGCCCCTTCTCGATGGAAGAAATCGGCTGTTTTCTAGACTTGATACAATCCAACCAATTGCCATGCTGATCATCTATTTTCTCCAAATGAATTTCATTGGCACCAATAACCGATTCCAATATCTTAGGGTCGGAGGCATTTAAGGCCTTGGCGCTCTTTTCTTGGTCTACCGGATCTGATGCCGATGCCTGATAGGCTCCGCGGGAAACAAAAATCCAGCCATCTTCGCCAATATATTGTATCCCGTTGGTATAACCACCGCTGGTATAAACGGTCATTCCGTTTTCGTATTGGTGCTTCACAAAGAAATCGCCATGTACGTTCCATAGTCCGGATTTTGGGAATTCCGCCAGTGCCTCCACAGAAACAGGCCCGGTAAGCTCCGTGTTCATTCCCCATGCGGCCGAATCATAATGGTGCTGCCCCCAACCCGTGATCATACCTGCGCCATAACTTCTAAGACGCAACCAGCCCGGTCTACTAAGGTCATCCTGAGGATGTACCCCGATTTCGGTATAGGGCACTTCTGGTGTAGAACCGAGCCACATATCAAAATTCAAATTACTTGGGATGGGCATTGTAGGTGCTGCGGGACCGGCAGGGTCTCCCGGAAGTCCTATTTTTACCGTGTGCACCCTACCGATGCGGCCGTTTCTGACCAGTTCTGCGGCAACCCTGAACTGTGGCATGGCCCGCTGTTGGGTACCCACTTGCAGAATCACGTTCTGTTGTTGTACCACCGCCCGTAGCTGCTGCCCTTCCTTTACGGTTAGGGAAGTAGGTTTTTGCAGATAAATATCCTTGCCGGCAAGTGCGGCTTCCATGGCCGGTTGGGCATGCCAGTGGTCTGGCGTACTTATCATAACCGCATCGATATCTTTATTTAAGAGCATTTCGCGGTAATCCTCATAAATTTTGGTATCCATGTACTTGGCCTTTCCCGTTTTCTCCTGATAGGCCTTATCGACAAAAAGCTTGGCCTTTTCGGCGCGAATGGAATCCACATCGCAGACCGACATTATTCTTGCCGATTCATAATTCAAGGTGTCCGCAATATCATGGCTCAAGGCTATGCGTCCGCAGCCAATTTGCCCGATGTTGATTTTGTTACTGGGTGCATCCTTGCCCAAAACGTGGGCCGGCACTATGGATGGAAAACCTACCATGGCCGCGGTGCCCAAAGCTGTTCTGTTTATGAATTTTCGTCTTTGCATATCTGATGTTTTAAGTTTTTAATTTGAAATGATTTCAACTTCTGGCCTATTGGCATACAGCTGCCAATAGGCCTCGGCTTCCTCGGCGGTCAATTCGCCGTCGAAGACTACCAGCCGGTAATTTAATGAATATGTTGTATTAGGTTCCAATTTCCATTCCTCATATCGGATAGGACAAAATTGAAAAAACAGATCTCCCCTACCCCCATTGGCATCCATGGGCCAAACACGCATGGGTTCGGGATGCATTCTATTTTCGGGATGGCTCATGAACAAGATGCCATTGGTACCGGTACCGTCGGATGATGCACCGCTTACCAACGCCCAGCGCGCGTTAGAGCCGTCCGCCGTAGCCCTATCTTTTCCTTCTGAGGTAAGTACCGAACAATTATCGGCCTTCCATCGTTCCGTAAAACGCAGGCCAAGCCCACCCCCATAGCGATAAGCTTCAAAGAGAATCCCATTTTCCAAAGGGGAGTTGAACCTGGTTTCATAATCCAGCATATAACGGTCGTCACGGCCTAAATCCCACAAAGTGACTTCCAAATCTTCGTTCAGTGCCACTTGTGGTGCTTGGGGAGTTTTTAAATCGATGTGCTCCTGGGCGGCTGTGAAGGAGGCGAAAACACCACCAGAGGATGTCTCCTTAAATTCCTTGAACAGTACCGTTCCCATGCCCTGGCCCAAATTCCAAAAATCTACCAATGTGGTATCTACGCGCGTATGCGTCCACGGGCCCCACAAACCATAATGATGGTAATGGTCGGGTGGTTGAATGCGTGTTAAGGTATCTCCTTTAGGGCTTATTATAGGATGGATATATCCCGATTTTTTATACAAGGAATCTACGCCTACAGGCGGATAGGTCATTTCATAGCGGTAGCCGACCAGGGGATTACTTCCCGATACCAGTTGAAGGTCGCCACTTTTTTTGATGGCCTTCAAATTTGGGTCTGCCTTTCCCTCATTTCCCACGTTCTTTTCTAGGTGATACGCAGTTCCCTTTTCTGCATTGTGCACGAACCAAATTTTACCATTCTGCAATTGAAACGGAACGGAAGAATCACCGTTCTGAACTAGGATAAAATCCTGAGGGTCTTGATCACCTAGAAATGTAACATCTAGGGATACGGGACCCGATAGTAAAAAACCGTCGTCTTCCTGTACCGTAAAACTGAATTTTTCTTTCTTAACACATGATACTGCAAGCATCAATAGACAAAAAATAAAAATAAATCTCATACGTACAGGTTTAAACGACGGAATTCTAATTTAAAAAACTAACTCAAACTAACAAACTTATTTTCACCCCTCCGGCTCCGGAATGGAGGTCAAAGGTGGGATGTTATTTTCTGCACCTGGATATCCCTGGTTCTGGTTTATGACCCCTTGGGTGTTGGCGTTGATGGCCCCAGCCGGAACGGGCCACAGCACATGATATGGACTCATGGTAAACGCAACACCAAAGACGGTTCTCAAACCAGGAACATTATAAAAATCGGTTACTTCCATGATACGGTCGTACCAGAAATTATCCTGCGAGAAATTATCTAGACTGTATGACTTTCCATTGTAGGCAGACCTTCCCGTTTTGGCAAAGATATAGGCAATACGGGTAAGTTCGGTCTTACGATTTTCTTCATAATATAGTTCACGGGCACGTTCGTCCAAAATATAATCAATATCCACATCACTAACATCAACGGGGTCGGCATTGGCCCTTTGGCGGATTACATTGATATCGGCTGCCGCCAAGGCATTGTTATTGTTCCAGAAATGGGCTTCTGCCCTTAGAAGATAGGTTTCGGCCAAACGATAAATGTACCAGTCTCCATGGCCGCCACTAGGCTTTACTGCTGTTGGGTCTGGCACAAAAAACTTGTATTGGGGAAAACCGTACCAATTTCTAATAGTATCGGCGCACAGTGCAGTTCCATCAGGTAAGTATAGTTCTAGATTTTGTCCAAAAAACGGATTACCGGAGGCTTCTAAGCTCGGAGCGTTATAGACTAAATCCTCCATGTCCAGCCAATTGCCCAATTTATGACGCTCATCGGTATTGGCATTTCTCCAGATATCCTTAGTACTGTATCTTGTTCCCCGGTTACGACCTATGCCCCTACCGATTAGATTTACTTGATCTATAGAAATATTGGGTTCGTCGGACATGCCGTTCTGGCCATCCGGCGTATTGATAAATCGCCACCAAAGGGGTGTTGCCTGTCTCATTATACTGGTACCATCACCAAAATCATTGGCCGCCCCTATATCCCTGAATTCCAAACGGTCCACTCCCGCAAGAATGACCTCGGTATTACTGGGTAAACTCTTATTTTCTACCTGATGCAAGTCCCAGGTAACGTCTTTTGTAGCATCTCCCGCAGTACTTCCGAACCTATTGGTCACAAGGGCATAATTACTGCCATCGATCAATTGAGAGGCAGAAAGTATTGCAGCCTCAAAATCCCCTGCCGCCAAATTTACCTTGGTCAGAAGATGCAGTACCACGCCTCTATTCACCTCTCCCCCATTGGAGGATTCGTTTACCATAGGTACCGCCATATTTAACTCGGCCTGTATAAAATCCAATATAACGTCTCGCTGCGTACTAACAAAATTAAGTCGTGGGGAGGTAACTTCCTCCAGCACCAAAGGAACATCACCAAATTGATGGATAAGCCTGTAATAGGCGTATGCCCTATGGAACATGGCCCTGCCCAAAATATCATTGCGCTGTGCCTCGTTATCAAATTCCGCATCGTCCAACCTGTCTATCACGGTATTGGCAAATTTGATATTCTCATAAAACGCTTCCCAGAACCAACCTATCCGGTTGGTATTTCCGCTATTTAAATTGGCGTCCGGCAGGATCTGAAGATTTAAATCTTGCGCGGGACCCGCTTTATCCGTTGTTCCTTCTATAGCTACCTCCGAAAAAACATTCTCCGTAATCATAGGCGCACCGTCCCCGTAATACTCTGACCGTATATTGTACAGGGCTGTAGATAAAACACTATTTAAACCGGCTGGCGTGTTTAAGGCGTTTTCGGGCGTGAAGAAAGACTGCGGTTCCGCATCTAGAAAATCTTCCGCACAAGAGGTGAGCAATATGCCCAGCATGGCCAAGGAACCAATAATAATTCTGCAATGTCTATTAACTGCTTTTTTCATTGTTTTTATTTTTTAAAGTGTTATATCCAACCCTAAGGTAAAAAATCTGACCATAGGCGCAATATCTGATCCTAGAAGCGCTGCAGGCTCTGGGTCAAAAAAGTCCCAATTGCGAGCCCAGACCCCCAAATTTCGGGCATTAACGTAAAGTCTGGCATTGGAGATGGAAACTTTTTCCAACATCTTTTGAGGAAACCTATAGGCCAAAGTTACATTACTGAGCCTTACGAAGGAAGCGTCCCGCCAAACGTTAAATGTAGAACTACCGTCATTGGAGAAAAGTCTGGCATAATCATTTCTTGGGTTTTCAGGCGTCCAATACGGAATTTGCCAAAAATTGGTGCGGTCTATAAAGCCAGCCCTGCCCTTGGCCAGGTTAAATTCTCTTTTTTGGCCCCAATTGGAATATAGTTCAAAAGAAAAATCAATGTTTTTGAAGAAGGTAAAGCTATTGGTCAATCCCCACCTGTAAAGAGGAAGACGATTCCCTTGAAATACATTGTCCTGAATATCCAAAACACCATCATTGTTCACATCCCGAATTTTGAAATCTCCAGGTGAAACACCAAATGCGGCTGCCTCTGCAGCTTCATCCAACTGCCATATACCTACAGCCTCCCTGCCCCAAATAACGTCAGTGGGCTCTCCAATAAATCGTTCATTTTCCAAATCATCCAGTTCATTACCATTTTCATCCAAATCACCATACAGCTCATTTATTTTGTTTCTGTTCAAAGAGAAATTGAAAGCGGTGCTCCATTGAAATTTTTCTTTGGCTATGTTCTGGGAGGATACGGCAAATTCAATACCCTGATTCTGAATCTCGCCCAAATTGGCTATTACATTATCAAAACCAATTACGTTTGGCAACTGCCTTGTTACGATCAAATCATCCGTAACGTTGCTGTACGCATCAAAAGAGCCTTCGATCCTACCTTTTAAAAAGCTAAAATCAAGACCTAAATTAAATGCCTTGGTACGTTCCCATCGTAAATCTGTATTTTCCTGGGTAGTGTTGTTGAACGTAGGCACTTGAACCACTTGTCCATTAGCATTCGTATTCAAAAAGTTACCTGCCGATAATTGTGAAAGGGATGCAAACTCGCCGATATTGCGGTTACCGTTCTCCCCATAACTTAGCCGCAACTTTAGGAAGTTAACAAAGTTCGACTTAAAAAATTTCTCCTCGGAAACAACCCAAGCCCCGGATGCCGATGGAAAGTAGGCACGTTTATTATTGGCTCCGAAAGCCGAAAAACCATCCCTACGCATAACGAAATTAAGTAAATAACGGGAATCGTAATTATAGCCGAAACGCGTCATGTAGGCATCACCCGTAGTTGTTACATCTTCGCTTTCCACGGTTTGGATAGTACCTCTTTCCAAGGAACTAAACCCTAGGGCATCACTGGGTTCAAAGGTGTTTGCGCGAGCCGATGTTCCATAACTCTGAAATTTTTCCGCATACAAAAGGAAAGTAAAATCAAAGGCGTGCTTATCAATACTCTTGTTCCAACGTAAAATATTGTCAAGCTGCCATTCATTTATTTTTCGATTGTCCCTTACCGCAGAACCAACCAAGTTCTCCGGACTTCTTTCGGAATAGAAGTCATAATATTCCCGAAACTCTAATCGATTAACATACCCCAATTCATAAGAAAAACCAAGGGGCAGCTTAATTTTGGCGTAGACCCTGGAATTAAAAGCATGGTCCAACTCCACGCGATCAGAAAAATCCCTTCTCAAAAAGGCATTCACGGCTCCAGCACCGTTATCATCCTGCGGACTTAACCTGATATTTCCTGCATCATCAAATTCTACACTACTCCCCATCTGTACGACAGCTTAAAGGTATTTCTTAATTTATTATGACACCACTTTTTTAGCATTATAGATTTGATTGGGAGGCACTTTTCCAATTTCTGTATGCCTTCTTTCGCTATTATAGAACTCCATGTATTCTCTTACCATTTGATATAGATCTAGACCTCCATTTGGAGGATTCAGGTATATTTTTTCATATTTAATCGATTTCCAGAAACGCTCTATATAGATATTATCCAAAGCTCTTCCTTTACCGTCCATTGATATTTGGATATCATTCTTTTTGAGCACCTCTATAAATGGGACGCTAGTATATTGGCTGCCCTGATCGGAGTTATGTATCTGAGGAGCTCCGTATTTGGCAATGGTGTCTTCTAATAACTCGATACACCATTCCTTATCCATTGAGTTAGAAATACTCCAATTCAGTATTTTTCTACTGTGCACATCGATTATGGCATTCATGTACATAAATCCACGTAACATAGGTATGTAGGTGATATCTGTCTGCCATACTTGATTGGGACATTCTATTTTAAGGTTCTTCAGCAGATAAGGATACTTATAGCTCTTGGGATCTCTGATAGTGGTTCTGGGCTTTCTGTAAATGGTTTGCAAACCCATAAGTTTATATAATCGTCTAACTCTTTTTACGTTTACACGGTGCCCTAGGTCAAGGTTCAGGTAATCGGTCATACGTTCTACACCATAGTATGGGTGTTCCAAAAAATACACATCTATCTCTTTCATAAGCTTTAGATTGAGCAAACTCTCGCGCCTGGGCTTATAATAAAGACTGGATCGGTGCACGTTAAGGAGTTCACATTGTTGGACAAGACTTAGCCTTGGATGAGATCTTACAACCTTTTGTCTTCGTTCGGTAGTACTCATTTGCCCAAGACTTTCTTTAAAAAATCAACCTCCACCTGTAACTGACCAATCTTGCTGTAAAGCGGTTCGGTTTCATTAATAGTGTCTTGTTTTTCTATTTTTGACCCAAAAATCAAATCAGCATTTTCTAAAAACTCTCGTTTCCAACTTGATATCTGGTTGGGGTGTAGCTCAAATTTTGAGGCAAGCTCTTGAAGGCTTTTCTGCTCCTTTACCGCTTCAATAGCTACTTTGGCCTTGAACGATGCACTAAATTTTCTTCTTGTTCTTTTCATATTTGACAGGGTTAAATTACAACTTAACTTACTGTCCTAAATTTGGGAAGTGTTATA
>Ga0208768_1000633_pt1 | contig 22257 bp, 33 predicted proteins | sample AntAceMetag02UK1_FD_184760 | JGI IMG/M metagenome (GOLD analysis project Ga0208768, IMG submission 184760) | Saline lake microbial communities from Ace Lake, Antarctica - Antarctic Ace Lake Metagenome 02UK1 (SPAdes) (version 2) | ecosystem: Environmental > Aquatic > Non-marine Saline and...
GTCATCGTGCGCGAGCAGCCCTACACGCAAGGCACCGACCTCGTTGAGAACGACCCCTTCCCGTCCCAGACGGTCGAGGACACCCTCGACAAGCTGGCGATCATGGCCCAGCAGAACAACGACGCCAAGACCCGCTCGGTCAAACTGTCTGAAGGTTTCACAGGGACTTTTGACACGACCCTACCAACGTCGTTCCCCGCCGACACGGCCTTGGTGATTGACAGCGCCGGGACAGGTTTTGACACAGGCCCAACTATTACAGACATTGCTAACGCAGGGCCTAATGCCACTGCTGCCGCAGTAAGTGCTACAGCAGCAGCGGCAAGTGCTACAGCAGCAGCGGCAAGTGCTGCTGCTGCTGCTGTAGCACAAGAACTCGGCACCACTGACAGCCCTCAGTTCACGGGGGTAAATGTTGGCGCAGCAACAGACACAACTATCACCCGTGTAAGCGCCGGGGTTATCGCCGTAGAAGGCGACACGGTCCCTATGCTTGCCACCGCGCAGACATTCACCGCAGCGCAGTCAGGTTCGATCACGGCACTGACTTCAACGGCGGCATCCATCGCTGTGGACGCTGCGCTGAATAATCATTTCAGTCATACCCTCACCGAGAACACGACGCTCGCCAACCCGACCAATCTGGTCGCCGGGACAAGCGGATCGTTTTTCCTGACGCAGCACGCATCGTCCCCCAAGACCATGGCCTTCGGTAGCTATTACAAATTCGCCGGGGGTACGGCACCGACAATAACGGCGGTCAACTCTGCCGAAGATCGCATCGACTATATTGTGCGGACGACCACATCCATTGAGTGCGTCTGGACAGGAGCAATCGCATGACCATTGCAAAGATAAAACTTGATGGCTCTGTCATCTCCACGTTCAAGCCCCGCGCTGTCAACGTGGGCGACGGCGACGACATGGTCCAGTATCCCAAGGGCATCTTCGTTGGGGCCAGCCAGTGGACCGACGCGGAACTCAACGCACTCGGGTTCGCCCGGTTCTACGAGCAGCGGGTCGGTCCACTGCAACGCTCGACAGGCCACACCGACACGTTTGAGGACGGTATCGTCACGCGCGTCCATACACTGATCGACTATGTGGCCCCGGTCGTCCCGGACAAGACCCCTGCTGACCCTGACTACGATCATGTCGAGGAACGCCGACGTGCGTACCCTTCGCAGGAGGAAATTATCGTCGCTCTGTGGGAGGCATCAGTTGAGGGTCGCCCAGAAGCCCAGGACGCGCTTGAGATCAAGCGTCAGGCCGTCAAGAAAAGGTTCCCCAAAGCATGAGTGTCGTAGGTTCAGACAGCGTCCGCATGGGCGCATCGGGCAGCGCAAGCTACGATATAGACCAGTCGATCCGGTTTAATGATGGCGATGCGGCGTACATGAGCCGCACATCAACAACCGCAACCTCTTCTACAGTTTTTACGATCAGCCTTTGGTTTAAGCGTTCACTTTTAACTAGCGGTAATCCCACCCTGATAAATGAATACAGCGGGAACAGCGACGCTGCATACCTGATCATGCGTCTTCAACCGGCCGACACGATCAATGTGAGCGGTTACACCACAAACTGGCGTACAACTACTAGAGTCTTTCGCGATCCTTCTGCGTGGTATCACTTTGTTCTGGCTGTAGATACAAATCAAGCGACTGCGGCAGACCGCATTAAACTTTACATCAACGGCGTTGAGGAAACGAGTTTCTCCGCAAGCAGCAACCCCAGCAGCGGCACAAATTTAGGTTTTAATACAGGCGGTGCACAAAACATTGGTCGAATAAATCCGACAATCGGCGGTACAAACTATTTTGACGGCTACATGGCCGAATTTAATTTCATCGACGGTCAGCAACTATCACCAACGAGCTTTGGCGAAACCAACGATGATGGCGTGTGGATTGCCAAATCCTACGACGCAGCATACGGCGACAACGGCTTTTATCTTACAGGCGAGGACAGTGCCGATCTCGGCGCAGACGAGTCAGGTAACAGCAACGACTTCACCTCATCAGGGCTGACCTCGGACGATCAGGTTACGGATACGCCGACTGAGAACTATGCGACGTGGAACGTACTCGACAAAGGTACTATTACTGCGTCAGACGGAAACTTAACCGTTACGTCTGGAGCAGATCAGGCTGGTATTCGGTCAACCATCGCAATACCTCAAAGCGGAAAATACTACTGGGAAGTAACTTGTAATACGCTGGGTTACATAAACCAAATAGGGTTGGCAAGTAGTTCAAAATCAATGACCAATATACACGACAGCGGTGCTACGGTTAGCAACCGTGGCTGGGGATTTGGGTCTTGGTTTTCCTCATTTAACGGCAATGTAACCAAATTTAAATCTGATGTAGGCGGCGGGAGCCCTGGAACTAACTGGACTGGCGTAGGCAACCCTGCTGCAACCGACGTGCTTATGGTTGCGTATGACAGCGACAACGGATCACTATGGTTTGGCAAAAACGGAACGTGGTTTGACAGCAGCGGGACCGCAGACCCGGCTACAAATACTGATCCTCGATTTAGCGGGTTAAGTGACGGCACGGAATGGTTTGCGCTGTGGGCAGGTTATTCCACATACTCACCTAACTACACCGCGAACTTCGGCCAGTCCGGCTTCACCCACACCCCGCCCACCGGCTTCGTGGCTCTGTCCACCGCCAACCTACCCACACCTGCAATCGCTGACGGCTCGAAGTATTTCCAGACGACGCCGTACACGGGCAACGGCACGGCCATAGGCTCTGGCGGTAACGCAGTATCTCAGATCGAAAACAGTACCTTCCAGCCTGACTTTGTTTGGATCAAGCGTAGAAATGCTGCGGTTGAACACGCGCTTACTGACGCAGTTCGTGGTGTCACCAAAGAACTTAGCTCGAACGATACAGGCGCAGAAGAAACTGTTGCAGAAGGCATAACGACTTTCGGTTCTTCTGGTTTTACTGTCGGTTCAGATGGCTCGTACAACACCAACACGGGCACATACGCAGCATGGCAATGGCTGGCCGGTAACGGCACCTCTGCGAATACGGACGGCACTATCTCCTCCACGGTGTCCGTCAACGACGCCGCAGGTTTCAGTATTGTTGAGGCAGCATCCATGACGGGAGCAGTAGGCACAGTCGGGCATGGACAGTCCGCAGCCCCCGAGTTCGTCATTGGGCGTATGCAGGCAGAGACGTTCGACTGGCAGACATGGCACACTGATCTGACGAGCGGCGCACACAGTATGAAGTTGAACACCACGGCAGCACAGGCTTCGGCCACATCTGTCTACCCTTCTGCCCCATCTGCAACGGTCCTGAATGTTGGCGGTGCGTGGACGAATACAAACCCGGCGATCTTCTACTGCTGGCGTTCGATCCCCGGCTACAGCAAGTTCGGGTCGTTCACCGGCAACGGGAGTACCAACGGCTCCTTTATCTATACGGGTTTCACCCCTGCGTTCGTGATGATTAAGAGGGCCGACAGCACAAGCGGTTGGAACATTTTTGACATCCAACGCGAGGGCTACAACGTGGACAACGACCAGCTTGTAGCAAACACAACTGCGGCAGAGACCACAACGGATTACCTCGACCTGCTCTCGGGAGGTTTCAAGCTGCGCTCAACGAGTACAGAAGTGAACGCTTCGGGCGGGACATACATCTACGCAGCCTTCGGGAAAGCATCAGTAGGCGGCACCCTCACACCACCAGCACCGGCGCAGTGATATGATCTATGCAGCAATCCTGATCTCAGCGATCCTGTACCGCATCCCGCGCGGTGGCCCGAACGGCCATGTGTGGCGCGGCTGGATTGGCTTCGCTCCCGGCTCCCGTGTCTCCACGTCTGTCTGGGCACTGGCCTCTGCTGGCGCACTGGTCTACGCGACGGTGCTTATTGTTTTGGAGACACTCATATGACCGACGTAACCCCTTCCGCCGAGCTTGATCGGTTGACACTTACCCGATTGGGTACTGACACTTTTGACGCGGGAGCAGTCAATGTTTCATACGAGTAACCGGAGGCGACCATGAAAATAATTCTCTCTGTTGTAGTGGGACTTTTGTTCATCGCCACCCCGGCAATGGCACAGGACGCCATCATTGCCTTTGGCTGCATTGAGCGCAGCCATGCAGAGACGCTGGCCGGGGAAATGACCGAAAGCAACGTGATGGCAGCGGACCCGCGCTGGCTGACGTGCCGCCCTATTGGCGCGGCTGTTGGCAGCATGGCCGACGCACCGACCCCGTTCCTTGTCCTGACTGATTGGGAAGGCGACAAATTCGCTCTATACGAAGACGCCATGCCGGACGGATCACCCGTGTATTTCATAGCCTACTGGCTGAATGGTTACAGCCCTGACGGAGACGGCATATAATGTCTGACACTGATCGCAATCCACTCTTGGAGGGCTGGCACATCGACAAACGGCTGTCACTTGGTCACATCGTCACAACGCTTGTCGTTGGTGTCACGGCCCTTTTGTGGCTGGCAAACATTGACAAGCGCGTGGACCTGAATGACCAGAAGATTTTGGCTATAACCGAACAGCAGATGCTAAGTGATGCGCGGCAGGTTCGCGCATTGCAAGAGGTCAAGGATGAAATCCGCACAGGCATCGCAGCCTTGCGCGACGACGTGCGCGCCATGACAAGCCGAATCGACCGATCCTCCGACAAGTGGCCCCGAAACAACGGCGAGTAGCCCATATGCCCCAGCCCCCGGTGAGTAAAACCGAAGCCGAACGCCGCATCAAGCTAATCGAAGACGCATTGAAAGAAGGACACCCGCCGCCCGGCGAGACGGTGCGCGGGAAGTTGGGCGCAATTCGCGTGGCGGCAATTTCAGACGGATCAAGCGTTGGTGGGTCGCACTCTTGGTATAACGCGGCACTAACAGCAGTTGACAAGGGGGCCGATTGGTCGCTCTGGGTTAAACCTGAACCCGAAGGCCGCGCATCTTTTGAGGCGGGAGCCGCAGACGGCTACAACGTCAAAGGCCGCTCCACCTATTACAATTCAGACGGCACAATCAAAGGCGAGTGGGTCAAGACAACCCGCGACCAAGAGCGCCAGGAAGAAATGATCCGCGAGGCTTTGCAGGCCATGACGGACAAACTGCCCAAGCTAAAGCCCACGAAAGGCCCGAGACACGCTAGCACGGACTTGATGGCCTGTTATCCCGTCTCCGATCATCACTTGGGGATGCTGAGTTGGCACGAAGAAACCGGGTCCGATTGGGATTTGGACATTGCCGAGCAAACATTGTCGCAAGCGATGGACCATCTGGTTAAGTCCGTCCCGTCTTGTGAGCGGGCCACCATTGTATTCCTTGGCGACCTGCTCCACTATGACAGCTTTGAGAGCGTTACCCCGACAAGCAAGAACCTCCTGGACGCGGACGGCAGATACCCGAAGATGGTGCGGGCAACGATCCGCGTAGTGCGCCGCCTGATAGCCGCAGCCCTCAAGCATCACGCATCCGTTCACCTGATTATTGAATCGGGCAATCACGATCCGTCTTCCACAGTCTTTCTGGTGGAGTCGATCTCCAACATCTATGAGAACGAGCCGCGCTTGACCGTGGACACGTCACCATCGAAATTCCATTATTTCACGTTCGGCAAGAACCTTGTTGGCGTTCATCATGGGGACGGGGCCAAGCCCGCCGACCTGCCGTTGATAATGGCGGTGGACCGTGCGGAAGAATGGGGCAAGGCGGAATATCGGTATATCTGGACCGGCCACATCCATAGTGATAATGTGAAAGACTTTCGCGGGGTCCGATGGGAATCGTTCCGCATCCTCGCCCCGCCAGACGCATGGGCCGCAAGCAAGGGGTATCGGTCGATGCAAGATATGAAGGCTATTGTACTCCACCGTGAATATGGAGAAGTTGCCCGCCACATAGTAAACCCTGCTATGCTAGTGGGCCTTTAACATCGGCCAAAACATCGGCCAAGCATGTCGTGGAGCGCATACATTTATGAAAGTCGGCGAGCGCGTACAAATTCAGCACTGGTTCAAACATGACGAAACCCCCGAAGGATGGAGCGACGATGGCGATGTATCAGGGATATGGGGCCAGTACAACCGTTTCATCACCCGTCCTGATAATCCCGACACCGGGCCTGCTCCGCGTCGTGGACGGAAGCGGGAAGGAATGGGAAAAGCTGATGACGGCGGATGATTTCTATTGGCTGGCAGAGCGGTGCATGGCTGCGGCGAGGGAGACGGAAAAGTGAAATGGGAACCCACCAAGACGCCAAGTTTCACCCCTGCCGAAATGGCCTGCAAGTGCGGCTGCGGTAAATCCGACATGGATCACGCCTTCATGCTCAAGCTACAGGCCGTCAGGGACGTTGTGGGGCCGCTTGGCGTGTCTAGCGGGTACAGATGCCCCGAATATAACCAGCGCGTCTCCAGCACCGGCCCAGACGGCCCCCACACGACTGGAAAAGCCGTTGATATACGTTGTTCTGGCAACCTGGCCCACGCTGTCCTGATGCAAGCCATGTTTCACGTGTTCACCGGCATTGGTGTGGCGCAAAAAGGCCCGCACAAATCCCGGTTCATTCACCTCGACACATTGACGCCCGACGAAGCCCCTCGGCCCTGGGTGTGGAGTTACTGACATGCCAGCACCACTTATTGCAGCCGGAATCGGCCTTGCCCTTGATTATGTGCCTGATCTCATTCGGTGGATCACCAATGACAACGCCGGAGACGTGGCAGAGAAGGTCGCTGACGCGGCTAAGCGCATCACTGGTGCTGGCACTACGGAAGAAGCCCAAGCGATGCTGGCGGCTGACCCTGACCTTGTTCTGGCCTTGCGCCTCGACTTGGCAGAGATGGAAGCCGACCTAGAGAAATCTTATCTGGCTGACCGGCAAAACGCTCGCAAGCGAGATTCCCTGTATATCGCAGCCGGTCGTGAGAACTGGCGCGCCAACATCATGCTTGCAATGGCGTTCACATTCGTTACGGCTATTTATTCCTATATGGCACTGGTGGTGCCGCTGCCAGACGCAATCATCGCAGCCTTGAGTACGGCGGGCGGCATTGGCCTCAAGATGATTTCCGACGCATTCCAGTTTGAATTTGGCTCGTCGCGCGGTTCGAAAGAGAAATCAATCTCAATGGAAAAGATGTTCAAGTGAGGGTGATTGCCCTATTCTGCCTCCTGATCGCCCTGACAGCCCCCGCAACGGCTTCTGACGCACGTTCCGAGGCAACTGTAAACAAATGGATTACATCTGCGGTGAAAACAGGAGACGAAAGATTGTTGCGTCGCCTGTGTGTTAGTTTTCACCGTCTGTACGGGTGGACGCCGGAAGCGTGTCAGTAGCTAAAAGAACATCACCCACGCGACAACCGCGCTAGTCAGTCAGCGACACACATGTTGAAATACCCGCCGATCCGTACCGGCGATCCTACCCCGACGTCTTCAAAGCGTCTACCCGCCATTAGGACCGTGAACTTGTCAACCTTCGGCCTGGGCGAACGGTGCGCGAGAGCCGCCACGACCTCATCGACGCCGGCATACACGCTATCGTCGTACAGGTGATCCTTCACTTTCTCCACCCACTGATCCCAATAGGACGCACGTTCGGCATCCGACACAGGAACGGCAGTGGCCTTGCGCGCCTGTCCAAGCAGCGCATCCTCATAGCACGCTAGGTGATAGCCGGTGCCGCGTGCCAACGGACGACCGCCACGCGGTGCCTTGCAATATGGGCATAGGTCTGTTTTTGACATCTACTGTTCCTCCGGTGGGTAGAAATTGAACGACGAATATTCTTCGGCAAGGCCGTGTCCGTCGATTGCTTGTGTTAGCCATACCGCCAGCCCGATCGCCCCGGCAGTCAGCACGGCGATGAGCACCAGGTCGAGCATAGCGCGGCGGATCTGCCGTTTTACTCTGGGGGTCATGTGAGGATTCCGAACGCCCGCCCGGCGACAAATGCCAGCACGGCAACGCCCGCGACGATCACGATTGCTGAAATCGCAATGGTGATAATTAAATCCGCGATAAGTGAAATCTTCATTCTCCGCCTTCCGAGTTCCAGTTGCCGCCGCCGACCGAGTTTATCATATTCACATAATGCTCAAGCACGCTGTCGAGCGCCAACCGCAATTCGGCTGCAGTGTTTATGTGTCTTTCAACGTCAGCCTCAAGCTGTTCGATGCGGTCGCAATACTTCTCGGCGTCTGCTTGTCCTGCCTCGTATGCGTCAACAGCCACTTGCGACGCAGGATGCAGCGCCCACTTTCCCTCTCGCTTTTCCAACTCCGCAATCCGCTTGGCGTCTTCCTCAATGCGGGTGGCTGCCTCTAAGAAGGGACCGTACAACTCATGCAAGTGTTCTCCATAGTTACGCAACCGCTCCACCAGATCATCGTCCGTGGCTTGTGGTGTGTCTTCCTCACCCTTTGTGGCTTCTAGATATGCGGTGACGGCTTCATAGGCGTGGTCTTCTAGGGTGGTGCGCCCAACCGCCGTACATTTAGCTATAGCTAGTTGCGCCGCTTCCAGCCCTGCTTGGTTGATGTCGGTCATACCGCCACCCGTTCCCTATAAGCAGCAACGCGCGCCTCTGTGTCGGCAGAGAAACCCGCAGACTGCGGGCCAATCGCCAACACACCATCGAGCATGGTTAGGGCGCCCTCCCAATCGGCGCTGGCGGCGTTGGCGGCGTTGGCGGCGCGGGCGGCGGCGTCGGCGGCGTCGGCGGCGGCGTTGGCGGCGGCGTTGGCGGCGCGGGCGGCGGCGGTGGCGCAGGAAGCGGCGGCGGCGGCGGCGTCGGCGGCGTTGGCGGCAGCCTCCCAATCGTGTCGGCCTAATCCCCTAAGCGTCGCGGCGTGGTGTTTTAAGCCCGCGCGCTCCAACACCCCCGGTACGACGACCGTGATTGCGTGCCACGCCAGATACTCAGCGCGCTCCTGTTCGTGTTCGGGCGACACTGTGCCGACCAGTCTGGGGAGGTAGGCCACGAGTTTCTGCCGATCACTGTCTGGCATCCGGTCGTTTATCGACCGCACAAATGCCGCGATAACCGGGCAGGTGCAAGACGGGCTATCCGAATGCTTGACGCCCTCAAGCCATGCAACGGCCTCCATCGCACACAAGCCATCGTCTGCTGATTTGTGTGATCCGCCCTGCAATTCAAACGCGGTGAGTTTGTTGAAATCAATCATCTTAATTCTCCCCTTGTTTCGGCCACTCGCGAATTTTCGCAATAGCCGTCATGTGCTTAATAAGTTGCAGACTTTCCGCGCCAAGCGGTGTGTCACCGCGCGTTTCAGTCCAGTGCGACTTTGCGCCCTCGACGGTGAAATCTCGGCACCCCGCCTTGACCCGCCACTCGCCAGGTTCTGTCCGCGTCAACAGGAAGCGATAGCCATCTGTCCGAACGCCCGCGTCGATCACTCGGTCTGCTATACCACCTGTTTTGTACAGACTGGCACCGCTCAGATCGGCAACGCTCAGATCGGCACCGCTCAGATCGGCCCCGTACAAACAGGCCCCGGACAGATCAGCACCGGTCAGATTGGCACCGTACAGACTGGCACCGCTCAGATTGGCACCGGTCAGATCAGCACCGCGCAGATTGGCACCGCTCAGACAGGCAATCATCACCGCAGCACCTAACTGAACGTCATAAGCCTCTTTTTTGTATTGATCCTCAAGCTTGGCCTCAAAAATGACGGTGCCAGTTGTATAATGCTTGATGGTGAATTTAAATGTGGTCATGCCTCGTCTCCCTTCGCCCACTGTTGGGCTATGAGCCGCCCCGCCTCTCGGGCTACGGCGACGTTGTGTGATGTCAGGCAATGGGCCAGGCCGTCGAGCAGCGTGTCAGGGTGCATCCCTGTTTTGCGGGTGAGCGCCGTCTTCACCTGAAACAGATAGCGTTCGAGTTGGAGGGTGCGGGTCATGCTTCGTTCCCTTCCGGTCTGTCATCAGTGCCCAAGTCTTGTTTGTCGTACGCAAACAAAAACATGATGCAGCAGGTGGCGTGTGCCATGTGATGAAATCCAGTTTCTTCGTCATAGCCCTCGCCACCCCAAAAAGCCCAGAGGTGGCGCATCGCCGCTCCAAAATACCGCCCCCAATTCGCGCCACGACGCCAGTTGTTCGGCTCGTATTTGCGACAGCCATGCTCAAGGACGGCGGCAACTTCCTCCAGAAACCACGGGTCGATCAAATCGAACCGGGGCTTGCCTTGGTCGGCTTTGATGAAGGGTTTGGGTGCCGTCTCAGGCATTGTGTACGCCCTCGACCTTGTCCTGATACACCGACAAAGCGTCGTCTAGGCTGGCGATCTTGGTGGTCAGTTCCGCAACAACCACGTCGGTCGCCTCCATAGCCGTAAGCAGTTCGCCTTCGCTGGGGCCGCACAGCGAGGCCAAGGCTTTGGCGGCGCGCTTTGCTTGGATCATGGAACCGGCCAGCCGGGACATGGCGAGGATCATAGCCACCGCTTCGTCGGCCTGTCCCTGTGTTTCGATGGGGTCGTCCAGTGAGTACATTTTTCTGTCTCCTCGGGTTGCGCTGCATCTGTACTTAGTCTAGTACAAACATCTGGTCAACAACTATTTTAGTCACCACGGAGACACCATGGCAAACAAACCCAAGCTAACCTCGAAGGCCGAGGCGCTGGCAGAGTTGCTCGCGATCATCAAGGAGCATGACCTGGCCGAGACGACTGTGGCCCGCGAACACTTCGGCTCGCCGTCCTTCATCGCTCGGCTGCGCGACCCTCGAACCGACATCACGACGAGGTCGCTTGACAAGGTCTGGCGCTATGTACTAGGCATGAGAGGACAGACAGATTTGCTAGACACGAAGCCCACAACGAAACGAGGAAAAAAATGATCCACCTGACATATGGCGGTAGCACCGCCAAACGCTCGAAGAACTGCCCCGGCTGGGTTGCCGCCAGCGAGGGCATCCCCCGGCGACCGGCTGGTCATGCCGCTAGGATGGGGTCGCTGCACCATGAGGTGCAGGAGATTTGCCGCAAGACCGGCACTGTCCCCGCTGACCATATCGGTTTAGTCTACACCGAAGACGGCGAGACTTTGGTGTTCACCGAAGATGAACTCGAACTGTCCGAGACGGCCTACGCGGCTGTCGATGAGATGCTCGACCTCTACGAGATGGACGACTTGGTGGTCGAGCCGTTCGTGCAGTTGGTCCCCGGCAAGGTCGGCGGGTCCGTTGATCTGCTAGGCGTCAACACCGCCAAGAACACGGTCCTGATTAACGACTACAAGTTCGGGTCGCACCGTGTGGACGCCACCGGGAACGACCAGCATTTCCTCTACGCAGCGGCGGCCATCGCTGACCCGCAGACCTCAAAATACTTCGACAACGACACCAAGATCGTGTTTGCGATCACCCAGCCGAAGGCGCGGCGCGAGGCATATATGTGGGAGACGGACGTGGGGGCGGTGATGGCGTACAAGGCGCAGTTCCTCGCGGCCATTGAGACAGACATCGTGCGGTCGGGCGAGCATTGCAAGTTCTGCCCCGCTGAAGCGTTCTGCCAGGTCCGCAAGCAGACAATCTTCGCCGACAACCTGTTGGGCAAAGACCTCCGCGAGAATTTGCAGCAAGCAGCCGACATGGTCGAGGCGGCAGAGGCGTGGGTCAAGGCGGTCCATGAGGAAGTCTTCATGCAGATGTCTCGCGGCGTCCCCATCGCGGGTTGGAAGTTGGTCGAGCGCGACAAGCATTTGGCGTGGGTCGATAAGGATGCGGCTGCTGATTACATGATCGGGAAGCGGCTCCCCAAGCGGGACATCTTCAAGACGACCATCATCACACCAACCCAAGCCAAGAAGCTGATTAAGCAACGCGGCAACAAAGTTGACCTCACCAACCACGTTGTAAAACCGAAGGGCGAGAGTACAAGCGCCCCTCACTCTGATCCCCGACCGGGGATCGAACTTGGTGAAAATCCTGACAACTTGACCGCTCTGGTCAGCAAGTCATCATAAACTCAAAGGACTAAGAAAAATGTCAAACTTCCCAGCAGTCGTCGGCCTTGGTGCCGACCTCCAAACAGCCCTCACCGAGAAGGTACAGGTTAACACCTCTGCCTCTGGTGGCGGCGCGCATCTCAAATATGGCAGCTTTAACGGCGAGTGGTCGTTCGGCTCCGACGCCGAGGATGCAACCGGATCAGAGGTGACAATTTTCACCCCGTCCATCGTCCACGGCTGGCACCTCTGGTGCGACAAGAACGTGCAGAAGGAGATGGTCGGGTTCACCACACCCCTCCCGCCGCCGATCCCGCCCCGCGAGGATGAGCGCGGCAAACTCCAGCAGGCGAATGAAGCGCGTGGCTTCCAGTGCATGATGGAGTTCGACGGCGACGAAGACGACGCGCTTCAACTGTCGTGGGAACACTCGACGGTTGGTTGTCGTCAGGCCATCGACAGTGTGCTGATCGAAATCCGCAAGAAGGCTGCGGGCGAGGCCGAGTTCCTGTACCCGGTGGTCAAGTTGTCCTCCCGGACGCCTTATGAGAACCCCCACAAGACGGGCGAGATGATCCACCCGCCTGAGTTGGAGGTCATCGGCTGGCGTAACCAGGAAGGCGATTGGGAAGGCGAGAAGGCCGAGAAGATCGCCGCTCCGACGAAGGACGAGCCGGTCGAGGCTGACGACGAGGCACCTGCTAAACCCGTCAAGCGTCGTCGCACCTCGAGGGCCAGCTAGTCATGGCGCGCGTACTGTTCCTTGATCTGGAAACGCAGTCGCAGTGTGACCTCCCCGTCGAGGGTCTGGTGCGGTACGCGCAACATGAGACCACCTCTGTCATCTGCATGGCGTTCAAATTTGACGACGACGCCGCGCAGTTCTGGTGGCACCACGAACCATTCCCGCCCGAGGTTGTTGAGCATTTTGCTTCGGGCGGGCTGGTCGTGGCCCACAACGCTGCGTTCGAGCGGCACCTATTCGATTATGTCATCGCCAACGACTATGGCTTCGAGCCGCCCAAGCTGGCCCAATGGCGCTGCTCCATGACCGCCGCGCTGACGAGCGGTCTGCCCGCAGCACTCGGCAACGCCGCCGAGGCTCTGGGTCTGCCGGTCGGGAAGGTCAAAGAAGGCGCGCGTCTGATCCGCGACTATTGTGTCCCCGGCCACCTCACCGAGTTTAAGGCTGGTGACGCTGACCTCATGCAGCGATACTGCGAGACCGACGTGGTGGTGATGCAGGGTCTATGGCAGTCCGCCCGTCCGCTGACCGACCATGAGTGGGCCGAATATGCACTGAACGAGCGCATCAACGGCCGGGGTATCCCTGTTGACGTGGCGATGTGCGACGCGGTGATGAACTACGCTGACGAGATCGCTGCCGACGCCGACCGAGAGATCACTGAGTTGACGGACGGCGTCATCACCAAGGCCACCCAGCGCAAGGCAAGGGACGCCTGGGTGTTGCCGAAGCTGACATCAAACCATCTCAAATTGCTGACGGTCTATCGCAAGGGCGAGAAGAAAATCTCGTTCGGCAAGGAGTGCCGCGCTGCGCTGCTGGAAGCAACAGACCTAGACCCGCGCGTGCGGCTGTACTTGGAGTACGTAGATAACGCTGGGTCGTCGGCGCTCAAAAAATATTCAGTGGCCCGCGAGCAGGAGGTCGATGGCCGGGTGCATAACTGCCTCTTGTTCAACGGCGCGCAGACGGGCCGGTTCTCCGGTCGTGTGTTGCAACCCCATAATTTTAGACGCGATGCCTACGGCGAGAACGAGGCGGGCGCGGTCATCGCTGACATCCTCGAAGGCTACGAGGTGCAGCGACCGGCGAACACAATGGCGCGGTTGCTGCGGTCCATGATTACGCATGAGGATGGTCTGTACTGGGTCGATTGGTCGGCCATCGAAGGGCGGGTCGCCCCGTGGCTGGCCGACAGTGCTGCTGGCGAGCGCAAGTTGGACGTGTACCGTGCGGAGCGCGACGTGTATGTCGTCACGGCGGCGAGTATGTTCAGCATGGACGAGGATGACGTGGACGCGGGCGGTCGGCAGTCGGGCAAGATCGCGGAATTGTCCTTGCAATTCGGTGGCGGTGCCGGTGCGCTGATTGGCATGGCGCGCGGCTATGGTGTCGTGTTCGAGGACCATGAGGCTTCTGACATCGTGAGCCGCTGGCGTCGGGCGAACCCGTGGGCCGAAGATATCTGGTCTGACTTCGACAAGGCCATCGCACGGGCGGTGCTGCAACCCGGCGACGAGACTGTGGCGGGGCGGTTGTCGTTCATGGTGCAGGACAAATATCTCTGGTGCCAGTTGCCCAGCGAACGGATGCTGGCCTATCCGCGACCACTCTGGGAAGATTACGAGACGCCGTGGGGCGAGGAGCGCCGAGGCGCTACCTTCCAGATGTCGATGACACCGGCTGTCGGTGAGCCGCCGCTGCGTCGTCATGCTCGCGGGGCTTTGCTGTTTCAAAATGCCGTCCAGGCCACCGCCGCTGACATCCTTCGCGAGGCTCTGTTGGCTGCGGACGACGCGGGGCTGGACATCATACTTTCAATTCACGATGAAATCGTGGGCGTCGGGCCATACTCGGACGGTGAGAAACTGAACGAAATAATGTTGCGCCAACCGGCGTGGGCTGTCGGGTTGCCACTGGCAACGGGCGGCGTTTCAAGCGGACGGAGGTACGGGAAATGAAAACCGAAGCCCATCTGCAAGGTTATCTGTTCCGACAGGCCAGGCGGCACAAAATTTTTTGTAGAAAAATGCAAGCGACAGGTCGTCGGGGGTTCCCAGACGTGATGCTGGTGAACGACCGGGTGGTCTTCATTGAATTGAAATCACCATCCGGCACGGGTCGCCTGTCGGCCCTACAGATTGTGGAGATCGGGCTGCTGCGCCATGCGGGTGCGGACGTGCGGATCATAGATACGAAAGAGGCGGTCGATGACCTTATCAACGAAATTGCGTAGCACAGTAGCCCTAGACCCCATCACGGCTGAGATCAGCCGGATGATGGACTACAGCTTTGATGGGGAGAGTACCTTCACCCCCCACACGATGCCGGACGTACCCCCTGACTACGGGGTGGGGCTTATCGTGGGCGGGTCGGGGTCGGGCAAGTCTACGCTGCTGGCCGACTTTGGCGTGGCCGACACACCTGTGTGGCGGTCGGGCGAGGCGGTGGTGAGCCACTTCGGCAGTGCAGACGAAGCCTCCACAAAACTCAGCGCCGTGGGCTTTAACACGGTCCCTGCGTGGCTCCGGCCCTACCACGCTCTAAGCACAGGCGAGAAGTTCCGCGCCGACGTGGCCCGCGTGTTGGGCCACGGTGCGGTGATAGATGAGTTCACCAGCGTGGTTGACCGCGCTGTGGCAAAATCGTGCGCCCGCGCTTTGTCACGCTACGCGCGGGAGGCGGAACTGCGGCGGGTGACACTGGCTAGTTGCCACCGCGACATAATACCTTGGTTGGACCCTGATTGGGTGTTCGACACAGACACCGGCCAGTTGGCCGGAAGGGGGTCGGGTAGGCGACCTGTCGTCAAACTCGAAGTCGTCCCCTGCGCCCCCCAAGAGTGGCCACGCTTCCGCGACCATCACTATCTCAGCGGTGCCATCAATAAAAGTTCACGCTGTTGGCTAGTGTCGTGGGGGGATGTGTTGGTGGGGTTCACCTCAGCTTTGGCTTTTCCCAACGGCAATTTCTCGAACGCTTGGCGCGAGCATAGGACTGTGGTGCTGCCAGAGTTTCAAGGCATGGGGTTTGGGGTACGCATTAGCGATGCGATTGGGGAAATCTTCGTCACGCAGGGGTGCCGGTACTTCAGCAAGACCGCCCACCCACGGCTCGGCGGCTACAGGAACGCTTCGCCGCTCTGGCGACCCACCTCTAAGAATGGTCGAGCGCGGCACGACTACAACGCCGCCAACAAAACAAAAGAAGACAAGCACAAGATGCGCCACGCTGCTCGGCTGTGCTACTCGCACGAATACATGGGAGACAACGATGCTGCCTGAGACCGACCTGTCCGACGAACAGCGCCGCGCCATCACGCGCCTGGTCGAGTACGACGCGACCATCCTCGTCGCGCCTACCGGCGAGGGCAAGACGGTCATCTGTCTGTCGGCGATGCGCGAACTGATCGACGCGGGTGAGTTCACGCGGTTCATTGTCGCCTGTCCCCCCAAGGTCATGGGCGTCTGGCCAAAAGAGATCGAAAAGTGGGCGCATCTGTCTGAATTGAGGGCTGTCACGTTGAGCGGAGACCCAGCGGCGCGTACCAAAGCCCTTCACGGCGACCCCACAGCCCCCGTTATTGTGGTGTCGCTGAACAATCTGGACTGGCTGCTGCAACAGGATCACGGCGCGCAGGGCATCGTCATCGACGAGTTGTCGAAGGCTGCGGGCAAGCAATCGGCCAAGCTGAAAATCGAAAAGTGGGGCGGGGCGCTGGCCTGGCGAACCGGGATGACGGCCACGCCTGTCTCTCAAAATTTTGAGAAGTTGTACGCCATGTGCCGGGTGGTCGACGGCGGGCTGTCGCTCGGGACGAGTAAGGCGCGGTATCTGGACAAATATTTTAATGCCGACTGGAACGGACATAGCCACACGCTGCGCGATGGCGCGGACAGCTTGATCCTGGATCGTGTGTCGTCGCTGATCCACCTGATCGTGGACCGCAAAGCCAACAAGCTGCCGCCGATTGAGTATCACACTGTTCGGTTCGACATGCCGGTCGATACGCGGGCGGTCTACGACGAGATGAAAGAGGAGATGGTCGTCGGTGATGTCGCTGCGGTCAATGAGGCGGTGAAGTCGGGGAAGTTGCGACAAATTTCTAGTGGGTTCATGTACCGGGAGGACGGGTCCGCAGTGGATTTAGACTACGCGAGATACCAAGCCATGAAACGCTGGTGGCTGGGCGTAGATGACCGCCGGGGTATAATCTTCTACGAGTACGAGGCCCAGCGAGAGCAGATATTGTCGTGGGAAAACTTGCTCGCGTACACAGACGTTCAGGCGTTCATCCATGAGAGCGAGGCCGACCAGTGCTTGGTCGCCCAGATCAACAGCTTGAGCCACGGCGTCGATGGCTTGCAGGATGTTTGCTCGGACGCGCTGTTCTACCACCCCATGTGGTCGCGCGACGCGACAGAGCAAGCTATCGGGCGCGTGTGGCGCACTGGGCAGACCAAGAAAGTGAACGTGACGACGCTGGTGTGCAACGACACGCTGGACGACGTGGCGATGGCGCGGGTTGAAGGTAACGCGCGCTGGATGGAACTTTTAACTGAACACTTGAAGGGATAAGACAATGCAACAGGATATTTTTAACGCGCTTCATCAACTGTACCAATCGCTCGCACGGGCGAACATCCACTCCTCCCCGGCGATAACCCTGCACCCAAAGGACTACTACCGCCTGTTGGACGAGATTGCGGGCGCGACGCTGGACCCCCAGAGGGCGACGGACGGCTCGGTCAAACTTTTGGGCTTTGTCATCACGCGGGGGGCGGAGAAAAAGTCTGCGGAGGATACGGCGGGTGCCGCGCTCAACCAGGCGTGGCCGTGGCTTGAGATGGACAACGCCGCGCTCGGGGGTGTTCGAGCGGTTGTCGAGGCGCTGCGTGACGGCGGCTATCTGAAAGAGGGTGAGTGAGATGAGCGACCTGATGGTGGATGAGCGTATTCTTCCAAGCCCAGACCTCGTAGAGCAGCTACAATTCGCTATTGAGGAAGCCGGGGACAACCTCTCTGAGTTCTTCACGATGTTCAACGATGATGTGGACAGCTGGAGCCGACGTGTGTGGGACTACGAGATTTATCTAGAAGAATTTGTTGACGAAGTAAAAGAAGACAGCGAGCATTTCTCGCGTGCCTACTGGACGGTGCTCGCGGACGTAGAAGCCACGGAGACTATGTGTAAGTACGACCGACCGGGCGACTTCAAACTTGCGCGTTTAGACTGTGGCAGCACTGCTCTGTACGACGCTGTGTATCTGTTCTTCAAAAAGAACAGCACTAGATTACCCGTTCCAGAACCGGGGCATTACGTCTACCTAATGAGTTGTGGCGGGTGCGTTAAAATAGGCTACTCAAGCAACCCAGAGCAGCGAAGACGGCACCTACAGGGTGCGAACCCGAAGAAAGTTTCGCTTGAATGCTACAAGGCCTTCGACACGAAGGCCGAGGCAATTGGGGTGGAGCAAAACCTGCTTAAAGCCCTCGCCGGAGATCGACTGCACGGTGAGTGGGTATCAACACCCCTTTATAAGGTCTGGGTCTTATTGGAAGAAGGGGGCGTCGCATGATCGACCGCACAGAATTTTTGGATGTTATTTTTGGTGAAATCGAAGACGGCGAGAACGTGTGCGTGTCGGAGGGCAAGCCCAAAGAGGGCGGCGGCATGTGGTTCGCGAACCATCTTGAGGGCGACCGCGTCTGGCGTCGGTGGGAGCCGGAGAAGAAGGCGCGCGCGTGGTACTACAACTGCTGCACGGTCGATGGTGGGATGAACGCCAAAGGCACGATGGTCTCGCGGGGGCGTAAGAACCTGCTGCGCTACCACGTCCTCGTCTTGGACGACATAGGGCAGAAGACCGACGCGCCGGATGTCGAGCCGACCTACAAGCTGGAGAGTTCGCCGGGGTCGTTCCAATGGGGCTATGGGCTGTTGCCGGGCGACGACCTGGACCGCTACGAGGCTCTGCTCGAAGCGATCCACCAGAAGGGCTGGGGCGACGAGGGCGCGGGTGGTTCATACCGCGTCGTGCGGGTGCCGGGGTCGGCCAACTTGAAAGAGGGGCGCGGCGAGTTTCGCTCGGTCATCACTGAATGGTCGCCGGACTTGTGCTGGACGCTCGACGGGCTGGCCGAGGCGTTCGGCGTGGACATGGACGCGGTCGTCGTCAAAGACCGCTCGGTGTCGGCTGCTGTTGGCGGCGCGAGCGCGATGGATAACATCGATCCCTTGCTTGATTGGCTGGTCGCTGCTGGCGAGGTGGTGAGCGATGGCGGTGGCTGGGTGGACGTGGTTTGCCCATGGGCGTCACGACACACATCCGGTTCGGGGACGGCTGGGTACTCTCCGCTCGGGCGCGGTGCTGGCAAGTTCGTGCAGATGCGCGGCTTCAAATGCCAGCATGAGCATTGCAAAGATAATGGACTGCGCGCGTTCATCGAACACCACGCGCCCGCCGGTGCGCCGCAGGTGTCGGGCTACGATCCGCTGCCGTGGTTGCAGGACACCTATGTCTATGTTGAGAGCGGACAGATGGTTGCGGACATGCGCCAGCGGGTGTTGGGTGGCACATGGCTCTGGGAGTGGGGCGACTTTGTGAAGAAGTACCCCGGTCGCGTGACGGTCGCGGGGCATGACCGGCCCATCTTGGTCGCCAATGCGTTTCTCGAACACGACGCGACGACGCGCGCGGTCGATCAAAAATATCTGCCGGTCCCTCGCGGCGCGGCATTGTCTGGCCTGGCGACGGACAAGGGCCAGGTCTATGTGAACACGTACAAACAGCCGACCTGGGAGGAGACCGACCGGACGCCTGAAATTTTTTTGGATCACCTGGCCTATCTTGTGCCGGATGAACTGGAGCGTGAGACCGTCCTGTCGTGGTTGGCCTACAAAATCCAGCATCCTGATCGCCGGTCGTTCTGTGTCCTGATGGTCGCGGATGGCGCCTATGGTACGGGGCGCTCATGGCTCAAGGACATGCTCGCGGAGACGTTGCAGGGCGGCGTGTCGTCGGCATCGCTGGGCCAGCTGATCGGCAAGGGTACATCGGCAGAGCAGACCTACAATGACTGGATGGCGGGCTGTCAATTTGTCGTGGTTGAGGAGGCGCGGGACAATTCGATCACGACCGAGGATTTCTACCATGGCTTCGAGACGTTCAAGGAGATCGTCGATACCAAGGTTGGGCATGATCGGCGGATCAATCCGAAGTATGGCCGGACCCGGTTTGAAAACGTGTATTTCAATGCGCTGATTTTCTCAAACCATGCGGACGCCTTGGCGATCCCGGCGGGTGATCGGCGGGTGATGGTGGTCGAGAACCCTTCGGAGCGGCTGGACTACGACTATTACGAGCGGCTGCACGGCGCTCTTGGGACGGGTCAGGAGGCTGCTGCGCTGTACTGGTGGCTCATGCGCCGCTCGCTGCAAGGCTTTGACCATGTGTATCCGCCCGAGACCGAGGGCAAGGCGGCGATGATCCAGGATAATGAAGCGCCGTCCGTCACGGTGCTGCACTGGCTGGCCGAGAACCATGTTTCTGACTTGGTGACACGGGACACCCTGAAGGATGGAATTGTCCGCGCGGCGGTCGAATTGGGCATGGATAAATACATCCGAGAGCCGGGAATTTTGTTAAAAACGATCTGGCGGTCACTCAAAACGCTACGTCCGGGAGACAGAAACGGGGCCAGATTGGTCGTCGGTGGGCGGCAAACAGAAGTGCGAGCGGTTCGCAACCGGGAAGACTGGCGCGGTAAAATGGCACTCGGAACGACGGATGCGGCCAATGTTGAACTTAACATTGTTCGCGGTGCGAACATTGTTGAACTTAACACGGGGTGATTTGGGGGTTGGCGGCGGCAATGTTGAACTTAACATTGGCTCGGGGCGGAGAGTTGCGGCCCGAAACACTCTATTTCGGGAAAACACTCTATTTTTACTCTACGCTGGAACCCCCGGAAATCGGGGGCTCTTCCTTCTCAATAGAGTAATAGAGTAAAAAGAGTATATGTATATGGAGGATATAAAGGAGGCCCATACTAAATAGAGGTATCCTAGGGGGACGGTTCTAAACCCTCTTTACTCTATTTGGCGGCGGCGGTCGCAAAAACGCCACTGTTGAGGCAAGCAAAGAAAACGCCCCGCGATGGCGCGGCGTTTTTAATCGGCTATTAAAATGCGGACCCCGGCCTACCGGGCAAGTCGATCAAGTTGCGTTTTTTGGTGGTCTGCCGACCGGCCCACGTTCGGGCCAAGCCAGGACGGGCACCTTGCCGTTGGTTAGTTGGGCAATGGCGACCTGGTGATCGGTCGATGGTATGCCGCGACCACGGACCCAATTGTTGACGGTCTGTCGGGATACGTTCAGGTCGCGCGCGGTCTGCGACGCGCGACCATGTTCCTTGCGCAACCATTCCCGGAACATTGTGCGATTGTGTTTTGGTGGCATGGCTAGCCCACGATCACAAGTGCGGCATAGCCTAGCAAGGCTAGCCCTAGCCAACAGGCAGCGATGGCGATGTAGTGTAGGGTCTGGGTCATGATTTTATCCAATGGGTTGTGGTGGGGCTTAAAACAGGTTTTAGGCTGCTCGCCTTTTTGCTTTGGTTATGGCGGCTCGTGCTGCAGCGGCGGAGTTAGGCCAGCGGTCATCTCCGCGTCGCACACTAGGGTCATTGTCTGTTATGATGTCGTGCTCTTTCAGCATCTTTTCTAAGGCACTAAGCAACTCCGGTGCGGCGGCAATCAGGTGCATAACGGCGGCGTCATCCGGCGACATAACAGCGCGGAGTGCTATCAACTCGCCCGTGGCGTTGTCGGTCACGCGCCCATTGTGATGGTTTTGATTGTCGCCAAGCGTGTAAGTCCATTTTGTGTTCGTGCTCATGGTCTGATTTTCCTTTGTTGGTTTTCGAGTTTTACGCGCTCGCTCATACCGCGCCCTGTCGATCAAGGCGCGGCATGGTGCGAAGGCGTTAGCGCTTGATAAATGCAGGGTATTGACGCGCGACGTTCGCGCGCATGGGCATGGCGACCGAAAACACGTCTTCCACATCGCTATAACGAACGCCATGAGGCCCGCTGGCGCCATCCCCGAACATTGCAAAGCAACCCACACGACCCGGTGCAACCGCTTTGGCGGTGTCATTTAGGATTGCCATAATGTTGGTTGAAAATGCAGCGAGCGGCGTTTCCTTGCTTTCGGCAACGCTCGGTATAATCCGCGCGGCATCCGGGAACGTGCCATCGATTGGCTTGGAAGTTTCAATATGGATAGGCTCACCCTGCGAGTTGAAAACCGTGAGCGTGTCTCCGTCAAACACGGCGGTCTCTGCCTTGTTACCTTTCAGCACGGCAATGGCCTTTTTTGAAACAGGCATGATGCAGTCAGGGCGGTCTGCGTCTAGTTCAAGTTCGGCAAAGGTTGCAATGTGCCCGGATGTTGCTTCCATGCGCTCGGCTGTGAAATGGACGCCCAACAGGTAATAGCGCGATTGCTCGGTTGCTTG
>Ga0208768_1000634_pt1 | contig 22254 bp, 20 predicted proteins | sample AntAceMetag02UK1_FD_184760 | JGI IMG/M metagenome (GOLD analysis project Ga0208768, IMG submission 184760) | Saline lake microbial communities from Ace Lake, Antarctica - Antarctic Ace Lake Metagenome 02UK1 (SPAdes) (version 2) | ecosystem: Environmental > Aquatic > Non-marine Saline and...
GAGCGGTAGAGAAAAAGTGAAAATGCAAGCGCAAACACAATCTGCATCTAGCGAAGCTTCATCAGGAGGAAGCGGGAGTAAGTATTTTAACTAAATCGAAACCTTTACCGTTCATGCACGTATATTAAAGCATATTCAAACAATCATAAACCGCGCATAAGTGCACAATTTTAAAATCGAAAATCATGGCAGTACAAGTCAGTAAAGGGCGTATCACGTCAATCCTCTTAGTGATTGCACTAATAGGGGGTCTCTACTTCGCATATAGCAATGGCTATATTGGACAAGGAGGAGACAATATTGTCGTCGCAGGAGACGACGAAACACAGATTTTAGAGCCAATGGCTCCAGTGTCTGAGGATGGAACTCAAGTGTTCCGAATTGGAGTTGTAACGTGGCCTGGCTACCTTGCAGCACAATACTGGAACAACGGATTTTCTCCTAACTCTGGCTCAAGGTTCCGTTCAAACTATGGCTTTGATGTCCAGTTTGTTCTTCTTGAAGACCAATTAGCATCTCGTTCAGCTCTTATTGGGGATGAAGTGGACTTGCTCTGGTCAACAGTGGAAAGTTTTCCTGCGGAAGCGGCAGGACTAGCTAAGTCAGGAGTAGAGTATGTATGGCAATCAGATTTCTCACGTGGTGGAGATGCCTGTGTGGTTCGAACGGATGCTGGAATTAATTCAGCCCAGGACTTACGAGGAAAAACGATAGCCTACTCAGAGAGAACACCATCACACGCATTTTTGATGTATGTATTAGAAGCAGGAGGACTGACATTGGATGACATCGTCCCAGCACCATGCCCAAGTGCTTTAGATGCAGCTCAAGTATTTAATTCAGGACAAGCGGATGCCGCAATTGTATGGGCACCAGACAACTTCAACTGTGTTGAGACAATCAACGCTAAGATGAAGGACTCAAATGCAGCAAGAGTGTTGATGGATACAAAAACCGCAACACATATTATCGCCGATGGATTCCTTGTGAAGAAAAGCTTTAAAGATGCAAACTTCGAAAACCTTGTAAACCTTTTCGAAGGATGGGCAATGGGAGCAGCTGAACTTCAAACCTCAGATGAAGCACGTCAAAAAGGAGCGCAAATTCTTGTAGACAATCTTGAAGGGTTTGTTACTTACGAAGATGCCTACGCTTCACTTAGCGATGTATACTACACATCAATAGCGGACAACGTTAACTTCTTTGGCCTTAACCGAGCATATGAAAATGTAACCGCACAAGAGCTGTACGATGAAACTGGAAAACGATTTGTAAAATCAGGAGTGATTGCTTCATTCCCGAATTGGGGGCAGGTTTCTGACCGAAGCATCGTCCAGGAAGTTGCTAAACGTATGGAGGAAAAAGGATTAATGAATAAGCCAGGTTATGTTGCTGAAAACACAGTGATTGAAAATGCGCCTTCACCAACCTTTGCCAACACAGAGACTGTGGCAGCAATATCCTCTAAAGCACTTCAAGTGTACTTTAAAACAGGAAGCTCAAACCTAGATTTCAATGCAAAAAATTACATTAAATCTGAATTTGGAACAGTTGCCCGAACAAACATGGGAGCGACCATTCGAATTGTAGGAAACACTGATGCACAAGGCTCGTCAATGATTAACGAGCGCCTTTCAAAGGAACGTGCCGAGTCAGTTAAAGACTATATGGTTACAGCGTGGAGCATCGACCCAAACAGAATAGTAGCTGTTGGCAATGGTCCAAAGAAAGCTGTTAAAGCAGGAGCTCAAGGAGCTAACCAGGCTTACAGAACGGTTGACTTCGAATTGATTACCCAGTAAGGGAAAATAGTTCATAAACAAACTGCAAAGGGCGCAGAGGCTGAGTAGAAACACCAGAACTGCGCCCTTTTTATATCCAGTCACACCATGAAAATATTCACTACAAAACACATCTGGAAGATAAAGGCTCAGTTGACAAAGCGAGAGAAAACCTTCATAGGATTCTTAGGGTTGCTTGTAATATTAGCAGGATGGTACCTACTAACTGAGTTCGGTGGAATACCAGAACAAATTCTTCCAAAGCCGCTAGATGTGCTAGGCGCATTTGACGGACTTATTGACCCTGAAGCAACAAGACAGAAAGGCTTATTGGAACACATCGAGAAAAGTCTTGTAAGGAACTTTTTAGGGTTTCTTGAGGCCGCAATCATCGCTATCCCATTAGGCTTCTTAATCGCTCTTAAATCACCTATAAGAGCAATTTTTGAAAAGTACATCCAGTCTGCTCGTTACTTACCAATTGCGGCATTGATTGCTCTCTTTATTATCTGGTTTGGAATCGGAGAGACAATGAAGATTCAATTTCTTGCATGTGGCATAATTGTTTACTTGCTTCCTGCGATGATTGCTAGAGTAGACGAAGTCAAAAAAATGTATGAGAACACAGCTAGAACACTTAATGCTTCTGAGTGGGAAATATTTAAAACAATCTATTTGCCAAAAGGCTTAGGGCTGGTATTTACGGATATCATCAATCTTACAGCAATTTCATGGACCTACATCATCATTGCTGAGAACATTAATTCAGCGCAAGGCGGAGTTGGAGTGCTGTGTTGGCAAATGGCTCGACAGAGCGAATACGCAAGTGTATTCGCGGTGTTGTTTGTTATTTTCTTAATTGGATTCCTTCAGGATAAAATTCTAACTCTAATTGATAGAAAAATATTCCCTTGGAAGCATCAAAACAAATCTAACAAATGAGCAATATCTTAGAACTAAGAAACGTGTGCAAGTCATACGACAGCGGCGAGGTCAAAATCATTGAGAATCTGGATTTGGTCGTTCCTAAAAAAGAAAAAGGAAACCTGATTGTTATCCTGGGACCATCTGGTTGCGGAAAGAGTACACTTCTACGATTCATATCGGGACTAGATATTCCTACCTCTGGAACTGTAATGGTGAACGGAAAGCCAGCACAAGACAAGTCAAATAAAGTTGGACAAGTTTTTCAAAAGTATAGTTCATACGACTGGTATTCTGTGTTGAGAAATGTTCAACTGGGATTGGAGTATCGAAATAATGCTTTCATGGAGAGCCCGTTGCGGTTCGTAAAAGAAAGGCTTGGCAAATCAAGCGAAACCTATTTAAGCAAAGCTGAACGAAACAGGCAGGCTTTGGAGATTATTGAAAAGGTTGGACTTAAAGGTCATGAAAACAAATTTGCTCAGTATCCGCTTTTGAGTGGTGGTCAACTTCAGCGTGTTGCAATTGCCCGAAGCATCTTGGCGAACCCAAGCATCATGTTAATGGATGAGCCGTTTGGAGCCCTTGATGTTAAGACTCGTAACCAGATGCAACAACTGACGTTAAACCTATTTTATGAATACAAACCGACAATCCTTTTTATTACGCACGACATCCGCGAAGCTGTTTATTTGGCGGATGAAATCTATGTCATGGGGAACGCTCCTGCTAAGTTTGTGAAAAAAATTGATGTCACAGCTGAAATAGGATATGAACGACCAGTAGAGATTAAACAGTCAAAGAAATTCTACGACGTTTATAACCTAGTTTATGATATCATGATGTCGATGGAGTAAGCCACCCTTAAAGCTTGTAAGATTTAGGCTCGTGTTTTTAAAGTAAAAAAACAAGACCATGATTTTCTACTGAAAAAACACAAGCCAAAAAGCCTCGTAATTAATTACGAGGCTTTTGTTGTTTTTATCATTATAATCCTTAGTTTTGTTATAGAAATGAGAGAAAAAGCAAGTTTAGGCTCAATAATTAAAGAAAACTGGAAGTTGACTCTTCATAAGCTTTGGGTAGCCAGGTACATGTGGAAGGTTTGTCGGGCTCTAATGAAAAGAGCATGGAGACATGATTTTTCTAAATACTCAAAACACGAGGCACCTTACTTTGCTAAAGCGAGCTCTTTAAAGAAACTCAAGTATGGCACAGAAGATTATAAAAAGAACTTAGAGTCAATTCAACCAGCTCTTGAACATCATTACAAGAACAATTCTCATCATCCACAGCACTACGCTAAAGGAATAATGACAATGTCAATACTTGATTGGTGTGAAATGCTTTGTGATTGGAAAGCAGCAACAAGAAGAACAAAATCAGGAAGCATAAAAGTCTCTTTGGAAGAGGGTCAAGAAAGATATAAATACTCTAATGAGACCAAGAGTAAATTTTCTGACTTTCTTCGTGAAGTAGGCATCTGGAAACCATCTTATAATGTTTACAGAAAACCTAAAGGAGAAGGCGAATACGATTATACAATGATTCCTGATGATGCAGGATGGATTTACGAGCAGTGTGAAAAAGAATGTGAAATGATATTCTCATCAGAGAGTGAGAAACAAGTTAGAAGATATTTTGAAGCAGTCTCAGAACGAGCTATAAAACAATGAGTAAACATAGACCATCAAACAATTTAACAGTGTTAGACCAGGATAACTTTATCCTTGACGGTACACTTGTGGTTATTGACCAGTTAACTGGCGAACATAAAGACGCCAAACTTGACGAAAACAGCGTCAAGCAAACTGTTTTTGAATACAAGAGAACAATGATAGACCGAGGCCTTGCTTTTGGTGTCTTGGAAAAAAGCATGATTGCAGACAAGGAAGACGAAATAAGCGCTCAAGAGCTTTTGAATGTCAATGACTTCGAAATAAAGCTTGCTCAAGACTGGGAGGAAGAAGAACTTAATGAAGACGATATCGCTTTCCAAATTATGGACATGATGTATGACGCTGAGGGAAGGAGGGTTGTTGGACGAATCCATCTTTTAGATACTCCTCAAGGTTTAATTGCTAGAGAAAACATAAGCAAAGGATTAAAGTGCTATATCAGCTCTAGCGGAGTAGAAGATGTAGTGACCAGAGATAAATCAGTACCACTAGAAGTAGATTTTGCGTTTTTACACAAACTGCAATCCTTTAAAGAGGGGTGGAAATTATCTTTCATTGGACGTGGCGGAAAATATGGATTCTAATGGTGGAATTTAGGGCAAACAAAAGCATAACACAACACAGTAAAAAATGGACGAAAAAAAACAAACTCCACCAGCCTCTAGAGCTGATGAGTTAAGAGATGCAACTTTGGAATACTTTACGTCTCACGCAACTAAGACTAATACAGAGTTTAGAGAAGAGGATTTATTGGTGACACTAACCAATGAATATGAGCTAAATATGTTTATAGAACTCAAAAAAAGAACAGAAAAAACAAGAGGCAATAAGTTTAAAATAACAAACATCACGCCGATTGAGCAGAGTTCAATTACGGACTACTGTTTTTCTCTAGCCACAAAAGACCATGACCAAGGCGGGCGAAAACTAAAGCAGAAGGAGCTTTATTTAGGAGATAGAATGGGTGCGTATAGAGTTGATTTTTCTGACGGAAGCTTTATGTGTTTTTCAAAATGGATGATTGGAGAAGGAAAAACTAAATGCTTAGAAGGTGTTTATGTAGCCACAAAAGAGACTTGGTTGAACTTTTTCGAAATCCTCTCTGAGGAGAATAAGAGAATCACCAGGCCTAAGAAAGGAGTCTTCCGTATTCGAGGTGGAGCTGGAGGGGAGCTTGAATATGAAAGAGTTAAGGAGTTAAAAGAGACACCAGTTGTCCACCCATCGACCTCAATTTTAAAAGATGACATGGAATTCTTTTACAGCAACGTAACCATGTTTACGAAGTTCAATCAGCCAGGGACCAGAAAAGTAATGCTTGTCGGGCCTCCTGGAACAGGAAAGTCGTCCATTTCTATGCGCTTAGCCACAAGTCTAAGTAAAGAAAAATGTGTTGTTTTCTCCACAGACTTATCAGCAGTTGCGTATCATTTAGACAGATGCGCAAAGTATAAAATGTCAACATTTGTCATCTTGGAAGACGCAGAATCAACTTTAAGAGATGCTACATCTTCTATCTTAAATTTCTTAGATGGAATAGACCAGCCAATCAACAAAAGTGGAGCATACATTGTAATGACAACTAATCACCCAGACCGAATTGAGCCTAGAATTCTAAAGCGCCCAGGAAGAGTGGATAAAATAATTCACTTTGGAGCTTTAAAAGGAATGGACGCATTGCTGTGTGCTGACATATACTTTGAAGACATCATCTTTTTCAAAGAGATGTCTAAAAAAGAAAAAGACACCCTTCGAGAAGAGCTTCTACCAGTTGTTCACAACAAAGGTGAAGGAATGACAGGCGCAGAGATTAAGCAACTATCAGAAGCCACAATAGCTTACGCAGTGTCTAATCAAATTGAGAAAATCACTGTAAAAATTATAAGCGAGGTAAAAGAAAAGCTCTCAGAAGACCTTAAGAATGTCTATGAGCTAGCAGAGGAAGAAGGATTAGGTAAGTCAAGTTCTGGGAAACCAGTTTTCCATCCAAAATACAAAAAGGAACAAGAAAAACAATCCTTTGATTTTGACCCGTTAAGAAAGCAGGAAAGCTTCTAAAACAGCTCAATACAAAAAGGCAACTTTCCTCAAAGTTGCCTTTTTTTTTGTAACCTTTTGACAAAGTGCTCGTATATTAAAAGAAAACATTCAGAAACGCAGAACCTAAAAACAAAAGAATCTTGAATAACGAACAATTTTCCCCAGGGGCACATGATACGCTTGCAAGAGCACAGCGTCAAGCAATGTCATTCTCTCACAAACAAGTTGAGCCAATACACGTTTTACGTGCTATACTGGTTGAACAAGATAATTTGGTTGCAATTATCCTAGATAAAGTAAACGAAGACAGCGGTAAGACATATACCATCGAAGAGATGAACACGTTGTCAAAGACTTTCTTAGAGAACACCAAAGTTGTTCAGTACGAAGGTCGTCCAGAGATGTCTGAGGTGATGAATCAACTTCTGGTAATAGCAATTGGGTTTGGAGAAAACGAACAAGGTGGAGAACAACTCTGCCAACCAAAACACTTGCTTCGAGCATTTTTCCGTGTGAACTCCACTGCCACAAATGTACTTATCTCGATGGATATCGAAGAGAAGCACCTCGATTCAGCGCTTGAAGATATTCAAGGTGAGAATGAATTCATCGCAGAAGGAGGAGAAAGCAAAACTCCCAACTTGGATGCATACGCCGTCAACTTAAACGAACGTGCGGAGCAAAACAAGCTTGACCCAGTTATTGGGCGAGACACGGAAATGCGTCGTGCCCTTCACATCCTTTCAAAACGCACCAAGAACAATCCAATTTTGATTGGAGAGGCAGGAGTTGGTAAAACAGCTATTGTTGAAGGATTGGCACAAAGAATATTTAGCGGAGATGTCCCAGTCAATATGAAAGGGTGCACTTTGTTCTCTCTTGACATGGCTTCTCTAATTGCAGGGGCTTCATTTAAAGGAGAATTTGAACAACGTCTTAAAGGTGTTATCAAAGAAGTTGAGGACTCTAACAAAGAGTTCATTTTGTTCATTGACGAGATTCACACAATCTTGGACGCAGGTTCAGGTGGTGGAGCTTTGAGTGCAGGAGAGCTTTTGAAGCCCGCTTTGGCTCGTGGAGAAATGGCAACGGTTGGAGCAACAACTCTGAACGAGTACCAGAAACACATCGAGAAAGATTCAGCTTTGGAGCGTAGATTTCAAAAAGTAATGGTCGAAGAACCAACTCCTGGAACAACAGTTGCAATATTACGCGGTCTTCAAAGTAGGTATGAAAACTTTCACAAGGTTCAGTTTTCAGATGATGCCTTGATTGCGGCAGTGAAGATGTCGGACAGATACATTACCGATAGAAACCTTCCAGACAAAGCAATCGACCTGATTGATGAAGCTGCATCTAAAATTCGTTTGGAGATTAACTCCAAGCCAGAAGTGCTGGATGAAGTTGACAGAGAAATCACACAAATTCGAATTGAGCTCGCAGCAATGGGCTCAGATTCAAATGCATCTGAGAAGCGCAAGCGAGAGATGCTCGACAAATTGTCTGAGCTAATTGAGACGCAAGAAGATTTGAATGCGAAGTGGCTTCGTGAAAAGAAGTACATTGACGAGATTCAAGAACTCAAGCGAGCCCAAGAAGAATTGTCTTTCCAGGCGGAGCAGTTCACAAAGAACTCAGACCTTGAAGGAGCTGCAAAGCTCCTTCACGGTGAGTTGCCAGAGAACGAAAAGCAACAAGCAGTAGCTAGAGAGAAACTGATTGAGATTCAATCTCACCACAAGCTTCTAAAAGAAGTTGTGACTGAGTTAGAGATTGCAGAAGTTGTTTCGGCTTGGACTGGAATTCCAGTCTCGAAAATGACAAAGAGTGATAATGAGAAACTTCTTTACATTGAAGATGAATTGCAAAAGCGAGTTATCGGACAAATAGAGGCTGTATCAGAAGTTGCGAAGTCAATCCGAGTGAATCGTGTCCCAGGTATTGGTGACCCAAAGAAGCCTATTGGTTCATTTCTATTCTTGGGAACAACGGGAGTTGGAAAAACAGAGTTGGCAAAAGCGCTTGCTGAGTACCTATTTGATGACGAAACTCACATGATTCGAATTGACATGTCTGAGTACCAAGAGAAGCACACTGTTTCTCGACTTGTAGGTTCGCCTCCAGGGTATATTGGATATGACGAAGGAGGTCAATTGACGGAGCCAGTCCGAAAGCGCCCATACAATGTTGTGTTGTTGGACGAGATTGAGAAGGCTCACCCAGATGTGTTGAACGTGCTTCTGCAGGTTCTAGACGATGGACGTCTAACAGACAACAAAGGACGATTGGTGAACTTTAAGAACACCATCATCATCATGACTTCAAACATTGGGTCCAGAGTTATCCAAGATGAATTCGAGGATTCAGGAAACGTAATAACGCCAGAGCTTGTCAAAGCAATCAACGAGGACGTTATGGAAGAACTCAAGCAAACAATGCGCCCTGAGCTTCTTAACCGACTTGACGAGGTTGTTATTTTCAACCCGCTCGACCAAACCGCAATTAACCAGATTGTTGAATTGCAACTCAAATCTTTCAGAAAGAACATGGAAGAGGAAGAGTACGAGTTGAACTGGACCGCAGAGGCAGTGGAGTTGCTTGGAATAAAAGGCTACGACCCACAGTTTGGAGCGAGACCAGTTAAAAGAGCGATTACGGAACTTGTCCGTGAGCCATTGAGTTTTGAGATTCTAGGCGGTAACGTTGGGAAGAAAACACCAATCCTTATCGGAAGAAAAGGAGAAGAGTTGTCTTTCAAAAACGAGAAGACTTTGAAGCCTAAGAAAGAGGTGAAAGAAATAAAAACAGAAGTAGAAGCATGAGAATCTACGTAACAGACTTTGCAGGGAACGCCCACTTTAAAGGTGGCGGTGGAACGCAGATAGATACATCAAAAGAAGAGTTCGCCACACAGGTGAACTCTCTTTTGGATTCAGGTAAGGCCACAGTAAAACCTTCTCTGTATCCTTTTTGCAAGTACATCATCGTTCCTAATTTCACAACTGCGAAGCCTGGCACGGTTGAAATAACTCAAGACAATCAGAAGTATCTCCGTTGCGCCTGGAAGGCTAGACGAGAAGGAGAGCTTCCGTTCCTGTCTAAAAATCTTTTGTTGCCACACAACTACAAACTGCCCACAGCCACTCATTTGGTTGTTATCGTTTACAGTCGTGAGCAATTAGAGAAAGAAGAGTCTGATTTTGAGACTGGAGAAACTGTCGCATCTGACTTTGGAGTGGTTGCCATCCAGGCAAACATGTATCCAGACGTAGAGCTAATGACTCCAGCCACAATGATTCGAAACGCAATGGGCAAAGAGCTCGGAGGCAATGGAGAAGACATCGTGCAGGAGTACATTTTGGAGTCAGAAAAGTTCTGGGCCACTCACGCATCTGCAATGCTTCAAAAGCAACACCCAGAGTACATCGATAGATTTCAAGGTTCTGCTGAACAATTAGCAGAGGACATTGGAAATTTAAGGTATGATGCCTTATCGGAGTTCCTAGGCAAGCTTAGCACAAAGCTCAAGACGGATGCTAAAGCAGATGCCAAAGCAGGAAAGAAACTGCTGTCGGAGTTTCTTTCCAGAATGGGTGACGACATAAATAACGCAAAGTTTCAGAGCGATTCGGCATGGTTGATTAGTGAGCCACACATGAACCAAAAGTAATATACTGTAACAATGGATATCGATAAAAGCAAGCTTACCTTCACGGGCAGCATGAACTACATACTTCAAATTTTCTCTGAGAAGGATTCAGAGCAAGTAATTGTTGACCAATATCAACCTCGAAAGAATAAGGTCTGGACTGGCGAGATGACGAAAGAGGAATTAAAACCTCAAGTCGAAGAAACTATTGAGAGAATGAAGATAGCAATGATGCATCTTCAGGAGTATCTAGACGGGAAGCGAGAAACAGTGTACTACTGGGAGTTCAAAGATGAGCAGCACACCCCTAAAGGTGAATGAAACCTTATTTATAATCCTACGTATATTTAAGCATGGAAAACTACACTCAAGAAGAAGCTCAAAACATCCTGAACCAGATTAGTTTCGCACCATCTGGAATCCAAATGCACGAAACAGGAAAACCTCAGTTCGAGATACAGAAGACAGACGACATATTCTTGCTGAGATGTAGATTCTGGAGACCAGACACTTTAACTGGGGAAATGGGCACTGGCTTTGGCCGAGACTACACAGCTCCACTAGATACTAGCGAAAAAGGCTTAGTGATGACAGCGTGGCTTGCTTTCGAGCAAATCGTTAAGCATGAGATGATGGAGTCCTTTTTATATAAAGGAGTTCGCTTATTTAATCCACACAAATCACTAGAAGAACTTGCATATCCAGAGACAATACCAGACAAAAAGCGCTCGTGGTTCAAGAGACAGCTTAGGAAAATCTCCGAATAAACAGTTTACTTTACCCCTAAAATGAAGCACTTTTTACCAAAGACATATTTTTTTGAAAAAAACTTTTACTTTTAAAATGCTAACTATCATTGAATTACATAATAAATTGAAAATAAACGAGAAAAAACTTGTGAGTTCTAAGTAATCTTTCTATTTTTGCCTCGTATTTATTACCAAGAGCAACTCTTTTGAGAAGCACTTTTAAAAAACAAAACACATTCAATGTTCAACTTTACAGACATAGCGATTTCAAACCAACCGATGCCGATGGCAGCGACTGGCTGTGCGCCCGATTATAGCGGGAGCAAGCAGAATGACCTGGTTATGTCTAAACTGAACAACAGTTGATGTAGAGACATAAACCATTAGGGAAAACCCCCAGGTCATTCAATCAAACGAATGACCTGGGGGTTTTTTTTGTTTCTGGACTCAACGGAGCCAGAAGATTAATTGAAATATTAATATCGGGAGGAAGTGCAGTCAGGTAGCACGGGGCATTTGGGATGCTCAGGTCGAGGGTTCAAATCCCTCTCTCCCGACACAAAGTGTTAGTTTACAAGAGTTTCTAGTAAATGTCCACACGAGTAGGAGTTTTTGAAAACAATAAGAGTTCTTTGACATATTGATAATAAAGTTAATTAAAAAACCCAAGATATTACACCGATGTAATCGTCATAATATCTTGGGAAAATGGTGGCGCATCATATTGGCGCATGTTGCCTCCCTGTCACGGAGGAGATTGAGGATTCGAATTCCTTCGTCACCGCTTTGGTGCATTAAAGTACCACAATTTATTATGGGGAGGAATAATTAATACTTTTTCGCTTTTTACCTGGCAACAGTGTTGATAGAAAGAGTTACTTCGAAAATTAGTATCATAAACTATAATTGCAGATTAAGACCTGCCCTCCCCACCATATTTAAAAATTTTCAGTGTTGAAAGAAGAGTTACTTCGTTATAGGAACATAAAATCACTCTTCTTAGAATTACCTGAAAAAATGGTGGCGCATCATATTGGCGCATGTTGCCTCCCTGTCACGGAGGAGATTGAGGATTCGAATTCCTTCGCTACCGCCCTTGGTCATTTACGCTTATGACCTTAATAAACAAAAAAACGACACGGTGTGGAGGTGTTGATGGTAACATTTGTCCCTGTCACGGATGAGATTGTGGGTTCGACTCCCATGCACACCGCCAATTCAATCTTAGGTGCCTTAGGTAGCCGAGTCGCTTCGTCAGCGAAAAAGGACTCACTGAGATGTAGGCGCATTGAGCGTCGCATTAAAGGCTTGGGGATGACGCCCTGAGATTGATTGTTTATGGGGTTGAAGCATGTGCTGGCTAATGCATCTGTCTGGCAGACAGAAGACCGTGGGTTCAATTCCCATCTTCTCCACAATAAAAGATTAAAGAAAACAGGATATGCGACGAGCGTCTGGTGGGTATTCCCCTCATCAGGTTAAGCCGTTGGGGAACATGTCCTGCTAATGGGGATGTAGCTCAATTGGCTGAGCGGCTGCCTTGCACGTAGCGTCGTATGTGGGTTCGAGTCCCATCATCTCCACAAATTCCAAAACGGTTCGAATCCGTTGCAGAGAGAAGGCCTCTACTCTGCCCAGTTGTTCGCGACATGCTGGTCCTTGGTTGGTGAGGAATCAATTTTTAAATGGGAGTGAGGCAACTATCGGTTGTGTTGTGCCAGGTTGTAACCCTGGTCCCTCTGGGTAAACGTTGGGGGTTCGAGTCCCTCCACTCTCACATGGCAGTCATGCCACTTTCTTCGGAAGTAACCTCAATAGGGGTTGTGAAAAATGACTATTATGGAAGTGAGGTCGACTATCGGTTGTGTCGCACTAGACTGTAAATCTAGTCCCTTTGGGTAAACAATGGGGGTTCGAGCCCCTCCGCTTCCACTTTGATTTCATAAACAAAAGTAACAGTTATGAAATCTTTGTTACTTTTGTAGTCTATTTATAGTAAATTAAAAACTTGTGAGTAGAAAAGGAAAGGTTGACCTACAGTCAGTAAGTGATTTTAAAGTCATAGAACCAGGTTCAGAAGAAAGAAATCCCAGCTGTTATTAAAAATATTGAAGCAAAAGACTTGATTCAAGCTGTAGTTGCAGTCAGAGATTGTAGCAACTCAGCAGCAAGAAGATTGATTTCAGAAGGAGGTGTTCAGGTGGAAGGAGGTGCGGTAACTGAAAACGGCCCAGTAGAGTCGGGTCAGGTTGTCAAAGTTGGCAAAAGAGAATTCGTTAAGATTTTATAAGTATCAACCCCTCTGATTTATTGACCTAATAAGAGCTGTAGAAACACCATTTATTGATTGAATTTGACTCGGAGTTCTTTGGCTTTTAGATTGAATACCAGATATTGGAGCTATTTCTTGACTATCGGTATAATAAACTTTCAATGCACAACCACGACTTGCAATTGCAATTGGTGTTCCCACAACAGAAGAGACTTCTATGTCAAATCCAAAATCTGCCTGGTCACCATCTGCCCAAGATAAGCCAGACAAGTCGTTGGGGCCTCCGAGTGTGCCGCCGTAGTAATCGTTCCCACCAACAAAAGTGTTTGTGTAAAGTATGTTTGAGTATGCTGTTCCATTATACAGGCGAATATTATAAGTTGCCTCTTCATTGGCTCCAGTGGAGCCAGCTGTCCCAATCGCATTAGATGACGTGCTTCCCGTTAAAACTAATTCTACGCCGTCTATGGTGGCGCCTTCTGGAATCTGAGAGGAATCAAAACAGTTATACCAAGTATTCCGTCTATTAGCTGATACAGTAAAGGCAACAGAAGAACCCGCTTGATTTCTGTGTAAACGGATTGCTTGACCCCAAGAACTTGACCTCCCAGGCACAAAATTTGAAAGAGGTCCCAAAGTTAATGTCTCAGCCATGATGGGTATATTTAGGCATGTGATACTCCTTATGGTTAAAGTAATCATTCTGAGGAGGGTTCACATGCAGTGTTTCAAACTCTACATTTTTAAACTTATGCTCATTCCAGTCTCTAGGAAGATTGTTCCACCAAGTCACTTTAGCTTGGTCATTGCATATTTTAGGAATCAATTTTTTAAAACTACTTGCCTTTGCATCAAGGTATGTATCAAAAAACACTCCATCATAAGCCTCAAGAAGCTCTCTATTCTCCCACCAACACCCAGTAATGATTTTAACATTTTCTCTATTATCTGCCCATTCTTCCAATAATGGAATTACTTCTGAATGAATCTCACATATAGTATGCGATTTAATGTGGTGCTGTTGTATAAAATTAGCTGATATTCCCATGCCAAATCCCATTTCTATTATATCACCTCCGTCTTGACAAACAAAATTTGCCACATGCTGCATGATAGGAGACTCCCATTCATGCATAACAATGTTGCCTCCTTCAGTTTGAATGCTCTCTTTGTTAAATAATATTTTTGAGTCTTTATAAATCATGAAATAACAAAATAATCATGGCTTGGGTTAAAATAGATACTATAATAAGCGCTTCTGCCAGAAGAAAAGTCCTCTATAAAATGTCCAACCGCCCTAACAACGGCCCCAGATGTTGTTGGTGGAGCAAATGTGAATTTAGACGTTGATTCACTTAGGTAAATAGTGCCCCCAGTAACAGCAGTGCCATCAAAGCTTGAAGAATCAATTAACACAATCCCACTAGCTAGCATGCCTGGGTTGTCCGAAGACGTAGTTTGCGCCATACCAAGAAAACCTATTGAGGTTCCAGACGCAGAAGCATCTGCTTGATTCCAAGTTCCGTTTGTAGACAAGTAATAAACTCCTCCAGCTGAGACAGCTGTTGTTCGAGTCGTCCTAATTAATATAGGATTCTCTGTGGCCTCATTTAATGTTGTGTAATTAACTAAATTTGTTACCCAACCAGCAGTATCTCCTGCTCCTCTAAACAACGCCGAAAGGTCTGTTCCTCCAGAAGATATTGTTGTTGTCGCGTTTATTGAGCCCGTCACAACCAAAGCTGACCCATTGAAAGTTAGGTTGGATTCTCCATTTATACCGTTTGCGGCAGTCGAAGTTATAATCCGATTATCAGCTCCATTAGTGTATGTGGACAAAGGGCCTGCGGCGTTTGAAAACAACGCCGAAAGGTCTGTTCCTCCAGAAGATATTGTTGTTGTCGCGTTTATTGAGCCCGTCACAACCAAAGCTGACCCATTGAAAGTTAGGTTGGATTCTCCATTTATACCGTTTGCGGAAGTCGAAGTTATAATGCGATTATCAGCTCCATTGGTGTATGTGGACAAAGGGCCTGCGGCGTTTGAAAACAACACCGAAAGGTCTGTTCCTCCAGAAGATATTCTTGTTGTCGCGTTTATTGAACCCATCTCAACTGGGCTTGTAAAGTCTACATCTCCTTTAAACAATACACCACCATTTACAATCCCGCCAGCAATCGGCAGATATTCACCAGGTGTTGTGGAGCCAGTCCCAATAAACTGAGTCTGAGAAACGCTTTGACCCTGGTCCCCACGAACCTCCATCAACCCATTTTGGTCCAAAGTCAAATAGTATTGACCCTGCTTCGGTTTAACAAAGCTATTGTCTCGTGGGTCTTTATAATATATGTATCCTTTTCTCATGGAAGTAAGCTTCTTTTTATAAATAGTTTGAAACCTTTTCTTTAATTCAGCGCATATCTAAATTACTCACTGCGTTACTAATCTTGTGAGTAATCAGAGTGTTAATTATAATTAACCGACCCATACCTTAACTGTAAAGGTTCATCGTTAGTATTTCACAATCGGTCTACAAGGTAAAACTTTTCATGATTAATGATTATTTATAAGAAACATCATCTTATGAAAAAAATCATATTATTTGTAGCATTTGCCCTTCTTGTGACCCAAGGTTGCCAGAAGGAAGTGTTTGAAGAAATACCTTTTTCTCAAGCAGAAAATAAGGAATATCAAATCACATTTGAGACTCCTGAAGAAATGGCTGTGTGGTTCAATGACAAACTTGATGAGGTAAGATTTGATGCCGAAATGTTTGAAGAAGCATTCGCTAGAAGTCGAAGACCTCTTTGTTATAATACTGAAGATTTGCTTAGTTTTATTTCTCAGTACAGAACAAGAGTTCCAGATTTCATTCCAGTATGGAATAATTATTTTCAAGACGTAAACTGTTTTGACTCACGGTGGGAATTTTTCCTGTACGAAAGACAGCAGGACGGCACAGCTCCACCTCCTGCAGTTACTGAATTGGTAGATAATGTTGAATGGAATGTTTCAGGAGCCATAGTTAATACAGATGGGGATTTACAGTTTGCCACTTATCTTATAACGGAGGGTGACACAATTCTTAACCCAAACTGTCCAGGGACATTTCAGCCACCATGCAATGGGGGACATGAAGTCGTTGTGACTGTTACAATTGGAGGAGCGACCTACCAAAGGTCCAATATTAGCTTTGGCGGAGTAAACAACGTTCCTGCATCTATAGCCCCGCTATGCACTGAATTAACAGTTTCTGATATAACAGATTCTGGTCAGTTTGACCAGGATTGCCCCTGCCCTACTGTGTTTGATAGTTATGAATTCTTGTTGGATTCAGGTCTTGAATGGGATTTGGACAATGATGGAGTAGTAGAGCTTCTAGATTTGCTAATATTCTTTGAGAATTACGGCTGTTAAACACAATGGCTACACAAGGTTAAGAACCCTCTTCGGAGGGTTTTTTTGTTTTACACAAATTATTTTTTAGTTTTTGAAACCAAAATAAAAATTCATCGTATATTAAAACGATGAAATTCAACAACAGAGACAATGAAGTCGTAGAAGCAAAAGATGGACGCAAATTCTGGAACTCTAGAAGCTGTGCAGTAACGTCAATTGTGATAATGCGAGTAGGCAAGTGGTACCAGAGAAAGAAGTATTTCCTACTGACCACTCTAAGAGGTAAAGACACACCTGACTTTCAAGGTTATAGATGTTGCCCATGCGGGTACTTAGATTGGGATGAGCCACTTCATTACGCAGCCGTTAGAGAGACAGAAGAAGAAACCACGTTCAACCCAATCGACGCTTGGTCATCCAAGACGTATCCACTTGATTCTAATGATGATAATTCTAAAAGAGTCAAGATGGGGCTGATTTATGAGAAATATCGAAACGGGCAGCCATTCTATTTAAGTTCGGAGCCATCTGCGAACAAGCAGAATGTCACAGCTTGCTTCGGAGTGGTGTTTTCAATTCCTGACGAAGAAAGCTTACCGTTGATTAGCGGAGCAAATGTAAACAAGGCAGATTTTGAAGAAGTAGCATCCGCAGAATGGACACCTTTTGAAGAGGTAAAGTCCAAAAAGCATAAGTTTGCCTTCAATCACGACAATAGAGCATTGAGTTTTTTCGATATCTACAAAGCCGCACAAAGTTGGCGGAAACCGTGGTAAAAGAGTTTAAATTATTGTAGCTAACGGATAAATACAAACAAAACTTAACATGGAAGAAATAACAATTTACAAATATCAATTAGAAAAGATAAAAGAAGCGTTGAGATTAACAAAGAACATTTATGTAAACAATAAAGATGGCGAAGAAACTTGCTATGATAGACAAGTGAAATTAGCAGCTTTATATGCTGAGAATGCTTTAAACAACGATAAGGATAAGAAAGTTGATTATATGGGTAATTAGCAGTTATTGCTTACAACGATTTCAACGTAGACTGGGATTCAAAGATTCGATAACTCTAAATCTTACAGCGCAAAAATGATGTATTTTTCACCAAAACAAGTTCAAACATAAATTATGAGACGAGTACTAATGTTTCTGTTGTTAACAGCAAGTTTTCCTTTGTTTTCACAAACAGACACGACTATTCAAAAAATCGAAATAGCGACTGTGACTGCGTATCGCGCAGACCTCAGAGCACCTGTGACATTTAAGAACATCGATAAACAAGAAATCGATAAGGTGAATATGGGTCAAGAGCCGACGGCAATATTAAATTACACACCGTCTGTTACAGCTACATCAGACGGAGGAAACTTCTTTGGGTACTCCAGTTTTAGAATTAGAGGAATTGACCAAACCAGAGTCAATGTGACGCTAGATGGCATCCCTTTAAACGAGCCAGAAGACCAAGGGCTCTATTTCAACAATTATCCAGACTTTTTTAACTCTGTGAGTTCAATTCAAATTCAAAGAGGCGTTGGAACGTCATCAAACGGAGTGTCTGCATTTGGCGGAAGCATTAACATGACGTCCGCTGACATTTTCGCCCCAAAAAGCCTAGGAGGCGGATTTGGGTACGGCTCATTTGGAACTGGTCGGATATATGCGGAATACAACACTGGAAAGAGTGAAAAGGGTTACGGAGCCTATGTTAGAGTTTCCAGCATTGCAACCGATGGCTTCGTTGATAACGCAAGTCACTTTGGGAAGTCTGCATTTTACGGCGTCGGAAGACAATGGGGTGACAACACGCTGAAGCTGGTTGGATTTATTGGAAATCAAGAGAATGGAATGGCCTGGTTGGGTGCGACTCAAGAAATGCTTAACGAATCCCCAACAACCAACGGAAACACTATAGATGAAGACGACAACTTCACAAACAGCCTAACATCACTTCAGTACACAAAGTTGACTGGAAACACTAGAGTGAATGCCACAGCTTATTATAGTTACCTAAACGGGAACTATGACATCAACCTACGTAACTTTGGAATAGAAGCTTCTCAGAACATTGCATTGCTTCATCATTATTACGGAGGACTTGTTAATGTCACACACTACCTAGACAAGTTCCAAGTAACATATGGTGTGCATGGAAACCAATTTGACAGACGTCACACAGGTTCTTCCGATATTCCAAACGCAGAAGCGGAAACTGATTCTGATACTCCAGAATCGGAAATTGATTCTGGTACTCCAGAAACAGAAATTGATTCTAACATTCCAGAATCGGAAATTGATTCTGGTACTCCAGAAACAGAAATTGATTCTAACATTCCAGAATCGGAAATTGATTCTGGTACTCCAGAAACAGAAATTGATTCTAACATTCTGCCACTTCCATTTAGAAATTATGTGAATACTGGAAACAGACAGACGTTTAGTGGATTTGCGAAAGCAAGCTATGAAATAGGGAAGCTTCGTCTTTATGGGGACATTCAACAAAGACTAACGAGTTTCACTTATGAAGGAAATCAAGAAATGCCTACACAAGACTGGGCTTTCTTAAACTATCGTGGTGGAGCAAACTACGAAATAAACAAAAGATACAGCGTTTACTACAGTTACGGCAAAACATCCCGTGAACCAACTAGAAATGATTTGTTTATGGGGAATGATAATTTAGATTTATCTCTTTACAACGGTGGGATATTTCAAGAAATAACACCAGAAACCGTGCAGGACCATGAGTTGGGGATTAAATTTAACTCAGGTAAATTAGACTTTCAAATCAACGGCTACTTTATGGGCTTCGAAAACGAAATCACCCTCCTAGGCGCTATTGGTCCAAACGGATTACAGCTTAGCGGAAACGTAGACAACTCCTACCGTTCTGGGGTGGAGCTAGACCTAGGCTATAAAGCAACAGAGAGACTAAAATTTACAGCACAACTGACACAGTCTCAAAACAGAATTACTCAAGACGATGTGGAGTTCAATCACGTATTGACCCCGAACACCATAGCAAACGCAAGTGTGGAGTACGACATAAAAGACTTCACGTTGGGTATGAGTACAAAATACCAAGGAGAAGCGTATTTAGACCTGGCCAACACAGAGCAGATTGATGGGTTTAGTTTATTGAATTTAAGAGCGACTTACCACGCGGAGAGTACAATAGACTTTTCTTTATTTTTGAACAACGTCACCAATCAAGTTTATAACGCCAGTGGATACACGGTTGATTATGGAGACGGTGGTGTATCCGCTGATGAAGTGAGGTATTTTAGGCAAGCAGGATTCAACGCATTTGTGAGCATATCAGTCAAGATTTGAAAGAATTATTTGACATAGAAAATGTGCTTATTGACTTCGGACTCTATCAACTGAGCTACCTAGAGACCATCGGGACCATCTTCGGACTGGTTTGCGTGTGGCTCGCAGCAAAAGGAAATAGGCACACTTGGACCACTGGCATAGTGTCAGCTAGTGCGTTTTTTTATCTGTTCTATCAGATAGCTCTTTACTCAGATATGTTTCTGCAGGGCTTCTTCTCCATTACCAGCATATTTGGCTGGTTTATGTGGAAGCATAAAAAGCATGAAACCCCAATAACCACAGTTAATTTAAAGCATCGATTATTTTTTATGATGCTTATTGTGGTCGCTAGTGTGATATTGGCGAAACAAATTCAGACTATTCACGTATATTATAGTAGCTGGTTTCCAGAGCCAGCTGCATTCCCTGTAGCTGACGCATTCACAACAGTGTTAAGTGTGGCAGCTACTTTCTTGTTAATGAATAAGAAACTGGAAGCATGGATTCTCTGGATTATAGTTGACATAATTTCCATCTGGATTTATTTCCAAAAAAGAGTTTGGCTAGTAGGGGTTGAGTATTGCATATTCTTGTGCATAGCTACTTACGGCGGATACAGATGGTTTAAAATACTGCAAAATGATAAAAGAGATACTTGACCAGATTGCTCAAGAGCCAGGAGACAACGCCAAAGTTGACATCCTGACTTCACACCAAGAAAACACCTTGCTTCAAGAGGTTCTTTATAACGCTCTTTCAAAGCGAGTTAAGTTTTACATCAAACAGATTCCAAGTTATTCCAGCAATGGAAAAAACATGGGAGTCTCGTGGGGGTTAGAGCAGCTCAAAGAGTTATCCAGGAAAGGCGGTATAAGAGGCTCTGTGGCAGTTTCACACCTAGCTTATATATTGGCTTCGCTTAGTGATGATGATGCGTATGTCATCGAAAGGATAATTGATAAGCGCCCAAAGATTGATATGGGTCGAACTCAAATTAACAAAGTGTTCAAAGACCTTATTGAGAAGACTCCTTATATGGGAGCTAAGTCATATGCTGAAAACCTTGTTAGAGCCATCTTGAAATCAGGCAGAGCAATCAGTCAAATCAAAATGGATGGCCGTTACGCCAATGCTATCATTCGTGGTGGTGAGATTGAACTTGAGTCTCGTGCTGGAGAACCAACTGTATTAACTGGCGCAGCATTTCTGGAAGAACTTCGAGTCCTGACAGATGAATATGTCCTCAACGGCGAGTTGACTGTGAGAGGTGTCCCTGCTAGGTCAATAGCCAATGGAATTGTTGCCTCGCTAATAGACATTCAGAAAAAGCGAGAAGACCGTGGCCCCGCAGAAACTTTAAAGAAAGAGCAAGCATTCTTGAAGAAGCACGCAACCGATTTTGGAACTCCTGATATGAGTTTTCAAAATGCGCTTGATGCAATTGTGTATACGTGTTGGGACATGATTACTGTAGATGAATACTACGACAAAAAGTCAACTAGACCATACGAAGAACGTCTTGCTCAATTAGAGGCGATTATTAAAGAAAAGCAGCCAACACGAATTGACCTGATTGAGTCTCGAATCGTAACGACGTTCAGAGAAGCGATGGAACACTTTCAGGAAGCTCTGGCGTTAGATTTGGAAGGAACAATCGTGAAAGACCTGGAAGGAGCCTGGAAGGACGGAAAGCCGAATTGGCAAGTGAAAATGAAGCTTGACATGAACATCGACCTAAAAACTGTTCGATATCTATACGGTAATGAAGGAACGAAAAACGAGAATGTCATCTCAAGAATTGAACTCGCGAGCTCGTGTGGGCTTTTAAAGACAACGTCGTCCAACATGGATGAAGATATGATGACATATGTCACTGAAAACCAGGAGGAGCTTAAAGATGCTATTTGGGAAGTGAACTGTAAAGGCTTGAGTCAAAACTCAAAAGGAGAGTGGTCTCTTGCGCATCCATCTATTGTTAAGGAGCGTGATGATAAAACCACATTTAACTCCCTAGAGGAGGCTAAAGAAATCGAAGAGGCAGCAAAGAGCATTGTATGATTACAATCCTATGAGTTGCAAACGATTAAGATAGGTTTTTGTACATATTTATATGATTTAGCGCAAAACTCACTCATTACTTTTGCGTGGGTGAGGTGTAAGCTTTTTTTTTGTATATTTAAAAATAAGTTCTACATAAAGTGATGAAATATCACGTAAAAACACAAAGTTAACGATTATGAACAAACATATTCTATTAAAAGAAGGCTTAACTATGCATAACGTTAAGCTGACACAAAGCAGGCAGCTCGTCCACCAGCTCCACCAGCTCCGCCATCTCGTCCACCAGCTCCACCAGCTCCGCCATCTCGTCCTCCAGCTCGTCCTCCAGCTCGTCCTCCAGCTCGTCCTCCATCTCGTCCTCCATCTCGTCCACCAGCTCCTC
>Ga0208768_1000638_pt1 | contig 22178 bp, 25 predicted proteins | sample AntAceMetag02UK1_FD_184760 | JGI IMG/M metagenome (GOLD analysis project Ga0208768, IMG submission 184760) | Saline lake microbial communities from Ace Lake, Antarctica - Antarctic Ace Lake Metagenome 02UK1 (SPAdes) (version 2) | ecosystem: Environmental > Aquatic > Non-marine Saline and...
CACGGAGTCGTATATTTCGTGGATGTCGGGTAACGCCTGGGGTGGTGATATAGAAATAAAAGCTTTCGAGCGATACCTTAAACTTTTTGAAATATCAGGTATACGTGTCTATTACGCTAATACAATGAATAATGGACGCACACAACAAAATTTAGTTCCAATTAACCATTTAGGTACCCGAATCAAAAAACGGAAATATCCCATTATCAAAATTATCTTACACGATGCGAATAACGGGGGCACACATTACGAATTTATTCATCACATCATAAATATATCAAAATCTAAAACGGTATCGGTTAAATAATCATAAGAAATATTTCGACTTCCTTGGAATGATTCTGCGGCATTGTATATTATCCCAAACATTCTTTTTTGATCGAGCGTTAACAACGTTCGAAACTCAAAGTAAAGTGCTTTAAACTCTTCCTTTCGCCCAGTAGGTATACTCTTTTCTGATATACCATCTATCAACGTATCGAGACGTGCATTATTACCACTAGATTGTCCGGAACCAGGGTTATTATTACCACTAGACTGTCCGGAACCAGGGCTATTATTACCACCAGATTGTCCATAACCTGGGTTATTATTACCTCCAGATTGTCCAGAACCTGGGTTATTATTTCCGCCGGATTGTCCAGAACCTGGGTTATTATTACCTCCAGATTGTCCAGAACCTGGGTTATTATTACCGCCGGATTGTCCAGAACCTGAGTTACCACCACCAGATTGTATATAGAACGAGTTACTACCACCAGATTGTCCAGAATTCGAGTTCACCGATGAACTGTAATTTACAGAGGAATCAAAAGGGTATTTTGTAAGATCAAATCCGACACGGGACATTACATTCTTAAAAATTTCTCTATTTTCAAATAGTCGCATGTATTGGAAAAACTTGATCAAATCTTCAATTGTTTTTTTTTGCTCGTTCAAATATTTCCGATTAAGCATTTGAAACGTATTTTCGTCTTTTTCTTCGTCCACACTCGGAATCATATATGATTCGTAAAATTTTTTGAATCCATTTGTATTATTGTGATAATGGTATATCGCCTTTTCTTTATCATTTGATTTCATTACCATTATGGATTCGCGGACGTTTGCCGTAAACGAATCGATATCGATGCCATCTATATTTGTTGGTTGATCATCTATTTGATTGTAGCTATTTATCATCATAAGTAAATGATTTTTTGATACCGAATCACTAACTTTGAACTCTTGTTTAATAATATCGAAAACGTCCTGTTCAGATAGAATAATACTTGATTGCTGTCCTGGTTTTATGTTGACAACGAATGTTTCATTACACTTTTTAAATAGGCGAAATACAAATAAAAGTGCTAAAATATAAATGCTATATTTCAACATTCGAGTTGTCATTATATTTATGTTATAGAATAATGTTATATATAATTGTAATAATAGCTTTAGCACTCATTATATTTTTATTTTTGAACCAAAACGTCAAACAACATATTGATAAAGTTGATCCACCCAAAAACACGTCAGTAAGACTACCTGTGAAACCAACGAATACAACAACCGAAGTTGACAGTGACTATTTGAATATAAAACGATTTTGTGCGGATGATAAGTGTAAAGATGCATACATGCTGAGGGCACTTGATTTATAACCTAAAGACATAGTGGTTAAACATTACAATATTGTGAACAAGCATGGATAAGTTAAAATTATTTCAACGCGATGGTGTATCGTGGATGGTTTCAAGAGAAACTGAGAATGGCGATTTTCACGGTGATGAGATGGCTCACGGTGGCATACTTGCAGACGAGGTAGGTCTTGGTAAAACGCTTCAGACAATTTGCCTCATACTTGAAAAACCTGGAAAAAGTCTTATACTTGCACCCAAAAGCCTTGTACCACAATGGATTGATGAATTCAAAAAATTCGCGCCGGAACATAAAATCAAACACATACAAGAAACTGACACGGTTGACGATACTCCTGGCACATATATTTTGTCTGTGTCTGCACTCAATAAAAGCACGTCTGCTATTGGTGGAACCGAAATACACAAAACCAAATGGGATCGTGTGGTTATTGACGAAGCTCATAGCATAAAGAATAAAAAATCAAAACTTCATAAATCGGTGGTTTGTCTTCAGACCGACTCGAGGTGGTGTCTGACAGCCACTCCTGTTATGAATCGAATGACGGATTTCATATACTTGATGGAATTTATAGGAATATCAAAGTTTGTATCACAAGGGTACACGAGCGAAACAGTGAAAAAATTTGTACTACGTCGCACGAAGGATGATGTTAAGGATTCTGACGAAACTTTAAGCCTACCTCCGCTTAATATAGAGATTTGTAGAGTACCGTTCTCGTCAAAAGAGGAACGTGACATGTACATTTCTGTATATAACAATACAAGAATGGAAGTGCGCAAACAAACAAATCAAAACGCAATTGAAATGTTGGAACGTCTACTACGTGTTCGACAGATATGTGCATATCCCCAATGTTATATCGATGGTATAAAAAAGAAAAGGAAAATTCATTATGATGATTGGACATTTGAATCCACTAAAATTGCACACGTTGTCAGGGATATCATTAAAGTAAAGACGCACAAATCACTGTTGTTTTGTCAATTCAAGAAAGAAATGCAGGCGTACGAGCATTCTCTTGTTGAGTTCGGGATTAAGGTTGCTCGAATCGATGGAAGTATGTCAATGGATGACCGGACGAACAGTATTGAGCAATTTAAGAAAACAAACGTAAATGTGCTTATTATTCAGATACATACAGGTGGGCAAGGATACAACCTTCAAATGGCAACAAATGTATTCATAACGTGTCCCACATGGAATCCATGTATCGAATATCAAGCCATCGGTAGAGCACACCGTACAGGCCAAACGAAACAGGTAACTGTAAAGAAATACATTCTTTCCGATGAAAATGATGTAGACGTTCCATATATCGAGGAGACCATACTCGAGATGCATGATAAAAAAAGGAAGATTATTGCAGATGTGCTCAATGATGCGAGGATTTTGAACAATGATTTTGCCTTTACCAAAGATACTGGAAAATCCACATACAATGATTTAAAACGAATGTTCAGGAAGAAGGCAAAGGCATAAATTTTTTATTTTAATAGCAAATACAATTTTAATAACAGATAATACATTATGTATGCAAGTCTTAAAATCGGAAACAAAAAGGCGTTTAAAATACTCAGAGAAGAAATTTTACCTGTAATGAGGTCTGGTTTGATCAAGTCGAAGGATAAACTCGGTACTAAGCGTATTAACACATCTCAAGGAATTTATATGACACCAAAGCAGTCGACACGCCGAATCGTCCCCACGCGTGTCAATGTATCTCAAGAAATTTATATGGCACCAACAAAAAAAAGCCCGATTTTTATAAAATACGCTGATAAGTTAAAAACAAGGAAAACACTAAAAAAGAAAAAATTAAAGATGCAATTAGAAAAAACATTATTTCGGAAACAAATGATGAAAAAGAAAGGTAAAGAGAAACGCGAACGATCTCTTATACAAAGGGTTTCCATGATGGAATTACCTCCAGATCCATTTATGACGCCAGATGATTTTAGTGTCATAAAGTCGTCAATACATGCAAATTCAAAAAGTAAACAAACCAGCACACCCACAACGCAACGTCGAACATTAACGAACATGTATGCAAAAAGCGCATCTGCCGATAAAACATCCAAATCTAAAAAGACCAGATCATTATCAAATATTTACGCAAATAAAAGTACAAGTAAGAAGGTTTTTAAAAGCTCATCCGCCAACAAAATAATGAAATCAAAAAGTACGTATACTCCAAAACCAACCGATATAAAAAGAGGTAAATCATTGGGTAACTTACTTATACCAAGTGCGTTTAAGACTTACAAGTTACCTGCATGGGCATATAAAATACAGGGTAAACGCTTGATTAAAAAAACGGACTCCATGACAATAAGACGAATAAAAAATTTAGGCGATTAATATAATGATCGAGTTATTACCTCATGGAACTACAGGTATATATAATGATGAACTTTATTCGAATAACATCGAAGGTTCGAATTGTTATAGCTATGCGTTTAATCATTTTGCAAGTAACGGTAAAAGACCACATAAATCGGTGCCTGGGTTCATCACGACATTTGTAACTGGGATAGAATATCCAGATACTGATTGGCAAAATTGTCGTAAAGATATTATTGAACGTGTTTTAGATGATGGTGAAACAGTATCCAAATTGTATAAGCTCAACACGAATCCTATTACACTTACAGAAGGTAAGAACACAAACAAACAACTCATGAAAAAGCCATTAAATGGGTGTAGACGCGTTGTCATGGTGATTGCACCAAAAGGCGAACGCAAGGGAACCCCGACTGATTTTCATTTTTATGCGCAACGTGTTATTATGTTAAGAGATATGTATAATATAAAACTTAAACGTTATACAACAAGTGAAGTTTCACAATATGTAAACCCATACATTGTCGCAGATATACATCCATTCACAACAAATTTACAATTGCAACGAATGTATCAAGATGGTAATGCCAAATGCATTTCTTTAATAAATACATCAGACAGCCATACAAAACGTGCGATAGCCAATATCAAGTTGCACGCACATATTATGCCAAAATATATGATACAGTACGTTCCATTTCCATACTGGATATTAGACATTCAAGCACATGAAATACGAAATGAAAAAAAAATCAAAGAAATCATAAAAAAAAAAGTTTCAGATATTTTAAAAACTGTGAGAGAGCCGATAATGGTATCAATAATACAAACCGCAATGCACTTGGCTTTAAAAAATAAATCCCACAGGGATAAGACAACAACCATTGGAATATGGAAGCACAAGTTAGGGTGGGGGACGGTACCACTCAATACTGATGGTGATGGTAAACTCATATTTGATCCATCAAAAGCGAATAAAAATCATGGGGGATATAATTATCAAACAATTTGTGGCGTCTTTGATGTTCTCGTTGGATATGGAATGACAAGTCCATGGCACGATCAGGTTGTCATGAGTAAAAAGTATTTAAAAAAGAAAAATGGATGATATAATATGAACTTGTACTATAGTACGAAGTGCCAGCATTGTAATAGTCTCATACGATTAATAAAGGAGAATACATCAGTTTCTCAAAATATACGTGCAATATGTATTGATTCTGCTCCATATCCAAGCAATATACACAGTGTGCCAACAATCGAAATGGATGATACATTATATGTAGGAAAACAGGCATTTGATTACATATATCATAAAAGTAAAACGCAACAGACACCTTCAAAAACAGAATCATCCGGAAATGATGGAACCACAAGGGGAATTACAGGGACTGAACTTGGTTCGGGGTTTACATATATAGATAATGCAAATACAGGATTTAGATTTGGAAATGATTTAACATCCAGTACTATTTCGAATGATTTGTCAATGCCTAAAATTATAGACACCCGAAATACTTCAGATGACACATCTCAAAGAATGAGCTCACTTAAGGCACAACGCGACACAGAAATATCACTTCCAAACAAACGAGTATAAATATAAGGAGAAAAGTTCTTAAAACTATAAGTAAGATGTCACGGCCTATAGAGGATGTATCAAACAATATCCTTGAGATGCAAACGGTGCAAAGTGGTGCTATTCGTAACTTAATTGATAACTTGAAAGATGTGTTAACCGATATTAATATGATATTTGACGAAGAGGGTATGAAAATCATGACAATGGACGGTACTCGCACATCGCTGATACATGTTAAACTTGACGCAAATCGATTTGAAACATACAAATGTAAAAAGAAACTCGTAATTGGTGTCAATATGACGTCTCTTTTCAGACTTGTAAAAGTAGTGGAAAATAATGACACTATAACATTTTTTATAGACGAAAAGAATACACACGAATTAGGGATTAAATTGGAGAATGCTGACCGTAATTCAATAACTGTATTCAAACTACGTTTACTCGACCTTGATCAAGAGGATTATACTGTACCACCTGTTGAATTTGAATGCATAATCACAATGCCATCTAACACATTTCAACGCCTGTGTCGTGATATGCTATACATCAGTGACACCCTTATAATAGAATCCAGTGAAGTATTAAAGATGTCATGTGAAGGCGACTTTGCATGTCAGGAAACTATCATAGGCGAGGCAACACATGGTATGGTTATAAAATCCTCCACATACAGTGTTCATGGTAAGTATTCTCTAAAAAGTCTCAACATGTTTACTAAGAGTGCCAGTAGCTTGTGTATGACACTTGAAATTTTTATGAAGACTGATTACCCTCTAATTTTAAAATACAATGTAGCCAACTTGGGAGAAATCCGATATTGTCTCGCACCAAAAGTCGACGATTAAAATAATAAACAATATATATGCACGAGCATTTTTATGAGCTTGACAAATTATATAAAAAATTATTGGGAAGACCAATAGACCTGGATGGATATAATACCTATAAACAGCTTCCCCTGTATCAAGTTGAGAATATTTTAAGCACTGCTTGTGAATCAAAACTTGCATCTGAAAGAATTCGTAACGTGTCTGATGTACATGATCATGCAAAGAATATCGCAAAAAATACTCAAACGTATTCAAATAAAACTGTCAGATTCCATGTCGTCATAGTGCGATTGAATGAAAATACAGATTGGATACACAAACTTGCTACTATGAATTGCGACATTTACCTTTATGAACGAGGAAGCAAAACATCTGGGTACGCAGATAATGTGATAGTTATACCAGATAAAAATATTGGTTTTGAAGATTACGCCTATGTCAAACATATGATTCATTTTCATGCATGGTATAAAGAAAACCCGAATATAAGAATAATATTCACACAATGTGGATTGGACCACAATCCACATATTTTGAGTGCACTTGCAAACATAGATTCATTCGTGAATTTTCATTCTTTATATGAATCTATCGGTTCGTCTATTGCATGGGGAGGTGAAAAAGATAACACAAATGCATATCGTCTATTAAAACGAAATATGTATGATATAGGAGGTGGAATGTCATATATAGATGCACTTAAAGACTTTCTACAAATAGAAGATAATAATATATATGCTAATTTCTGTAAATATTTACATATTAAAGAAATGGATGTGCCTCTATTTAGTCCGTGTGCTACATTTAGTATAAAAGGTTCAATGATTGCAAATGTTAATATTTCTACTTTTCATATTATAAGCGAACAAATACATTATACGTATATTCATTCGAACCCAATAATATCGAAAGTACTTGCAAGTGTATATGAACGTATGTGGTTTACACTTTTTCGTGTGTTGGTTTAAGGATTCAATGTGTTGTAATAGTATAACAATCATGTACGTCATTAAACGTTCCGGAACTAAACAGGGAGTCGATTTTAACAAAGTTACTGAACGTATTCGAAAGCTTTCGCCGATTGACATCGACCCAATCGTAGTCGCTCAAAAAGTTTGTATCGGTATCAGTGATAGTATTACGACTGAACAACTCGATACTCTTGCAGCCGATACCGCTATCGCATTGGCGACAGTACATCCGGGATATGGTATACTGGCGGCGAATATTACAATCAGTAATCTGCATAAACAAACACATAACTCATTCAAAGACACTTTTACAACACTTTACAATAAAGGTATCGTGTCCGATGATGCATTCAGTGTATTTACAATGTATTCCGAAGTCATCTGCAGTACAATCGATTACGAACGTGATTACCTATTCGATTATTTCGGTGTCAAAACCCTGATGAAAGGATACCTATTCAAAATCGATGACAAATATATTGAACGCCCACAAGACCTCTTCATGCGTGTATCCATCGGTATGCACATGGACAACATCGGTTGTATACTTGAAACATATAGGTATATGTCTCAAAGATGGTTTATACATGCGACACCAACTCTTTTCAACTCTGGAACGAAACGACCACAAATGAGCTCATGTTTTTTGTTGGGTGCAAAATCAGATTCTATTAACGGTATATACGACACCATTCAACAATGTGCAAATATCTCTAAATGGGCTGGTGGAATTGGAATGCACATTCACAATATCCGAGCAACAGGTTCACCAATTAGAGGTACAAACGGTAAATCGACAGGCATTGTACCTATGTTAAAAGTATTTAACTCTACTGCACGATACGTTAATCAAGGAGGAAAACGTAATGGTTCTATCGCGGTTTATTTACAAGTTGACCATCCTGATATTTTCGACTTTCTCGATCTGCGGAAAAATACAGGCGATGAAGAATTTAGGTGTAGAGACCTTTTCCTTGCTGCATGGATTCCTGACCTTTTTATGAAACGCGTGAGTGAAAACAAAAAATGGTCACTCTTCTGTCCTGACAGAGCACCCGGATTATCTGACGTATATGGTGATGAATATGAAACACTCTATACAAAATATGAAAATGATGGTATTTACAACAAACAAATTAATGCGCAAGATCTATGGTTTGCAATTTGTGACGCACAGATGGAAACGGGTACACCCTATATTTTATACAAAGATGCGATTAATAAAAAATCCAATCAAAAAAATATTGGTGTAATCAAAAGCTCAAACCTTTGTTGTGAAGTCACTCTCTATACTGCCCCAGACGAAGTCGCTGTATGCAATCTCGCGAGCATTTCGTTACAAAAATGTGTCACTGATGGTGTATTTGACTTTATTGCACTGGAAAAAATTGCTGGCATTCTTACCAAAAATCTAAACCATGTTATTGATAACAACTTTTACCCGGTACCAGAGGCAAAAACATCCAACATGCGCCACAGACCAATTGGCATCGGAGTCCAAGGACTCGCTGATGTTTTTATGATGATGCGCCTACCGTTTGAATCTTCGAAAGCCAGACAATTGAATAAAGACATATTCGAAACCATATACTATGGGGCACTTCTTGAGTCATCAAAACTCGCAAAAGTGTATGGAAGTTATTCAACTTTCGCGGGTTCCCCTGCGTCACAAGGTATTCTTCAATTCGATATGTGGAACGTTAAACCATCTGACAGATACGATTGGGATAGCCTTAAAACACATATTAAAACTCACGGACTTAGAAACAGTATGCTCATCTCCCCAATGCCTACAGCAAGTACATCGCAAATCCTTGGAAATAACGAATGTTTTGAACCTTACACCTCAAATATATATCTTCGTCGTACCATCGCTGGAGAATTTGTTGTCATCAACAAACATCTTGTGAAAGACTTGATTGCTCTCAACCTCTGGACAACTGAAATGAAAAATAAAATTATTGCTCACGATGGTAGTATTCAGAATATTAACGTTATCCCAATTGATATCAAAGAAATCTATAAAACCGTATGGGAAATGAAACAAAAATGTCTCATTGACATGTCAGCTGATAGAGGACCATTCATTTGTCAAACACAAAGTCTGAATCTATTTGTGGAAACACCTGATATGAAACGACTAAATGCAATGCATTTCTACGCATGGCAAAAGGGACTGAAGACTGGAATATATTATCTCAGGACAAAACCGGCAGCAAACGCGCAGAAATTTACTATTGATGCATGTGATTCGTGTTCCGCTTAGGCGATTGTTATATATTTATTAAAATCCTATTTATCCTATATACTATTATAATTATTCAAATTGCTTGAATTGAAAGTTTGGCAACAATTGAGGACACTTACACTTGAATAAATCGCCCGACCGATGCAAATGCACATTCGCATAAGTTCTTAGATTGTTCAATTCAAGCATCGCATCGTCAATAATTGTCTGCAGCTCTTTAAGCCCTTCTATTTTCTGCATATCCTCAAATACTTTCTGGATAATTACAGTACTCGTTTGATTCACCATAACTAATACATCACCAAATTCCTTTTGACGTAACGTCTTCTTTTTGTGTTTGTACAACATATCTTTCCATTGATCTTCATCTATATCATTCAATAAATATTTAACCCTCAGTCCTGTCGCAAAAGCAGTACCATCATCTTCCATTATATACCTATCAGTTTCAATCAATCGGTTGTGATGAAGCTGCCTCACGTGTTCCATTATCGACCTCTGTCCAAGATGTAAATTTGAATCAAACGCTCCAAACTTTCTATACAGTTTACCAAACGCATTTTGGAGGACATACCCAGTGGGCATACCCCCGCATAACTCCTCGTTCGGGTTGCGCATTAAAGTACCATTAGTTCTTAAAAATGCATAGTAGTGTGGATTATGCACTGTTTCGTTTGTTTTGTTCCCAGTGCGCCAACTAAAGGTGGTGTGACACGATGTACACCACATTTGATCACAACCGTCTATCTTCATCACACCTTCTCCACAACCAGGGCATGGCTTAGTATCTTTACGTAGTAAACGCATTGTCTGTACAGCGCTGTCATCGCAAATATGTTCAATGTCATTTGTAATCTCCATACATTTATCGCATACAATCGTGTCGCACACGCCACATGTCCAATCATTTAAAAATCCACGACATTTCTCTGCAGGACACTTATACGTCCCACATTTCTTTTCATCAATTTTTTTGTATTCACCGTTTATGTAGCGATGCTCAAGTTCATCATATGCCCGCTTGGCATCCTTGAGTTTTGATGACAATAATTGTACCTCGGCGCGAACATCCACCATTAATGCTTTTGTTTCACGTCGGTTTAGTTCGATTTTAACGTCATTCTGACTTGACGGTAACATTGCTTTCTGAACTTCCACCATTACATCCTGTTGATGTTTTTTTAATTTCCCATTTATAAATGCACTCGAAAATGTCCCATGCATAAAAACATGGTTCCAGCCTTTCCGACAATGCATGCAATGTGGTTCAGATGCTGTTTCAGTCAAGTACCTTTCTGTACAAGTCTTGCACGCTGTATCATCACAATATGCACATATAATCAATGTGTTCACCTTATTTATTTTTGCACAGCAGATTCCACAGTCTGTAGATGTCATTGCTTAATTACTTTGGTCGATACCTTTACTATTTGTTTCTTTAGGTTATTTAAAGAAACAAATAGTAAAAGTTTCATGTATCCTATAGATGACTCGCCGATGTATCAAGTGCACGATATGATAATGTCTGATGCGCATACAAACGACATGATAATTGACACAATTATTTACGCACACGAAGTCAACAGACTCACGGGTAGATTGGGATGCGCAGTGAATAGCGCTATAAAAGCATCGAGGCATACGTTAGCATTGGCTATTATTACCAAATTTCATGAATACATAGAGTTTGAGATGGAATATTTCGAAGACTTATATAATCAACACCCTGACTGCGAATTCCTTCGTGAAACTTATGATTCAATCAGATCACAATCATTGATGTAAAGAGGAATATAAGCGTTATTTTCATTTATACATATATTCGACGGTATGCTTACATTGTATGACCCATCTATAAACTCAATATCTATATCGCCATTGAAATGTGGGAATACCCACGCAAAGTCTATTGGTTCATCGTGAAAATTACATTGAGGTCCGGCAATTTGTTGAATCTTTTCAGTTACATCTATTCGATAATCACCCGTGTGAAGAGTAGCTCGTATGACTTTATTTTTTGTTTTAATACTCATTGGAAGAATGTACCATTTTGTTTTTGATATCAAACAATATGTTTGATTCAAAAGCGTATAATAGATTCGTACATAATCAAAACTTTCTATATTATCAAGTGTGGTTACACATTCACATTTATCCTTCACGCCGATAATAGTAAATATATATGGCTTTGGTTTTGAATGCTGCCAGCACATGAATCCAATTAGCACTGATGATGCAATCATATACGAATACATCGTGTATATTTAACCACATCATTCTTTATATTCATTTGTTAAGGATAAATTGGTTTATAAGTAGCGTTGTATTTTTTGGGTGATGGTGAATTCACATACACAGGCATCCCTGTAACCGGAGACCTTATTATAAAATTATTCTCAAGAATTGTTGAAAGCGCTTGTTTCTGTTTCATTTTGGTTTTTGTTTTTGATTTTGATTTGGATGTAACCTTGATCCTTGATTTTTTTGGAAACTTGGAAGTCGACATTGATAACCTTTTCAATTGCCTAACTCGTGATTTGAATGCGGCTGCAAGTTTCTCGTTCGATTGCATAGGTGTCTTTATGGACACGCTGGTAGGTTTATCGAATCTTGTACCTTGACGGTTATATGCACCACTCTGTTGCCTTTTATATATTTCAAGTACTGCAGGGCTCATAGATTGCCTTTTCATCCGTTTACTGCGTGAGTCTCCGATAACGATTCCCTTTCCAGACGCACGACGAGATGCACCAAAAATACCACTTGTAGTGACCGGGCGAACATTATTAAGGAGCCTCCGTTTTCTTATTGATTGCATTGATTGTTTGTATGAAAATATGGGCGTCATACTTTGCATTGACAATTGGTAAATTCGCTTTTCTTCGTGTTTATGAACTACTCGATGTGCTGATGGATCGTTCTTTGTGTTTTTGCGCAAACTTTTCATTGTGTTGTTTCTTAATCCCTTAGAAATAGGTTGAATTGTTTTTATTTTAGATGAACGTTTATTAAACATTGCTGCAGTTGTTGGAACAACCTTTTTGCCTCTCATAAATGGTTTCCTTAATTTGGTTAGAGCTTTAGTAATTAATCCAGTTTTGAACCCCTTCGCTCGAAGAGATTTCTTTAAAGCCCTTTCGATTTTGGTTTTCGCCTTTTTAAGAATATGCGCCTTTTTTTCTTTGGCCTCCTGTAGTTTGTCTGCGTGCTTCTTCTTTTCTTCTACTTCCGTTTTCCGAGCTGTAGCTAATTTTTCTCTATTCACATTTCCTTTTTTTGATTCCATCTGCATTGATTTACGTGTCGCAATATCCATATTTACAATTTTACGAATAAATTTTTTATCATCATTATGAAACCCTGGGTTTAGTTTTAAATTTTTCGCAACTTTCCTCCGAATAGTTCGCATAGATGTTGTGTTATGGTTTGATTCGTTCAACGTCCTCTTTAAAGATTTTATCAATGAATTTGTATTCACTTTCATCCTTTCGGGACTTACACGAGAAGGTGGTATATTCAATTTATTGCTTAACTCTTTATAAGACAATTTTCCGATTTGATTTTGTGATAATTGCGGAAAACGTGCTGACACTCTCTTTTTTAAAAGTGTACTTGAAAGACGTGTGGACATTATTATTGTTATTATTTTATTTATACGCGTACGGATTAAAATATAATAAAAAGTAATGATACAAAAAAATATGCAAAAATTGGTAACAACCGCAAAACGAATGAAAATACGCACAACACGAAACACTGCCAAAAAAGGGCGCGTACCTCTCACATACGCGCAATTAAAAAAGGCAATCCAAAAAAATAGTGGAATCAACAAAAATATAAAATATAAGGCTCAATTTCCGTCTTTAAGAAATCAACTTAAAGCAACAAAAACTCTAATAAAATCATGTCGTTTACTTATAAAAAATGTTAATAATAGTGCTTTGGATAAAGGTCTGAAATATCCAAAACAACGAGCCACCCCTGGTAATTCATCGACACTTAAACGTTCCATGTATAAGCAATCAGGTGCTCCTCTACTGCGTTCACCACCACTGCCCCCAAATCCCAAAGTAACAGGTGCTCCTCTACCGCGTTCACCACCACTGCCCCCAAATCCCAAAGTAACAGGTGCTCCTCCACCCCCACCTCCACCACCCAACATAACAGGCGCTCCTCTGTTGCGTTCAAGAAAATCACCTCTTCGTATCAAAACACCTGAAAAAAATCCAATGGAAAATTTAAAAAAACTGCTCGCCAAAAGAAGAGCTGAAACAAACAATCTGTATGCTATTGAGACAACAGGCAAACAAAAACAAGTAAATCTTATAAATACTAATAAACAAGCTATCCGAACATTTATGGGAAAATGGCGTCGTCCTGGTGAAAAACTTGAAGAGGGTAATCGATTTTTAAATCAAAATAATCAAAAAATGCACGAGAATATTATGTTACGTACCACATGATTTTACATCTTCCATCTATTTTTACATTCAACACACGTTATAAAGTTTGTCATTGGTTCATCAGAACTACGCGTCTGAAGACTATAATAAGTAGTACGTTTTGAACTACATTTTTTACATTGAAAAATACCATCAACAACATCATCTGTTTGTACCTCGATATCACTTTTCCACATATCGGGATTAAGTTGTGATGGTTTTAGATACGCAACTTCTTTTGATAAAACTTCTTTCGTTTCAAGCAGCTTATGTAATGGATTATCTGCATCTCGGAGATGAAGCAATATATCCATGTATTTCTGTTTGTACACGCCACTAAATCTCGTATCATCCCATGATGCATCTACACCAATTTTCTGTGTTGTTTCAATCGCAAAATTATATATACTTTTTTCGATATTTATACTTCGATTCACATCTTTGACGTGATTGAGAATATTGAGTTGCGCACGCTGACGTCTCATTGTATATAGTATAAAAACAAATGTATTTCTTATACCACATACTATGAAAGTTATTAATAATAAATACGGTAAAATCATCCACGTTAATAACAAGCCAGTCGTCGTCGAAATAAGTGGACTTTACATTACGCGTTACGAATCTCATGGTAGATGGTTCGCACGTATTATCGTAAATCAAAACGATACTCTGGAAAAAATTTATACTCTTTTACAAATGCATCATCCTATTGAAATGATCATAAAACTGCCATATAGATACAATCGTTTTACATGTTATGTTTCACGTGATACTGTTGCATCTAGTGTTTACGACATTTTACCAGATGATCCATTAGTATGCAAAATTGAAATGACAAACGCAGGAACAACAGATGTATGCTGGAAATTTAATGATATAAACGTTCTACCTGTTGTAAATGCATGTAATGAATAACTTCTATTATTATCGAGGTTTGGGTATAATTAATGATGGTATGCATGTCCTAATTCATGGTGAACCAAAATCAGGGAAAAAAACTGTAGCCACTCGTATGGTTCAAGCAATGCTACCTTATGATATTACAAAATGTGTATACACACATGAATATTTTCGAATTGTCACCTCTCACAATAAAATATCAGAATTAAATACATGGTTACGACGAGGCAAATTTCATGTCGAAATCGATCTCTTTAATCTGATGCATAGTTATGATGTTTATATAATTTCTCATGTTTTAAAATCATTAGAATACGGTTCAATAGGTCAAAACGGACAATTGCAAAGAACATATGTTTTGCTGTTTCATTTTGAAAAAGCATCTAAAGAAACACAGTATTTATTACGAAGAGTTCTTGAAAAACGTCGGTATACAACTTTTATTATAACTGCTCGTAGTACCGGAAATTTATGTGAGAGTATGACGAGCCGATTCCATCATCTGAGAATACCGAGTTATATTATACACAACGATATCGCATTTTGGAAAGAACGTCTGAATATTATAAATGGTACTATGTCACATAGACTCGTCGAGTATCGTCGCATATTCTATGAACTAATTTTAATTGGTATAGAAGCAAAAGATATTATGAAACACATGTATACTATTCTAAAACAATCTCAACTTTTTGACCCCCATGCACTCGTAGATATATGCGCATCAAATGAACATCGAATGGTTAATAGTTTAAAACCTATATACTTCCTCGAAAATATGATCTATGAAACGTTTAGTCTCTTAGAATAAAAAAATACAACATGCGCAATGAGGATATCAAAAAATATCAGATCAGCTGATGACTTCCTCGAACCTACTGTCACATATGCTAATAATGCTATATATGCATATCCTATAATCATTCGATCCTTTGGTATGATATTTATATATAATAACATTAATACACTTATCGTAGCGATACCCATATGATACAAAGGTTCTTGTGCACGTTGCCCTAAAATATACATTACACTTTTGGAAAATACATAATATGAAAGTGCAATTGATATATGCTCTGTGTATACAAACTTATCACTTTTAGTAATAAGGAGAATAAACGGTAACACCGCCAACGTGTAAAGCAAACTAGTTGGTATTTTCATGTCAGCAATTGACTTGAATAACGGATCGTCAATGTCACTTATATTTGTCTTATTGATTGTGTAATATCCCATTATAAATGGAACCAAGTGATACAGTTCCATTACATTATTCAGCCAATTTTTTTATAAGTTCTTTAAATGGTACGTATCCCACTACTGTATTCCCATTAGGATGAACGATATAAGGAACTCCGGTCTCTGACTGTGTCCGACTGTACAATGCGCGACCCTTCTTGGTATCGACGTCTATAAATGTAAAATAACTCCATGCATCTGCTGCTTTTATTTCATCTATCATCTTGGTAGTATATCCGCAATTATGTGAACCAAACATAATTACTCCTGTAAGATCAAGATCAATATTTATACGTTCGAGATGTTGGTTATCCGAATGGAGTTTATTGTAAAGTTCGCTTGTTGGCATCGATCCACTGGCTGTAGCGTTGTTTACCGGATTTATAAAAAATGGTACTCCGTCCGCATTAACCAATGAAAACATCTTTTTTCCGTACCGACTCGTAACATCTACAAATCTAAAATCATGTAATACCCCGTCACTCGATAATTGCTTTTTCATATTTACACAGTGTGGACAAGAATCCCTTCCATACATAAAGTATTTAGGTTTATTCTTCATTCGAATTATAAAATACATTAACATAATTATTAAAACTGCACTTTTCCACATTAATATATAATAGATATTAATGAAACAAACATTGTGTTTATGTATTCTTATGATTGTTATTGTATATTTCTCAAGTTGTGTTAAACCAGAATCATTTTCAGATGCCACAACCGCTGTTGTACAATTTAGAGATGTTATATACAATGGTAAATCCGCCTTGTTAGTTTTAGATCCTGATGCTACCCTTCTTCCAAAGGACAAGACACTTCCAGAACTTGTATTAAAAAACCCCCCAAATGATACTACGAGCACAATAAGACCGGCGGTTGTTGTTCAAGATGATAGAACAGTTATTAATCCAAACGATAGATCATCCAGTAATTCCGGTGATACAACTTTGAAAATGGATAATGTTATGAGCGGGGGGGCAACATTTGATATTGGTTTAAATGATAGAACAATAGTTGGCACGAATAATGAAACATCTGTTGGTACGAATAGCGGAACAACGGTTGACATGAATAATGGGACATCTATTGGTATGAATGGGGGAGCAACGGTTGGCATGAATAATGTGACGACGGTTAGCACGAATAATGAAACGTCTGTTGGTATGAATGACGGAGCAACGGTTGGCATAAGTGCTGCGACCTCTACTGGTATGAATAATGGAACATCTATTGGTGAAGCAACGGATGGCACGAATAATGAGACGTCTGTTGGTATGAGTGGTGGAGCAACGGTTAGCACGAATGATGTGAAAACGGTTGACTTGAATAATGGGAAATCTGTTGATATGGATAGTGAAGTCACAGTTAAACCAATTGTTAATATTGCAAGCGTTAACCTTTCTATTAAGCAGAACTTTGATATTTCGACTTGTTCTTCTGTTAAACAGTACATAACTAATAGCGAACAAATAACACCAATTGTACTTTCGGATCTTATTCCAGAAGATTATAATACAATAACAAATGAGCGTGATAATGATGATATTAAGCTCGCTATAAAAACACTTAATTTAAATAGACAAAATCAAGTTAAACGTTGCCGGGAGGATTATGGTTATCTATACAAAACATTTTTAAAATTTGAAGCAGAAAATAAATTAGGTAAAGGTTTATACGAACTTAAAGCAAACGGTAAGGGGTGTGATGATTTCTCTTCATCTGTGACACAATTATACAAAGAAAAACTTGATCGATTTACCGAACAATTCGATGGTCCAGAATTCGACGAATTAAGGGATGAAATAAGAACTCTTAAACGGGATACAATGGATAAAATTTACAAAAAACAAAATACTTGTTTTAAACTCCAAATATTACCGAGAAACGATACAAAAACAATTCGTTCGCGTAAAACTTTGGAAAGTTTGAGTGTTGACAATGACGGAATCGATTTGACTAGACGAAAACACACATGGAGTTTTATTGATATAAAATCCGGCGATAAAGAGTTCGGAACACAATTAAAAAGTAAAAGCTCTGATAAGTCCAAAGTGTTTGCATATGACAATTGTTTAACATTGAGTTCCAAAGACGACACGTACGATACGTTTGGTATGTATAAATGTGAACCTGAAAAAAATGAACAGATGTTTAATATAACTGAACTAACCAAAGGTAATAGTACCCTATGCCATAAATATCGTAACTCCGACGGTATACCACATTGTTTCACGAGTGAAGGTACTTTTGTTCCAATTGATTCCATTACAAATCCAGGTGAGATATTTAAATGGAAAATAAATTAAAATAACTCGTTTAAATAAGCTTATACAATGAATATTTATTCATTACCTGTATCTGCCGAAGAAAGCACATACACGATCGATCGAAGTTTTTCAATGTATGGTCCAACTTTTATCACACCAAGTATTACTTACACATCTACTGTTACCCCTTCAATGACTCAAACTCCCAGCCCGACCATGACAGAAACAACGTCAAACACCGCAACATATACTAATACGAATACAATTACCAAAACAATGTCACCTACTGTTACACCATCAATAACCATGTCACCTACAATCACCGAAACAATATCTCCAACTATAACAAAAACCATTACACCAACAATAACCTATACAATATCTCCCACAATCACTGGAACCATTACACCTACAATCACCGAAACAATATCTCCAACTATAACAAAAACCATTACACCAACAATAACCTATACAATATCTCCCACAATCACTGGAACCATTACACCTACAATCACCGAAACAATATCTCCAACTATAACAAAAACCATTACACCAACAATAACCTATACAATATCTCCGACAATTACCAAAACCATTACACCCTCAATAACTGAAACAATATCTCCGACAATTACCAAAACCATTACACCCTCAAACACAATAACTGAAACAATATCTCCGACAATTACCAAAACCATTACACCCTCAATCACCGAAACAATTTCTCCCACTATCACAAAAACCATTACACCTACAATCACCGAAACAATTTCTCCCACTATCACAAAAACCATTACACCAACAATTACTGAAACAATATCTCCGACAATTACCAAAACCATTACACCCTCAATCACCGAAACAATTTCTCCCACAATCACAAAAACCATTACACCTACAAACACAATTACTGAAACAATATCTCCCACAATCACTGACACAATATCTCCAACAATCACAATTACCGAAACTATTACACCCACAATCACAAAGACCATTACACCTACAAACACAATTACCGAAACCATTACACCTACAATCACTGAAACAATATCTCGCACAATTACCGAAACCATTTCAACCACAATCACCGAAACAATTTCTCCCACTATCACAAAAACAATTACACCCACAATCACCGAAACAATTTCTCCTACTATCACAAAAACAATTACACCTACAATCACTGAAACAATATCTCACACTATCACCAAAACCATTACACCTACAATCACCGAAACAATATCTCCCACTATCACAAATACCATTACTACTACACCTACAAATACAGAGACAATTTCTGCTACAATCACAAAAACTATTACACCCACGAACACAATTACTGAAACAATATCTCCCACTGTCACAAAAACCATCACATCTACAATAACCGAAACGGTATCACCTACTGTCACCAAAACCATTACACCCACCAGCACACTTACCGAAACAAAAACCGCAACACCATCAAAGACAGTTACAGAAACAATATCACCTACAAGCACATTTACTGAGACAATATCTCCTACAGTCACTTTAACTTCATCCACAACTCCCACTATCACTATCACCCCTACAAAAACAATTACACCAACAATTACAAATACTCAAACGTTGACACCTACAGTCACAAAAACTATAACGTTGTCTATAACTCCTACCATCACAGAAACTATCTCGTCAACTATTACAACCACATCAACTCCGACAGAATCTATCACTCCTACAGTCAGTGACACTGTTGCACCAACTATTACACCCACCATCACTAATACAGTCGCGCCAACTATTACACCAACCATCACTAATACAGTCGCGCCAACTATTGCACCCACTATCACACCCTCTGTCACCTTTACACCAACTATCACTAACACATCTACATCAACTATTACACCCACCATTACTTGTACTTTTACCCCCACTGTCACTAACACATTTACAACAACTATTACACCATCCATCACTAATACCTTTACACCCTCTGTTACTGCCACCTTTACACAAACCATCACACCCACTGTCACCTTTACACCAACGATTACACCAACTATAACTGACACCTTTACACAAAGCATAACACCCACTGTCACTTTTACACCAACTATTACACCAACTATTACACCAACCGTCACTCACACATCTACACCAACTATTACACCAACTATTACATCAACTATCACTGCTACATCAACTATTACATCAACTATCACTACTACACCAACTATTACACCCACGAACACCGACACACTAACTATTACACCAACCATCACTAATACATTAACACCCTCTATTACTAACACCATTACACCAACCATCACACCCACTCTCACCTTTACACAAACTATTACACCAACTAACAGCTTTACACCAACTATTACACCAACTGTCACTCACACATCTACACCAACTATTACATCAACTATCACTGCTACACCAACTATTACACCCACGAACACCGATACACTAACTATTACATCAACTATCACTAATACCTTAACACCCACTGTCACTAACACCTTTACGCCCTCTATTACTAACACCATTACACCAACCATCACACCCACTCTCACCTTCACACAAACTATCACTGCCACACCAACTATTACACCCACGAACACATCTACACCAACTATTACATCAACTATCACTGATACACCAACTATTACACCCACGAACACATCTACACCAACTATTACATCAACTATCACTGGTACACCAACTATTACACCCACGAACACAAGTACACTAACTATTACACCAACTATTACACCCACGAACACCGATACACTAACTATTACACCAACTATTACACCCACGAACACCGATACGCTAACTATTACACCAACTATTACACACACGAACACCGATACGCTAACTATTACATCAACCATCACTAATACCTTAACACCCACTGCCACTAACACCTTTACACCAACTATTACACTCACCAACACATCTACACCAACCATAACTGACACCTTTACACAGACCGTCACACCCACTGTCACTAACACCTTTACACCAACTATTACACTCACCAATACATCTACACCCACTGTCACTAACACCTTTACACAGACCATCACACCCACTGTCACTAACACCTTTACACCAACTATTACACTCACCAACACATCTACACCAACTATTACAGAGACCATAACATCTACGATTACCGAAACTATCACACCTACTATTACAGAGACACCTACAATTACTGTGACCATTACTGATACCACTACACCAACTATTACACCCACGAACACCGATACGCTAACTATTACACCCACTGTCACTAACACCTTTACACCAACTATTACACTCACCAACACATCTACACCAACCATAACTGACACCTTTACACAGACCGTCACACCCACTGTCACTAACACCATCACACCAACTATTACACTCACCAACACATCTACACCAACCATAACTGACACCTTTACACAGACCATCACACCCACTGTCACTAACACCTTTACACCAACTATTACACTCACCAACACATCTACACCAACCATAACTGACACCTTTACACAGACCGTCACACCCACTGTCACTAACACCATCACACCAACTATTACACTCACCAACACATCTACACCAACCATAACTGACACCTTTACACAGACCATCACACCCACTGTCACTAACACCTTTACACCAACTATTACACTCACCAACACATCTACACCAA
>Ga0208768_1000639_pt1 | contig 22175 bp, 18 predicted proteins | sample AntAceMetag02UK1_FD_184760 | JGI IMG/M metagenome (GOLD analysis project Ga0208768, IMG submission 184760) | Saline lake microbial communities from Ace Lake, Antarctica - Antarctic Ace Lake Metagenome 02UK1 (SPAdes) (version 2) | ecosystem: Environmental > Aquatic > Non-marine Saline and...
TATGAGACTGAAAATATAGATGCTTTAATTCAGGATTCAAAAGAGGTTGGAAAAAATGCAGCAAGGGGCATAATTGATGGAGCCGATGATGAGCTAGACAACAGTTCTCCATCAAGAAGAATGTTTCAAGTTGGAAAAGACGGAGCGAAAGGCTTAATTAATGGAGCGACAGAAACATTTAAAACAGGCGCCCCAGAACTGCCCGGAAGCCTTGCCCCACCGCCACCACCAGTCACATCAACTCCAGTTCCAAAGACAAGAATGCAAAGATTTGCAGACAAAGTTGGAGACTCTGCTCCTGGAAAATTTGTTGGAAAAAAGCTAGCACAAGCCAGCGGTAATGCCATAACAGACAGTAAGGGTCAAGTATACTACGATCCAAATGAGGATACGTCTACTTGGGCTGGAAAGATGACGGCAGAAGACGAAGCATTTAGAGCATCACTTCCTAATGCAGGATCATCCGGGGGAGTTGTTCCGGTACAGGTTGTTGATGGTCAATATGAAATGGATCCAAAATTCCAAGAAACAGTTGAAAGCGGGAATGTTGAATCTGAAAACCTAGCAAAGACAATGAAAGTCAACAGCGAAGCAACTGAGGATAGCACAAGCCAAGACAACGCTGCTATTAAAGAAGAAAAAAGACAGAACAGGCAATCAAGAGCAGGGAAAGCCCTGGGCGCACTTGGAACAGCAACTATGGTTGCCGGGATGGCTACACAGGCAGAGGGGCAGGTTGGAGAGGTTGCACAAAAGATGGTTGGCCCTCTGGCGGCATTATCTGGTATTGCGCCTATACTGATGGCTTTGCCGTTACCGTTGGCCGCACTTGTTGCAGTTATTGGTTTGGGCGTTGCAGCATGGATGCTATACAACAAAACTTTAGAGAAGGCAAGGAAAGAGGCGTTTGGGCTTACCAGAGCTTTAGGCTCTGGCAAGGACGCAATTAAAAAATTTGCAGAAGCGTCTGGCAAGGCCACATCCTCAGAAATCATGGATAAAAAAAGAGAGGACACTCTTAACCCATACGAGACTCAGCCAGGGAAGACTCCCTTCGGAGAATCTTTTGTTGGGTCAGAAAATGGGGCGGCTCTTGTGGATAGCCTGAAAACAGCAATATCTTCTCGTGGAATGGACTTCGCCCAAGAGTCCTTAAGCAGGCAGCTACAGGCTGCACTTTTGGACGGGACTCTAACAATACAGCAGGCTAGAGGAATTGCCCTAGCTTTGGGCCAAGAGTTAGATGACTTGGGCCTAAGCATGAGGGTTAACGCAGAGCTAAACGAAATATTTGGTCCAGAAGGAGAGAACCTTTTAGAAAACCCACTAGAGATTCAGGTTAATTTTATGGAAAATACGACTGACTCTATCCTGGAAGCATCTACAGATTTTGAAAATACGATGGAGGGTCTAAGTTTTTGGAACACTGTTGAAAGTGTTTCAGAAGGCTACATTACAGAAATGGAAAAGGTGGCACCCTGGCTAGAAGAAAATGTTCCGACCTGGGCAAGGGTGGCCTCTCTTGGAATAATTGACGTTGGAGCCAATTCCACCGCCGCAGCAAAAGGATTGTGGAAGGGTGGGCTAGAGCCAGTTAAGGAATATGGCGAAGCGGCCGGACATTATGTTGGAGAATTAATAAACGGCCTGGAGTCTTATCAAGGAGCGATAGATTCTACATCTACAAGATACGACAGAATGATTGCAGACGCAGAGTCAGAGGGCAATGGCACACTAGCTTCCGAGCTAAGGGCTGAAAAGATTCAGGCAGAGATAGATATCTTGAAGGCATACCAACAACAGATGCAGACTGTATCCAAGGACTTTACAGAAGCAGAGGATGAGGTTAGGTCAGCTCTGTCAGATGAGATAGACATTCAGCTTAAAACAAAGTTTGAAGAAGATCCCGAACAGAAAAAAATACTAGATCAGTCTTTAGAAAAAATTGCAGCCCTAGGGCTTGATGAAGAAACAGAATACTTCTTGAAGCTAAACGTTGCGGCAGACAATTTCTCGCTAACAACCCTAGACTATCTTTCAGGGCTAGAAGATGGTAGCGTTGTTGATGCTGCCGTAGATGTAGCCATGAATATTGGCGGAAAAGACGCAGATCTTGCTGTACAGGTTGCAAAAATGTTTGGATCAGACGCGGAAGGTCTCGAAAGTCAGACCGAATTTCTAACAAGACTTTCAACGGAAGATCCAGAGGGTGCAAAGAAAACCTTGTCGGCAATGACAGAGTTTGCCAAGCTTACTGGCCTAGTGGGCAAAGATGCCGACATCTACATGCGGGCTGCGCTCGAAATGGACGAGACGAAGATGGAAAACTTTCAAAAAGATATGGACTATCTAAACGGACTAGATGGTGCAGAAATAACCACAAAAATGATTACAGAACATATCGGAGAAGATGTTGCGGGGATCATATCTGACAACCAGGAATATTTTGACAGCCTGGCTCCAGACCAACAGCTACGCTACACCATGATTGTAAATACGCTAATGACCGCTGTAGGAAGTCCAGAGTTTACAAACTCGGTAAGGGCCTGGGCGGCATCTAAAGGTTGGGCAATCAGCATAAGTGATGATGATGCTATCGCCTTGGCTCCACGAATGATTGCAGACCTAGGGGACAGGGGAACTCGCGGAGCTCCCGTTGCAAGCGTGGAAGAAGCTACGCCACCAGGAAATACCGGCAGCGGAGGATCAGAGCCTCAAGTAGACAGTCTTCTTAAAAAACTTAGAGACCTTAGAATAGCAACAATAGACATGAAGAAGGGCTGGGAAGGAATGCAAGAAGTCCTTAGCTCAATATTTGCTGGCGGAACAAAAGACTTAAATCTTTTCAACGGTCTAGAAAAACAAATTCGCAACCTTGGTGTTGGAGAGGGCCTCATTGCACAGATTGTTGGAATGGATCCCGAAGAATACGACAAACGAAAGAATGAGTTGTTTGAGTTTGATAACTTTGGCAACATCATTGGGGCTAAGGCAGCGCTAACAAATATGAACGAGGCATTTGATGCAGTAGCAATTGGTGACTACGTAAACGGACAAGAAAAGTTTATTACAAAAACAAAAAATCAAATTTCTGGAATCAGTACGCTAGTTGCAAGTGGAATGTCTCTAGCGGATGCATATGAAGCAGTGCAGGATGAAGCTTTGGCTGCCGCGATTGCCCAGGGTGCAACAAGAGAAGAAATTGAAGAAATTCTTAGAGTTACAAAGCTAGCAAAAGAGCTAGAAAAAGACTTGGAAGCGCAGAGGGAAAAGTCTAGAATTTCGGAAGCTGTTCGTAAAACTAATGAAGAATTTAGAAATCAAGTTGCGGTTCTTAAAGAATTGTCAAAAGCACAAGGAGAATACTCAGACGAACAAATTAAAGCTATCATGACAGACACCGATATGCAAAAACTCCTTCTTGATCCAACCATTGACTCAGACGCATTGAAAGAAGCTCTTCGTAATGCAGAGCAACAGGCAAACTTATCAGTACAAGTAAACCTTCTGACTAAGAGTGGTCAAGAGGAAGAGTTTGATAAGTATCTTACAGAAATTAATGATTACTTTACTAAAAAAGAAAATGGTATTAATGTTAATTTTGACTTAGCTACCGCCGATGACAACAAGCTAATTGAAGATGCGCAAAATCAAATTGCAGATATTCAATACAAACTGGACGATTATAATGCAGAGCTAGAGCAGATTTCCTGGATTGAAGAAGATATTAACGAAAAGTATGACAGAAGATCCGAAGCCCTTGACCAAATTGCGGACACCAATGAAAGAATTGCTAACGAGCAAAAGGCTCAGCTTGACATTGCCGATGCCCTTTCAAGGGGTGACATTGCAGCAGCGGCAAGGGCTGCCCAAGAACTTAGAAATCAACAGTCTCAGGACGCACAACAAACACAAAAAGAGCAGCTTGACAAGGCTAGAGAGGCTGAGCTAAAGGCTATTCTTGGTCCAGCTGGTAGAAGCCGGGAACAGCTAGAAGAAGAAATTACACAGCTAGAGCGTCAACTATTCTTCATTGAGGAAGATGTTTCAGAGCCTGCACAAGAAAGAAACAGGCTAGCTGGCATAGCCAGAGACCTAGCAGTTGAACAGCTAATGCTTAACGAAATGACCAGGGCAGAGTTTGATCAAATTGCTGCTTCAACCAAAGAGGCTTCAATCAATCTAGAAGATATGGTTACCTCTGCTGAAAAGCTTTCTGCTCTCGCAGAGTTTATTAAAACAGGAACAAAAGGGGCTGATTGGAATAGATTGTTCCCCCAGCCAAAAGCAGCGAGGCGCTCAGCACCATCTGGCGGCGGTGGAGCTAAGGCAGCTTCTTCAGGACCAAACGTCACTAAGGGAGACTGGTATGACCCAGGCACTGGCGGCACAATCAAGGCAGCCGCCGCCGCAAAAGGTCAGCACTGGACAACCTATTACAATGAAAATAGAGGCGCAATTGATCCAGCCGCCAGGGTAAATAAAGCAAACGGTGGAATGATTATTCCTAAACGAATGGCTGTTGGTGGTTTTGTTGGTGGGTACAGCTCTACACCAGTTCAGATGAATATGGGCGGTAGGGTAAAAGGATATGCTGCAGGAGGATTCTCTATGGGATCTGATATTGTCCCCGCAATGCTTACACCCGGAGAATATGTTGTTCGTAGAAGAGCTGTCCAAGACTTTGGAATGGAAAATCTTGAAAAGATTAATAGTGGCACATACAATGATGGATCAGTGTATACTTATAATTTAGCAGTAAATGTTAAGTCGGATGCAGACCCAAGCAAAATTGCCAGAACAGTAATCACACAAATCAAACAGGTAGAAAACCAAAGGATTAGAGGGAACAAGCTATAATGGCAACTTCAGCATACATGTCTGGTCGCAACAAGTATGGACGACCACAGGCAATGGTGTTTTCAGACAATCCAGGGACGCTAGATGGCGGATTCCATGTTCCAAGTGGAACAGAATTAGAAGATTTTATCATCATTTCTGATCACAACAGAGAGTCTATTCAGTTTAAAAATAATAGAATTGAGAACAAGGTTAGGACAGTAAACGGAAGAATGCGGTCTTACCATATTGCAGACAAGCTAAGCATTTCTACTTCTTGGAAGAATCTCCCATCCCGTGCCCTTTCTTCGGTACAGGTTTTTGATCCACTTGATGGACAAACAATTATTGGAGCAAATGACCTTGCGTATACCTCAGACAACGGGGCGGGAGGGGTAGATCTTTTAAATTGGTACGACAACCATAAAGGCTCTTTCTGGTTATTCTTAGCATACGACAAGTTGACAAACTTTGATACAGACCAGTACAATAAGCTAGGTCAATATAATGAAGTGATTGAAGTGTTCTTTGATGACTTCCAGTATGACGTAATTAAGCGTGGTAGGTCAACACACGATTTCTGGGACATTTCCTTAAGTTTAGAAGAGGTATAATGTTTGTTAACGAAGAACTAAACGCTCATCTTCAGACATCTTCTACTCTTAGGATTCAGTCAGCGGTAATTGCTGAATGGAATATGAATGTGGCCACAAACATATCTCAGGTAGGAAACTACAGGTATCGTCCAAACGATATAACAAATACTAGATACAACAGAATTGCAGAATCCTTTAGCTATGACGATACAGAGTCTTTGTTTTATACAGGAGCTACAGACTCAGACATCCTTATTGACGGAGGTTTTGAGGACGATGAAACACCAATAGCTTTTGTTTCACAAAACAAAAAGAATAAAATGCTTTATTCTTTAGAGGATTGTTTTGGTAGATTTCGTCCAAGGTCTGGCATTAACAAGCTTGTTTTTTTTGACGATGGGAATCGTTATACTCATCATGACACCATAAACATGTCACAAAGACCAAGATACTATATGGCAGACAAAAGGGATAACTTTAAGTATTGGTCTTCTTTTAGAATAGAGGACGACAACACTGAAAGAGGTATAGCAAACAATACCGTCCAAGGACAGCATTATATTGAGGATGCAGCTCCATACATTGTTTATAAGAAAAAAATACCGGCAAACAGAATTGTCGTAAAGATGCAAACCAATGTTGGAAGCATTGACCTGGGGCCATTTACAAATTCAAGCGAAACTTATGATGATCCATTTTTTGGAGATGGAAACAAGACTACCCCTGCAGAGTGGAAGATTCAGTACCTTGATGAAGACAACTGGATAGATGCAGCAAACTTTACCGCAGGGTCTACGCGAAGAAATGGAAATCCAATTGTTGGTCCAGACGGTTACGTAGAGCTTTACTACGGACTATTGATCCCAGATGAGTATTACGAAATATTTAATTATGAAAAGGAAGTGTCTTCTTCATCTTTGTTGCCAACGATAGACGGACTTCCAGATGGAACATCTTTTTTAGTTAGATCGGGGGCAGATGATCGTGGCTCTGTACATATTGTTATTGATGGAGCCTATAAAATATTTAATGCCTCTTACGGGTGGGACGTTCTTGATGAAGTTACTCGATCAATCGGTTTTGTTACAGATCTTACTTCTCCAAATTCTTTTACAGACGCTATCAATATTAAAAAAATATACAGAGAGTTTGAGTACATAAAAGGCTTAAGGATTGTTGTAAAAACAATGAACAAGTTTATGTCTACTTTTGACCTTATAGAATTGTCTCCAAGACTTGCGGTAGATCTTTCAGACAAGGTTACCGGATTTTCTGTAAAAAAATCTGCCTCCGACTTAGGAGTGAGCGGAATGCCAGTTGGACAGTTGCTAGCCTCAACTGGTGACCTGTCCCTGTTTGACTTTGATCAAGCATTTTTTAAAGAAAACACTAACAGTATTATAAAAGATTACACCTCACAAAATATACAAATAAAAATGTATGAAATTGTTGTTGGGGTAAACGGCTTAGATTTTTTTGTTCCCATTAAGACAATGTACTCGGAGGGCTTTCCAAGCATTAGCAGTACCGACAGGACGGTCTCCCTCTCACTTAGGGATCTATTTCTTTATTTTGAATCTAACACAGCACCACAAATACTTATTCAAAACGCTTCACTAAGTTATGCCGTTTCTTTGCTGCTAGATGCTACGGGTTTTTCAAACTATGTGTTTAGAAGAAACGAGAATGAGCCAGAAGAAGTCATTCCATATTTTTATGTAGCTCCGGACAAAACGGTAGCCGAAATATTAAACGATTTAGCTAGGTCTACTCAGTCCGCAATGTTTTTTGATGAGTACAATAACTTTATTGTTATGAGTAAGGGCTACATCATGCCGACACTGGAAGAGCGTGAAACAGATATTGTTCTATATGGAACAAAGGATTTTTTTGATACTGGAATAAATAAAAATGAAACCACAAGGCCAGAGCTAACAAACATTGTGAGTATTGCCTCTCAAGATAATGAAGTTTTTAATGATGGGAATATCACGTATGCAACAAGGTATGTTCAAAGATCCTATTCTTCTATTCAGCAAGCCAGTCTTTTAGATAGAAATAAGACCTGGATATATAAACCAGCACTGCTTTGGGAAGTGGCTGCAATTGAAAATGTGCGATCAGTAAATGAAGAGGTTGGTGAGCAGTCTGCATATGTTTTGGGTGCCGCACCAATCAACTCAGATTTATCTGAGGAAGTTCCTTTCGTAGAAGATTATGAAATACAAAATAATGTGCTTGACCTTGGTGATGGTGTGTATTGGCTTACTAGGTATAATGGATACTTTTATGCTAATGGAGAGATTTTAAAGTATGATGCGGTACAGTACAACATACCAGGTCTTAGTGCCGCAGAGCTTTCTGCTAGTAATTCAGATGGAGACAATGTTTGGATTAGCAGCGTAAAAGAGTATCAGAGATACTTTTCTAAAATTCCATTTAATGGAAAGATTTATCCAACTGGTCTTGTTAGAATTTACTCAGAACCAAACTACGAAATAAATGCTGGAGTGAGCCGTCTGGCCAATGGTCCAGTTGCTAAGCATGGTAGGGGGCAGTTTGGAACAGATATCGCTTATCATAATGCTGGACTTAGTGATTACTGGCAGTCAGATACCAACGTTCGTGGTGTAACCATGAAGTCTGAATATCTTTTTAGCGGATATGAAAATGAAGTTGAAACATCGATAGGAGCGGCAGGAGTTAGCAACGAAAGAGCTCAAGAAACAATAAGAACAGACCTAATTAAAAACTTTTTTGCTACACAGTACATTAGCGAGATACCTCAAGTTCAAGACTACCCGGCAACGGTACAGGCATCAGCATTAATAATGAACGGAAACTTCTCTAACTCTGAAAACCCATCTATTAATTTTGTGACATACATACCAAAACACTTAGACAACAAGTTCAAGCATTTTGGAACTAGGCTAAGAATTGTTGGTAAGATTGAAAATAGCGATATTCGTAGACAGTCTCCAGACGGAGCCATGACATATTTTACAACAACCAGCACAAGGTCAGACCAGGATGTCACTGTAGCTGGTGGCTCAGCTGGTATTGCTGTTTTGCTTAATTCAGAAACAAACAATGGCTATTACTTTGAAATTGCCGCTCTGACTGCCGCAAACATTACAGACTATGACTCAGAGCAAAATGTTGACAATTTGTTTTTTTATAAAATTAAAAAAGATTCTTCGGAAACATCCGATTCGGCTTCTGCAATTCCCGTAAAGCTATGGAGTGGAATTGGAAACATTATTGTAGACTCTGGGAACTTTGTTGGTCAAAGTAGAATGAACGCAGAAGAAAATCCAACCGTTTATGATCTTGCTGTAGAGTATCAAGATATTGGGGGTATCAGAAGATTTTATCTTTATGTAAACAATGTAATAGTCTCTATTGTAGACGACGACGACCCACTTCCAATATATAACAATGTTGCGTTATTTTCTAGAGGATCTACTAAATCAATGTTTGAAAATCTTTATGCAATTACAGGAAACTACAGCCAAAATACAAATCTAGAGCTAAGCACACCACTACAAGAAGCTTTTGGAGATGGAGAAATCAGTGCAAATAAAGCCTTTCAGAAATACGCAATGAGTGGCGCAATTAAGTCAACATACCTTTCTGGAATCTCTACTTCAGAGCCACCAAAATACAACATGTACTTTGAAGAGTTTGGCACTATTATGAGAGAGGCTGCATACTTTAATGTTAGGTACGACAAGGCCTACCCAGCACTTTCTGCTAGGATTTCTCCAACATTTAATAGAATAAAGGGATACACCGTATCTGGATTTAGAGCAGGAGCATACGGAGCGGAGTTTTTGGTTTTTAATTCTACAGACACTGCACTAACCCTAGACTCTACTAGTGGAAACTATCTAAGAATTCAGGGAGTAACATTTACCCAACAATCAGACAACGAACTAACTGTTGACGAATACTTTGAAAGAGTGGGAGACTTGTCCAATCCAGAGTTCTTGGGCAATCTTTTAATTCTTCCACCAGAAAAAGCAAAAGAAGACTATAGAGACATAAAGCTAAGTAGGATAACAGAAGGAAAGTCAAGCTTTAGCATAGAAGCTCCATACATTCAAAGTCAGGATTCTGCAAATAGTCTGATGCAATGGCTTACGCAAAAAATAATGAAACCTAGAAAGTCTGTTGGTGTTGAGGTCTTTGGTTTGCCAACGGTTCAGCTTGGAGATATTGTTCAGATTGACTACACCAATGAAAATGGTGTTAATGAAATAGCGGAAAAAAACTCCAGGTTTGTTGTTTACAACATTGAGTATTCTAGAGATCAGGACGGACCAAAAATGACTACATATCTAAGTGAGGTGTTATAGTGACAGGTGACGTAAGCGCTACCCCAGACATACCAGATATTCAAAGCACAACAAGTTCAAGTGCTAGATCTGGCATAAAAATTGCCACCCCAGATATTATTCAGTTTGATGAAAGTGCTATCCCTGTAGACGCAATGACAAATCTTCTCTTTGAAAATATTGGGGGGCAAGAGATTCTTGGTGTAGCTAGAAATGATATAGTAAATGGTCAAGATGTTTCCTACAACCTTATTAGTAATTTAAAAAACATTAACCTAAGATACAATTCAAAAAATATTTTTAGCATTCCAGAAACTATTGAAACCTATTTTAAAAACTTTTCTATTAGGCTTTCTACTCACGTGCCAGAAGTTGGAACTGGTCCAGAGGAGCAAAGGGTTTATGTTTTGCTCCAAGACAGCAGGTCTGGCAAAATGGGAGATTTGGTAGTAGACGTAATTAACATGGAAACAAACGAAAGAGTTGACATTGAAATACTGAAAAGTGGTTCCGTTCTTGGTGATACAATATATAGGGAGGAATCTTGATTACTAATACCGGAAGAACAATTTTAGCTAAGTACCTTATTGGTCAGGCGCCAGCATATGCATCTCACATATCTTTAGGAGTTGGAGCTGTACCTCTGGACGAGCTAACAGCTTTTGGAGACTACTCTGAAAAACAGAAATTGGACTTTGAAGTATTAAGAATACCAATTACCTCAAGGGGCTATGTTTACGATGAGGCTGGCGCAGCAAACATTGTTTTTGCTGGAGAGCTGCCGGGCGATCAAAGATATCTTTTTAGCGAGGTAGGAATATTTTCTGCAAAGTCTAACCCCGCAGCCGGAGCACAGGATAGCAAAATGATATATACATTTTCAGAGTCTGAAAATTGGGAATACCATAACGCGTTAGCGGCGGTAGGCATTGACACAAAGGTTGCACCACTAAATGGTGCAATAGAAGAAAGTATTATTAATCCTTTAGACATTAACGAAGCTCCTATACCTGTTTTTAGAACAAACTCAGACAATCAAGCATTTAACAGTGATACAAGAACTTCTAAGTTTGAGCTTCCAAGATTTTTAGAAACAGCCCTGCTGGTTTCTGGAAACATGTCTTACCTAGAATCTGATGGAACGACTCTTTCTGTAAAAGCAGCATCTGCTGGAGAGTACTGGGGGACGCACATTCACCTTACTGGAATCAGTCCAAACTTTAACAAGAACTCTCCACAGGATCAGCTGTTGCTTGCTTTTTCAATTATGGACAAGTCAGCTGATCAAACAATATCTATTGAAGAAGTACGGATAATGATGGAGTTTGCTTCTAGTGACAACCTTGATCCCGAAAACTTTGCAAGGTTCCAGGCAGCGATTGCGCCTGGACAAGTGGATGACGTTGTTGCATCTGCTGTTAACTTTAACACAAACCGATACTACATAGCCAAGAACTCATTGGGAGATCTTGTAAAAAGTACTGCATTTACTTGGGATATTGTTAACAGCTTAAAGATTTACTTATCTGTAATAGCAAGAAATGTTGTTTCTTTTGCAGAGGTTTCTGGCAATGTAGCAACACTAACAATTTCCCAATCGCATGGAATCTCTGTAGGAGACATTGTAGAGGTTGCGGATGTCGGAATACCGTATGATGGAGAACAAAAGATAACCGCCATTGTAGACGATAAAGATCTTGCAGAGTATTCAATATCGTTTGACCTTGTTTCTTCAGATTCTTCTGGTGCTGTCTCTGGCGTCGCCTTAGCCCCATCTAGCAAATTTTATGTAGCCCTTGACGGATTCCGGCTAGAAAACATAACTTCTCAAAACCCACTTTATGGTCTAACTGGATATTCTGTAATAAGAACAGAAACTGGTCAGCCAATTATTAAAGAGCCAAACACCTCAAACCTTGTTGAGTTTAGGTACGGAATGGATGTTGCCTAATGCCAAGGGGCCAGCAAAAAGCAATCTTGCCAAAAGCAGATTTGCCAGCGGTGAGTAAGCTTTCTAGTGGAGAGTATGGATATGTCGTTAGGTATAGGATTATCTCAGAGGATCAGAACAGATTTTCGGCTTGGGCTCCAATCAGAGAGCTAACAATTCCAGATCCAGTCCCTGTTGGTGGAGACGTAGTCGTAAATGGCAGTATTGTCCAGGCTGTTTGGGGAGACGAAGAGAAAAGGCCAAGCTACGATGTTTTTGTTAGTTTTGATGAAGGGCCATACATTTATCATGGAACAACGCCAACACACAACTACTCTTTTTTAGCAGACTACGAAGCTGAAACTGTTTCTGTAGCAATTCAAATTGAAAGCATAAGCAAAGAGAAGGCAGACTTTCTTACAATATTTGAAAGTTTAGACACAGACCTGGTACAATTGAGCTAGGAGAAAAATGTCAAGAATACCATTACCCAGCAGAGGACAGCCACTAGACCTGTCTTACATATATCAGCTAGCCGAGGTTATCAATCTTATGGCGGAGGATCTCTCCCCCACCACTGGAAGGTATACGTCAATAGATACAGCGTCAGCTCAAACTCAAAACGTAAGAACTTCTGACGCCAGAATTGTTGGAGGATATGTAACCGTTTCAAATAGCTCTACCACAAGCCCAGACGGGGAAGGCAGCTTTAGCTATAACTATAGCGACTTCGCGTATGCCCCAATTGTAACGGCGACCCCAATACTTATTGATGAAGCAGCAACAGAGTCTGGTAAGGATATCTCTGTTGTATTGACAAAAGTTACAAATAATAGGGTAGAAGGTATTGTAAAGTTTAGTACTATTGGTGTTGCCTCTGTTGGTCTTAATCTTTTAATTGTTGGCATCCCCGTTTAGGGATTTATGGATAGAGAGGCGTATAATAGCGCACCAGTAATAACTGGTAGTAAGAGTGTTTGGTTTTTAAATGATTGTCTTGTACGTAAATATCATTTTAATAAAGCCAGCGGAATAATGTCTGTATTCAACATAACAAAAGATCAAATTGAAAGTTGCTTAATTGGTGATTTTAAAAAAAATAGAATAAAGGCGTATACCGTTAAAGAGACGGCAGAGCTTGTCTGCAGGCATCAAAAACATTTGTACAGATTGATGCACCAAGGAATGATTCCTCCGCCTGTAGGGGCTACGAAGGGCGGAGAGAGGGCATGGAGGGTTCGCGCATACTACTCAGAATCAATGGTCAAGAATATTCGTGATATACTTGCTTCAATACATAGGGGAAGACCACGTAAAGACGGCCTTATTACTAATGACATTACTCCTACCATTCAGGAGTTGACAAGGCGCATGGGAAGTGGTATCCTGACATATGTGAGGACAGAAAACGGACAATTCGTTCCGTTTTGGTCAGAAAGCATATAGCTTTCTGTTATTGAGAGGGTATGAGATGGAAAATAGTAAAGCAAAGGTTACTGTGGCTTTAGGCTACACCCTTAACCTTGGGAACTTTCAGTCGCTGCGTGTTGATCTTGGAGTAGAAGACTCCGAGCGCGAAGGTGAAAATATTAACGAAGCCTTTGATAGGGTTTACTCTTTTGTAGAAGAAAAGCTTGCAGAAAAAGTAAGAGAAGCCTCGGCAGAAACTAACCAGTAATGGCTGAGCGCAAAGACCGAATGGCTTTGCTCTCAAGATATGCAAAGCTCCACACCGCACGGTATGGATCAAGGCCTGAATATAATATTAATCGAGAGCAGTGGTCAGCAGATAACCTGATTGAGTCATACACCTTGTATGGCTGTTATGATCTTCTTGAATATTACTTTGATGTAAACAATAGTCCTAACTGGAAGTATTTTTCCAACTACACAGACTCAATTTTACAGTCAAAGAAACAAGTTAAGGAAGACAACGAAGAACGTTTAGAGAGACGTAGATTGGCAAGGGTATGGTTAAATGAATAACACAGAAGCTAAGGTTATATCGGCAGTCCTAGCAGACAAGCAGGTTCATGTCTTGCTACAGGCAAATATTGGTGGGCTGCTTAGGACGCACGGAGACGTTTGGGATTTTATTCGCAACTACTTTGAAAACAATGCCTCTGTTCCTCCCGTATCCATTGTGATTGAAAAATTTAGAGACTTTGATGTTTTGCAGGGGGTTGGTTCTACCAAGCACCACTTAGGAGAACTGCAAGTAGAGTATCTTAATGACAATCTAAAAGATATGCTTCGTACAGCCGCTACAGATGTTCAGTCTGGTAATGGTTCAGAGGCCTTAGAAAAGCTGATTGGTCAAACATCAGAGCTTAAAAAAAATACATCTACAATTAGGGACATCGATGTTACGGATACCGCGTCAGCAATTGCATACTTTGAAAATGTAAAGAAGCAAAATGCTTTGGGACAGATTGGAATTAAGACTGGCTTGCCAGGATTTGACAACTACCTTCCGGCTGGCATTATGCCTGGACAGCTTGGAGTATTCTTGGCATATCCAGGTATTGGCAAGTCTTGGTTAAGTTTATACTTTGCGGTTCAGGCCTGGAAGCAGGGTAAGTCCCCAATGGTGATTAGCTTGGAGATGTCTGAAACAGAGGTTCGTAATCGAGTCTTTACTATTATGGGCGAGGGGCTATGGTCACACAGGAAGATGAGCTCTGGAGACGTCGAGCTCGATACCCTAAAGATGTGGCACGAAAAGCACGTACAGGGTAAGCCAGAGTTTCACATTATCTCAAATGACAGCGGTGGAGAGATTAACCCTTCTGTTCTAAGAGGAAAGATTGATCAGTATAAGCCAGACTTTGTTGTTGTAGACTACCTTCAGCTCATGAGTCCTAATCAAAAATCCGAGAACGAAACGGTAAGGATGAAGAACCTTTCTCGTGAGCTTAAGCTTATGGCTATTTCTGAAGAGGTTCCCATTGTGGCTATTTCATCAGCCACACCCGACGATGCAACCAAGATGGATACTGTTCCAACATTGGGACAAACCGCGTGGTCAAGACAAATAAGCTATGATGCAGACTGGTTGCTTGCGCTAGGAAGAGGAAGCAACAGCGATGTCATTGAGTGTGTGTTCCGCAAGAACCGTAATGGATTTATGGGGGAGTTTATGGTTCAGGTAGACTTTGATAAAGGACACTATAAGTACAAGGACTTTGAAGATGGCTTATGATATGATGGCTTATTAAATAAAAATTAACACCTATAATAGATATATGACTAATGTGCATCATAAGCAAATAAAAAAATTTAACCTTAGTGGTGTGATCTATGATGACTCTGCAATTAGTAGATTAAAAATAGAATATATAAGATTAATGATTACAGAAATGCGTCTTTCGGGGTATGTACCCCGCATTGACATTGCGCCAGACTTTACAATAGAGTATAATGAAAAGGCAGAAAACTTTAATTTTGAATTATCAGTGTATGGAATTTATGTTGGGAAAAGGAAGAGTGAATGGATTTTCGGGGTAAACGAGACGATCGTCGTTCCTATTCAGCAGAACAAGTCCAAAGAATCCTCACGGGGAGTGGTATAGATGTTCAGTCAGAAGTAGACTCTCACTATATTATTTTTTGTCCGTATCATGGCAATCACAGAACTCCAGCCGGAGAAGTTGACAAGGCCACAGGAATGTTTTTCTGTTTTTCCTGTCACCACTTTACTGATCTCACAGAGTTTGTAATGCAGCAAACCAACAGGACATACTTTGAAGCTGCTAGATTTATTAAAAGCAAAGAGACGGCTACTAATCTTGAATCAGAAATTAATCAAAAACTTGTCGAGAAGCCTCTCTACGTCCAGTATGATGAGGTACAGGTTAAAAGGCTCGCAGGCAACGCCCTAGAGTCTCCTAGAGCAAAGACATACTACTCAGGTCGGAAGATTACAGAGGCATCTGTAAGAAAATTTTCTCTCGGATACTCTGAGAATCAGGACATGGTTACAATTCCTGTGCACGCCCCCGACGGACTCCTGGTAGGCTTTGTTGGTAGATCTATTGAGGGTAAAGATTTTAAAAACACACCAAAACTACCCAAAGGCAAAACCTTATTTAATTTACATAGGGTAAAGTCTTCTCGTAATGTTTATGTAGTTGAGTCATCATTTGATGCAATTAGGCTAGACCAATGTGGCTTGTCAGCGGTGGCAAGCCTGGGGTCAAACGTATCTAATTTTCAAGTGGACTTGCTAAAAAAATACTTCAATGATATAATTGTCATTGCAGACAATGATGAGGCGGGAGGAAACATGGCAAACAGACTTCAAGAGAAGCTTGGATATCGTGTTTCTGTCTTATCATTAGATAAAAAATATAAAGATATTGGCGATATGGAAGATGAAGACATCAGGGCACTAAGCTTTGACTTCTCGGATTCCATTTCATCAATACTAAAATAAAATACACACTATTAATAAAGTATAAACAAAATATAAGGAGCAAATATGAGTGTAGTAAAAGGGCTTAAAAATATCAACGCACTACTTGATAAGCCAAAATATGATAGCGATAAGCCGCGTGTACGTTGGCTCAAGCTTGCAGACGGACAATCTGTAAAGATTCGCTTTATGGAAGAGCTGGACGAAGATTCAGCAAACTATAGCGCAGAACGTGGGCTCTCACTTGTTGTTAAAGAGCACACCAATCCAAAGGACTACCGCCGTAAAGCCGTAGACACCATGGACGTAGAGGGTCGCGACTGGGCAGAAGAAATGCACCGCAAAGATCCAAAAGCTGGTTGGAACGGACGGCTTCGTTTTTATTGCAACGTTTTCGTTGACGATGGAATTGAAGAGCCTTATGCTGCAATCTGGTCCATGGGGGTTGGAAAGCAGTCAGCCTTCAACACAATTCGTGACTATGCTCTCGAAACTGGAAGCATTTCAAACCTTATCTTTAAGCTTAAGCGAAATGGTCAGGGAACTGAAACAAGCTATACCCTAATTCCTGGTTCTCCAGATAGCGAGCCGCACGAATGGAAAGACGTCAAGCCATACGACTTGGACGTCGCCCTAAGCCATGTGCCATACGCAGAGCAAGAAGCCTATTACTTGGGCTTTGACACTCCATCCATTACCTCATCCACAAATGTGGATTGGTAACTAAAAGAAATAGTTGTAGGTGGGGGCGCCTTTTGTCGCTCTCACCTACACCACATTATAGGAGTTTAAAGAGTGGGTAGCTCAATTAGTAAAACATCAAAACCTTATGTAGCCCTTCACGTACATTCTCACTTCTCGTTATTTGACGGCATTGCCAAACCAGAAGAGTATATCGATAGAGCCGCAGACTTGGAGATGGATGCCATAGCGATTACTGATCACGGCTCCCTTTCTGGTCATCGTGAATTTTATCGTGCTGCAAAGGCAAAAAACATTAAACCAATTCTTGGCGTAGAGGCTTATATCACTAGTGATAGGTTTGACCAAAGAGATCGGGGTAGCAGGGAAGGCCCTTTAGATCTTGTCTATAACCACATAGTTTTACTTGCAAAGAGCAAAACGGGGCTAGAAAACCTCAACAGGCTAAACGAAATAGGCTGGACAGAAGGCTATTACAAAAAGCCCAGGATCGACTATGAAGTACTTGAAAAGTACAAAGAAGGAATCATTGTTACTTCTGGGTGCCTTAGTGGTACCGTAGCAAAAGCTATTGAGTCTGGAGAGCTAGCAGCAGCAAAGCAACAGATTGAATGGCACAAGAATGTCTTCGGTGACGATTACTATATTGAGGTCATGCCTCACAACCCTGCGGAGATCAACCATCAGCTGTTGGCCTTGGCAGACGAGTTCGGGGTAAAGCCAGTGGTCACCCCAGATTGTCACCACGCACACGTAGGACAAAAAGATATTCAAGAGCTAAAACTTATTCTTAACACTTATAGTAATAAGGTTCAGAAAGATTCCACCTTTGAAAAGTCTAAAAAGTATGAGAACTTAAATGATAGGTTAAACTACCTTTATGGCGAACGCCAGATAACTTTTTCAAAGTTTGATATCCATCTTATGTCAGACGAAGAGATGCGCTTAGCGATGAACGCCCAGGGTATTGATCGAGAAGACATGTACGAAAGCACTAGAGAGATATCGGACAAGGTTTCTGACTATGAAATTCAAGACCACCTAGATCTCCTTCCAGTACAGTACAAGGAGCCAGACAAAGAGCTTAATATTCTTGCCCTGGAGGGGTTGGCTGCTCGTGGACTCGACAAGAATCAGGAGTATTTAGATCGTTTAGCAGAAGAGCTAGAGGTTATTTCTAACAAAAATTTTGGTCCATACTTCCTAGTTGTTCGCTCTATGATTTCTTGGGCAAAGAAGGAAGGAATCATGGTTGGGCCAGGTCGAGGTTCTGCCGCTGGGTCCTTGCTTTGCTATGCTTTGGGCATTACAGACGTAGATCCCATCGAGCATGGATTGCTGTTCTTTCGTTTTATTAACCCAGAACGAAACGATTTCCCAGACATCGACACTGACATCCAGGATACACGTCGTGAGGAGGTCAAAGACTATTTAGTTAGACAGTACAAACACGTTGCCTCTATTGCAACGTTCCTTCAGTTTAAAGACAAGGGTGTCGTCAGAGACATTGCCAGAGTGCTTCACGTGCCACTGACAGACGTAAACAAAGTTCTTAAGCTTGTAGATACATGGGACGAATATTGTATGTCTAAGCAAACACTTTGGTTTAGAGAGAAGTACCCAGAAATTGAAAAGTACGGGGAACAGTTGCGTGGTCGTATTCGTGGAACGGGAATTCACGCAGCCGGAGTTGTTACTAGCAAGAACCCAATCTTTAGATATGCTCCAATGGAGACTAGGACCTCTCCAGGGAACAAAGAGCGAATTCCTGTTGTGGCGGTGGACATGGAGGAGGCAGAAAGAATTGGCCTCATCAAGATAGACGCTCTAGGTCTTAAAACACTCAGCGTAATTAAAGACACTACTAATATTATTAAAGAAAGACACAAAAAAGACCTTGATCTTTATACCATTGATATGGAAGATGACAAGGTTTATGAAATGCTTTCTAATGGTTATACGAAGGGTGTGTTTCAATGTGAAGCCACTCCATACACAAATCTACTAATTAGGATGGGCGTAAAAAACTTTGCAGAGCTTGCCGCTTCTAACGCTTTGGTTAGACCTGGTGCCATGAATACTATTGGTAAAGATTACATTGCTCGCAAGCACGGAAAACAAAAAATTACTTTTACTCACGAAATCATGAAAGGCTATACAGCAGAAACCTATGGATGTGTTCTTTATCAGGAGCAGGTCATGCAGGCTTGTGTTAATCTAGCCGGAATGTCAATGACTGATGCCGACAAGGTACGTAAGATTATCGGTAAGAAGAAAGATGCTAAAGAGTTTGATGTGTTTAAGAATATGTTTGTTACTGGTGCATCAAGACACGTCTCTCCGAATGTAGCCAAAGATCTCTGGCACGACTTTGAGGCACACGCTGGATATTCATTTAACAAGTCACATGCTGTTGCATACTCTACGCTATCTTATTGGACGGCATGGTTGAAGTATTACTATCCACTAGAGTTTATGTTTGCCATGCTAAAGAATGAGAAGGACAAAGATGCTAGGACTGAGTACTTGATTGAGGCTAAGCGTATGGGGATTCCTATTCGACTGCCCCACGTAAACGACTCTGATGCAGACTTTAAGATTGAAGGTAAGGGGATTAGGTTTGGGCTTTCTTCAATTAAATTTATTTCAGACAACATTGCCTCAAAGTATATATCCTCAAGGCCCTTTGGATCTTATGCTCAGCTAGAAGAGTTTTCAAACACTAAGGGTAATGGTGTAAACACTAGAGCTCTCAGCGCACTAAGACTTGTTGGGGCTGCAACATTTGAAGATAATCCGAGGGACGACGACAAGATTAGGGAAAGCCTGTACGAGTACCTAAACCTACCTGAGTTTAACATTACAGTACCTTCGCACTATCATGCTTTTATTAGTGATGTTTGTGAGTTTGAGGAGCGTGGTTCGTTCTTAATGATGGGTATGGTAAAAACTATAAAAAGAGGCAAGGGTTGGTCTCGTGTAGAGATCTTGGACAAGACTGGCTCCGTGGGGATCTTTGATGAAGAGCAAACAGAGATTGAAACTGGCAAAACGTACATTCTTCTTGCTAGCGACAATAGAATCGTAACAGCAATACCAGCAGACGAAGCACAAAAGTCTAATGATTCGCTTATAAGATTCTTAAACTACAAGATGTTGCCATACAAAGACGAAGAGATGTTTGTAGTTTCTTTTAGACCTAGAATAACCAAGGCTGGTAAAAAAATGGCAACACTAACTTTAGCAGATACGAGTAGAGACTTTCATTCTGTGATTGTCTTTCCAACAACATTTGCTAAAGCATATATGAAGATTCAGGAAGGAAATGCTTACAAGTTTTCTTTCGGAAAAACAAAAGACGGGACAGTAATATTGGAGGATATACATGTTTGACGAAAAGGCGGCTCTGGTTCACCAGACAGCAAAAGAAAAGGGGTTTTGGCCCGATGGAAATATAGATGACATTTTTATAGCAAAACAATGCATGATGATTGTTTCTGAGGTTACAGAAACCATGGAGGCTATCAGAAAAGACAAGGGTAGCGCAGAAGTTGTTTCAGAGCTAGCTGATATAATCATTAGAACCCTAGACCTGTATGAGGGTCTTAAAAGAAGCGGCTACGTCTCAGAGTCATTGACAACCTCTTTTAACAACAAAACAAGCTTTAATAAAACCAGACCAGAAAGGCACGGTGTTAGATTTTGACTAACGTAACTATAGAAGAGGCTCTTGCTAAGCTTAATCCTAAAATTCGCAAAACAGTTTCAAATGGAGAGGGCATAAGCATTGGTCACCAGCCCACCCCAAGCTTTGGACTTAATAAGGCTTTAGATGGAGGACTTCCCTATGGTAGACAGGTTTTGGTGTGGGGTAGCAAGTCAAGTGCAAAATCTTCGATATGTCTACAGACTATTGCAATGGCACAGAAAGAGGGGAAGCTCTGCGCCTGGATTGATGCAGAGATGTCCTATTCAGAAGACTGGGCAGTTCGTCTTGGGGTAGACCCAGAAAAATTGTTGTACTCACAAGCCAGAACAATTAACGAAATGGTAGACGTTAGTGTTGCCTTTATTGAAGCAGGGGTAGATATTATTGTGGTGGATAGTATTACATCACTTCTACCTGCAATTTACTTTGAGAAGGGCACCGATGAGCTTAAGCAGCTAGAAAACACAAAACAGATTGGCGCAGAGTCTAGAGACTTTAGCAACGCCTGGAAGATGATTAACTATGCTAACAACAAGGTCAAACCAACATTGTTTGTCTTAATCTCTCAGTCTAGAAACAATATTAATGCAATGTATACAAGCCAGCAACCTTCTGGTGGACAAGCAACAAAGTTTTATTCGTCTACCGTAATCAAGCTATTCTCCTCTGAATCTGAGAATCAAGCACTTAAGGGCAAGATTGCTGTAGGAGATAAGCTAATTGAAGAAAAGGTTGGAAGAAAAATCCGATGGGAACTTCAATTTTCTAAGACTTCGGCAGGATTTCAGTCCGGAGAATATGACTTTTACTTCCGTGGTGACAGGGTAGGCGTAGATGGAATTGCAGACCTGGTTGATACCGCTGAAATGAAGGGGCTAGTAGAAAGAACTGGTGCCTGGTATCAGCTAGAAGATGGCTCAAAGGTTCAGGGTAGAGACGCCTTTGTAGAAAAGGTAAGAGAAGATGAAGATCTTCAAAAGAGATTGGTAGAACAGCTTAATGGCTAAATACTCTGTTTATAATGGCAAATTTGTTTGTCATGAATGCAAAGAAGAGTCTCACTCTTCACGCTTTTACCCAGAATCAAAAGATATAACTTGGATCTGTAAGAACAAGCACATAACAAAAGTTTCTCTACAAACAAGGAAAAAGAGGGTAGACCATGAGCGAGAAGTCTGAGGGTAAAAGAATCGGAGCAAAACTAATAAAGAACAGTGGGAGAGGACAAAAAAAGGGTGACGCATCCTGGTTTAACTTTATTATAGATTTTAAAGAGGTTGGCAAAAGCTTTACATTAAACAAAGATGTTTGGGCAAAAGCCGTCACCGATGCCTTGAAGTCTAACGCCGACCCTGCTATAGTAGTAGTTATAGGAACAGAAACAAAAACAAGACTAGCGGTCATAGAAATGGCCATGCTAGAACAATTGATAGAAGAGAGAGACAATAAATGAAAATTCTAATGCTAGATATTGAAACAACTCCTATGCAAGTATATACCTGGGGTCTTTGGGATCAGAACATTGGTATTAATCAAATCATCAAGCCTACCGAAATGCTGTGCTTTGGTGCCAAGTGGCAGGGCAAAAAGAAGGTAACCTTTAAGTCCGTACATCACGATGGCAAGGAAGCTATGCTTAAAGAGCTAC
>Ga0208768_1000640_pt1 | contig 22159 bp, 11 predicted proteins | sample AntAceMetag02UK1_FD_184760 | JGI IMG/M metagenome (GOLD analysis project Ga0208768, IMG submission 184760) | Saline lake microbial communities from Ace Lake, Antarctica - Antarctic Ace Lake Metagenome 02UK1 (SPAdes) (version 2) | ecosystem: Environmental > Aquatic > Non-marine Saline and...
TCGCTGTTGTTCCAATTAAAGCACCGGTCAATGTTCCACCAGTTAGATTCAATTTTAAAGCGTCTCCATCAATTCGTAGATTATCATTTGCTTGTATGCTAAAAGTATTATTAGAAATATCTGCAGTATTTGTTGATATTTGTGATATTTGTGCCAATGTGATTCCTACCTTTGCTGTGTTCTCTACAATCGCATTTGCTTCTTCTGGTGTGATACCTGTCTTGTTACTATTTGCTACAATCGCATTTGCTTGTGCTGGTGTGATACCTGTCTTGTTACTATTTGCTACAATCGCATTTGCTTGTGCTGGTGTGATACCTGTCTTGTTACTATTTGCTACAATAGCATTTGCTTCTTCTGGTGTAATTCCTGTCTTGTTACTATTTGCTACAATCGCATCTGCTTGTGCTATCGTAATTCCTACTTTCGCAGTATTGAGTTCTATTGCTGTATTAATATTATTAATAGTAGGCGAGGTAATTGTTCCAGTAAAAATTGCCGTTGTTCCAGATAAAGCACCAGTGATATTCGCAGAAGCAGACTTTAAATCACCTCTAAATTCCCAATTATTATCACTACCTGCATTCTTTGCCGTCCAAGAAGTAATTCCAGCACTTCTTCTAAAAAGAGTTATAAAATCCGCACCTGCACCTGAAGTAAATGGAGTATTATCACCATTATACTCTATTCCTCCGCCGTGTGTTAGACTCTGACCTACATATACTACACCAGTTCCTTGACTATTTCCTTGACTATTTCCGCATACATTAAGTCTTGTATTTTTAGTATTGTCCGTTGAAAATAAATTCAATGTTGATTCTGCCGATTGTATTGTAAGGTTACCAGTCAATGTTCCGCCAGTAAGATTTAGTTTTAAAGCGTCTTCGTCAATTCGTAGATTATTATTTGCTTGTATTGTTAATATAGCGTTATCTAAATTTGTTGTTAGAGTATTATCACGTGCTATACTTTCGCTATTTCTTGTTCCTATAAGATTATTTGTATTTTCTAATCCTGTAGTATTTGTTGAAATTAATGCTAAAACTTCACTTGCAAAATTTGGTCTATTATCTAAAGCAGACGCCAGTTCTGCTAAAGTATCTAAGAGTGCTGGAGAACCATTAACTATATTAGAAACTGCTGTATCTACATAAGCGGTAGTTGCTTTACTTGCTATATCCGTTGTATTTGTATCCACTCTTATATCTAAAGCGTCAATAATCGCATTCGTAGCGTTAAAATTTGATAAAATAGACGCATTCACACTTATGAGATTATCATTAATGAGAATGTCTTCATCACTTCGTGATTTGGCTTCTGCTATTATTCTGCTATTGAGTTCTATGTCCTCGTCACTTCTAGCCTTCGCTTCATCCGTAATTCTAACGTTAATGAGAGTGTCCTCGTCTTCTCGTTCTTTAGATTCTGTTATTATGCTGTCATTAATGAGAATGTCTTCATCACTTCGTGATTTGGCTTCTGCTATTATTCTGTTATTGAGTTCTGTGTCTTCATCACCCCTTAGTTTTGCTTCATCATCAATATTTTGATGTAAGGTAGTATCAGCATTTTCACGTGTAGATGCCTCAATGTCGATATTTTGCTGTAAAATAAAGTCAGCCGTCGTACGGGCAGATGACTCATCAGCAATATTTTTATCTACAGATGGTGGAGGTTCGAAGATTGTAGAGAAATAATTACTCAGTCTAGATGCGTTTGTATAGTATTTCATTGTAACAGTTGAAGTTGAAGAGAATGCATATATATTTATCATTATTCTGTTTGTTACGGATGTCATTTTATGTTGAGGTACTTTTAGGTATACTTTATAGACATCGTAAGAGTCTATAATAGTACAATTTGTTTTCTTGACTGCTTCAGTGATAAGTCCTGAAGTTATGTTAGTAACTTCTGTTGTTTCGTCTGATTCTACCTCAGTTAAATCTATAAAAACACCAAGTTCACCTTCTCCACTAGTTTTTTCAGCATATAACTCTAGATAAGATACACCACCTCTTATGTCGGTAGAAGAATTTCTAAAATAATCTCTTGGTGTTATATATGTTGCTATAAGGCCAGGAGATGAAGTTATTAATTCGGTTGTGATTGATCTAGGTGTTTGTAATGATACGATGTGTAATTTATCTGTTGTGTTACCTACATGTGTGGTACCAAAAGACTGAGTAACGTCAATTATGTCGTTTAAGTAGAATTCTTCAGCGTCAAGTATAATTTGGGAATCTCTATTATTTGCTATTAGTTTAGAAATATAGACTATTATTCTATTGTAGTCTTTAATTTGTGAAGCAAGTACATCAGGAGATGCTTCTTGCCCCCCTGCATTAAACATTTCAGCGTCTAATTTTTGTAGGTAGTTAGAAAATGTTTTTAAAGGAGGACTCATTAGAGGATTTCCTAAATACACGTCTACAGCGTTTATAAAATTTGAACGTATTGATTGGTGTTCTTCATAAGTTGCCATTTTTTATTTATGAATATATAGTTTTATATTATATTTGTCATAAGAAATATAATAATTTAATAAATTCTATAATTTAGATGAAGTTGTAACATTTTTTTTCGAGGATAGTATCAACTGTGATTGGATAAAATCTTGCTGTAGAGGATACAAAAATAGATCGTTGGCTAAAATTTTTTCACCTGTAGATGTTTCCACTATAGTATATTGACTAGAAACTCCTCTTGGATCTCGGAAAATAGGAGAGTTACAATAAGAACATTTGTTTAATTGTTGTATCGAAAGTTTAAATGTCATATTCGACCAACAGTCAATACAAACAGCGTGTCTACAACGGTACGAAAAAACACGAGGTCTCTCGTCGTAAAACTCTTCAAAGCATATGTAACATTCCTGATGATGCCAGATACTTGTGTTACTCATTTTGTTTCTATTAATTCTTTTATTTGGTTTTTCATTTCTGTTATTTGTGTATTCATGTCATTATTCTGTTTTTGTAACTGCTGAACACTTTGTAGCAATAAAACACTTATCTTATCGTAGTGTATTCCATACATGCCATTATTGTTTTCAAAAACTAGTTCAGGCAATATCAATTTGACTTCCTGTGCTATCAAGCCTATTTCTTTTATATTTTCGTTTTGCTCTTTGTCAATCCAATTAAAAGTCTTCGGTTCTAAGTTCAATAATTTAGAATGTGTTTCTTTTTCATTTATTGGTTCTATATTTTCTTTTAATCTGCTATCACTTACATATGTTGTAAGAAATCCTGCACCATTTACAATTAAATTTCTTGTGCCATTACATAAACTAACTAATCCTGTCGCTAGTATTGTGCCAGATGTAGTATTACCACTCACAATAGCATTACCAGAAACTTGTAATTTTTCAGATGGCGTAGTTGTACCGATACCGACATTTCCGTCATTTTGTATTGTAAATACGTCAATACCATTGGGGTTCTTGTTATGAGTTTTGATAACAAATTTAGGTATTGCGTTGATTCCAGATCTCCAAGCATTTAAACTGATTCCGTAATTCGTATTTTGACTGGTGCCCATAAAAATATTTGTAAGACCTGTGTTATCAACTGGTGTTGACGGTGTTAAACGAATGAATGGGTTTTCAGTTTGTATTTTTGTTATTTCTAATCCATTCGTAAGATTTACGGAAGACGCGAATAGATCACCTGTAAGAGTTGCATTACCACATACGTCCAATGCCTGTGTGGCTGTTTTAACGTCATTTATGCCATATCCGATACGGACTTTTGATGCGACTGTTAAAATTCCGTTGGTATTCAATGACATAGAACCTTGGTTTTTTTCATATGAATGTCGTCTCCATACCCACCCTCTTTTATTAGCGTCACCATCTACTGTAAATGTCATTGCTGTGTGATTTAGACTTCCATAAGTCATTAAATTATTTAAACCGATACAATTGGATTCGTCACTCCATAATTGTATTTTACTATAATTATTTTCTGCTACTCCTTGTAATAGGGGTGTTCTTAAAGAAGTAATAATATTTCCTGTAGTGGCTGTTATATTTCCGCTTACAATTGCATTACCATCTACGTGTAATTTCTCAACTGGATTAGTTACGCCTATGCCTATAAATCCTTCATTTGTGTTCAAAACCAACGCTTTTGTGCCACGTGTCGAGATTCTGCTATGTGTATCCAAAATATCAATATCTAATGTATCTGCTGTTGATCCAATGTCTGTCATATTATTGAAGAATTGAAAGCAACCCTTCTTTGGCGATTCCGAATTATTACCCCCAGGTCTTAATCTAATATTATTTTGGTTATTTTTAATGTCAGTGGATGTCATATTTATTGTCCCCGTTGTTAAACTTGTGTCGGCGGTAATCGTATTACCTACACTAAACGAATTATTAATTGATACGTTCCCATTTGGTAGTATTGTAAATCGGTCTGTAAAAATACCATCATCCACTTTCTGTATTTTAAAGGTATTATCTGTCGAATCATTAGATATACGATGTCCGTCATCATCTTTTTGATATAAAATTATAAACGCGTTGTCAGTGTTAGTTGGTGAACTTCTAATAGTTAAACCCGAATTACAACCAGTTATAGAGACTTCTCCTGTGATGGTTGCCGAATTGGCAGATAAATCACCTGTGATGGTTGCCGACTTCGCAGACAAAGAACTTGTGATAGTTGCTGATTTGGCGTATAAATCATTCATTATCTTCACCGATTTGGCTTTCACATCACCTCGGAATTCCCAATCGTTATTATCAGAACTATTTTTCGCGGTCCAAGAATTCACGCTATTTTGTCTTCTAAAAAGCGCTGTATAATCTATTCCACTACCATTCATTATGAGATTGTCACCTCCATTATATTCAATACCACCGCCTGAAGTAGAACTCTTTCCAATGTAAACTGTAGATGTTCCGTTACCTTCTCCGTGTACATTAAGAGTTGTATTTTTCGTTTCGTCTGTAGAAATTACATTCAATGTTGTCTCCTTAGATTTTAGTGTTAAGTTACCAGTGATTGTTCCACCAGCCAAATTTAATTTCAGGTCGTCTCGATCTATACTTGCGTTCTTGTTGGTTGTAATAAGAGCATTCGTTTTTACTAGGTCTGTATTCAATATTTTGTCACGTTCTATGCTTGAATTATCGTTGGTTATTATAAGACTATTGGTTTTTGATAATATATGATTTAATATTTCGTTATGTTCTATATTTGAGTTGTTAGATAATGTTATAATCTCAATCATATTTTTTATGTCTGATTCAATGTCTGTGATTGTAGTGCTTGATATTTTTCCGTCAATAACAACATCACCAACTACATGTAGACTCGACATAGGATCAGTTGTTCCAATCCCAACCCTTCCGTGAGAAGAATGTCCTTTAATAGTCATTGAGTGAGAAGCGGTTTGATTAATTCCCGAAGTCCAAAATTGTAAATCTGTGTTATCGGTGTCGTTACTATTTCGTATAGAGTGAATTTGCGGGAAGAAATCTGTGGCTCCCATTTTCAATACAGATTGTGAAACAGGTGGTATAAACACTCCCATATCACCAATGTCGACATTAGGTTCAGTAATTCTTAATGAACCTGTGATTGTCCCACCAGTTTTGTCGAGTTTTAAATCGTCTCTGTTAATGCTTTCAGTATTATTTAATGTCAATGACGTATTCACTATTTCGAAGGTTCTACTTAATATTTCATCACGTGATATACTTGCTTTATTGTTTGTTGTTATAAGATCCTTTGTGATTGATAAATTTTTATTAAATATATCATCTCGTTCTATAGTTGCATCGTTGTTGATTTTTATAAGAGCATTAGTTATTTGTAAGTTTGTAGTCAATATGTCATCTCGTTCTAAACTTTCGTGATTGTTTGTTGCAATAACAGAATTCGTTGTCTCCAATTTTGTAGTCACTATTTCGTGACGTGAGATACATGCTTGATTGTTGGTAGTAATAACGGAATTAGTTTTTCTGATATTATCTTCTAATATATAATCTTTTGATATTCTTTCTGTTTTCACTGCGTCAATAGAATTACAAATATTTTTATTTTGAAAATTATAATCCTTTACTTTAACAAAACGTGTGTCTAAAGTTTCATTCTTATAGGTTATTTCGCTTGGGTTAGTCACAACTAAATCTCCGTTCATCAACGCATTACCAACAACATCTAATGCTTGAGTAGGGTACGTGTTGTTTATTCCTAATTTACCGTCACGTAATGACATATATGGGCTAAATGAATGAACTATGTTCGGATTTAATGATGTAGGTAAATCGGTTGTTTTTCCAAAATCTAAACATAACGAGTTAGATGATTGTTTATCTTTCACAACACCCATATAATACCCTGACGGTAATTCTCCACTATCTGATTTGTTAGTCATGATCACACCCCCTTCTGGGTCTGGATGATTCTTCCCTTTAACATTGTCGAAGCAACCTATTTGTGTTGTCAACCAGTTACCTGCCATAGTAGGGCGTTCGATGTTAAGACTCATATTATTCGCTTTGATATATCCATTTACGGATAAATTACCAGTAATTACGCCACCAGTAAGATTTAATTTTGAATTATATCTCTCTATACTAGCAGTATTATTTACTATTATATCTCTATTAGTATTGTCTATATTCTCTTGTAAGATAGTATCAACACTTGCTAGTTTGTTCTCGAGTGTATCAATCGCATCTTTAACACCTGTATTATTAGTATCATAATCCGTTACTTTAACAAAACGTTTATCCAAATTTTGATTCTTGTATGTTATCTCATTTGGGTTAGTGACAGTTAAGTTGTTTGAAAAGGTCTTCAATCCTGTAATCGTTTCATCTCCGGTTGTATTTACAAATCTTGTATCTAATGTTTTCCCTTTATAATTTAATTCAGAAACGGTTAAATTACCAGTAATTACCCCACCTGATACGTTTAAAAATCTTGTGTCTAATGTCTCACCTTTATAATTTATTTCAGAATTGTTAGAAACAGTTAAATCACCAGTTAGTGTACCCCCTGATAAATTTAATTTCAAATTGTCCGCTTCTTTTCGCTCAAATGCTTCCTTTTCAATACGGGAAGCGTGACTGGCGAGAATAGTATTTAGATTACCTGAATGAGTAATAATGTTATCTACTTCAATAATACCATTCTCATCGACGCTAAAAACACGGGTGCTTTTGGAACCTCTTATGTAATTGAAAACTGTTTTGCTAATACCGCCTTCTATAATGGTTGTCATTTGCCATGTATTTATATCATCAGATAGAACAATAGATGCATTCGGTTCTGTCAATTTGAAAGATTTTTCTGTTGTATTATAAGTGAAAACATTCTTTTCATAATTTGATGCGACAACTGCCCCGATACGTAATTCATTATCAGCAGGTTGGAATCGCATATATGATTTATTTAAATTTGTATTTCCGATCGGTAGTGTAAAAGTACTATTACTTCCGTCGGTGTATTCTATAGTACCAGTTGATTCATTCATACTAAAATTACTTATACCTCTTCCAACAGGAAGATTGATATTATGTTTACGGGAATCTGAGTATGTAACAGTTGCAACTTTCCCATTAGAAGTAATATTTGTTACGCTAACACCTGTTCCAATTTTTAATTTTGGCACTATGGGAGAAGGTGTGTGCGAGGAGATTGTAGAAAAATAATTACTTAGTCTAGATGAGTTTGTATGGTATTCCATTGTAACAGTTTCTCTTGAAGAAAATGCGTATATCTTTAACATTAATCTGTTTTTCACAGAAGCCATTTTATGTTCTGGGACTTTGAGGTATACTTTATATGTATCATATTCACCAATAACCGTAGCATATGTTTTCTTTACTGTTTCGGTCAACAATTTTGAAGTTATGTCGGCAACTTCTGTTATTCCGTCTGTTTCAACCTCAAATAAATCTATAAAAACACCAAGATCCCCTTCTCCAGTGGTTTTTTCTGAGTATAACTCTAAATAGGAGATACCACTTCCTATGGTATTAATAAAATAATCTGGAGGTGTTATATATGTTGCTATAACACTAGGTATAGTAGTTATTGATGTGGTTGTAATCGACCTCTGTGTTGGATGTAAAGTTAATTTATCTATTGTAATACCACTGTGGATTGTACCGAAAGTCTGATTTACGTCAACTTTTTCGTTGAAGTAGAATGTAGAACAACCTGTAAGTATTTGAGAGTCTCTGTTGCTTATTATTAGTTTCGAAATTTTGACAATTAATCTCTCATAGTATAAAATCTGCGAAGCGAATATATTAGAGGATGCTAACACCCCGTTAGAGGTGGAGATTTCAGAGTCTAGTGTTTCCACATGGTTAGAATATGTTTGTAATGGAGGACGCATTAGAGGATTACCCAAATATCCGTTTTTCGAATCACCAAGTATATTTAAAAAATTACTTCTTGCTGTTTGATGTTTTTCATACGTTGGCATGTTTTTTATTTATTAAAAATATTGTTTTATATCAATTCAAAAATGTTTCTAATAAATTAATATACATTAAAATTGAATTTAAAAGAAGTTTTACATGAATAAAACAGACTATGTCAAGTATTAATAATAAAAGAAATATCAACCCTAACGGAATCAAATTTCGAATGGGGTGCAGTTCGCGTAAAACAGAGGGTAGAGATGGAGACGGTAGTAACCAGAAGACTAGATTATGTAAGAATGCCAATAAACCAGGAGGTTGTCAATTTGGTGTAAATTGTCATTACGCTCACGAAGTTAGGGAACTTCGTATAATGGATTGTGCTTATAAGGATAGTTGTGTCTTCATAGAATACGAAAATGGATGTTGTTTTAATAAGAAAACCGACGATTTGTGTAAGACTTGTTTCTTTCGCCATCCAGGGGAAACTGATACACAGTACCATTTACGGATTGAAGAGAAAAATACACATGTGTCCTATCCTAAACAAAAAGAGACACCAATTGAACCATCTGTTGAATTCATAAACGATAGTCTTATTCCAATACAGTTGGATTTAAGTCATAATTCTTGGTCCACGATAGTAAGAAATACGAAGAAAAAAAATGACAATGCGTATATCGAAATTACCCCGAAAGTATTGTTTAGAGATAGTGAGTTTGTACATGGAGATGAGAAGTCTATTTTGGATCACGTCAAGGGTCTTATTAAAGAAGGGGTTACAGAGGTAAAGTTTAGAGTTTGTTATGATTAAATAAATTATTTTTATATTGAATTAAAATATAAAAATCCATTAGTATCTATTTTATAAAATTTAGATTTTATAACATAACGCGTAAAAATGAGAGGTGTTACCTGTTACCTCGATTTGGTTTGAATGTTTCTAATACATCGATACTAAGTGGATGTTCTTTACCCCACATCTTACCGACTGGAATAGGTAATTCAGTTAAACCCAAACGACCAGTAGCATTCTGAGCCCTTAGTTTATGTGCTAAACCGACTGAGATACCGACATCAACTAGGTTTGGGTCAGAAGACATAGGAAAAGCCATATATTTTTCAGTTGAAACTCGTTGATTAGGCATATCTTCGTTTCTTCCAGGGAATTCAGCCAGAGTAGTTAAAGTATTATTGTAGTTGTTATTCATTTCTTTAAAATATTCGTTTGCTTGTTGTTTGATCATATTGGTTTTGAATGTCTCTTTTCTTTTGAATTCATCAACCTCTTTCTTTGATAAAAACATAACAACACCTATAACAAGACCAAAAACGACAAGACCATAAAATATAAGTAGTATTGGATTCGGATTCATCTTTATTACATCATGAGAAAAAATAATTTATAAAAATTATTTTTTTTTATTAACACTTGATTCGTTTTAAAATTGTTGCATGTACGGAACAAAAATGTTACTTTCTGTCGTGTAAACATGATTCTTAAAAATCTTAAAGAAATACATAGGGTTCATGTTTTCAAGTTCGTATTTGGGGTTAGACATCAATTCTGCATATTTAGCGTTGTGTTTCAAAAATATGTTAATGTCTTTCGTTGTTCTTACTGGACTTCGTAGATATCTTGTTCCCGAAAAGTGATTTACTAACTCTAAACACTTAACGAAATCTTCTTGTGGTCTCCTGGTTGAAATTAAAACCTTAACCGTTGTCAAAATCATTGTCAATATATCGTGAATCGAACTTTTTTGATTCGGTATAAGAAAGTCATGGTGTACATCATTATGTATTATCTTTGACTTACCAAAATCTATAAGCACAGGTATGACTTTTGCTTTAATAGTTATGACTCTATCGTTCTCTACTAGGTAGTCAATTGTTGTCACCAAATTGGGTCGATATATGATAATATTCCAAGGGGTTACATCATTGTGAATAAAACCATGTTCGCGTTGAGCCATCTGTAATGCAAGGGTTAGTTGCATCATAATAATCCTAAATTCAGAGAACTTAAACTTGTCACTGATAATGTATTCGAAAAGAGTCTGACCAGGTATGAATTCAGTTATCAACTTCTTTGTATCGCCAGTTTCGTATGTACCGAAAGTATAAGCAAAGTTTGGAATATTCTCTAGCAGTTTATTTACTGCCGTAGTTCCAATGAATGCCTCATGTATATATTCTTTCATCTTTTTTTTATCATTGGTACATTTAATCGCCATCTTTAATCCTGTAAATTTACACCCTATCACACGAGATAATTTGTTAGAAAAAATATGTTCTCCTCGTTCTGCGTGTTCCTCAAACTTTGATTCTGTGAGAACTTTCTTGACTTTTTCATGAACAATCGAGAGTAATTTATGAGTCCTAGAAACAGGTTGTGTTTCGTATATACTATTGTATATTTTCTGTTCATTTCTCACGAATTCTTCTTCTGCTTCCAACATTTCGTCTATAGGCTTCTTAGGTGGGTACGAAGGAGTGTTCATGGTTTCCGTGATATCAAGTACAACCTTCTGCATATAATCTAGTATGCTATCTCGATTGAGTACGTTGTCGTAGAATTTCTTGGCGTTGATTGCTATGTTTTTACATATCTCATCATTATCCTTACACCATTGTACGATCTCTATTAAATTCGATAGATCATAAGAAACTGGTACATAATGAACATATGGTTGTAACATATCTGAATACCATAATTTCCATTGGGATTCAACCAACAACATTAAAGAACCGGTTGCGAGTTCGTTACTCATCCTAAAAGCAGATACATGACCGTCTATATGTAGTATATACTTATGCTTTGCTTGTTCTTCAATTGTCATAAAACCTACAAGACCGAAACCAATATTCTCAGTATCTATAGTTTGAAGGTATGCATTACCTTCAATTTTTCTAGGTCGAAGGTTCCATTTGGTTATACCAGCGTCAACAAGATCAGTTGTAAGAGATATTTTAGACGCTTTTAATCTCATGTTTGTCTCTATAGTGACACCAGTTCCGGTAGATGCACCCCTGAATACAGCGCATTCAACTTTGTCATCCCATGAAGCGAAACTCTTGTCACAATAGAGACAAACACCAACTGACTTAGGAAACCATTTACCTTGACTACTCTGGACTCGTGCCCAGTCGTTATGGGTGGGTATTGCGATATCCGCGAATCGGTTTGCAGTTGACATACTAAGAATAGGAACGTATTTATCATATGAATGAGATACTAACTTCTTAGAGTCTGAATCCCAAATGTTGTGATATGGTTCCATTCCATTTCGTGTTAATAGAGGAAAGTCACGTCTATTTATAAAGAACTCTGTATCTGGCATCTTTCTCTCTTGACATAGTTCTTCTAGCATATTCTTGATGTTATCAACGTTAGAGTCCCCTTCATTCAAAGGATATTCGTATCTAATAAGACAATTATTTCCATACCATTCATCTATGTTTTCATTAACCCTATGTGGATTGAAGCGGTGACCCTCCGCTTTTGTTATCTTCTCTATCATCGATATAAACTTACCATCTTTAACCCCTTTAATCTGACCAGACCACTCATTGACATAATTGGCTTTTGAGAAAGGTAGGAAAACCTTTAGTTCGCCATCTTTAATCTTCACAAATATACCTTTCTTGAATTTGTGGAAAATATACCTGAATGTATCATCAATTGTATTGAGGTTAATATCTTTGTACCCATCCCATACATATAGTTTCAGTTTGCTAAAAATATTATCTGTTATTATGGGTTGTGTGTCCGAAGGTGACATATCTTCTAGGTAACGATATTGTTCGAATTGGTCTTCGTCACCTGCAGTAAAATGCGTCTGATTGAATCCTTTGTATCGTGAATTGGTTTGATTTTTTTCCTTTCGACTAGATGCCTCTTCGGAGGTTGTATAGTAATCGGGATATATTTGGGTAGTACGTGTTGTCGTCATGACTTTTTTATTCAATTATATAGTTTTAAATTCAATTTTGTATAAATTTTAATTAAAAGTCAAACAACAAATCAAATTATTCTTTGTTATCTTTACTTAAATTGGAAGAGTCTGTTAATGATATGATAATTAAATTTGATTTTTCCTTTTTAAAATATAAGAGAAAATAACATATAAAACATGGGAATCAAACATTTTTTCTTTTGGTATAAGAACCAATTCGAAAATAATATAACACCGTTAAAGGAAGGTCAAAAATTCGACAAACCAATCGATACTTTACTTTTAGATCTTAACTGTATATTTCATAACTCTACACAAAAGGTGTATGAATATGGTGCTGGAAAGAAACCACCGAGATTAATGTCTCAACGAAAACCGATAGTCGATAATAGAGAAACTAGAAAATTAGTTTATCAGGATATTTGTGAGTCAATAGATAAGTTAGTTAGTATAACCAACCCTAGAAAGCGTATTTTTTTGGGTATCGACGGCCCAGCACCTATCGGTAAACAAAATCAACAGAGACAACGAAGGTTTAGGTCGGCCTCTGAGTCAGGGGATAATGTCGTTTTCGACTCGAATGCAATCACACCCGGAACAGTATTCATGCATGAACTTTCGTTGTATATAGATGAATTTCTGTTACAACAAAAGGGAAGTGATAGTAAATGGTTAGATCTAGAGGTTATTTTTTCTGATGAAAAAGTTCCCGGTGAAGGTGAGCATAAAGCAGTAGAGTTTATTAGGGAAAGTGGTGAAGAAGATGAAATTTATTGTATTAATGGACTAGACGCGGATTTGATTATGTTGTCTATGGCTACTCACAAACCTAATTTTTATATAATTCGAGAGGATTTGTATGATCCTCATATTGAGTATCTATGCATAGATGTAGGGGGTGCTAAGAATACGTTAGTTGAAAAGATAAAATGGAAGTCGTCGGTCAAGGAGTTTGATGAAAAAACTTCGATCAATGACTTTATATTTATGTGTTTTATGGTAGGTAATGATTTCTTACCTCATATCCCATCGATTGAAATTATCGAGGATGGTCTAGAATTGATGATTGATATATATAGGTCAGTTGGAACAGTTAGTGGTCATCTCACGCAAACTGACATGAATGGGTTAGTGAGTTTCTGTAAAGATCCTTTGAGAATGTTTCTCGAAACCATTGGAAAACATGAAAAGGTTAATTTTGAGAAGAAGTTGAAGAAGAAGAAGTCGTTCTTTCCTGATCCGTTGTTATTGAAACATTCTAATAATGACTCATGTGGAAATTGGTTTCTAGATCTAGATAGGTATACGGAAGATTATAATCTTCAATCTTTTAAGGTAGACGGTAATCGATTAGACATGGAAGATGTAAGTCATCAATACATACAGGGTTTGTGTTGGGTTATTACGTATTATACTACTGGATGTCCTAGTTGGAAGTGGTATTTTCCGTATCAGTATGCACCAACTGCAAAAACTCTCTCTAAGTATGTAGAAACTTTTGTAAGTTGTAATTACGGAGTAACAGAACCATCAGAACCTTTTCAACAACTTCTTAGCGTCCTACCGCCTAAGAGTGCTCATTTATTACCAAAGCCACTAGATAAATTGTTAACCGACAAGACATCAGAGTTGATTAAATTTTGTCCAGAAAAGTTAGTTATTGATTTGGCAGGGAAAAGAAAGGAATGGGAAGGTATTACTCTTCTTCCGATGGTAGATCAGTCGTTAGTTGAAAGAATGTTGAAATCAAAGATAGGAGATGTAGTGGATACTGATATACTTCGTAATATACCTGGTATGGTTATTATGTATGATTAGGTTTGTGTATATATTTTTATTATTTATAAAAATATAATTATATTAACTGAAATATCCACCTACAAGTGCTGCACAAAAGAATACGAAACCACCCCATGCTATGTCCAATAGTGCTAATTTCATATCCCATCTTTCTATAACTGCAGCGGCGGTAAAGTCATATATTCCATACACAACTATTCCAAACGTAGCACCGTATAAAAGACTGTCTCTCAATAAATGTTCTTTCCGTATGTTTGGTATAACAAAAAGTATTAGACCTATAACCATTAGAATGTATGCAGGGATTGCGTATTGTATACGCGTTGTCATTTCAACCCCCTGTATGTCAAGTATCATGGTCTTGTACTTATTACCCATAAAAAGTCCTAACCACATAAAATCCAGTACTAATAGAACAATGGCACTTATTATCTCTTGTTTCATTTTACTATATAACAAAATAATTAAAAATCTTATCTAACGGAAATTGACAAAAAAAAACTTTTGTGTTTTACAAGAAATATTATTTTTTTATATTTAGAAAAAAATAAATTACATTTTACCCTTACCGAACTTATTTACAAGTTTGTCATAATCGTCGTGTTTAATAAACTTGTATACATACATATCGCTCTTCTCGTTCCACGCCCTGAGAGCAGGTACACCTCCTTTAACATTCCTATTTTTCATTTTAACAACCTCGATGTCGTCATTCTTGGCTTTAAATTTCTTTCCGGTAGCCACATTGTAAAATTCCATTTGAGTTAACTTTGTCATATTTTATTATAGAAAATATTAAATTTAGTTTTTAAGAGAGATAATTGTAAAGTAAATGACATTAAAAATAGGAACCGATTGTAGCGGTATCGAGGCTCCGATCCAGGCACTTAAACAACTTGGTATACCATTCGAACACATGTTCTCTTGTGAGGTTGACAAGTATTGCTTGTTAAGTTTGAGGGCTAATTACGATATACCGATTATATTTGATAATATTTCAACTAGAGATATAGGATTAGTTCCTGATATAGACCTTTACATATGTGGATTTCCATGTCAACCATTCTCACAGGCTGGAAAGTTGAAAGGGTTATCTGATACAAGAGGTACTGTATTTAACAATTGTCTGGAAGTTATCAAAAGTAAAAGACCTAAGTATTTTGTACTTGAGAATGTGAAAAATATATTAACACATGACAAAGGTAATACATGGAATGTAATCAATACAGAGTTGGATAAACTATCGGAATTGGGATATAATATATCTTGGAAATTAATGAATACACGAGAGTATGGTATTCCACAAAATAGAGAGAGAGTTTATATAGTAGGTACTAAATCTTTTGGGTTTAGTTGGCCTGATAAAGTAACTGATTGTATAGATGTCAGAGATCTGATTGATCATACTGATAAGTCTAAAATCGAATGGAAACGTAAAACAAATATTAATTCTGTATCCGACGATGCGGTATTCGTAGACGTAGATTTTTTACATTATACTACGTATCCAAATGCTAATAAATATTCACCATGTGTCGTTGCTCGAGGGTCATCATTATGGTGTGTTCCGTACCACAGATACGCAACGCCTACGGAACTCGGTAGATTACAGGGATTTTCACCTGATTTCAAACAAGTAGTATCGAATTCTCAAATGAAAAAACAATACGGAAACAGCATGAGTGTAAATGTATTGGTGAAAATATTTGAAAAATTATTAGAATTAAAATAATATTTCTTAATAAATTTCTATTAGTTTTTTTAGAGATTTGGAAAAAATCTAAAAACAACATTTTTATCCATAATATAATAAAACCCAAATGATTAAACAGAAACATTGTATTATTACAACTGGTTACCCAAATAATATACCAATGAGATGGGAGGGTCGAGATTTCATAAAAGTCAGATACCAAAGGGATCTATCAAAGGAAGAATTTATATATCAAGCGTTTTACAGGTATACCAAGACATCTTTTCAGAAGTCTAATGGGGTTTGGTTTCCAACTGATGGGATTGTTTTGAAGATTGAAAGATTTCCTATTGGTTCGATCGAAGAGTGGCCAGATGGATTGTCACAAGAATTTAAGAGAATTCATTGTAACACCTCTTTATCAAAGTTTGAAATAGCGAGTGTTGCTGACTACATTGACACTAAGAGTACGAGTTTTGTTTCATTAACACAAGAACACAAAAACGCACCAGTCGATATATTAAAACGATTAGGGACATCTGAATTAGTATACATATCATTCCTACTCTCTAGTAAATTCAATCAGGATAGAGTTTTTAGCGCTAAAAAAGACACACCTGGTAGTATTTACCTGGAAAAACGACCAAATGAAAACATTTTCGAGGGGCTGAATGACGGATCAAATATCCCGACAGGAATAGAGACGGAAGCATATCTGATAAACCAATTTATTGGGGACTACCTATCATTCAACCATGTCGATATACAGAAGTACGTCGATTTAAGAAAAGGAAAAGGTGGTTATGGTCCGTTCGATTTAAGAGATTTCGAGAACATAGATAAATATATTATATACAACTCGTTGGAAAACCACCCATTATCACTTTACACGCAGGTGGCGATCAATTACGTAAACCTTTACGTAAAAAGTGTTGTTCCTCAATTGAAGGCACTCTCAAAATCTTATGAAAAAAGGAAAGTTGAAGAGAGAATAATAGTCAGAGATGAACTTAATAGATATAATAGTGAAGTACCTAGGATGAGGTATATTCAGCAACTCGATGACACACTTAGAAAGAGGATTACTGAACGTACTTTTCCTCGTGTACCAGATGAAATAACAAACGAGATACTAAATTTTTTACCTAAAAATGTAAGTAGAGCGTTTCTATCAACATCAACCGACATGAAGTATACAAAAAATATGTATCAATATTTAAATTTGACTAGGAAAAGTTCACGTCGGTTCATAGCAGATGAAAATTTTCGTGTAAAAGTCTTATCAACAATCATTAACCCCAATAAACAATTGAGTTTACATTTAGATTATATGATGATAAACGATGTATCAATGCTCGGAAACGTCCATACTTTGAAGTTATGGCATTGTTCTGAGATAACAGATGTATCAATGTTGGGAAACGTCCATACTTTGATTTTATTTCATTGCTCAAAGATAACAGATGTAGCAATGTTAGGAAACGTACATAATTTGAACTTGAGAAAATGTAATGGAATAACAAAGGTATCAATGTTAGGAAACGTACATAATTTGAATTTGAGTGAATGTAATGGAATAACAGATGTGTCAATGCTAGGAAACGTCCATACTTTGAATTTGAGTAAGTGTAATGGAATAACAGATGTGTCAATGCTAGGAAACGTCCATACTTTGAATTTGAGTGGATGTAGTGGAATAACAGATGTATCAATGCTAAGAAACGTCCATACTTTGACTTTGAATTTGAGTCAGTGTGATGGAATAAAAGACGAAACAATGCTAGAAAACGTCGTTATAGTTGAATAACATATCTCGGATACGTTAATGCTTTGGATTTATCTGTTTGTGAATTAATAATATAAAAATGAATATTTTTTTTTATTATATAAAAGGAAACTATAACAATAAAATGAACTTGCTACCAGAAGATATGATATATGAAATAGGAACCTTATTATCTATAAAAGATTTTAGATCGTTACTATCAACATCCAAAAAAATGAAATATTCCAAATATAAATACCAATATTTAAACTTAAATCGAGAAAGATCAAAGTTGTTTCTAACCGACGACGAAAATGGTAGATTCTTCCGTAATGAAGTATTCTTACAAATAGGAAATCCAAATAAACAATTATCATTAAATTTATCAAATTGCAACAAAATAACCGATGTATCAATGCTAGGGAACGTCCATACATTGAATTTAGAAGGTTGTAACCAAATAAGAGATGTATCAATGCTGGGGAACGTCCTTACATTGAATTTAAAAGGTTGTAACCAAATAAGAGATGTATCAATGCTGGGGAACGTCCATACATTGAATTTAGAAGGTTGTAACCAAATAAGAGATGTATCAATGCTGGGGAACGTCCTTACATTGAATTTAAAAGGTTGTAAAGAAATAATAGATGTCTCAATGCTAGGAAATGTCCATACCTTGAATTTATCTTGCTGTGAAATAATAGATGTGTCAATGCTAGGAAATGTCCATACCTTGAATTTATCTTGGTGTAAAAAAATAGCGGATGTATCAATGATCGGAAAAGTTCATAATTTGAATTTAATGGGTTGTGACAGAATAACAGATGTGTCAATGCTAGGAAATGTCCATACCTTGGATTTATCTTTTTGTAAAAAAATAGAGGATGTATCAATGCTAGGAAATGTCCATACCTTGAATTTATGTCAGTGTAAAAAAATAGCGGATGTATCAATGCTCGGAAACGTTCATAATTTGAATTTAGCGGGTTGCTACGGAATAACAGATGTATCGATGCTCGTAAACGTTCATAATTTGAATTTAGCGGGTTGCTACAGAATAACAGATGTATCGATGTTCGTAAACGTTCATAATTTGAATTTAGCGGGTTGCTACAGAATAACAGATGTATCGATGCTCGGAAATGTCCATACCTTAAATTTATCCAATTGTAGCATAATAACTGATGTATCAATGCTTGGAAAAGTCAATACTTTGAATTTATTCGATTGTAGTGGAATAACTGATGTATCAATGCTTGGAAACGTCCATACGTTGAATTTATCATTTTGTAGTGAAATAACAGATGTATCAATGCTTGGAAACGTTTATACGTTAAATTTATCAAATTGCAGTGGAATAACAGATGTATCGATGCTTGGAAATGTCAATACTTTGAATTTATCGTATTGTTATAACATAACCGATGTATCGATGCTTGGAAAGGTCAATACTTTGAATTTAACGTATTGTTCTAACGTAACCGATGTATCGATGCTTGGAAACGTCTATACTTTGGATTTATTCGATTGTAGTGGAATAACTGATGTATCAATGCTTGGAAACGTCCATACGTTGAATTTATCATTTTGTAGTGAAATAACAGATGTATCAATGCTCGGAAAAGTTCATAATTTGAATTTATCCAATTGTAAAACAATAACAAATGTATCTATGTTGAGAAACGTCCATACCTTGGATTTAAATGGATGTATAGGAATCGCAGGTGTATCAATGCTCGGAAACGTTCATAATTTGAATTTAGCGGGTTGCTACAGAATAACAGATGTATCAATGCTCGGCAACGTCCATAATTTAAATTTATCCTTTTGTAGTGGAATAACTGATGTATCAATGCTCGGAAACGTTCATAATTTGAATTTATCATATCATGACAGAATAACAGATGTATCAATGCTCGGAAACGTTCATACTTTAAATTTATCCTTTTGTACTGAAATAACAGATGTATCAATGCTCGGAAACGTTCATAATTTGAATTTATGTTTTTGTAGAAGAATATCAGATGTATCAATGCTTAGAAATGCTCATACTTTAAATTTGACCAGTTGTACTGAAATAACAGATGTATCTATGCTCGGAAACGTTCATACTTTGTATTTAATGGGTTAAGCCGTGAGGTTCAAGCAGTAGCTTAAAAAGGTAAATTTAGCTAAGCCGAGTTGGAACCTTCTTATCTAGGAACGTATATAATTTGATTACTTAAAAATCTACATCACTTCGTCTTTTAAGTACAATATAAAATCATACGTAAATTCCAAAAACATTTTTTTGAGTAATTTATAAAAATGATTTTATACAACGAATATATAAGAAATGTAACATTATGACTACTATAATAAAAAAACCTAAATATGAACAACTTGACCCTATCACACATATTCTAAAGCGCCCCGACATGTATTGCGGTTCTACCAGAAACCGCGAAATGAGTGAATACGTAGCTGGTATAGATTTCAAGATTTCAAAAGAAAGTATTAAGTCGTCTCCGGCAATTCTCAGGATATTCGTAGAAGTCCTATCGAATGCTATTGACAACAACGAGAGAAGTAAAGCGGTGGGTATTCAGTGCTCTAAAATAAAAGTATCAATCGATAAAGACACAGGAGAGACAAGTGTTTGGAATGACGGTGATGTAGTACCTATCGAGATCGATCCAATCCAGAATTGTTACAATCACACGATGATTTTCGGTCGTTTACTTACTGGTTCCAACTATGACGATGAAGAGGAAAGAGTTGTCGCTGGTCGTAACGGACTTGGAAGTAAACTATGTAACGTATTTTCTAGCAAGTTTACCGTAGAGGGGTGTGATCCAAAAGCAGGTAAGATTTTAAAACAGACATGGACCAACAACATGAGAGAAACAACAGAACCGGAGATTCAATCTACTAAGCTAACAAAGGGTTATACGAAGATAACATGGATTCCTGATTTCGTCCAATTCAGTATGAAAGGATATACGAAAGACGTCGTAAAATTATACATTCGTCATGTAGTAGATGCTGCGATGATTTCTAAAGTAAACGTGACAATAAATGAAGTTCAGATTCCAGTGAACAATCTTTCCAAATACGGTGCATTATATTCTACCCCAACAGAAGAGAAACTTTTAATCAAGACCGATACATGTGAGGTGTTGATCACCCCATCTACTGAATTCGAAGCAATATCATTTGTGAATGGTGTGTCAACGAAACTAGGGGGTCAACATGTCGATGCATGGAGCGAAGCCCTTTTTAGACCAATCATCGAAAAATTTAATGGTAAAAACAAGACAAAATCAAAAGCACCTAAGATAAATATCGCCGATGTGAGACAATTCTTCAGGATATTTGTGGTGGCGACTGTAATAAGACCAGAATTTGACGGTCAAGATAAGAATAAACTTGAGTCCCCTACTGTACCTGCCTTGGTTAAACCCGCCCATATCAACGCCATTATGAAATGGTCAGTAATAGAGCAAATCGAAGAGGTTATTCGTTCGAAAGAGATGATAGTTCTTAAAAAGTCCGAAAAGGGTAAAGGCAAATCAAAGATTGATGGTTTCGATCCAGCGAATAACGCGGGTGGTAAAAAATCGAATGAGTGTACACTTATCGTATGCGAGGGTCTATCGGCAAAGACATATGCAGTGGCTGGTATAGAGCAGGGAGTATACGGTAAGTCTGGACGTGACTGGTATGGAATACTGCCATTGACAGGTAAGATTTTGAATGTAAGGAATGCACCGCCAACTACTATCGCGGCGAACAAGGTTGTAACAAATCTAATCCAAGCACTTGGTGTGAGACATTCTGTAGACTATACAATCGATGAAAACTATAAGACTCTAAATTATGGTCGTTTGATGATTATGACTGATGCCGATTGTGATGGTATACATATTGAAGGATTATTGATGAATTTCTTTCATTCTCTGTTTCCAAGTCTGTTGCTACGCGAAACTCCATTTGTTGTAAGTATGAAGACGCCTATCGCACGTGTAACAGCACCAAAAAAGAAAGATTTACTTTTTTATGATGAGCGAAGATTCAATGACTGGCTTGGAAAACAGCAAGGTAAAGTAAACGTTAAGTATTATAAGGGTCTTGGAACTACTAAAACAGAAGATGTTCCTGACACATTTGGTCTGAAAATGGTTGAGTATGTACAAGACGTAAATACAAGTTTGAATATGAACAAGGTATTTCATAAGAATCACGCAGATGATAGGAAAACATGGTTGGCTGGATATGCTCCTGGTGATAACAATTTCTCATTAGATGACCAAAATGAGTTTACATCAATGAATGTGAGTGACTTTATAGACGGTGAGATGATTAAATTCTCACATGCTGATTGCGCCAGAAGCATCCCTAGTGGTATAGACGGTCTTAAGGAATCTCAAAGAAAAATCTTATACGCAGTTCGAAAGAGAAACCTTAAGTTTTCTGGTAAATCATTGAAGGTAGCGCAACTTAGTGGTTATACAGCCGAACATTCAAACTACCATCATGGTGAGCAGAATCTCCAAGATACTATTATTGGT
>Ga0208768_1000651_pt1 | contig 21942 bp, 19 predicted proteins | sample AntAceMetag02UK1_FD_184760 | JGI IMG/M metagenome (GOLD analysis project Ga0208768, IMG submission 184760) | Saline lake microbial communities from Ace Lake, Antarctica - Antarctic Ace Lake Metagenome 02UK1 (SPAdes) (version 2) | ecosystem: Environmental > Aquatic > Non-marine Saline and...
AACAAAAAATCAGAACCATTGATACGATGTATGGCAAACTATTTCAGAACTCATGGAATTTCAGAAAAAATCATTTCTGACAGAGGTGCTTTATTCATCTCCAGGAACTTTAGAAGCTTCTGCAAGAGACTTGGCTGTCATTTCCTCGAATCCAGCCCATTCGTATTCGGGCAAAAACAGCGCTTCCTGACCCCATACCCCTAACTCGGATTGCATCACTTCCTGCGCCTTCACCTGAGAGCATACCACCCAGATCGCCGAATCGAGATTGCCCGCTTCCCGCCACGCCGCCATTGCCGATGCGACATAGAGAGGCTGACCCGCCTCGGCGACGTGCTCAAAAAGGGCCGGATTCTCCGGAGTCGCCAGCGGGACCGACGCGAATGAAGACAAGAGAGCACCACTGCGCCGCAATCGCGATGCCAGCGTATCAAACGCTTCGCTGTCCGTGAGATTCTTCAAGAGACCGACGCTACAGGCAAAGCTTGGGTTTCTCACCTGGATTTCGCCTCTCGAGAGCACTGAATCGGGGTGCCTCTCACATTTGAGAATAATTACTTAAGAAGCATTAACGAGCCCTCCTTTTTATAAAAAATATGATAAAATTACCCAATTGTAATTTCATTCTTGCTAAAAATCCAAAAAAGCCCTAATTTTCCCCCGCATGGCACAAGATAACACCGCTTTAGCCGAACGCGCCAAAAGGGCTCGTCGCATCGTTAAGAATCCCTCACTTTACAAAGTGTGTATGGGATGTGATTCGATCGTGGCGTCTAAGGTCAACATTTGTCCTAACTGCCATGCCTATCGCTTTGAAATCGACGCTGATTTCGTAGTCAACCAGGCCAAGGCCCTCTCCACACGCGAGCAAAATTCCGTAGTCGCCGAGGATTTGTCCTAGTAGATTCTGTCGACTGGCGAGTTTCCGAATCTGAAAAGACGGAAAAGAAACTGCTTGCAAAAGCCCTTCAACTCACCATCTTGACGGCCTTGCTCGAAAGAGCAAAACTCCTATGGAGTATCGGGTAGATTCCGGAGCGGTCAAACGGGGCAGACTGTAAATCTGCTGGCTATGCCTTCGAAGGTTCGAATCCTTCTCTGCCCACCATTTTAACAATCAAGGAGTTACACGAATCGTGTAACTCTTTTTTTGTAGCCAGACGAATCGACTTTGCACTGACTTTGCATTTGTTCGGGTTCTCGGTTCCCTGCTTTTAGGGCTAATTTTTTTTCAGTCAGACCCTCAGTACCCCCCGCATTTGAAAGCAATTCAGAGACTTTCAGATCGAGAACGCGGGCGATTCTTTCTAATGTCGCGACGTTTGGGCATCGCTCCCCACGCTCAAGATAACCGATATAATTTCGATGGTGGTCGGATTCGTGGGCCAATTCCTCTTGAGTCAGTCCAAGTTCATCCCGTCTGGCTCTGACCGCCAAACCGATCTTGCGGCCAATTTCCCTTTGTTCTGTTTGATTCGCACCCAACAGAAATCTGTAATCGCCACCCCTTTCGGAGTCTGCCCACAGAAAGTTGTATTTCGTCTATTGATTGAAAACGCGAAGTCGGTATGCTGGAACCATGAAAAAGGACGTGTCGAACAAGGTTTTGATTTGGACCGCAGTATGGTCAATTGCAGGTTTGTTGGTAATCGTGTGGATTCTTTCTCTTGGGCCGACAGCGGAAGAAATCGCGCAAGAAAAGGCGATTGCTGAAAGGATAGCCGAAAATGAAAAGTTGGCGGCAGACCGCATGAAAGCCGCGCTCGCCCTTAGAGATGAAGTCCTTAACAAGAAATGGAACCAGCTTTTTGAGAAAGAGGTTGGCTCGCCTTCCGAAATTACGATTGACGCCAAACATGACGTTTACGCTTCAGCCGGTGGCGTCACCATTGATGGCATCGCGATGATTGACGGGGTGAAGTATGAATTCTTTTTGGGGTTCGATAAGAAAGGGGATGAACTCGTTCAAGATCAGTTTCGGGTCAGCAAATGGAAGAAATACGTTCCGAAGTCCAGCGGTGATATTCACGGGGCATGGGCTTACATGCAGCTTTTCGTTGAGAAGAGACTCAAGAATCCAAAAGGCGCAAAATTCATTGGCCATGCGAGAGATGCCGTGACTAACCTCGGAGCGGGGAAATACGGGGTCTCTGCCGCCGTGGACGCCACCAACAGTTTTGGGGCTACGGTTCGGACGCCCTTTTCAGGAGTGATAGAAAACTTGGGAAGTGAGTGGAAACTTCACGAACTCAACATCGAACAGTAAAGAGAAAGCTACGAATATGAAGAAAGGTTGTTTGTTTGCCATTATCGGCGTGGTTGGCTTTTGCGTTCTTCTGACCATCATTGGAGTTGTCGCGTCTCTTTTTGTTTCCGATTCAGAGGAATTCGCCGAAGCGAAGAAGCCAGATTCGGTGTTGGTATCTGCAAAGGCGGAACCGGCGAAAAGCGGAGACAGCAAACCAACGGAATCGAAGCCCGCGAAGGAGTCTTTCACGGAACATTATTCGATCATCTCCGACAAGCCCACAGGCACTGTGAAACGGTCGGTGGATGTTAGGCTGAAGAAGAAGGTAAGCGAGGAAACGCTTGAAGGCATCGCGAAGGAGATTCGCGCCAGCAACCCGCGAAAATTTGAACGAACGTTCATCGTCTATTACTTGGCTGAACAAACCGTTGGCGCGGGCGGATGGGCGACCAGCCATTTCAATCCAACGTTGGAAGTGAGTGTTTTGGGATTGTCGGCAGACTCGGAAACGGCAACCGTCGCCAAGGAAGGCGAAACCGAAATCGGGCGATGGGAGTATTCCGCCCCTCCCGGTTTTGTTGCCGTTGTCTTGAAAACTGAAAAGGGCGTGACCATTCGCCGGGTTTTCGGCGATGGCAGTTCCGGTGATGAGAAAATGACCGCCTCTCAGAAAGGCGGGGAAATCGTTCTCACGCCCGTCGAGGAAAACGATTTTGGCGAACACTGGATTCTTGATTCGGACGGCAACTTGCAACTGATGGACAAAGACGGCCTCATCGGAAAGGCGGTTACTTCCGGCAAGAAGATGAAAGGCGACGAATTGCAAGAAGCATTTGGATTCAGCGAAGAACCGAAAGAAAAAGTGGCCACGATTTTCGATCCGCGAACGTGGACAAGCGCAGATGGTCAAAGAACGTTCTTCGGCAAACTCACGAAGCTGGAAAATGGCAATGTGACGGTGGAGAAAGACGGGAAGCCAATCACCTTCGCCATCGCGAAACTCTCGCCCGCTGACAGAGAGTTTCTAGGGCAAGGGGTGTCTATTACCACTTTGGATGGAACAACGCACGAGAACGGCTCTGTGGCGCGAATTTCGGCTGATTCTATCTTGTTCCAGAAAGGTTCCGGTCCGGTTCAGATCGCAATGGAGAATCTACCGGAAGCGATGCGCCAGCGATTCGGTTATGATCCCGAAATCGCCGCTGAATTGAAGAAGGCGAAAGAGAAGCAACTTGCCGTGATGCGAGAAAGGCAAGCCAACGCCGCCGCGCAACAGGGCGCACAGGATAATTTAGATTCATTCATGGCAGTTCTCGAAGCGGCGGGAGTTGGCAACGAGCTTGTGACAAAGGTTTCAACGAAAGGTGAAACGGTTAGCGTCACCGTTGCGAATGGCTGGCACTACCAGCCGAAGCAAGTTCGCCAGCAAAGCGCACAAATCCTTTGGCAGACTTGGGCCATGATTTACGCACCAAATGACTTGGACAAAGCCCGCCTCAGTTTGCGCGATTCGGTGGGGAACGAAGTCGGCGGTTCGCGTTGGTTGGCCGGTTCGTTGATTTGGGTGAACGATTGAGATTTTCCGCGACCGTGCTAACGAGTTGGAACGTTCGTTCTAAATTTGCACGAACGTGCGAAACGTGAGGTTAGCTAATCGCATCGGAAACGGGAACATATGCTCGCCGTCCCTTCACGTAGCGAATCAATCCTTTATGCTTCGCCGCATTAATCACCCGCTTTTCATCGGCGGAAAGGCAGCGGACAATGAAACGGCCTTTCAGCCGAAGGGTTTCTAAAATCTCATCGCTGATTTCGTTCCAGCCCACCGCATTGAACCATTCCCGTTTGAACCGCCAATCGCTTGCAATCGTCATCGGTGGAATCTGGTGGGACTCTTGAAGGAAAGCGAGAATTTCATTTACTCTTTCAGCCGCCCGCTCTCGCAACGTGTCGAATTTTGGAAATATGCCGTTCAGATCAGGAGCGGAACGCCGCCGCAAGATGTTCGTTCCGGGTTTGAGAAAACGCACTTCAAAGCGAAGGCGATTCGCCGTTTTCGCGTAAACGATCAGGTGTTCCGTTTTCGATAAGCGGAGTTTCACTGATTCACCGTTTCCATTCGTTTCAATGTCATTTGCCTCGGTTCGGGGAGCGTGTTCCCGAATTGCGGAATCTTCGGCAAAGTTGTTCAGCGTTTTAGCCATCCCGCGAAGGCATTCAATTGCATTAGGACGGTGAAACTCGAAATAGACTTCGCAATCTTTGAGACAGAATTCGTGCGCCTGAATGCCAGCGGATGGAATCACAGCCGTTTCCGCAGCTTCGCGACAACTTCTCTCGATCTCCCGAAAAACGTTCTCGAAATATCGGCGTTCATTCTGTCGATATTGCGCTTGCGTGATCAAAGCGGAAAGGCAGTTCTGTTTTGAGCGATCCAACAAACGCGGTTCGGTCGGCTTCGCCAGCGTCTCAAACACTCCATCCGAATCACCGGAAATTTCGGGATAGAACCGCATGGCCTCGGTTGGATTCAAATAGAGGCGGGCGGAAAGGGCAATGATTGATCGGGCATAGAAGAAATTCATCTTCCCGCCTAACAGCGGTTTCATTCGGGGAACGCCATTCCGCGAACGTGAAGAACTCCGAATCAAAGTTGGCCGGTTACTTTCGCCGCCATCGGGCGGCGCATTGAACAGCCCGTTTTCCAAGTATCCGAGACAATGGCGATAGTGGGGGAAATCATCATCATGCAGAGTGGAAAGGGTTCCCAGATAACAAGTGAGTTTCACTCTATCAATTCTTCCGTTTTCAGAGGTAACTCTCTGTGAAGGATCGAAAAGGGGAATAGTTTCACTGACTCCATCGTGGTTATTGCTGATTGTCCTACCCTGTGGCCGGATACCATTGGAATTTCTATTTCTGCGCCTTCTCCTTCGCCGATGGGCCACGCAACGAGGAAGAACGCCAAGCGTCGTTTCAACTTGAGCGGAAGTCGGGCAAGGCGTATCTTGGGCCATAGCATTTTTGCTTCGGCTCGGTAGTTGTTTGGCGACGGCAACCGAGCCGATTTTTTGAACGAACGTTCAAAAGGGGAACAGCGGTTCAATCGGGTCGAAACCACAGCCGTTCTTCCCAAACTCTCCAGAGTGACGACGCTCCAAAAGCCAAGTTGCGGCTTTCCAGTCACCATCTTCGGCAGCGGAAGAAATGCACTCTACAAGCCGCAAAGCCCCTTCGCCTTTCGCCCGCTCTAGTCGCTTCCAAAACTTCCGAAAATCGTTGTCATTATCTTCACAGTCCTGGCCTCTCCTTCGCCAACGATTCAGCGTGGAATAGGAAATTCCGGCGTATGCCGCAGCAAGTTTCAAAGTCAGCCCGCGTTCAACTCCTTCGATTACTCGGTCGGCTGTTTCCTCATCGAAAAGGGTGGGGCGTCCCACAAGGGTTTCAAAATCGTCGTCATCAAACGGCGGTTCATCGTCGTGGTGTTGTTGTTCTGTCATTTGCGTCTTGGGTAGTATCCTTGTTTGATTATTGAAATGGTTTGATCTCCGCAGCGTTCAGCAAGCCAATGCTCGGTTTGGGAGTCGCCTTGTCTCACGGCATCGCAAAGAATGTTGAAAAGGTGTTGTTCCCATCGTCGCTCTGCTTCGGTAACGGCGTAATTGAATGCCTGCCGATAAATCGGGTCGCTTGCCATCCATTGTCTGTGATCGCGTTCAAAAGAGATACCAGCGAACACGGCGATATTGTGGATCAATCCTCCGTTCTGAATCACTCCCCGCAGGTAGCGGGCTTTTCGCCTCGCTTCACCGTTGAATGCTTTCATGGTTTCCGATTAGGCAGATTTGCACACGAGTGCAAATTTCTCGCCTCCGCAGCGGGTAGCCTTACACGGGCAGTTCACACGAAGCTTGTTCTTCGGCTTTTCGGATCGTCTCAAGATCGAAACGAACGATTCGGCCCGAAAGTCGGATGGCTCTAATGTCGCCCCGTTTCTCCATTCGCCTGATTGTAGTCAGGGAGCATTTCCAACGCTTGGCGAGTTCTTTTCTGGTTAGGTAGTTCTCTGTCATGATGTGGAGAACTACGACCAGACATGGAGGGCATTCACCTAACTAGAACGCACTCTATTTTTTAGGGAAGGCACGCTGGGAAAGTTTGTTCATATAGGCTTCCCAGTTGCCCGATTTCCGGCTTTCCTTGATTCGCTTTTTCATTGCTGAAAATGATGAATCCTTTCCCGTGAGATGAGCGATTTCGTAAATGATCGTCGCCCGATTTCTGATTCGTGTTCGGTTGAAAGTATTGTCGCTATCCGTGGACTCTGGAAGGCGTCCTAGTAAGATGAGCTGATAGCGAGCGTGTCTAAGACAGTTGGGCTTGTCCCAAACGAAATCATCAAACTCGAATTCTTGAGCAACGGTGACACCGTGTTCCCACCTGTTCAGCGGGCGTTTCCAGTTTTTCCGACCGGCAACAGAGCGGGCAAATTCAAATAGCACCGCTCGTAAACTCTTTTGAGTTGCCGTGTCCACTGGGATTGTCTTCTGAAATTCATGCAACTGCCACAGAATCGTTTGCCGTCCTGCGTCATCGTCCGTGTATTGCTGCAAGGTAGGGCTGTCCGCATCAAACAATTCTCGGACTGATTCGAGTTCTTCGCGGAATCGTTGCCAACGGTTTTCATCATTCAGGAGGGCGGGCGCAAGCCGCGCCATTGCTTCAATCAACGGTTGAAAGCCATCTGGCGTTTCTGCCGTCCGAATTTCGCGGGCAATTGTTTCCGCTTCTCGGAGATATTCGGAAAGGTCGGGCTTCCGAAACACTCCCCACGGTGACTGGAATTCGTTTGCCCACGTTTTGCGTTGGTAGCGATAGTGTGAATACAGGCTCCCAATCGACTGGTATTCGTTGCGAGACATTCGCAGTTTTCGCCGAGATGGAATCTGGAAGCTGATTGCATCTAGCCCTTTGAACGGGTCTTGTTCGCGACGGGCCATTTTAGACAGTAGCCCGCTTGGGTGTTTCGCCGTCTGAATGTTCTTCCGCATCCCCAATCGGAACAATCTTTTTATCCGTGGCAAGGCTCGCCGAAAGCGCGGGGGTAATTCGCTGCTTCTTGTCCACGTAGTATTGAGCAGTGATCCGAATATCGCTGTGGCGAAGGTAGCGAGAAGCCGCGTAGATTCCATGCTCGGAAGCTATCAGGGAGCCGATTTCCTTCCGCAGTTCGTGAACCGGCTTTTGGGCTTTCACTCCATTTTCTCTAAGCCATTCAATAACCGTTTTCCAATGCGGTTCGCAACGATACGAACCGGAACCGGCTTTCCTCTTTACGGAACCCTTCGAAACAATCACGAATTCGCTTTCCGCGTTGGCGCAATAGCCGCGAAAGATGGCCGTGAGGCTGTCGTCAAGATCGACCACGCCCGCCGAATCCTCAGATTTGAGTTGGTGATGTTCCGTGTTTTCGATGTGAAGTTCTCGCTTGGAGAAATCGAAAGCGTCCCACAAGAGATAATCAATTTCACTTCGCCGCAATCCGCACACGCCCGCAAGCAAGATGATCTTAAAGGCTTCCGGGTTTGATTCTGCCAGTTCTTCGGTTGCCTTCTCTATAATCTCTTGAGCGTCGATCTTGCTTCGATAGCGAAGCGATGGCCCTTTCTCTCTCGTGATTCCGTCAAAGGGGAGTTGATCGGGAAGGGCAACGCGGTCGCGTAGGAAGTGGATGAACTTACGCGAAAATAGCGATTTAGAATTTCCAAGCAGGCCGTTGAACGTGCTGACACGATTGCGACGGGCAACCGCGTTATCGCCCTCGGTTTCCAGAAACTGATTCTTCCATGATTGCACCTTGTCTGGTGTGATCCGTGCCAGCGGAACAGCATCAACCCGCGCCTTCCACTTCTCATTCCCGCCGTTCTTCCCATCGTATCTTCCCGCGCCTTCGATTCCGACAATATCAGAGACGATTCGCCGAAATGCTTTCGCGTATCCATTCTTGGATTGCGGGCGGGCGGACGAAAGGGCCGTAGCCGATTCGATAAGTGCGCCGACCGTATTGGGTAAGTTGCTCGGGTTCGTCGCCTTCTCGGGTTTGAACTCGATAAGGGTTTTTTCCCACCCGTGTTCACTGAGAAAACGGAAGATGTTCACGGCACGTTCTGCCGCCGCGTCTTTGTTGGGAGTGTGAAGATTGAAATATTCCCGACGCTTTCGAAAGCACACCATAGCGCCGTAGTTCGCGCAAAGCGTTCCTTGTTTGGTTTTTGGTTGGTAAACTCGATCTCGCCAGTATGCCACGGAAGAGCGGCTTGGCCGTGGTGACTTTGCACTGACTTTGCGTTTTTTTCCGTTCTCTTGTGGAGTGTCTTGATCTTTCATGGCCCGTTGTGAACACATGGTAAATCTTCTGTGATCCTTTTGCAATAACGGTTTCAGGCTGTATTACCTGTTCATTAATATCCGCAGGTATCCTTTTCTGTTCACCCTTCGATACATACTGTAAATCTGCTGGCTATGCCTTCGAAGGTTCGAATCCTTCTCTGCCCACCATTTTAAAACGCCTCAGCCAAGTAACTCTTGGCTGAGGCGTTTTAACGTACTCAAAAAGGAAGGATGAAGAATCGGTAACCGACGTAGACCGTTCGACTCGGAGTGAGCCCCAAGCGAATGCAGAGATCGGCCAAAGAAGCGAGTGCAACGAGCGACGACGCGGCTAATCCTTCTCTGCCCACCATTTTCTTTATCAATGAGTTACGTCGACCGCGTGGCTCTTTTTTTGTGCCCGGAAATAAGTGGTGACCAAATAGGTGACTAAATGATCTGGAAGATGTGCAGGATATGCAATGATCCTGCGCAGTATTCGCACTCCGTCAGGCGACCTTTCGAAGGGGCAATTCACTAATTCGTAAACGATACATCGACCGACACCCCATCATGGTCGGACATCTTCCTGCCTTCATCTGCACCGCTCCACGACATCACCTTCCCGCATTTCAGGGGTGGTGAGACCGCAATGTGATCAATCAGCATTCGCCCGGTTTCTGGGCGGTCACCCGCCGTGGCAATCTCAAAATCCTTGAATGTGTCTTTGAGCAAGTCCGCCACTTCCCGGGGTTGGCGACTTCGGGGGATCCGCTGATTGAAGTCCCCTGCGACAAGGCACGGTGCTTGAGCGGCATCAAGAAGCACGGGCGATAGCGCCCGCAGAAAGGTGCAATGATCGTTCCAGTTTTTCGCATCTCCGCTCTTTACCCGGGAGCCGAACCAAGGGATGCAAATGCCAATGACCGTGAGAGAGCCTTCCTGGGTCTCGATGACAGTCGATACGAACCGCCCCGCAGTCGGGACATCCAGATCGATCCTGACACTACTGATGGGCCAGCGGCTGGCGACGACGGTCTTGCGCTCTTCATCATTCAGATGAGCAATCCCCGTCGGCCCTGCATCCGCGTAGTAGAAATCAGGACCGAGATGGTCCACCCAGGCTTCCGTGACGATAGCAATATCGGCCGCGAAGGAACGAAGATGGTCGGTCGCCTTTCTTCCATTTGGTGAAGTCGGGCGCTTGCGTTGGAGGTTCCAGGTGGCGATGCGCATGCGTGGACAGATTGAACCGGACATGTATCATGATCGTCAAGCCCGGATGAAGCTTTCCGGATCCTATCGCTCATGAAAATTCTCGCATGGAATGTAAACAAACGAAAACTGGGTGAGCAGCATATCGCTGTTTTCAATGAGTTGGGCGTGGAAACCGTTCTCCTCAACGAGTTTGTCGACGGCAAGTTTCGATCGGAGTTTGAAAACGATCTTCAACGAGCCGGATATTGCTTTCAAGCTATATCGCAAGGAGTGGAAGGGGCTCGAGCACCCCTGATTTTTTGTAGCATCGAAGCACAGCTTTTGTGTAGGTGACCTCATTGCGCCGGAGGTGGATGTCTGGTCTCACTGCAATTTTTTGCACGTCCAGTTCGACCGCCTTGAGATGGTTGGACTCCGGGTTCCGTGTTATGAAAGGAATAAGAATACTGAGGTGGTAAAGATTCCGGACTACTGGCAAAAGCTTGGCGAGATCTTCGTTCGTGTTTCGAATCGAAATATCCTGTTCGCTGGGGATTTCAACACTGATCCACAACAAGTCTTTGGGAACCGGCAGGAAAAGGCGATTATTGAAGGAAGCTTGGGTAAGATGATCATTCCTGATCCCGTTGGGGAGTGGAGTTTTAGACGAAACGAGTCATCTGCTCGGATTGATCATGTTGCTCACACGGGGAGTATCTCGGTGAGCAATCCTCGCTATATCGCTACGATTGGTGATCTGATATTAGCGGGGGTGCCCGGAGCGATGAGCGACCACGCCGCGCTGCTATTTGAAGTAGAGTGCGAGGATACGAAAATTTGAAGGAATCATCACGAGAACGTGAGAGGCCTGAATGATCCTTGTGTGGGACAAAATTCAGGGACAGGTAAACAATGAGGAAGTCGTTCTTCAATAGATTTTCGACTTTCTTCTCGCTGGTTTTGGTGTCTTCGATCCCCTCATTTCAGCCAGCTAATGGCCCGGATCTTTTCCACTCCTCGCTCTACGAACCGTTTCGCGACTACTTTCCCGTGAAACCCAACCAATCCGGTAGCCACCGGTAAAATACTGCGTCTTGGGGCATTCGGTTTCATCAGTCCCCACCTCGCTTAAGCGGCTCCCCTTGAAATACCTACTTAACGGAAGGAATCACCACTTTTTCCCGTAGATCTCGCAACACGCACAATTTTCCCCAATCGGCTTCTCGCATTCGGCGTGCTCCGGTTTTTCTTCGCTTCCCGAACTGGGAACGGTTTCTCGTAAAGACTTCATTCACAAAATTCTCACTTCCCAGCACCGCGCCTTCGGTTAAATAGCGCACCCGACAGCGGATTGCCTCTCGTATCGGCATCCTTCCTTCACGCGCGAGCTCTGCCTCCACTTCTTTTTCTGAAAAACCGCGCTTCTTTTGTCCGGAAACACCCTCTTCCTCATCGCGTGTTCGCTCTTCGCCTTCGTGATACAACCACAGCCGATAGAAGCGGGAGGTCTCATCCCAGTTTTTCTCAAAATCTTCGCCGCTGACCAGATCGGAGTTGCTCAAAATCTTACCTAACCCAATTCGTGCCCATCGGTTCCCGCCGAGGGCAGAAGCATATCCGCACCACCGGTAATCTTCAGGTTTTGAAACCATTCCGGCTCGCACTGGGTTGAGATCAATATAGGCCGCCATCGTCATGAGCGCTTTCTCGTCACCCTCAACCAAGACGCTCTTGTAGCGATCTTCCCATAGGGTTCCTTTTCGGCCGTTTTTTTGGTTATACCACTGGCTGAAACGCTGCTTCAGCTCTTTCATAAAGCACGCTAAGTCACCGATCCTGCCTCGATATCGGTCGAAAATTTGTTCTTCCCATTCGGCGTTTTTCGAATCCTTCGCTCCTTGCCATTCCTCACGGACGGTCCTGACCGTGACGGAATCGTAGAGAGATTCTATGCGTTTAAGAATGGACTCTACACTAAGGTTCTGCACGGCTTCCTGATCGGGTTCTTCGATCAGCAGATGAAAATGATTCGACATCACACAATAGGTGACCACACGCATCCCGTGAAAGGCCTCCAGCTTTCGCATCAAAGCCACAAAACGCTCCCTTTCGCAGTCACCAAGAATGAACTGCCGATCAACGACTCGGGAAATGCAATGGTAGTAACTGGTCCCCTCTCCACGGAGGCGCGCTTGTCTCATTCTAAGACTTTGCGATCTTTGAACAGTGTTCGCAAGAACAATTAGAAATATTTTACCTCTCCCTGTAATTCCTTGGTCATATTTTTATGACACGGCAGGGATGGGAATTGCGCGGCGGCGCACAACTGGTCAACGGTCGGTCGACTTGGGGAGCTATTCATTCAGATCGTCGAGAGCATCACGCCCAACTAGATTCCAGCTGTGCTGAAGGAGTGGCGTGAGCTGACCTATGAGGACTTCCAGCCTCGTAACGCGTGGTCGCTGTTCAATGCCGCGATCTAGTGCATGAAGGGCTCAAATTTAAACATGGTCGTGAATCGCACGCAAGCCCTGCATGGCCTGTTCGATGGACTGGTCGAGTTGAACTGACCGGGCCGGGCCGGTGGAGGCGATAAGCAGGCGTTTCATTTAAGATCGAGACTTCAGCAAGACCGCTTTGCCCCAATTTCCTTCTAGGGGTCGCGAAAAAGGGGCTATTTCCTGCGCTGAATTGGCGGTCTGGTTGAATCTTGTCCTTGCAATTAAGTGATTCTGACGGCACTATTCGGTAGGCATTTAATGAGCGCGTAAGTGTTCAAGCCACCACCTATCTGGGCCGCCGGAGTAGTAAGCAAAGGCAAAAGCCAGCGTGAATCCACTCCCAAGGCCCTAATCTTCAACAATGGCACACCTCAAAAGGGTGTGCCATTGTCTTTCATGTGGTTAGGAGATCAATCGACTTTCAATGCAGCTGATGAGGGAACAGCCTTCGTCGCATGCCGCTGGCACGAACTCTTTGATGAGTTTACTCCGGATACCTTCCACCCAAAGCTTTTTGGTATACCAAGCCTGGTTACTGAAGCGATTACGATCGGTCGGCTCCATGACGATCATGAGGCTTGGGGGAAGCACCTGAGCCACGTACAGAAAGAGTTGTCTGAGCGACTAAAGAGAGGAAGTGAACGTGATCTGTGTTCGCCGAAGCATCTGGGAATGATCGATCGAATGTCGAAGGCAAATAGTCCGTCGGATGTTGTGGGAGCTGGTCGCGTCCTCGAATTGGAGAGTTTTGAGAAGTCGATGGAAGATGCAGCAATTAAACGATTTTCCGATCTCGAATTCACAGCCATCTCAAAGACGAAGTCTGAAGCCGACGAAATTCTTTCGACTTTGGCCACCTATGCTTTCCGCAAAGGATGTAGCGCCGATGACTGCCAGGAGGTTATGGAAATGGTCGGAAAGGAGCCCGTGGATGTTAGGCAGTGGGTATGCGCCGGGCTCCCCTCCGAGGAGTCCAGTTATGATTGTGTTGTTGCTGTAGAGGCTCCGGATCAAAAAGTTGTTTCTGCAGTTCGATCAGTCTGTGAAGTCGCTGGATTCAAACGGACAGGCCCGAAGATCCCGGGAATCCCTAAAGATCCTGGTCGCATTTATCTTCAGAAATCAGGAAAGGGTTTACGTCCTATCGACGCGGTCGAGTCAATAAAAACAGAGATAAGATCTACGTTAAACTTGCTTGCGCTCTACCAGCGCAAACGAGCGCCTAGTATCCGAAACGGCGGGTGGATCATCGACGGCTCCGGGCACGCTACGTTCACTGAACGGTCCCACTCTCTTCGCAACCTGCATCCGCGGAGAGACGCGACCCAGCTGGCGGACAAGGCAGTGAAGGCCTTGTCGGGACGAAATGAACCGGCAATCCTTGCCGCGCTGGATCTACACAATTTGGCACTCTCGATGAACGATCACCGCTTGCGCCTCGTCAATCTCTGGTCGGCACTGGAATGCCTCGGCTCCATCGTTGAGGGAGGGAGTATCATCTCGAAAGTTGAAAGGCTTGTGGTTCCAATCCTCACATGGCGAAAAATCGACAAGTTGGTACGCTACCTTGCTATCAGTCTTCATCTCTGGCTCAAGGCGAACCCACAAATTGACCGTACCACTCTTCCCTTCAAACTCGGCTTCAATGATTCTGTAGCGCCTGACCAGTTACTGGGGGTTCTTGCAGAAGAAAAAGATTCTCCCGGAATCGTTGCCCTTTTGAGCGCTATCGGTGATCATCCGCTCCTTGTTTACCGAGTCTACCGCGCATGGGAATTACTTCACGATCCCAAGAAGCTTCAGTTCAATCTGGCCCTCTCCGGAGAACGGCTTGGCTGGCACCTGTGGAGGATTTACCGCGCCAGAAATCTGGTCGTCCATCAGGGAATCGAACCGCCGTGCCTCCCTCAGCTGGCCAATCATTTGCAACAATACTTCTCCACCACTCTATCTCGAATACTGCATGGGATAACTCTCGGGGAAACATGGACAAGCAAGGATTCCTGGCATTACTGGCGCTCTCAATCCGAGCATGTCATGGACAGTCTTTCAAAACGTCCCGGAGTGCTCAGAGCCGCTGATATTTTTCCGGAAGAGATCGCCACACCGGACCTTTTGATTTGGCCGACTTCCGGTTCAGTCTGATAAGGTGTGCGACCCGGGTTCCTGCTCCCAATTCAAGTGGTCGGAACTCTTGGAGAACTCCAACAATTTGATCTCAAGCAAGAGTTCGCGAATCGCATTTTCTTCGATAACGCGTTCCCGTTGACGCACCTTCGCGAAGTGCAGTAGACACAACTGAATATTCTTATCGCGACTAAAGCTCCTGAGTCGTTCTTCTGCGAGATCTATGACCTGACGGCGAGTGACAGAGTCCGGCATCCCGGTGGCAGGCCAGTCCGGGCGGTTCAGCCGCGTGTAGACGGAAAAATTCAGGGACAGGTAAATAATCAGCAAGTCGCTTTTCAATAGATTTTCGACTTTCTTCTCGGTGGTTTTGGTGTCTTCGATCCCCTCATTTCAGCCAGCTAATGGCCCGGATCTTTTCCACTCCTCGCTCTACGAACCGTTTCGCGACTACTTTCCCGTGAAACCCATGACCGAGAGCAGAAAGCTCACGAACTCGTATTCGCGAATTTCACGAGAGACGAGGCGGAACAGAGTCATTTTTTATTTCTTTTCAGTATGAAAACGCTTCCCAATCCAATAAGCACCACGATAACACCGAGCGAAATGACGAGAGGCAGCATAGCTCGGGATGCACGAGAGGACTCATCCGCTGCGGCGCTCGATTCTTCAATTGCCTCCGAAGGAACCCCCTCCGGTTCCGCGGCGGATGCGCCCTCCGCCGAATCGGCAGGCGCAAGGCTTGAAAGAATCGCCGTCCCCTCAAGCGGAGGGAGAACCTTTTCAATGATTACTTCGCTCCCCTCAATCGCAGCGTCCCAATTAACGGCCATGAGGAGATCCATTCCGGGATTCTGATCTTTTACTTCACAGGAACAGGCGCCACAAAGGTAACCTGAGTATTCGAGCGCATTCCCCTCGGTGATCCCTTTCCCGATAAGAGGTTCGAGCACTCGTCCTCTTCCAAAAATGGGGAACACCATTGGCTCAGAGGTCCATTCATGCAAATCGGTCTCCAGATTCAGAAGCATCTCAAGGAAAAGTAATTCAGCAGGATCGTCGCGCCGGACGCTCAAAAAGGAGAATTCAATCTTCAGGGGAACATCTGACTGCAGAACATTTTCCTGATCGATGGGCGCAGGCGCTCCCGCTTCAATCTCACTGCGACCAATGACACCGCTGGGGATCTCCAACTTGCTTCCAGCGGACTGAGCGGCTTCAACAATGACTTTTTCAGCTGCCGTATCAGCCTCTTCGTTTCCACTTTCGATGATAACCCAGACAGCAGACGCCCCCTCCAAAATTCGCTTCGCAAGCTCACGACGAACCGGAGAATCTACGAGGCTCCTTACATTCCCCTCGCTCAGCAAACCTTCCCAAATCGGAGGCGCCCCAGTCTCCCAATTTTGCCTTGGATAGAAAAATCGCATCGTTCCACGAGGCAGAGCAGAAGAGCCTTCGGACTCATGTAGCCTGAAATTGATCGGGATTTCTTCGGAATCACGAAACGACTTAAGAAGATCGAGAGCTGACCTTTCTTTCTCGGTCCATCCGTCTTTCCCCGGAGTGAGAACGACCTCGTAATAGTCAGGGGTCCATCGCTCGAGCGCATATCTAAACACCGGAACCTGACAAGCGTAGGCGAGAGTCCCGATTCCAATCACGAGAAGAAAGGCGAGGGGAAGGATGCGGGAACGCAGGGAGTATTCTGAAGACGACATGATCATTGAACCACCAAAGTGCTCGAGTTTACGGTCCTGCAGTTCTCATTCAAGCCTTTCCTCGTGAACGATCACGCCATGCCTTGCCTCATCAAAGCGGACACCGTGACGCATCGCAAAAACGATGAATCAAAACACTCCGAGGAGCCTTGCTGGAAACGCCTCGCAGCGGTGCTTGATGACTGGCTCCTGTTCTATGAAGCGCATCATGGAACACTTTCTGAAGAGGTTACGAAGGCGGTTCTTTCGATTAGTCCCGCTCAGATCAACCGGGTTCTTGCGCCTGAAAAAGCGGGCGTATCGCTCCGGAAAAGACGCACCCCGGAGCCCAATGCAGCGCTGCGTAAAATCATCCCGAGCCGTCCTCAAAGCCGGGGCGCTAACCCCCCTCGATCGCTGGAGCGCCCGACCTTCTCTTCGGCGCGCATCTGGGAATCGGAGTCTTGCCTCGCTATACGGCATTCCGCAAAGTTTGAGGCCTCATGCGCGTTGCTCTTCTTTTCTTATTAATCTCCTTTACGGGATCTATCTCCGCCATTTCCAAAGATTGGCCCGCCTACCGAGGGGATGCGGCGCGGAGCGGATTCACTTCCGAATCGATTCCGAACCAGCTGACACTCCGCTGGACCCATCGATCGAAGCACAGGCCCAGGCCCGCCTGGCCAACTTCCGATCGGATTGATTTTGATCTAGTCTATCAACCGATAATCATGGGTGATCTCGTTCTTTTCGGTAGCTCGGTCGATGATCAGGTCTATGCCCTCGATGGAAAAACCGGTGAAGAGAAGTGGCGATTTTCCACCGACGCCCCGATTCGCTTCGCCCCTTTTGGATGGGAGGATCGTGTCTTTGTGGCGAGCGATGATGGATCGCTCTATGCGATCGCATTAAAGGATGGATCACTGCTCTGGAAGTTCCGAGGTGGCCCCGATAATGAAATGGTTCTGGGAAATGATCGAATGATTTCCAAATGGCCCGCTCGGGGAGGCCCCGTGGTTGTCGGCAATCTTGTCTATTTTTCCGCAGGTATCTGGCCGAGTGATGGGGTCCACCTCCATGCCCTCGATACCGTGACGGGCAAGGAAGTTTGGTCGAATCGAGAGACAGGGAAAATATTCATGGCTCAGCCACATGGAGGGGCCAATGCTGAGAGCGGCGTTTCCGCACAGGGATACCTCCTTGCGACCGGCGATCAATTGCTGGTTCCGACCGGCAGAGCCGTTCCCGCCTTTTTTGACCGCAGCACCGGAGCATTGAAACACTATCATTTGCAAAGTAACCAGCAGCGAGGAGGCACTAGGGCGATGGCAGCAGACCGGTTTCTATTCAATGCCGGATGCCTCTTCGATCTCGAAAGTGGGGACCTTAGCTCCCAGATCGGCCATGGAACCGTCGTCGCGCTCGACAATGGCGTGGTTCAAGCAACCGGAAAATCATTGAAGGTTTCGAAGTGGAAGGACTCCGAGACGGTTGACCGCAAGGGGCAGCCACAACAAGTTCGCCGTCTCGAGGAAAATCGATTGGTGACGATGGAAGAGGATGTTCTCGATTTTATCGTCGCAGGATACGACGCCATTTGCGGTGAGGAGGGTCGAATCAGCGCGGTTGATTTTGCGAGGCAGAGGACGACCTGGTGGTCACATCCGGTCGAAGGGAAAGCGCTCGGTTTGGCGGCCGCGAATGGCCGCCTCGTCGTAAGCACCGACGAAGGTGTCATCTACTGCTTCGATGGAGAGCAGAAAGGAGAAGTGGCGATTAAGGAAGACGTTAAAACCGCGAGGCAGCCTGACACAAGAGCCCTCGCCGCTGCTGAAGAAATCCTCGAGCTATCGGGGATACGGGATGGCTTCTGCGTTGATCTGGGAGCCGGCCACGGCGACCTCGCCGCTGCCCTCGCCCTGAAATCCAATCTCCATGTCTATGCGGTCGAAAGTGACCCGGAGGCAGTGGCAGACGCCCGTGAGAGGTTGCTCAGGATGGGATTGTATGGCAGTCGCGTCACCGTGATCGAAGCCGATCCTGCCACGGTTTCGTTTCCGAAATCCTTCGCAAATCTCGTCGTTTCATCGGCTTCTCTTTCCGCTCCGCCTGAAGAGGCCGTGCAAAAGAAGATGGAGCTCCTACAACGGCCATTCGGAGGCGCGATTTGTCTGGGGCCACCGGGAAAAATAAAGGTGGAGGTAAAAGAAGCTCTTGAGGGATCCGGAAGTTGGACCCACCAGAACGCGAATGCGGCCAATACCCTTTGTTCAGACGATGCCGTGATCAAAGGTCCGCTCTCAATGTTTTGGTTTCGTGATGTCGATTTTGAGGTTCCTAACCGACATGGAAATGGCCCTGCGCCCCTTTGTCACCGTGGGTGCATGGTCGTCGGAGGAGTGGACGGAATCATTTGTCTCGATGCCTTCAACGGTCGGACCATCTGGACTCACGATTTGAAGGGAAATCTTAGGGACTTCGACGGCATTCATCACGACGTGGGTGTCGGTGAGGCAGGAAGTAACTTTTGCCTCAGCGATGACGCGGTATTCCTCAAGTATGGAGATCGATGCCAACGGATTGATCTCTTCACCGGCGAAGTTCTCGCGGAGTTTGAGACGCCTCCAGGAAAAGAGGCTCTAAACCGTAATTGGGGATTTCTGGCCTATGACAAGGGATTGCTCTTCGGTTCGGTTTTAAACGACGCCCATAAGGTGAGCCCTCGTTACAAGTTGTCCGAACTACGTACCGAGTCGGTTCGATTTTTCGTGATGGATGCCAAGACCGGTGAGTTGAAGTGGGACTTTGTTCCGAATCATTCGATTCGGAACAACGCGATCGCTGTAGGAGGTGACCAAGTCTACGTGATCGACCGGGAGCTGGTCGAGAAAGATCACATTGCCAATCCGAGGCGAGATGGACGCACTGAGAAAAAGCTGCCTGCCGATCAAATTGCCGGCGGGACTTTGATCGCCTTCAATACGAAAACGGGAAAGGAGATCTGGAGGAACGACGAAGATATTTTTGGAACCCAGCTTTCCGTCAGTGAGGCCCATTCAACTTTATTGATGAATTATCAGGCAGTGCGACACAGCTTTTTCGCATTGCCCTCGGAAACAGGGGGAAGACTCGCCGGAATCGATCTCGAGACCGGGAAACGACGTTGGACCCATGAGGGCGATTACAAGAGCCGCCCGCTGATCAACGACTACACAGTCTATGCGCAGGGCGGAGCATGGAATTTAATTACCGGTGAGCCACTACCTTTTGAATTGGAGCGCTCCTATGGTTGCGGCCAGATTTCGTCTTCGAAGAACCTGATGCTGTTTCGTTCCGCGACGCTCGGATACAAGGATCTTTCGCGGGATGCGGGCACAGAAAACTATGGAGGAATTCGTCCGAGTTGCTGGATCAATGCAATTCCCGCCAACGGCCTCGTCCTCGTGCCGGACGGTTCATCGAAGTGTCTCTGCAGTTACCAAATGAGAGCGTGGTTTGCCCTTCAGCCGAAAGGCAACTGATTCACGAGGCACTTTTATAGCGCGTCTTCTTCGATCTTGGGGCCACCCCATAGGGCTTGATATCGGGATGACTCAACCCATCTTTAACACCCCTAAGAGAGATCCCTTTGTTTTCAACGGTTCCGGCGGATTAAAGATTCCTTCGGGCACTACATTCTGTTCATTTTGTTAAATTTTCACTCGCTGGAGGCCGCCGGGGTCGGTGGATAGCCCTAGTTTTTGGTAGATCTCCCCGAGGTCTTCTTCCGGGCGGGTCGCCTGGCGGATGTGGAGGGTTTTGCCGTCGCGTTGCTTGAAGGTGGTTGTAATCCGGAGCTGTTGGCCGAGCTTTTCTCGCAAGGTCGCCCAGCTCTCGTTGATTCCGTGATATTTGAGTTTCCTCCGAATCACCTGCACAGCCTGATAGGCGAGGACGGTAATGAAAAGGTGGCCACCTGGCCTCCGTAGCCTTGGCGTAGGAGGGTCGCAGCGGTCCTCCTTCTGATGATAGACGGGACGCATCCCAAGCTCGGACTTCAAACTCCGAAACACGGATTCCAGATCGGTCAACATCGTGTAAGTCCGCCAGAGCGTTTCGTCACCCCAATCGGTGAGGGTTGTCCGTAATTTGTAAACGCCGGGGTGGGTTTGCTTGCTCGCAGGTTGGGGCTTGTATTCCCAGGTGAGTTCGGTCACTAGCCCGGTGGTTTCGTCCGTTTTCAGATCGATCTGATAGTGACCGGAGACGCGTTTGTATTTCTCCTTGAGACGCCCGATTCGTTGATTGATAGGGTCGCGCTTTTTGGTGGTGCGGGGCTTGTGTAGTCCCTCGCTGATTTCATTGAGCGCCTTCTCATATTTTCCCCGAAAACTCGTGTTGATACTCTTATCTTTCATCGCCCGTTGCTCCGACCAGCAGGCGATCTTGACTTCCCCTTCGTGTTGGCCGGGCTGTCGCTGAAGGTGGATTTGATGGCCGCCCGCGGATTCGATCACGCTGGTTTCCTTTAGATCAATATCGCGTTTTCTTTCACGACTCACTACAAGGTAGTTATACTTATTCGAAATGAGCCATTCGAGGTTTTCCTCGCTGGCGATCCCTGCATCCATGATGACCAAAGCGCCATCGGGGGCTTGAAGTTGTTTGAGCATTTCCTCCAAAGTGCTGCCTTCGCTGACGTTGCCGTCAAAGACCTGTGAGTGCCTGATAAACCCGCTGGCATCGAGGGTGAGACCAAGAGTGAGAAGGGGGCAGTCGCTCCGCTTTTCCTTGGAGCGGCCTCTTTTTGCCTTGGGATTTCCCTCGGCATTGCCTTCCATGTAGGTGTTTGTCAGGTCGTAGAGGGTGACGGTGGGTGTGAAGTTGAAAATATCCTGAACGCTCTCAAAGACCCTTTTTTCAATAAGAGCTTTTTTACTAAGAAGTCGATCCGAAGCGCGGTAAAGTTGCATCAAGGGCATGGGGGTGAAGTCATGCTTGAGAAGCTCGCCCAGAGCGCTTTTTTCCTTCAACCACTTGGCGGTGGCCCGCTCGCTACGTGGGGCGCACATTCTGCCGATGATGTTGCCGAGTGCTTCGGCTTGCTGCCGGCCATTAAAGCCTGCTTCTTCGAGGATTTGCGGGATTTTGAGTTCTTTGAGAGCTTCCAGCGAAACGTGTTCGGCCCCCACCGATCTTGGCTTGATTTGTTGGATGGAATCGATATCGACTTCCTCAAAACCTCTCGTTTCATCGCTCTCGTTTTCGACATTCAGTTGTTGGATTTCGCCCCGGCGAGCGATAATTTGGGAGTAAATGTGCTGGGCGCTCCCTTCGATGGCGGGATCTACGGCGAAGAGCGGCTGTTCGCCGTTGAGAATTTGTTCGATGCGGATGCAGAGGTCCGGCCAGACTTCTCTGGGGAGGTCGAAATTAGTGCCAAGGTTAAGCAAGGTGTGTTGGCGGACCTTCTTGCCGACTCTTTTGGACTCAACGAGGCGATGGGTGAAATAAGACCCGCCGGAGCCGGTTGATCTCGTTTGTGTTTGGCGAATGAACATGACCCGGAAGACTGGCAGGCTTTTGCATGCGGCGCAACACTTAAATTAATTTTATGGCACTACAAATAGGATTTTGAAATATGGATTCCTTTGTTTGCAAAGGTTCGCGACTTTTCTGGGAGCGAAAAAAGTGGTTTTTCGGCGATTTTGAGACCCTGATCGTTAAAGATGGGTTAAGTGCGCGGCATCATTGCAGCAAGACGGTTGCGCCGTCCCGGACGGACGCAGCCTTCATGGTCGCTCAATTACTTCCGCCA
>Ga0208768_1000652_pt1 | contig 21904 bp, 26 predicted proteins | sample AntAceMetag02UK1_FD_184760 | JGI IMG/M metagenome (GOLD analysis project Ga0208768, IMG submission 184760) | Saline lake microbial communities from Ace Lake, Antarctica - Antarctic Ace Lake Metagenome 02UK1 (SPAdes) (version 2) | ecosystem: Environmental > Aquatic > Non-marine Saline and...
AATCGCTTCCACTTCTGGAAGATGGGGATCTTTGCTTCAAGTTGCTGAAAAGGGGGAGGATCAAACTGATCCGCCGGGTGGTGTTCAGTTCAGACCGGCGGGTTCGGCAGTGGGGAACCTGTAAAGCCGTTGTGATGTATCTCTCCATTGGTATTCTCTGGGGCCTTGGCATGCCACCAGGCCGGATGAAGCGCTTCTATGAAGACATTCGCTGATTCAGGCTCCAGTCATAGGGGAGAAAGGACAGGTGTGGCTCATTGTTTTGGTGACTCCTTGGCTTGTTTGTGGTCTCTATACTTGGCTCAGTCTTTGTCTCCGTGCTTGGCTGAGAATTTAATTCAGCATTTTGTTTGTTGATGGGCTTGGAGCTTGTTGTCAGATGGGGCAAGATGTAATGCGATAGCGAAGTATGTTCGTCAAGAAAATCGGCTTTGTACCACTGAAAAATCTTGCTGCAAAATAGAATGTTCTGTTCTGGATCATAACGCACCTTGCTTGGATTGTTGACAAAGCGCTTCAGGTCGTCGTCCAGTTGTTGCTCCACCAGCTCGGGCCGGTAGGCCTCGTTGCGCAGCAACGGGCAGCCCAATGACGCGCAGACGATGGCGAAGTGAATGCGTGGATCGCCCTGCTGACGCAACATCCGGTTCTCAATCCAGGCCAGACTGATCCATTGCTTCGCAAGCCTGTGTCGCTTGCGTTGAAAGAAGGCCAGAAAGCCGATCCAGTTCGGCAGGCCCAGCAGCGTCGGGCGGATCGAGGCGATCGGGTAGGCCTTGAGCACGGCCTGGATGGTGAAGGCGTTGTAAAGGTTGATCCAGTGGGCCAGATGCTCCTGGCGTCCATCGGTTTCGGCTGTCTGTGCAGCCAGCCAGTGGCTCAGGGTGTGGGGATGGTGGCTGAGCCAGCCGGCGTAATCCACCCTGCCGGCTTGATCCACATGCAGGCGAAGCAGCTGATCCCAGGTGTCCAGGTCGTTCATCCAGCAGCGGCAAGCTTCACTGGAGGCTGGCAGATCTGCCGGCTGGCCCACCAGTTTTGCTCAGCTCGCGGTTCCCTTCCGATTCCTTCAATTTGTTGACAATGGCTAGTTCCATGCCGAGCTTGTAACGGATGGCTGTGGCCTTGGCCGTAGCAGCGCCTGTCGCCATCGCCATTTTCTTTTGACCTTGATTGCCATCCATGCATCCACCGTTTCCTATCAGTGCTGTTGCCACGCCTGCGTCTCCACCCGTCAGTGTTGACCTGACAGCCCTTGGTGCTGAGGCGCTGCCAGTGGTGCTGAATCTGCTGGGGGCGTTGGCGATTTTGCTTCTGGGCTGGCTGGTGGCCGGTGTGGCCGCCAAGATCTGCCGCACCGTGCTGCGGAGGTTGGCTGTCGATGAGCGGCTCTCCCGCACCCTCTCGGGCCGTGGTGAAGGCATCAAGCCCCTGCGCTTGAGTCGCTGGCTCTCCACCGCGGTGTTCTGGATCGTGATCGTGCTGGCCCTGCTGGCGGCGCTTGACACCCTTGATCTGCGCTCGGTGTCGGAGCCGGTGAGCGAGCTGGTGAACCAGATTTTCGCCTACCTGCCGAAGTTGCTCTCGGCCGCGATCCTGGCCACGGTGGCTTTTGTGCTGGCCACGCTGGCGCGCTCGATCGTCCGCTCTTCCACAGCCAACCTGGGACTGGACGAAAAACTCTTCGACAGCAAGGAGGACGACGCACCGGCCGGGATGCTGATCGGCGAGACCGTTGCCAACTTGGTCTTCTGGCTGATCATTCTGTTTTTCGTGCCGCTGGTGCTTGGCGCCCTCAACCTCGGCGCCCAGATCACGCCGGTGGTGGGCCTGTTCGAAGATCTGATCGGTGCCCTGCCGCAGCTGGTCAAAGCGCTGGCGATTGCGGTGATCGGCTGGCTGATCGCCAAGACCATGCGGGGGGTGGTGTCCAATTTGGTGGCCGCCAGCGGCCTCGACAAAGCCGGCGCCGATTTCGGCCTCAACCCTGACAAGGGCAACCAACGGCTCTCCTGGATCGCCGGAACGCTGGTCTATGTGGTGGTGCTGATCCCCACGGCCACCGCTGCCCTCGATGCCCTGGAGATCCCGGCGCTTTCAGGCCCGGCCACCGCCATGCTGGCCCAGGTGCTGGTGAGCCTGCCCCAGATCTTCACGGCTCTGCTGATCGTGGCCGTGGGCATCTTGGTGGGCCGCTTCGTGGCTGGCTTGGTGGATCGCGTGCTGGCCGGCGTCGGCTTCAACCGTCTGTTCCAGTGGATCGGCCTGCCGGAGTACGGCAAGGCTGCCAATGCCGAGGCCAACGACAGCATGCGTTCACCTTCGGAGCTGGTGGGTGTGGTGGCTTTTCTGGCCATCCTGTTGTTCTCCTGCATCGCCGCCTCGAATGTGCTGGCCCTGCCGGCCCTCACCGATGTGTTCAGAGTGATGCTGCTGGTGTTCAGCCAGATCATGGCCGGGCTGGTGGTGTTCGCGATCGGGCTTTACCTGGCCAATCTGGCCAGTCAGGTGGTCGTCGCTTCGTCGGGTCCTCTGGCCCCCATGCTCTCCACCATCACCCGGCTGGCGATCATCGCCTTCGCCGGCGCCATGGCCCTGCAGCAGATCGGCGTGGCGCCGATGATCGTCTCGATTGCTTTCGGTTTGCTTTTTGGCTCGATCGCTGTGGCCGTGGCCGTGGCCTTCGGCCTGGGCGGTAAGGAGGTGGCCTCTGAGCAGTTGCGCGAGTGGATCAGTTCGATCAAAACCCTCAAATGATGACGCTGATGGGCCATCTCCTCTGAATTCTTGGTCCAGCCCAACGGGGGAAAGCGGATCCATGATTTGGTCCATGCGTGAGAGCTTCAACGAGGAAACTTGCGCAAGAACTCAGGTTTCATCACCCACGCCTTGAAGCAGATCCAGGCCCTTCTCCATCGATCTGCCGTTGGCCAAGCCCTGCCGCGGGTGGATCTGATGGCCGGCCTGACGGCTGCGGCGGTGGTGCTGCCCAAGGCGATGGCCTACGCCACCGTGGCCGGACTGCCCGTGCAGGTTGGCCTCTACACGGCCCTGGTGCCGATGGTGGTGTACGCCCTCTTCGGTAGTTCCCGGCCCCTGAGCGTCAGCACCACGACAACGCTGGCGATCCTGGTGGGCAGCGAGCTGAACCGGCTTTCGCCGCTGGCCGATTCCAGCGCCCTGATGGCGGCCAGCGCCACCCTGGCCCTGCTGGTGGGCGTGATGCTCTGCGGCGCGTCTCTGCTCCGCCTTGGCTTCATCGCCAACTTTATCTCTGAATCGGTGCTGGTGGGGTTCAAATCCGGCATCGGCCTGGTGATCGTGGTGGATCAGCTGCCCAAGTTGCTCGGGCTGCATGTGGAGAAAGCCGGTTTCTTTCGCGACCTTGCCGCCCTGCTCGGTCAGATCCCCCAGGCGTCGATCGCCACGGTGCTGCTCTCGGTCGGGCTGTTCAGCCTGCTCTTTGGCCTGAAGCGCTGGTGCCCGAGGCTGCCCGCACCCTTGCTGCTGGTGGCCGTGGCGATCGCCAGTTGCGCCCTGTTGGGGCTCGATCGCTTCGGCGTCGAGCTGGTGGGAGCGGTGCCACGGGGCCTGCCCAGACTCAGTTGGCCTGAGCTCAACCTGGTCGGTGCTCTCTGGCCAGGGGCGGCGGGCATCGCCATGATGAGTTTCACCGAAAGCATCGCAGCGGCACGGGCGTTCCGCGCCTCTGACGAACCCTCTCCGAACCCCGACCGGGAGCTGCTGGCCCTGGGACTGGCCAACATCGGCGGCGGCTTCTTTTCTGGGATGGCAGCCGGCGGTGGCACCACCCAGACCGCGGTGAACCGCCAGGCCGGCGCCCGCAGCCAGATGGCGGAGCTGGTCACGGCAGCGGCCGCCCTGGCCACCCTGCTGCTGCTGGCCCCCTGGATCGCCCTGATGCCCCTGGCCGCCCTGGCGGTGGTGGTGATCGTTTATTCATTCGAACTGATCGCTCCTGGCGAGTTCCTGGCGATCCGCCGCGTGCGCGCCGCCGAATTTCACTGGGCCGTTGTGGCCTTCCTGGGCGTGGTGTTTCTGGGCACCCTCAAGGGCATCCTGGTGGCCGTGATCCTGTCACTGCTGGCGCTGGTGCAACAGGAGGTGAACCCGCCGGTGTACGCGATCGGACGCAAGCTCGGCACCGATGTATTCCGGCCTCTCTCGCCGCGCCATCCCCACGATGAGAGCTGGCCGGGGCTGTTGCTCCTCCGCGCCGAGGGTCGCCTGTTTTTTGCCAATGCCCACGGCGTTCTCAGCCGCATGCGCGCCGAGGTGAACCAGCACCAGCCCAGGGTGGTGGTGCTCGATGGCAGTGCCGTGATAGACATCGAGTACTCCGCCCTCAAAACGCTCACCGAAGCCGAGCAGCGCCTTGAGAAGGAGGGAATCAGCCTCTGGTTGGCGGGCCTCAACCCCACGGTGCTGGATCTGATCCGCCGCTCGGAGCTGGGACAGCGTCTGGGCAACGAGAGGATGCACCGCAACATTGAACGGGCGGTTGAGCATTACCTGGCCGTAGATCCGGGCCCTGTTGCTGTGCGCACCCTCTACCCCCACGATGGGGGACCTCAAGATCACCGTCGTGATTGATCTGTGCGGCTCCGTGCTGCTCTCGATCCCCTTTCTGTTCTGGAGTCGCCCCTGAGATGGTGAACCCGGCGGATTACGGCGACAAAGGCATCGATCCAGCGGCCTATCCCAAGACCAGGAGAGTTCGCGAACTGATCGCCGAATTCGAAGACGACGCCCGGACCACCGAGGTGTTCATCGTGCTCAGCCTCGGCTCCAGCCTGATCGCCAGCCTGGGGTTGCTGGCCAACAGCGCCGCGGTGGTGATCGGCGCGATGATCATCGCCCCCTGGATCACCCCGCTGCGGGCCACGGCCTTCGGCATCCTGCGGGGCCGGGTGAAGCTGGTTCTGCAGGGGCTGTTCACCCTGTTGTTGGGCGGCCTGATCGCCGTCGGGGTTTCGGTGTTGCTGGGCTGGCTCTCGGGGTTGGGTGATTTCGGCAGCGAGGTCCAGGCCCGCACGGCCCCGAACCTGCTGGATCTCGGCATCGCCCTGGTGGCCGGTGGCATCGCTGCCTATGCCCGGTTGCGCAGTGAGGCGGTGTCGTCGCTGGCGGGAACGGCGATCGCCGTGGCCCTGGTGCCGCCGGTCTGTGCCCTGGGCCTGCTGCTCTCCGCTAGCCAGTGGTCGGTGGCGCTCGGCTCCGGGCTGCTGTATCTCACCAACTTGATGGGCATCCTCAGCGGTTGCCTGCTGGTGTTGGCCAAATCAGGGCCTGGCCTGAGAAACCAGATGAGTCGCAGCCGGCTGGGCATCGTCAGCCTCGGCCTCACCGCTCTGTTGGTGGTGCCGCTCACCGGCAGCTTCCTCGATCTGGTTCGCCGCAGCCGCGAGGAGCTGGTCCAGCGCCAGGTGGCCACCACGATCCAGACCCTGCTGACCAGGGAAACGGTGACACTGGGTCAGGAGGCCCAGATCGCTGATTTCTCGATCAACTGGGATGTGAACCCGCCGATCATCCGTGTGGTGGTGCGGGCCAGCCGCCCGGGCGAGCCGACCCCCAAACAGGTGGCGGAGGTGCAACGGCTGATCAACCAACGCGAACGCATCCGCTTCCAGCTGGTGGTGGAGCGCTCACCGGTGGAGGTGGTGGGTCCGGAGACGGCCCCGAATCCGATCCCCGAACCCGCCAGGGTTCCGCTGCTGGAGCCCGACCTGCCACCACCGCCTGTTCTGGCTCCTGAGCCACCCGAACCGGAGCCAAAACCGCTGCTCCAACGCACGCCCCTGCCACCGCCGCCAGCGCGGCCGCCCGGGCCGGGCGAGGCCGGGATTGGCAGCCCCGACTAGGACTGAGGCTGTCCCCCGCCAGCAGCCCCGTGTCCAAGTCCCAACTCACCGCCTTTCTTGTCGAGGTGGAAGCCGATCCGGCCTTGAAGCAGCGGGTGGATGCCGCCGCCGATCCGAGCGCGGTTGTGGCGATCGCCCAGGAGCGCGGCCACCTGTTTTCCGAGGCCACCCTCTCCCGTCATCTGCGCCACTAAAACGGGCGCTTCTTAAGGGAGGAGCGCTTCGCGCAGCAACTCGATCCGCTTTCGGTTCACCCCGAGATCGGAATCACCCAGCCTGGAGGCCGAGCGCACCTGCAGGACGCCGTGGTCGGGGTCGCTGGCCAGCTCGAGATCATCGATGAAGCCGAACAGCCGGCTTTCTGCCGTGGCATGGAGGTAGGTGGCCGCCGGCTCTGCGCCGGTTTCAATCCGGGTGCCTGGCATCGCCGCCACCACCGGCTGCAGCTGGGCGAGGGCAGCGATGGGATCAGCAAGCGGCCAGTCTTCCCGGACGCAGTGATTGGCCGAGGGGCAGGTGGGCAGGGCCCCGTCCTTGAGGCCGAGGGTGTCGGGCACCGATCCGGCCACATGCAACAGGGATGCCGCCGCCGGCATCGGCAGCCAGAACAGGGTGATCAGCAGCAGCGAAGCGAGAAACGGCATGGGCAGAAAAGCAACAGAAGACCTTCTCATGAAAAACCGTGGCACGTTCAGGCCGCCTCCGCCCAGCTGCCGTGCAGGCCATGGGGGAGCGCCAGCGGTAAGGGCAGGACGGCCTGCTCACTGAGGTCGCCCGCGCGCAGGATCACCAGATCACTGGCGCAGCGGGCGCCATTCCAGACCACCACCATCACCCAGCCGTCGTCTTCTGCCGTTGCGCCCGGGCGTAGCACCATCACCGGCTCACTGACGAAGCCCCGAGGAGCGGCGCTCCAGAGCCGGCGCTCGCCTGTGTCGAGGTTGATCTTTTCGATGGCCTGCAGCGGAGCGTTGCCTGTTTCCACTTCGGTCACCGCCATCCAGGCCCAGCTGGCCTTCAGCCCCACCCGGCTGGGATTCACCGTGGCGAATTCACAGCAGCGCTGCTCCAGCAGCTCGGTGCTGACCTCGCCACTGGCCAGATCGATGCGGCAGCGCTTCAGCTGGCCGACCGGCAGGCTGTCGAAATCGATCGAGCGGAAGTCGACGCCCTGGGGGATCGTCGGAAAATCGTTGTAGTAGATCGAATCGACGACCAGCGTGCCGGCGCTACCGGAATCCGGTTCTTCGAAGGCATTGAGATGGTGGAACACGAAGCCTTCGGGGGCTGAAACCCGTCGCGGTTCACCGCCACCGGAGCGCGGGATCAGCCAGAACTCGCCGGGGGTTCCGGGCTTGGAGCCCAGGCATTGGGCGGCCCCTTTGAGTCCGAACACGAAGCCAAGCGGGTTGAACGACATCGCGTTCTGCAGGAACACCGCCCAGTTCGGGGTGATCGCGAAGTCATGGAGGAAGGCAAAGCCGGGGAAGTTGTGCTTCTGATCCGCCTTCAGTTCAGCTGTTCCAGCGGCGCTGGCGTCGTACTCCATCAGCCGCACCGTGCTGCGGGGCCCCGATTTGATCCCGAAGGTGACCATGCGCCGTTCGCCGTGGTGGCCCGGATCGAAGCGGGGATGGGCACTGAAGGCCTCGCCCTCCGCCAGGGTGCCCTCCATCAGGTCGAGGCCTCTGGTTTCCAGGGTGTCGGGATCGAGCGCGTGCGGTGAGCTCGCTTCCCACAGCGCCAGCAGCTTGTCGCCCAGCCGCACCACATGGGTGTTGGCGATGTTCTTGAGCCGCAGGTCGAAGGCGTTGGCCGCCGGGCCGCCGGGTTTCTGGGTGCCGAACACGCCCCGATACAGCACCTTGTCGGCGGCTTCCTCGGCCACCCAGCCCTCGGTGCGCACGAAGCGATTGCAGAGGCTGGCCGCGCCGGATTCAAAGCGCAGGGCCGTGATCATGCCGTCGCCATCGAAGGGATGGTGCACCCAGCGACCGCCGCGCTCCAAGCGGCCGGGACCATTGCGGTAGAGCGTGCCGCCCAGCTCTGGCGGGATCGTGCCGGAGCTGGGCGTGAGTGCAACGCCGGTGAGCTCGCTGCCGACGTTGCGGAAGGAACTCGCCCAATCGTCGCGGTCGTAATCGCCGACGGCTGAGCTGGTGGCGGGGCTGGTGGGTTCGGGGCGGCTGGGGGCGACGGTCATCGGGCGGGCGGCAGGGAAGACAACTTGATCCCCATCATCACGTAACGAACCATTACGTTGCGGGTCGGCCTCCGGCCTGCTCCAGCACTCCCTTGCTGCTGGGCACCTTGCCGGCGCGGCGGGGGTCGATCTCCACGGCCAGCCTTAGGGCCCTGGCGAAGGCCTTGAAGCAGGCCTCGACGATGTGGTGGGAGTTGACGCCGGCGAGCTGGCGGATGTGCAGGGTGAGGCCGGAGTTGTTCACCACCGCCACGAAGAACTCCTTGACCAGCTCGGTGTCGTAGGTGCCGATCCGCTGGGCCGGGATCACCAGGTCGTAGCTGAGGTGGGGACGGCCGGAGCAGTCGAGCACCACCTGCACCAGCGCCTCATCGAGGGGCGCCACGAAATGGCCGAAGCGCTGGATGCCCTGGCGGCTGCCCAGGGCCTGGGCCAGGGCCTGACCCACGGCGATGCCCACGTCTTCGTTGGTGTGATGGTCGTCGATGTGGAGGTCGCCGTTGGCCGTGATCTCCAGATCGAGCAGCCCATGACTGGCCAGCTGGTGCAGCATGTGATCGAGGAACGGCACGCCTGTGCTCACCTGGCAGAGGCCGGTTCCATCGAGGCCCAAGCGCACGCGCACGTCCGTTTCACCGGTGACGCGCTCGATGCTGCCGCTGCGGCCGACGGGGCTGCCGTGATCGAGGTCCGAAAGGGAGGACACAGGGCAATCGGTCGGGACGGTACCAATCATGCCGAAGTCAATGAACGCAAGCAGTCCACAATCGCCGGCATCGCGTCGGCCGCTGTTTGAACAACTGTCCCCAGGCGGTGCTCGCCGAGCTGCACGCAGGCCACCGGCGCTTCCTTGACGGTGAATCGCTCCACCCCCACAGCAGCCGTGAGCGCATGCTCGAGGTGGAATCGGGCCAGCATCCAACGGCAGCGGTGCTGGGCTGCGCCGATTCCCGGGTGCCGGTCGAGCTGCTCTTTGACACAGGCTTCGGCGACCTGTTCGTGGTCCGCAACGCCGGCACCCTTTCCACCACCGCGGCCATCGCCTCCCTGGAGTACGCCGTTGCCCACCTGGGGGTGCCGGTGATCGTGGTGCTCGGCCATGAACGCTGCGGTGCCGTTGAGGCGGCCCTGAACCCAGCGCTGAAGCTCACCCCGAGCCTGGCCCAGGTGGTGGGACAGCTGCGCATGGAGCTGCTCAGCCTGGGCGGGCAGCACGACCTGGATCAGGCCTCCCGCCTCCACACCCTCAACGCGGCCCGCAACCTGGTCGACTCCAGCGTGCTGCTCACCGATCTGATGCGCGGCGGCCGCCTGCAGGTGGAGGCTGCCTTCTACAACCTGCACAGCACCAGCATCGACTGGATGGGATCGGTGATGCCCATGCGCTCAGAAACATTGATCAGCCCGCGCTGATGGGCGAGGCCATGGGGCTGGATGTTGACTTCCAAGCGTGCCGAAAGCTGGAGTAGCTGCAGCGGGCTTCAAAGCGCCAGGGCCCGGGCGTAGAGGTCGGGCGGAGCGAGTGAGGCGATCAGATCACCGCGGGCATCGAGGCTGGCCAGGCTCGGGTAGGTGCCGAGGAAGGGATGGGGCACCTGGTCGCCGAGCAGCAGCGACACCGAGGCGCTGCCATGGTCAGTGCCGCCAGAGGCGTTTTCCTTGAGGCGGCGGCCGAACTCGCTGGTGGTCAGCAGCGTCACCTGGGGACGGTTCGGCAGGCGTTGCAGGCCCCGATCGAAGGCGGCCAGGGCCTCGCCCACCTGTTGCAGCTGACGGGCGTGGCGGCCCAGCTGGTCCTGGTGGGTGTCAAAGGAGCCGTGGCTGGTCATCTGCAAAACCGGAGGTGCCAGATCGCTGGCGATCAGCCGCAGGGCCAGGGCCACCTGGGCGCCGAGCCCTCCCCGGGGAATTCGCAAGCCAGGTGGCAGGGTGGCGAGTGCCCGCTTCAGGCGCGCCACCTCCCGTTGGCCTGCGGCTTCAAGCTCCAGGATCTGGCGCAGGGTGTCGTTGTCGCCGGCCAGGGATGGATCGGGCGCCTGCAGCGTCCTGCGCGAAAAAGCAGCCGTACTGAGCTGGAGGCTGAGCAGGGAGGTTCCCTCGATCGCGCTGGAGGTGAGCGGATCGAGGGCCACGAGCGGCCCTTTCGAGCCCGCCTGCTCGAAGGCCCGCGCCAGCCAGCCGGAGCCATCTCCGGAGGGCTGGCCGCTGGCCCATTGATCCACGGCCTTGAAGTGACTGCGGTTGGGATCTGGCCAGCCCACCCCCAGGGCAAAGGCGAGGCGCCGGCCCTCCCAGGCCGGTTGCAGCGCGCCCAGGGAGGGATGGAGCCGCAGGCCGCGGCCAAGGAGGAGGCCCTCGTTCAGGGCCAGCCGCGGCCGCGCCGCCAGGTACAGCGGGTCGGCATAGGGAGCCACGGTGTTGAGCCCGTCGTTGCCGCCGCGCAACTCCAGCAGCACGAACACCTTGCCGCGCCGAATGCCGCTGGCGGCCTGGCTGCTGAGCAGGTCCAGCAAGGACACGCCAGTGAGCCCGGCGGCGAACTGGAGCAGGGTGCGGCGTTTCATTTCAGCTGCCAGACGGGATCGATGAACAGTTGGGCCAGGCTGTCGCGGCCGGCGCTGGCCGGCAGGGCCAGGGCAACCGGCGCAATCGGCGTCAGCCCCGTCCCCAGCTGGGCCGGCAGGGCACGGCTGAGCCAGACCTCCTCATCGGCGAGCAGGGCCAGCAGGCCGCGGCGGCGGGCTTCGAGCCAGCGGAGGTTGAGCCACTCCTGATTCACCGGCCAGCCCTTCACCGATGGGGGTTCAAAGGCGGCCTGCCCCATGCGACCCAGATGGATGCGGGCGGCGGCCAGGGCGTCGGGATGGCGACTGCCCAGCAGGGCCAGCGAGGCGATCACCAGGTCGATCGGATCGCGCACCATGGCTCCCTGCCGGATGCTGGCGCTGGCTTCATCGGACTGGAGCAGGGTCAGCACCAGCCAGGGAATGGCCAGGTTCTGCTGCTGCCAGGCGCCGGCGATGGAGGCCAGCCGCGCCTGGCTTGGCAGGGGACCCACCAGCTGCAGCCAGAGCCTGGCCGTGATGTGGCGGGGGGTGGCGGGCTGTTCACACAGCCAGGCCACCAGGCCGGGGGCATCGAAGCGCTCGGTGCGGCCCAGAATCGTCTTGGCGCCGTCGTCGTGAAAGCGCGGCACCAGCCGCACCTTGCCGCCTTTGGTCACCCGGTAGCCGGTGAGGGCGCGGGCGGCGGCGATCACATCGGCTTCGTCGTAGTGGCCTTCGCCGAGGGAAAACAGCTCCAGCAGTTCGCGGCCGAGGTTCTCATTGGGGTTGCCGCGCCGGTTCCTGAAACCGTTGAGGGAGTGGAGAACGGCGCGATCCACCACCATGGCGCTTAGCAGATCGGCGTAGCTGCCGTTGAGATGGCGGCGGATCGTCTCGATCTGGCTCACAAGATGCTCGGGCTGGCCGGTCTGTCGCCAGTTCACCGGGAAGATTCCCAGCCAGAGCTGGATCAGCCGGTCTTGCAGGGGGGTGGGGCCGAAGGCCAGCCGCTCGATCCAGGTTTCCTGAAGCAGGTTGAAGCGCGCGTTCCGGCAGCTGCGGCGTTGATCCCGATCCATGGGGGGCCGGCACTCCGCCGATGGCGGGCTGATCTCAAAGGGCGCGGCGTCTGAGCTGTCGGGTCGCGATGAGGGCACGCCGAGCCGGCGACGCTGGAGCGGGTTGAGGCTGGCGAAAGCAGGGGCAGGAGCTGGCGCCATGGCGTTCGGCGGGAGCGAAGGCGTACTGCAGGAGAGCGGCAGGCCATCGTATTTCCAGTATCAGTCCTTTTCCAGACTGATTCCGGAGCGCCAACGGCCAGTCACAACTTGGCCGTTGGCGCTCACATCCCGTTGATGCAGTAACCGGCGTCCACGTAGATCACCTGGCCGGTGATGCCCGAGGCCAGGGGGCTGGCCAGGAAGGCCGCCGTGCTTCCCACCTCCTGCTGGGTGACGGTGCGCTTGAGCGGAGCTTTCACTTCCACGTTGTGGATCATCTCGAGAATGCCGCCGATCGCTGAGCTGGCCAGGGTGCGGATCGGCCCGGCACTGATGGCGTTCACGCGCACCTGCTTCTGGGGGCCGAGTTCCGCCGCGAGATAACGCACCGAAGCCTCCAGGGCTGCCTTGGCCACCCCCATCACGTTGTAGTTGGGGATGGCGCGCTCAGCGCCGAGATAGCTGAGCGTGATCACGCTGGCCCCCTCGTTGAACAGGGGTTTGGCGTGGCGGCAGAGCGGCGCCAGGGAATAGGCGCTCACCTCAAGGGCCCGGGCGAAGCCCTCAGGGCTGATCGCGCTGTAGTCGCCGACCAGCTCCTCCTTGCCGGCGAAGGCCAGGCAGTGAATCAGCACGTCGAAGTGGCCCCACTGCCGCTCGATTTCGCTGAACACCGCCTCGATCTGCTCAGGGTTCTGGACATTGAGCGGCAACACCAGGCTGGGCTCAAGCGGAGCGGTGAGCTCGCGCACCTTGGCCTCGAAACGGCCCTTCTCATCGGGCAGGTAGGTGACCGCCAGTTCGCAGCCTGCCGCCGCCAGCTGCTGGGCAATGCCCCAGGCGATCGAGCGGTTGTTGGCGATGCCGGTGACGAGGGCTTTCTTGCCGCGCAGATCGAGAAGCATCGCTGGGGGTCGAGAGAATGGGATTCTCCCGCAGCGCTCGCACCCATGTTCTGGTTCGCCCTGCCGTCGCTGTGACCGAACCGCTCAGGCCGATGCGCTGGCCTCCACCATCGAAGCCCTGGCCCCGGCTGGATCCGGCCGCGCAGGCCCCACCGCTGGTCTGGTTGATCGACCGTCGCTGTGAAGCCCTGGTGGCCCAGCGGCCGTTGCTGCAGGCTCTGCTCTCGGCGGAGGAGTGCAGCCGGATCGAGCGCCTCCGCCGGGACGACGACCGCGACCGCAGCCTGCTGGGCCGTGGGGTGCTGCGGCTGTTGCTGGGCAGCTTGATCGGCCAGGACCCCGCCACGTTGCCGCTGACCGTGGGCCCCGGCGGCAAACCCCAGCTGGCCGCTCAGGTTTCTCCCCAGTTCAACATTTCCCACTCCGGCGCCCTGGTGCTGCTGGCCTTTCACGCCACTTGCCCCGTCGGTGTTGATGTCGAGCGCCAGCGAGCCGACCTTGACTGGAACCCGATCGCCCGCCGCTGCTTCGCCCCGGCGCTCTGCCGGCAGATCGAGGACCTGCCGCCCAGCGAGCAAGGGCCGGCCTTCCTGAGGCACTGGTGCCGCCTGGAGGCCACGCTCAAGGCCCGGGGAACGGGCTTTCTGGCGTCGCAGCTGCCTTCTCCGCCAGCCCCCGCCCTCCACGACCTCCAGTTGCCGGAGGGCTACGCCGGTGCGGTGGCTCTGGCTTGATGCCGTGGCTTTGGCCTGGGGCGCAGGCCTGGCCCCTATTCCTGCTGGGGCGGGATCGGCGCCAGGGCCTCTTCCTGCTGGCGCACCTGTTCGGGATCGGGCAGCAAGTCCTCTTCCTTGAGCGGCGGCAGCGGCTCCACCTTCAGCTCCTCCAGGCGCTGGGGCGGTTCATCCCATTCCCAGCGGCTGCGCGGTGCCCTGGCCTGGCAGAGCGCCTCGAGTTCACGGCGCAGGGCGTTGCGCACGTCACGGCGCCCATAGGCCTCAAACACCTCCGGCCGCGTGGCCAGACCGGAGCTGAACGGTGCCGAGCCGTTGCCGTTGAACAGCCGCGTCGCATCCGGCAGCCAGCGGGGCCGGCAGACCCCGCTGGTGACGGTGTCGGTTTCCAGCCAGAGGTGGAGGCCGTAGCCATCGGGCTGGTTGACCACCGCCAGGCCGTCATGGGCTTGCTGGCGCTGCAGCGGGAAGATCCGCCAGCTGGCGCTCTGATGGGCTGGCGTGCAACTGGCCAGCAGCAAGGCGGTGCTGGCGAGGATCAGCAAGCGAGGCGAAGTCCGAAACAAGAGCTGGGGACGCAAGCGGCGCTGATCTTGCCGGAACCGGGCGCCCGCCATGGACGCCACAATCACCAGATCCATCGTCCGAGCTGGCCTTGGCCCTGACACCCTCCACGATGCTTCCCCTTGGTACGGCGCTGCCCAGCTTCCGGTTGCCGACGCTGTTAACACCTGCGGGGGAACCAGCCATCGAGAGCGCGGCCCTGCCAGCGGAGCCCGTGCTGGTGCTGTTCCTCTGCGCCCATTGCCCGTTCGTGATCCACGTTGAAGCGGAGCTCAGCCGCATCGACGCCGACTACGGCGAGCGCCTGACGATCCTGGCGATCGCCAGCAACAGCCAGCTCAGCCATCCCCAGGACGGCCCGCTGCAGCTGGCGGCCCAGCGCCATCGCTGCGGTTGGCGCTTTCCCTATCTGCTCGATCACGACCAGTCGGTGGCCCAGGCCTTCAGGGCCGCCTGCACCCCGGATCTCTTCCTGTTCGGCGCCGACCATCGGCTGCTTTACAGGGGTCAGCTCGACGCCAGCCGGCCAGGCAGCGGCCAACCCCCCGACGGCCGCGACCTGCGCGCCGCCCTTGAGGCGGTATTGGCCTGTGAACCGGTGAATCCGGAGCAGACCGCCTCGATCGGTTGCAACATCAAGTGGCATCCGGGCAAGGAGCCCGCCTGGATCTAAAGCCCAACTGCGGGGCTTAAGGTGCCCCCCATGCAGGTGCCCCCCTTCGATCTCACCGAGCAGCTTCATCAACTTGGTGAAGCCCTCGAAGATGCCGTATTGAAGGTGTTGCGCAGTGGGCAATACATCGGCGGGGCCACGATTGCCCAGTTCGAGCAACATTTCGCCGCCACAATCGGCAGCCCCCACGCGATCGGTTGCAACAGCGGCACTGACTCCCTAATCCTGGCCCTGCGCGGTCTTGGCATCGGCCCGGGCGATGAGGTGATCACCAGTTCGTTCAGTTTTTTCGCCACCGCCGAGGCGATCAGTTCCGTCGGCGCCACGCCGGTCTTCGTCGACGTTGAGGAAGGCTCCTATCTGCTCGATCTGGGGCGAATTGAGGCCGCCATCACCCCGGCCACCCGCGCCCTGATGCCCGTCCACCTGTTCGGCCGCCCCGTCGACATGGAGCGGCTGATGGCCATCGCCAGCGCCCACAACCTCCGCGTGATCGAAGACTGCGCCCAGGCCAGCGGCGCCAGCTGGGCGGGGCAGGCCCTGGGCAGCTGGGGTGATGCGGGTTGTTTCAGCTTCTTCCCCACCAAGAATCTCGGTGGTGCTGGCGACGGCGGTGCCGTCACCTGCCGCGATGGGGCCCTGGCCCAACGCATCCGCGAGCTGGCCGTGCATGGCATGCCGCGCCGCTACCTGCACACTTCGCTGGGTTACAACAGCCGCCTCGATGCCCTGCAGGCGGCCGTGCTCAACGTCAAGCTGCCCTATCTGCAGGGCTGGATCGAGCGCCGGAGCCAGCTGGCCGCCACCTACCGGCGTGAGCTGGCGAGCACCCCGGGTTTGCGGCTGCCGGAAGCTGGACCCGAGGGGCACAGCTGGAACCAGTTCGTGGTGCGCATCCCCCGCTGTCCCCACAGCCAGCCCAGTTGCGCGGGGCGTTGCACCCCTTCGCCAGCCAGCGCCGAATTCGGGCTGCCGGAGAGCTCCTGCCGCGACTGGATCAAGCAGGAACTGGCCAGCGCCGGCGTGCAGACGATCATTTATTACCCGATCCCGATCCACCGCCAGCCGGCCTATGCCGATCTGGGCTACGCGCCCGGCAGCCTGCCGGTCACCGAGCGGCTGACATCCGAAGTGCTCAGCCTGCCGATCTTCCCGGAACTGACCGCCGAGCAGCAGCAGCGTGTTGTGGAGGTGGTGCGCCGCGTCTGCGCCCTCTCGCTCAGCGCCCAGGAGCCGGCGACCACACTGGCGGCCTGAGTCGGCTTGTCGCCAACCAGTTCAGCGCAAACCAGCTAGCGCAAAGACGCGTAGAGCTGCTTGAAATGGGCCTGCTGCTGCCGGTGGTCCACGATCGGCGCTGGGTAACCGAGCCGTTCGAGGGGCGCGATGTTGCCGCTGAGCAGATCGGCGGTGGCCACGCGGGCCAGCTCCGGCAGCCAGCGACGGATGTAGGTGCCCTCGGCATCGAAGCGAGTCGCCTGGGTGTAGGGGTTGAAGATGCGCAGCGGTTTGGGGTCCATGCCGCTGCTGGCACTCCACTGCCAGCCGCCGTTGTTGGCGGCCAGATCGCCGTCCACCAGGCGCTCCATGAAGGCCCGCTCGCCCCAGCGCCAGTCGATGATCAGATCCTTGACCAGAAAGGAGGCGACGATCATGCGGCAGCGGTTGTGCATCCAGCCGCTGGCGTTGAGCTGACGCATCGCCGCATCCACGATCGGCACGCCGGTGAGGCCCTCGCACCAGGCCCCGAAGCGGACCGGATCGTTCTCCCAGGGGAACTGGCGCCACTGGGCCCGGTAGGCGCCGTCGGCCAGGGCCGGGAAATGGAACAGCGCCTGCTGGTAGAACTCGCGCCAGGCCAGCTCCTGCTCCCAGACCGTGATCGCCTGTTGCTGCTCCCCGCTGCCGGCGGCCGGTCGCATCGCCTGGGCGGCGGCCCAGGCCTGACGGGGACTGAGGGTGCCGAAGCGCAGGGCGGCGCTGAGCCCGGAGGTTCCCGCTTCGCCGGGCCGGTTGCGGCCGGAGTCGTAGTTGAGCAGGGCGGCATGGCTGAAGCCCTCCAGCTGCTCTCGGGCGGCCGCCTCACCAGGCCGGCAGGGGCAGAGCTCGGCGCCGGCGAAGGCTGCACCCAGGTTGGCCAGATCCCCAAGCGCCTTGGCCGGCTCGCCGGGCAGCTCGCTCTCCAGCGCCTGGGACGCAGCCGCGTCCAGATCCTGCAGGCCGCTGGGCGCCGGGGTGGGGGTGAGTGTGGCGGCGGGCCTTTCCTCCAGCTGTTGCCGCCAGCGGCGCCAGTAGGGCCCATAGACCCGATAGGGATCGCCACTGCCGGTGCTGAGGGTATCGGGGGGAACCAGCAGCTGGTCCCAGCCCGCGAGCACTTTCCGGCCAGCGGCCTGCAGGGTGGCGGCCACTTTGCGGTCGCGCTCCCGCCCGGCCGGCTCCACTTCCCGGTTCCAGGCCACGACGCCCGCGCCGATCGTGGCGGCGAGCCTGGGCAGCAGCGCGACGGGGTCACCGTGCAGCACCAGCAGTTGGCTGCCGGCGGCGCGCCAGCCTTGCTGGAGTTCGCGCAGGCTCTCGGCGAGAAACCACAGCCGCGCCACTGATTGATCCGCTGCCGCCAGCTCGGCCGGATCGATCACATACACACCCGTGACAGCAGCGGTGGCACGGCAGGCGGCGGCCAGGCCGAGGTTGTCGGCCAGGCGCAGGTCGCGCCGGTGCCAGAACAGCCAGCGAGTGCTCCCTTCCGGGGCGGCGGCGGACGCACTCATCCGAGGCCGAGCAGCTGGCGGGCGCGGAACCAGGCGGTGACGCTCTTGCCATCGAGGGCCTCATCGCCACTGGCCAAGGCGGCATCGAGGGCGGCGGGCTCGATCAGCAGCACCTCCAGGTCCTCGTCCTCGTCGGCGGCGGGCCGCTCGCTCAGGGCGCTGAGCTCGCGGGCCAGGAACAGGTGGATCAGCTCGTCGGAGTAGCCGGGGCAGGGCAGCATCAGACCGAGCGAGTCCCAGCGGGCGGCGCTGAAGCCGGCTTCTTCGCCCAGCTCGCGCTGCATCGAACCCAGAGGGTCTTCGCCCGCTTCCAGGGTGCCGGCAGGGAACTCGAGGATGCGGCGTTCCACCGCGAAGCGGTACTGGCGCAGGATCACCACCCGGCCGTCGTCGAGCACGGGCACCGCCAGGGAGGCGCCGGGGTGGCGGATGATCCCGTAGGTGCCCTCCACCCCCATCGGCAGCACCACCCGGTTGAGCTCGAAACGGATCTTGCGGGCCTGCAGGGCCGCCGTGGTTTCCAGGTGGGTGGACGGCTCGGGGGGCGGCAGCGGAGCCATGGAGCAGGGCTGAGGGGATTCCAGCATGACCGCCTGCCGTAGCCGGCGCGGTTCACTCCAGAAGCGATGCTCCCCACTCAGGCCAGCCAGTGCGACCAGGCAGGAGCTGCGGTGGTGTCTCCTTGGAGCCCGCCAGCAGCTGCTGCAGCAAAGCGGCGGCCGTTGTGGTTCCCCCGGGTGGCACCAGCCCTGGCTCGATCGCCGCCAGCGGCGCCAGCACGAAGGTGCGCTGGCGCAGGCGTGGGTGGGGCAGCTCCAGCTGGAGCGGCGACCCCTGATCGGCGGCTGTGGCCGTGGCACCACACCAGAGCAGGTCGAGATCGAGGCTGCGGGGCCCCCAAGGCACCAGCCGCTGGCGGCCGAAACGCGCCTCCAGGCTCTGCAGCCGCACCAGCAGGTCCAGCGGATCGGGCCAGGATTCGCTGTTTTGCAGGGCGGCGCCGCTGGCAGCCCGCTCCACCAGCAGCACCGCATTGAGAAACGGCGGCTGCCCCGGCGGACCACCCACCGGCGCCGTGCGGAACAGCGGCGACCAGCGCAGTTTCAGCAACGGCTCAGGCCCACCCATCCAGGATTCCAGCTCTTGAATCAGCAACTGCCGCAGGGCCGTGAGGGTGGCAGTGGGATCGCCGAGGTTGGCCCCGAGGGCGATGGCCGTTGTCACGACGGGCTCAGGCTCGGTTACGGCCAGCTTCGCGCTCCAGCAATGCTTTTTTGCGCTCAAGGCCCCAGCGGTAGCCACGCAGGGAGCCGTCGCTGCCGATGACGCGGTGGCAGGGGATGGCCAGGGCGATCGGGTTGGCGCCGCAGGCCTGGGCCACGGCCCGCACCGAGCGGGGTTCGCCCAGACGGCGGGCGAGCTCGGCATAGCTCACCGTCCGGCCGGCGGGAATCAGGACCAGCTCCTGCCAGACCCGCCGGCGGAAGGGCGTGCCGCCCAGATCCAGCGGCGGTGGCGGCACCGGCTCGTCGATGGCGGCGAGCACCTGGGCCAGCCAGCCCTCCAGCTCGGGATCGGCCGCGGCGAGCTCGGCTGCGGGATGGCGCTGGCACAGCTCTTCGCTCAGTGGGCCTGGCTGATCGCCCAAGGTGATCGCCAGAATGCCGCGCGGCGTGGCGGCGAGCAGGATCCAGCCAAGCCAGCAGGGCCGAAGCAGGAAGCGAACGGTGTCAGAGCCCATCGCCGGCGGGCGCAATCACGACAGGATTTTGTCGGACAAAGCGCGACGAACAACGGCCCCGGCTGTCGTGCAACACGATTCAATGCTCAGGCAGGAGAAAAGCAGACGAAATGTCGGATCGATCGCGTTCGACTCTTGCTTGCCAGCACTCAGGGATTGATTCCACGCCGATCGAGCCCACCTTCTTGATGGAATGACCAGCGGCCTTGAAGGGAGAGTGGTGAATCTGGGGGATGATTGAAAAGAGGAGGTCATCACCTCAGGCTTTGCGTTCCCCATTCACCCCTCCCTATGTGCAGATTGATCCCACTCGGACTGGCTCTGGTGGCTGTTGCTGCGCCCCTGTCCGCAGCGCAGCTTCCCTTCGAGCCCAACCCCATCGCCTTTGCCACCTACCTCGGCAAGGAGGCCCTGGTGGATGGCAGCCGCGCCAGCTTCAAGAACCTGAGCGGTTGCAGCATGGGCAGTGGCAACCCCAAGACCTACCAGTGCGAGTCGGGCGATGCTGTGCTGACCAGCCCGAGTGGGTCACGCACCTGCAAGGCGGTCTCCCGAGAGGGGCGACCCGGCATCATCTGGACGGCGGGTAAGACGGGAAGAGGGTCATGGCAGGGGAATCTGGAGTGCCCAGCCATCGCCCCGGCCGCCGCTGCTCCGCTCTGAGCTGATCCGGCCAACGGCGATCAGAGATGAATCAGAATCAGATCCTGTCGCCCCTGTTCCGCTAGCCAGGGGATGACGCCTCGTAACCGATGAGCCCTCTGTTCCCCTGTTCGGTTTGCGGCGTCCAGATCGAACGCTCCGTGCAGCTCTATCGGCAAGAAAAGGGGCGTTTGCTTTGTTCAACCTGCAAGGACAAGCTGGAGGCCGAGCGACCCCCAGCCTCTTAAGCCAACAACTGCCGCAGCAAGCCAATCAGCTCCTTTTTGCTGAACGACTCCAACGGCGGCGGTGGGGGCTCCACCTGGTTCCGCTCAAGAATCCTGGCCAGCTCAGGCTTCTTCAACTTGGTGTAGCCCTTGATCCCGTGCGCCTTGCACAGCTGCTTGAGGGCTGCCACCGACAGCTTGAGAAAGCTGCCTTTGCCCAGCAGGGCCTGGCCGCGCCGGGAAGGAGCATCGGGCGGATCGTGCAGCTGGCTCAGGGCTTCACCTGAGCGTTGGAGATGCGCCTCCACGCGGCGATACACCCGGGCATCGCTGCCGGCAAGTTCTCGGTGGCTCTGCTCAAGCAGATCGGCAATCGATGGACCCGCGCTCATGGCTGTTCGTTGATCAAGTTGCCGTTGATCTGGCGCGGGGTGAGTTCGGCAGAGCCCTGGCTGTCGACCGCCGATTCACTGGCGAGTGCCGCAGCGTGCGCCTTGGCCTGGCGCCAACGGCTGGCCTGGGTGATCAGCCGCCTGAACATCTCCACCAGCCAGAAGCCGCTCTGGCGCTCACTCTCATCAATCAGCCCCACCATCGCGTCACCGGTGTCCTCCAGTTCGCGGATCACGGCGCCGAGCTTGGCGTTGAGGGCATGCAGCCGCAGCTTGGTCCGTGCTTCATCAGCCAAGTCGGCCTCCAGTTCGCCCAGCTCCCGTTTCAGCTCGGCAATCACCACGCCGCGACGGTCGCTCTGGGCCTTGAGAACCCCCCGCGAACGATTGGCCGACACCAGCGCCGCGCGGCATTCGCTGTAGGTGTCCCCCAGGGCCTCTGGCTCCGGGGATGGCGGGAACTCGCTGGCTGAGCGCAGGGCCATGCTGCCGACGGGAACTGATGATCCATTCTTAGACAAAGGTGTAAGAAGGCCACAGCTCCGCTCATTTGCAGCTGAGCGCAGCTGGTCACTCGCCGTTGCTGCATGCCTTGCCAAGGGGATGGATCTGGCCGCCACGGCGGATGGCCTGGGGGTGGCCCCATGCTTGGTCGGATGGTGCTGTGGATTCACCGCTGATGGAGACGTTCGAGTTCTTCAAAACAGCCCTGCCGGTGCTGATCGTGGCGGTGGTCACCCAGTTGACACTGGTGGTGCGCAGCGGTCTGGAAAACCGCAAGACCCGGCGCTTTTTGCGGGCCGATCTCGCCACCGAAGCGAGGGAGGGCCTGCGAGGGCTGGACATCTTCCTGGCCTCCTGCAACGCGGCCAACGTCACGGATGTGAACCAGCTGGGGCCTGGTCTGGCGATCGCGATTGCGCCGATCCAATGCAAGGAGGAATACGTGCGACTGTCGGCGGCGGTCAAGGAGGCGCTGCCCACCCTGAGCAAGCAGGAGTTTCAGGTGGCATCGGCCCTGAAGGGAGCCTTTCGCCTGATCATCGGGTATACCGAGGCCTGCAACAATTACTTCCTCATCCTCCAGAACGCCACGATCAGCCCCGGATTTTCCGAGGAGGGGGTGGAGTTGCGCCGCCAGATCTTCCGTGACTTCGGTGTAGTGGCCAAGCAGCAAATCCATGTCAATGCCGACAAGGCCAGGGCGATGGCCAGCCTGTTGCTGAAGGACATGGATGACCAGGAACTTGAAGCGCTTGAGGAGGCACTCGAGGGCACCTCGAATAATCAGCAATCCGCCTCAGCTCTGAGAGCATGAAAAAGCCGCCAGAAGGCAGCGGAACATCAGAAGTGGGCAACAATCACAGACAAGTTATCCTGCAATCTGGGTTCGCCTGT
>Ga0208768_1000655_pt1 | contig 21846 bp, 36 predicted proteins | sample AntAceMetag02UK1_FD_184760 | JGI IMG/M metagenome (GOLD analysis project Ga0208768, IMG submission 184760) | Saline lake microbial communities from Ace Lake, Antarctica - Antarctic Ace Lake Metagenome 02UK1 (SPAdes) (version 2) | ecosystem: Environmental > Aquatic > Non-marine Saline and...
GAACCGCGAAGCCCGTATATAGCGCAGCGGTTCTTGGCCCGTGGGTGCTTAGCCCCAATCCTTTTGGCCGCCATCGGCCTTGGCCTCTGCATAGCCTGCCAGGTATGCCTTGATCTCGGACGTGGTCATCTTGGCTTCGGGCACAAGATCGCTGGTGTGCGTGCCGCCGACAAAGTAATGCGGCGCGCATGGCCGGCCATACCAGAAGTCCGCCCGGCCCCGGTCGAATGGTCCGCCGTGGCGTTCGTCGTACTTTGCTTTTGTGGTCGTGGTCATGGTTCTTTCCTCTCTTTGCTGTCGCGCATGGTGCACGGGATGCCAGCCCCTTGCGGGGCTGGTCACCGGTACATCATGCGTCCTGCAGGTACTCGGCAGGCGTCGGCACCTTGCGCGTGTCGTATGCCACCTGCCATTCAGGATCAGCAGCGACGAGCGTACCATAGCGCCGGACCTCGCTTGCGTACGTGTCGCCGCCCTCAAAGGATCCAAAGGTCGCGTCAGACTGCGCCCAAACGAACCAGCGCGCATAGGTGTCTTCGTTCTGGACCAGCTTATAGGTCTTGCATACATGCCAGACCATGCCTCCCGCGCGATAGATTGCATAGGGTTGCGTGGCTGGACGGGACTTGCCGAAAGGGTTCTTTGCCATAGTATCAATTCCTTTGTTAAAATGTCTGGTGACATGGCCCCATTGTATCGCACGAACAACGGGGCCACAAGTATTATCGGATCCAAGTAAAGGTGCGCACGTCCGACGTGGTCTTGTGCTGATCGAACGCCGCCTGCCCGTGGATCTTTACATAGGCCGCCTTGGATGGCGCGTTCTCGCGCTGCGTCGTGACCATCTCGGCCATGCCGTGGGCCAGCGCGTCCGCCTTGTGCTGGTCAATCAGCTTGGCGATCGATGCCTGCAGCTCTTTCAGGCTGTCCACGGCTTCCCGTGCGTCCTGGTAGTCTGATACGTCTACGAAAGCTTTGAGCAATGCTGCGTTGTTCATGGTTCTGTTTCCTTTGTTTATGGGGGCGGGGCTTGCGCCCCGCCGGTTGAACTACTCGGACAGCGTCATGTACTGCACGTAGGTGATCAGCGCTTTCCGTGTGCTTTCGTGCGCGTCGCGCGCTTGGCGCACGATGTCTGCGGCCCGGTACCGGTGCGGGTGGCTGTCATCCTTGGCAATGGGATCCAAGATCCGGACCAGCCGCTCAAGATCCGAAACCGTCAGCGTCATGGTGACGGGGATCGATCCGGTGTCTGTGAAGTTGTACTGCATTCGATGTTCCTTTGTTAAAATCGAATCACCTTGATCCGATACACTACGTGTATCAGACGCGGTTGGGTGCCGTCAACAACTAATCAACAACTAATCAACAAGCCGCCCCATCTTTTCTTTCTGTGACATTTATGCCACACCTCGCCCGACCGGGCCGCGCCCGGTCCGGTGCGCCCGCGCCGCCCGCCGCCCGGTCGGGGTAACTGGTGCCCGACCGATCCGGCCATCGGCCCCGACCGCGACCCCCTATCCCCCCTTTTCGGCCCCCGCCCTCGGTGCGCGCGCCCTTTATTCTTGGAAGAATAAAATCACTCAGGCCTATTCACGTTGGGCAACAAGTAGACCACAAGTACCCACACCCCCTATTTGTACGTACAATCGCCGTACAACTTTTGCCCCCAAATTTATGCGCCATATTTTTACGTTCCCGCTTGTTGACACAGTACAATGGTCCGTGTACCAAGGTTCAAGAACCGAGGCTCATGATCCGAGCGCCTAGAGCGCCCTCCGTGCAAGGTCGGCATCACGGTCCTTGGTTCTCTCCTCCTGTCTGCCTCCCAAACTCCCCTCGGCCTTTGCGCCGGGGGGATTTTTGTGTATGATCCGAGCAACGCGGACCTTGAACCTTGAACCTTGGACTCATCATGGCTGACAGAGACTTCTCCCGATTCATTCCCCCTAATTTGCGTCAGCCTTTGCGCGAGGCGGGCGCTGTTGGATATAATGTTTTGGACAACATCATCGGCTTTGACAACGGCGTGGACACGACGGGCGAGCTGCTGGGTGAGTCACTCCGGCGGGATCCTTTTGGTACGGCCAAGGCGATGGGCAGCGGTGTTGTTGAGGGTTTTCAGGAAGCGTATGCTGACCCGGAGGGCACGGTCGATGATCTGATTGCGGGTTTTCAAGAAGCCTATGCCCGCGCCAGTCAGCCGCTGCCAGAGGACGCCACACCGGAGGAGATTGGTCAGCGGACCTCGGACCTCTTTGCTTTATCTGCTGCGATACCCGGCGTGGGGATTCCAGGACGTGTTGTGAAGGGGTCGTTAGATACGGTGGCGGACGCCGCTCAAGTTATGCAGTTAAACCGTTTTATCGACAAAAATGATCCGGGAGCGTTTGGCTTGTCCCCTGCCGCAGGCAGCAACATATTTGTGCCTAATGAGATGGACCTTTCTCTCATGACGCAGAACCCTACGCGTCTTGATTCCGAGATTCTGAACAGTTTGTCGGAAGCTCGTAGGCTATATGATGAGGGTATGCCTGCAGGAACTGTCTTTGAGCGAACAAACGTCATCAACCTGCCGATCAAAGACGTCGATGGAAACATCCTTGGGGTGAGACAAGGGTTTGCAGCAACTGACGAGCAGATGCTTTCTCTCAAGCCTGCGAGAACAACAAACATCGTTGATGTTCCGAGCGACGACATGGGCGGAAGCTCAGGACAGTATGATTTTCTCAACAACCAACGAATCGGGCTTGCAGATGATTTGTCACCGGAGCAGCGCAACTTTGTTCTCCGGCATGAGATGACGCACGACGATCTGCAAACATCCTTTGTGGATAGAGCCGAAGCTGGCTCCAGCCTAGGTGTAGAAGCCCTTAACATAGCCTCTCAAAACAGAACGGGTCAGCTCGATCCACTTTTAACGTACTTCGCAAATCCCGGAGAGAAACTTGCACGGCTGTCACAAGGGGACTACCCGGTTGACACTGTGGCTATGACCGCTCTGCAGGCCCTCAATCCTTATCTAAACAGTGGCAAGCCTCTGCCACGGAGGGGTCTGGATGCTTTGGAAATAGTGAAAGGCAGTATAAATCGTCGCTTCAACCCTGATGCACCCTTCCCAGATCTGTATCTAGGGGTTCCAATGGATTCCAGAAATGCGGTTGTGACAGACCCTAACTACAAGTTCGTGGAGCGAGGTCCGAAGTAGCTTTCTTGTTGACTCCCCACAACCAGCTCAGTACCAAGGTCCAAGAACCAACCACAGGAGAGTGAGAGAGATGGGCGTAGTACCGATGAAGCACGAGGATGATTTCTTCCAGCATAACTCCAAGGCCACTGAGGCGTCGGCCCAAGAGCTGGCTGTATACGTTACGGATCTCGAGGCGATTGACGCGCAGGTCATCGATCTGGGTAGGGAGAAGTCGGACATCTTCACGATTGCCAAGGCGAAGGGCTACAACGTGAAGGCTTTGCGCAAGCTGCTGGCTGAGCGCAAGCGTGACGCTGCAGATCTTTTGGAGGAGAAGCAGGTCATGGAGCTGTACAAAGAGCTCCTGCTTTAGGGTAGAACTTCTGTTGTACCCGTGGTAGTTACCCGCTTAGAGGGTATCATTGTGCCACCAAATACAGAGACGGGCCGTCGGGGAGAGTTCCTGGCGGCTTACATTCTTGAGTCGTATGGCATTGAGTGCCATCACGTGAACCGTCAGGGCGCAGATCTTTGGTGCTTGGTGCACGACCGGGTAGTCACCGTCGAAGTGAAGGCTGCTTCGCAGCCGGCTAAAGACGGCAGGGACGCCAAGACAGGCAGGGTCCGCCATTACAACCACTATCAATTTTTCACTGGCAAGAAGACGGCAGATTTCTCCTGTTTTGTAGCGCTGGATCGCCAGGTCTTGCTGGTCAAGCCAGCAGCTTTGATTGTGTCTGCGACGACGCGCATTTCGGTGCCGGAGTTCAACGAGGCTAATCAAAGAAGGACGATTGAGGAAATGATTAATCCCTGATATAGTGCCTCGAACCTTGGACCTTGGAGTCAGCCATGAAGCCTACCAAAAAGCGTGATCGCCCGAAGCCTTACGACGAGATGTCCACCACTGGAGCTCTGTCTGGCCCCAACCCTGTTGAGCGCTCGTACCGTCCTATTGCTCGGCCCGATCGCCCGATGCGGGACCTTGAAGAGCGCAGCCTGCGGTCACAGGAGCGTGAATCTCGGGACTACGACGATTTCGGCAGTGGTCATCAGGGTCGCCCTGCCAAGAAGTTCGCAGATGGCGGCATGGTCCGCGGCTGCAAGCCCGGTCAGTCTTCGGGCACAAAGTTCAGCGGATCGTTCTAATGGCGGAGCCGACAGCATATGACGCTTTGATCGCAGAGAACGCGGCTCGGGTAGGGATACCCGAGGACGTGTTCCGGCGGCTGATCGCGCAGGAGAGCAACTTCAACCCCTCTGCTGTCAGCAACAAAGGCGCTTCTGGTATTGGCCAAGTCATGCCAGAGACTGCGCGAGATCCCGGTTACGGCGTTCGCCCTCTGGCGGCCGAAGACCTGATGAACCCGGTAGAGAACCTTCGCTTCTCGGCGGATTACCTCGGCGCCATGCTTAATAAGTTCGACGGAAACATGCCTCTGGCACTGGCCGCTTACAACGCAGGACCGGGTGCCGTTATGGAATACGGCGGCATCCCTCCGTTCGAGGAGACTCAGAACTACGTCGAGAAGATCCTTGGCAGCCCCGGTGCAAAGGTACCACCTGAGCGCTCGTACCGCCCTGTTGCTCGACCTGAGGGCAAGGAACAAGCTTCAAACAACTCCTTCCTTGACTCTTTGCCCGATGCTCTGGCATACCTAGACTTGTCTGGAATGATGGAGACTCCGCGGACCCAGATGCTGGATTCATCTGTTCGTCGGCCTGCCGCAGGAAGTGGGACACGAGCACTGAAGCAGATGGGCCTCGCCAGTTTGGGCTGATGCAATACGAACACTTCTCAACGAATCGCCTGCGCGACATCCTGCAGCTAGGGATCGCGATGCAGGAGGAGAGCGACTATGTCGCTGTGCAGTTCGACATCGAACAGTCGGCCCAGTCCATCATACGGATGGTGATCGACAATCCTGCAGGATTCGGGGCGCTGGCGTACGACGGCGACAAGGCCGTGGGCATGATCGCAGGTTCGGTCTCCCCCTACTTCTTCAGCAAGGGCGCGTTGGCCAGCGATTTCGTCTGGTACGTTCTGCCCGAGTACCGAGGTTCACGGACCGCGGTCAAACTGCTCAAGATGTTCAGCAGCTGGGCTGTTGAGCGCGGGGCCTCGGAGCTTTACATGGGCGTCACAACCAATGTCCACGCAGCGCGGACCGGGGAGCTCTTGCAGCGGCTCGGGTTTGAGCATGTCGGCGGCAACTACAGAAAGCGGCTGAATGTCGGATCTTGACGCGCTGCCAGACGACGTACTTCGGCAGATCTTGGCTCTGACGCAGGCCAAGAAGAAGCTTGATATACGCGAGATGGCGACGGACAGCTTTATGGTGTTTGCCAACCACGTCTATGAGAACTTCATCGAGGGCGAGCATCACCGGATTATTGCTGAAAAGCTGGAGCGCGTGGCGCGTGGCGAGCTGAAGCGGCTGATCATCAACATGCCTCCGCGTCATTCCAAGTCTGAGTTCGCGTCCTTTCTGATGCCCGCTTGGTTCTTGGGCCGGAACCCGAAGCTCAAGATCATTCAGGCCACCCACAACACCGAGCTGGCCGTTCGGTTTGGCCGCAAGGTCCGAGATTTGATCGACGACCCGCAGTACAAAGAGATCTTCCCGAACACCAACCTCAAAGAGGACAACAAGGGTGCGGGCAAGTGGGGCACAGACAAGGGCGGCGAGTACTTTGCTGCTGGTGTTGGCGCCGCTGTCACCGGCCGTGGTGCGGATTTGTTCATCATCGATGACCCGCACTCGGAGCAGGACGCAATGAGCGAGAGCGCGTTTGATAACGCGTACGAATGGTACACCTCGGGTCCTCGTCAGCGTCTGCAGCCGGGGGCTTCTATCATCTTGGTCATGTGTATGACAGGGGACACCCCTGTGCTTATGGCCGACGGCGTAGAAAAACCTCTTAGGGATGTGCGACCCGGAGATATAGTTGTCACCTACGATAAAGGGCGGTTAAGCACCGCAAAAATAAACAACTGGCAGTCAAGTGGTGTTGACTCGGTCTTTAAGGTACTGACACAATCTGGCAGAACACTTCGAGCGAACGAGAGGCACCCGTTTCTCGTCAAAGAAGAAGGGACCGTAAAATGGGTCAAGCTGCGAGATCTGAGCCCGGGGATGGAACTTGTATCACTTCGGGATGCAACAGGCCTTCTAGGGCAGAAACAAAACCGGGGCTTTGCTCGGCATGCCAAAGCCGAGAGTCTTACCACCGGAAAAACCCAAACGCCCCTCGCCGCGAGCTGGGGCATCATGGGAAGTGGATCGGTGTTGAATGCGCAGTTGATCATTGCTCAAGCCCAGTATCTGCGAAAGGTTTGTGCCGATCTTGCTACAATAAAAGAAACCAGCGCAAAAAAGACCCGCTACACGCCCGCGCGCATCGCATTAAGCATCGCTACGGAATTACTCTTGAGCAATACGAGGACATGGTTTTCCAGCGAGAAAATCGATGCGATGTTTGCGGGTGCGAACCTGGCGCAAAAAACACTCGCGCTCACTGGGCCGGAAAACTATGTATCGACCACTGCCACGAGACAGGAAAGGTCCGAGGCCTCTTATGCAACGACTGTAACCTTGCCGTCGGGTATGGAAAGAACCCTGAGACACTCCGCTCCGCAGCAAAGTATCTCCAACTTCACAACGGATAGGGTTGTCAGTATTGTTCCGGACGGGGACGAAGAGGTTTTTGACGTTGAGGTAGACCGGACCGAAAACTTCATCGCGAATGGCATCGTCAGCCACAACACGCGCTGGGGTAAGAAGGATCTTACGGGCCGCTTGCTTGCGCAGCAGTCTGCTGATCCGATGTCGGACCAGTGGGAAGTGGTCGAGTTCCCTGCTCTGCTGCCGTCGGGTAACCCGCTCTGGCCGGAGTTCTGGGACAAGGATTCCCTGCTCTCGATCAAGGCGTCGCTTCCTGTTCAGAAGTGGTCCGCGCAGTGGCAGCAGCAGCCTACGAGCACAGGGTCCGCGATCATCCGGCGCGAGTGGTGGAAGGAGTGGGAGAAGGAAAAGATCCCGCCTCTGAAGTACATCATCCAAGCCTACGATACAGCGTTCTCTAAAAAGGAGACGGCCGACTATTCGGCCATCACAACGTGGGGCATCTTTGAGCCGGAGGAGGGGCGCGGCGACAACGTGATCCTTCTGGATGCGCAGCGCGGCCGCTGGAGCTTTCCCGAGCTGAAGGAAGTGGCGTACGAGGAGTGCGAGTACTGGGAGCCGGACATGGTCATCGTGGAGAAGAAGGCCACCGGTGGTCCGTTGATCGACGAGCTGCGTGCGCGGGGCATTCCTGCTATGGGCTTCTCGCCCGGTAGACGCGCGGGCGGCGGTGGTGTAGACAAAACAACAAGAATGCATACTGTCTCCCCTCTGTTTGAGGCCGGAATGGTCTGGGCCCCGAGGGACAAGAAGTTTGCAGACGAGGTCATAGAAGAGATCGCTTCATTTCCGAATGGTGAACATGACGATTATTGTGATAGTATGACCTTGGCTTTGATGCGTTTCCGCCAAGGTGGTTTCGTTCTGATACATGAAGAGGAGCAGCTTGATTTCGGTGATCAGGTGCCTCGCAAACGGGAGTACTACTGATGGCGCTACCTCCACAGGCCTTCGGCAACATGGTCGAGCGACGGGAAGGTCCTGTCGATATGCAGGACGGGCTCGGTGTTGATGTTCCCGTGAATGGCCCCGAAGACTTTGCGGGCGGCGCACAGGTAACTCAGATGGACGACGGCGGGGCTTTGGTCGAAGCGCTGTCCGGGATGATGCCAGAGGGCATGACAGAAGAAGAACTGATCCCGTTTGATTCCAACCTCGCTGATTTTCTAGAAGACGACACGCTGGGCGAGATCGCCAGCGATCTGGTTGGCGCCTACGAGGACGATCTGTCTTCGCGTCAGGACTGGGAAGAGACCTACACCAAGGGTCTTGACTTGCTGGGCGTGCAGTCTGTTGAACGCTCCACACCGTTTGAGGGCGCATCGAGCGTCACGCACCCGCTGATCGCGGAAAGCGTCACCCAGTTTCAGGCGCAGGCATACAAAGAGATCCTGCCATCGGGTGGCCCTGTGAAAACGCAGGTCCTCGGCAAGCACACCCCTGAGCGCCTCGAGCAGGCACAGCGGGTCAAGGACTACATGAACTACCTGATCATGGACCGGATGGAAGAGTACGATCCAGATACCGATCAGATGCTGTTCTATCTCCCGCTCTCGGGGTCCACGTTCAAGAAGCTCTACTTCGACAACATCAAGCAGCGTCCGGTGGCCAAGTTCGTCCCGGCGCAGGACGTGGTCGTGCCATACGCTGCATCTGACCTGATCAGCAGTCCGCGGATCACGCACGTTCTGAAGATGTCCGACAACGAGGTGCGCAAGCTTCAAGTTTCGGGGTTCTACCGCGACGTAGAGCTGACCTCGGGCGGGGCGGAAGACGAAGATCAGGTCCGTGAAAAGGTGAACGAGATCCAAGGCATCTCGCGGTCCTCGTACAGCGACGACACGCGGGTCATCCTGGAGATGCATGTCGAGCTCGATCTCGATGGGTTCGAGGACATGGGCGAAGACGGGGAGCCCACGGGCATCAAGCTTCCGTACATCGTGTCGATCGACGAGGGCAGCAATCAGGTCCTCGCGATCCGCCGCAACTATGTGCAGGAAGACCCAACGCGCTCAGCTGTACAATATTTTGTACATTACAAATTCCTGCCAGGTCTTGGGTTCTACGGCTTTGGCCTGACCCACATGATCGGCGGCCTCGGCCGGGCGGCCACGAGCATTCTGCGCCAGCTCATCGATGCTGGGACCTTGGCCAACCTACCCGCTGGTTTCAAGGCGCGCGGCATACGTGTAGCTAATAGCGACGAGCCACTGCAGCCCGGCGAGTTCCGCGACATCGACGCCCCGGGCGGCAGCATCCGAGATGCGATTATCCCACTGCCGTACAAAGAGCCGTCGGCCACCTTGGCCCAGCTTCTTGGTGCGTTGGTCGATGGCGGTCGTCGGTTTATCTCGCTCGCTGACAACCAAGCCCAGAACATGGGGCAGGAACAGCCTGTCGGAACAACCGTTGCTCTGCTTGAGCGCGGGATGAAAGTTCTGTCTGCGATCCACAAGCGTCTGTACTATGCGCAGCGTCAGGAGTTCAAGATCCTCGCACGGATCATCGGCGAGCACATGCCTGCCAGCTATCCGTACGAAGTTGACGAAGCCTCGCAGCAGATCAAGACGCAAGACTTCGACGGCCGCGTGGACGTCCTGCCGGTCAGCGATCCAAACATCTTCTCGATGGCTCAGCGCGTGGCGCTGGCTCAGGAGCAGCTGCGACTGGCGCAGAGTAATCCTGAGATGCACAATCTGCACGCCGCGTACCGTCGGATGTATCAGGCTCTGGAAGTGCAGAACATTGACGATATCCTGCCGCAACCACAGCAACCACAGCCGATGGACCCCGTCATGGAGAACGGCCGGGCTCTGGTGGGCACTCCGCTGCAGGCATTCCCTGATCAGCAGCACGACGAGCACATCAAGGCGCACGTAGCGTTCTACAAGCTGCCTCTGGTACAGGCGACACCGCATGCGCTTTTGGCCATTACAGCGCACATCATGGAGCACGTTGCGTTGTTTGCGAGACAGCAGATGATCGAGCAGACACAGCAGCTCATCCAGCAGATGCAGATTGCGGTGCAGTCTGGCGCCATGGACGCGCAGCAGGCCCAGCAGCAAATCATGCAGGCGCAGGCCGCATTGCAGGACCCCAAGCACTCAGCAGATTACGCAGCTCTTCTGCAGCGTCAGATCTTTGAGCAGCTGGTGCCTGAGCTTACACCGCCGCAGCCGGACCCAATGGGTGACCCACTGGTGCAAATCCGCAATACTGAGCTCCAGCTCAAGCAGCAGGAACTCATGCAGGACGGCCAGATCGATCAGGCCAAGCTTCAGCTTGATCAGGCCAAGATTGCGCAGAAGGCCGCGGGCGAGGCCGCGCGTCTCGAGTTGCAGGAGCAGATTGCTGACGACCGCAACGAAGTGAACCGCGATCGGATCTCTGCACAGATGCAAATGGCGCAACAACGCAACCAAGGAGGTCAGTGATGCCGCTCAAGACAGGTAAGTCCCAAGAGGCAATCTCATCCAACATCGGTACCCTCCGCGACGAGGGGCGCCCGCAAAAGCAGGCGGTTGCCATTGCTTTGTCCAAGGCGGGGAAAGCACAGAAAAAGGCTGGCGGCGGGATCATCTCTTCGTTCAGCCGCATTGCAAAACCACAGATCTTCCGGGGGACCTTCTAATGCCTACTCTTACCATCACGTTTGGGGAAATGACCCCTGTCGACAAGTACGAGGAAAAGGAAGGCGGCGCGCGCTGCCCTCTTCCGACGCAGGACCCTGATCTGAACGCCAAGAACAAGGAGAGCGCTGCTGAGACGGCAGATTACCGCAATCCGTCGGAAGACGGCAGCCTTGTCTCGGGAGAGGTCTGCGGCACTTGCGCGGCTTACAACCAGACCGAGGACGTTCTCGACTGCATCGACGACGAGTCAGGGGATCTGGGATACTGCCAGCTGTTAAAATTTGTGTGTTCATCCGATCATGTGTGTGATAAATGGGCAACAGGTGGTCCGATCACAAGTGACATAGAAGACAGCTACAACGAGAACCTATGATGGATGTAGTGGATTTCGCGTCACATGTGTACAAACTACTGCGCCGCCGCGAGGACGACATAAAAGAGTGCCTCGCCGCGGACGGTCTTCCCAACTGGGAGGAGTACAAGAAACTGGTTGGAGAGCTTCGGGGCCTCTCCTACGCATCCAGTGAAATCAAAGCCCTGCTGGAGAGACACGCTGACTATGACGAAGACACTTTTTCTTCCTGACCACGTCGCGCAGAAAATCAAATCCGACCGAGGGGGAGAGTCAACACCTCTCCCTGCTGCCACGGACGAAGATTCTCTAAACAAGGCGTACGTAGACGCGGCTGACCGCGTCCTTGATCCCGCCCTTCTTGAAAAACCACTGCTTGACCGCCTGCCCCAACCAACGGGCTGGCGGATTTTGGTCATGCCGTATCAAACGGCTGTCCAGACAAAAGGTGGTTTGTTCATCCCGGACGAGATCCGAGACCGTGAGACGGTGGCCACTGTGGTGGCCTATGTGCTCAAGGTAGGCCCGCTTGCCTACAGAGATCCCAACAAGTTTGGCCCGGACCCAGAGCCGTGGTGCAAGCAGGGTGATTGGGTCTGCATTGGCCGGTACGCCGGTTCCCGGTTCAAGATCGACGGCGGCGAGATTCGCGTCCTAAATGACGACGAAGTAATCGCGACCGTTCTTGAGCCCACTGACATCAAAACCGTTTAAGGAGAATCCTATGTCTGAAGAACAAGAGGATCTCGGCCAAGAGATCATTATTGAGCAGGAGGGAGGAGACGAAGATGAAGATCAAAAAGTCTCTGTGGACTCCGGCGAAGGCGACGAGAGCGAACTAGAGACCTACAGTAAGGGTGTCCAGAAGCGTATTTCTCGCCTGACAGAAAAGTTTCGCAAGGAAGAGCGCGACCGCGAAGAGGCTGTTCGCTTCTCTCAGCAGCTTCTGCAGGAAAAGCAGCAGCTCGAGGGGCGTCTCAAGCAGCTCGACAGCGGGTACTTGAATGAGTACGGCGCGCGTATCGAAGCGCAGATCACCTCGGCTCGTCGCAACTACAAAGACGCGTACGAGGCGGGCGACACGGATCGCATGATCGAGGCCCAAGAGGCTTTGGCCCGGGCAAGCTCTGACAAGGAGCGCTACGATCTTGCAAAGCGGCGTGCGGACCAGCGGGTAGAGACGGCACCGGTTGAGACGCAGCAGTACCAGCAGCCCGCACGGCAGCAACAGCAGCAGGCGCCGCAGGCGCAGGTTGACCCAAAGGCTCAGGGCTGGGCTGAGAAGAACACGTGGTTCGGTCAGGACGAAGTCATGACCTATGCCGCGTTTGGTATCCATCGCAAGTTGGTCGAGGAAGAAGGATTTGACCCGCAGAGCGATGACTACTATAGTGAGATTGATCGTCGGGTTCGTACGGAGTTTCCGCACAAGTTCAAGACGGCCAACACATCGGGGAAAAGTCAGGTCGCTCCCGCTGGCTCTTCGGCATCCCGCAGCACGAACAAACAGGGGCGCAAGACCGTGAGGCTATCACCGTCGCAGATCGCCATTGCTAAAAGGCTCAATGTTCCTCTCGAGGAATACGCAAAGTACGTAAAGGATTAATCTGATGACTGAGAACACTCGCACACCACGGTCCGCTACCACGCGTGAAGAAACCACGCGCCGTAAACCATGGGCACCGCCCAGCCACCTTGCTGCACCAGAAGCCCCTGCGGGTTATGTGCATCGCTGGATTCGAATTGCTATGCGCGGCGAAGAGGACAAGATGAATGTCCACTCCAAGCTGCGTGAAGGATGGACCCCCGTCCGCGCCGATGAGTATCCAGACTATGAGGCTCCGACGATCGACGATGGTCGTTACTCGGGAATCATTGGCCAAGGTGGCCTGATGCTGTGTCGTATTCCTATCGAAACTGCTCACGAACGATCCGCGTACTACGGGCTCCGGACCCGCGAACAGATGCAGGCTGTCGATCAGGACTTAATGAAGGAGTCACATCCTTCGATGCCGATTCATCAGACTCGGCAGAGTAAAGTCTCATTCGGTGGACGTGGGTCCTCCGACTAACAGCAAAAGGAGCTGAAAATGGCCAATATCAATGGCGCATTCGGTCTTCGTCCCATCGGCAAGGTGGGTCAGAATACCAACAGCACCGGTTCGACCGAGTACCGTATCGCCGCAGGCAATACAAACGCGATCTATCAGGGTTCCCCTGTCATCCCACTTGCAGCCGGTGTCATCGACATCGTTGGTGCAGCAGCGGGCGGCACGGTAGGTCTGTTGGGCGTGTTCCAAGGCTGCGAGTACGTTTCGGCAACAACCGGTAAGAAGGTCTGGTCCAACTACTGGCCCGGGTCTGGTGCAGACACAAACTTCCCTGTCAAGGCGTTCGTCTACGACGACCCAGCACAGCTGTTTGTTGTCGCAACATCCAACGTGGTCGCAGCAGCGAACACAGAAGCAGAAGTCCGCGCGGCAATTTTTGCCAATGCGAACTTTGCTCTGGCCACATCGGGCGTCGCCACCACAGGTATCTCGTCGGCTACGCTCGACCTGAACACCATCGCCACTACCAACACGCTGAACCTGCGCATCATGGGTATCCAAGAGGATCCTGAGAACGCCGACTTCACCGCAGCTGGTATCCCTGTAATCGTGCGTTTGAACAACCACTTCAATTCGTCGAATGGCGCAATTGCTGGTGGCACTGTTTCGACGACCGGCGTGTAAGGAGGACTAGCACATGGCAATCTCTCGCGCACAACTTGCGAAAGAACTCGAGCCGGGCCTTAATGCCCTGTTCGGAATGGAGTATGGTCGCTACGAAAACCAGCACTCTGAAATCTTCACCACTGAGTCATCGGATCGTGCATTCGAGGAAGAAGTTATGCTGTCGGGCTTCGGCGCGGCGCCTAACAAATCCGAGGGTTCTGCGATCAGCTTCGATGACGCCAACGAAGCGTACACTGCTCGCTACAACCACGAAACGGTTGCACTTGCATTCTCGCTGACTGAAGAAGCGATCGAGGATAACCTCTACGATCGTCTCGGTTCTCGTTACACCCGTGCACTGGCTCGCTCCATGGCACACACCAAGCAGGTCAAAGCTGCTGCCGTCCTGAACAACGCCTTCACTGGCGGCGCTTTGGCTGGTGGTGACGGCAAGGCACTGTGCGCAACGGACCACCCACTGACTTCGGGCGGCACCTTTGCAAACACTCCTAGCGTTGCGGCCGACTTGAACGAGACCTCGTTGGAAGACGCACTGATCAACATCGCTGGTTTTGTTGATGAGCGCGGCCTGAAGGTTGCTCTCCGCGGTCTGAAGCTCATCGTCCCGCGCCAACTGCAGTTCATCGCAGAGCGTCTGATGGTTTCGAACCTGCGTGTTGGCACTGCTGACAACGACGTGAACGCGCTCCGCTCCATGGGGATGCTGCCAGAAGGGTACACAGTCAACGACTTCTTGACTGACCCTGATGCATTCTTCATCAAGACGGACGCACCACGCGGCTTCATCCACTTCGAGCGGACACCACTGTCCACTGGAATGGAGGCTGACTTCGATACGGGCAACATGCGTTTCAAAGCGCGTGAAAGGTACTCATTCGGATTTTCTGATAGTCGTGCCGTGTTCGGTTCTCCGGGCTCCGCCTAATAAAAACAAGGACTTAGGTCCGATGAACCCCCGCTTCGGCGGGGGTTTTTTTTGTGGTTGCAGTCTATTTAATTAGACCTTATACAAAAGGGTATCAATCATAGGGGATGTAACGATGAGAGAGTCGGTAATTTATTGGATAAAAAACAAGGTAAACGGAAAGTTTTACGTAGGTAGTACCACCCAGAGGTATGTCAGGTGGAAGACCCACCGTGGAAAACTGAACGGAAACAGGCACCACTGCAAGCATCTCCAAGCGGCTTGGAACAAGTACGGCTCGGATGCGTTTGATTTCAAGGTGGTTGAAAAGGTTGTGGAAGAGGCGTTGTTGCAAGAAGCCGAGGACCGGTGGCTGATCAAACATGTTGGAAAGCCTTACTGCTATAACCACGGGCTGCGGTCAGGTGCGCCTTGGCGGGGCGGGGACAAGGAGAACCATCCTCGATACGGAGCCAAGCTAACCGACGACCAAAAGCAGGTTATCCGCGAAGCAACTCTCAAGCAGTGGAAGACCGCAGACCCCCGGACAGGGTGCAAGCACAGCGAAGCGGCCAAGCAGCTAATCAGCACCAAGGTCCAAGCTGCGTTGGCCGAGGGCCGAGGCGGGAGGTTTATCCCCACTGAGGAGACAAGGCAGAAGATGTCGGATGCCCAGAAGGGTAACAGTTACGCCAAGGGTCACGTTCGTAGCGAGGAGCACTGCCAGAAGATATCTGAGGCCATGCAGGGGAACCAGAACTGGCTGGGAAAGAGCCACAGTGAGGGGTCCAAGGCAAAGATGGGGCAGCCTGTCCGGATGATCTCGCCGACGGGGGAGATCACCGTGTTTCCTCGAACGACGGCTATTAAAGAGGAGTTCGGTATTTTTCTGCCAACCATCCAGCGATCTGTACGCTCTGGAAAACCGTTGGCCAAAGGCCCGTACAAGGGGTGGCGTTTCGAGTACGTATAAGCTTCTGCACATCGGATCGCCTCTTTCTTTTTGTTCGCAGCTCGTATACTCTATGGGCATCCCTGACAGCCGCGCGGTGCGGCTGACATTTGCCACGACAGGAGATCCTCATGGCTAACACGACCTTCACAGGCCCAGTACGTTCCGAAAACGGCTTTCAATCCGTTACCAAGGACGCAACCACCGGCGCAATCACCACCAACGCTACTTACGGCACCAACGCTACAGTCACCGGCACCCTGTCCGTGACCGGCGCGGCAACGCTGTCAAGCACTGCAAACGTCATCGTGATCCCCACTTCTGATCCAGCAGTTGCTGGTGCGATCTGGAACGACGGCGGCACCCTGTCTGTATCCGCAGGATAAGGAGATAGCTTATGGCTGGTTCTGACACCAAGAGCACACACGCCCACGGGTCCGGCTTTGTCGTCTTGGGACGGCATCGGATCACCGGTCTGTCGTACATCGGCACGGCGTCTGATGGCTTTCTCGAGATCTTTGACACGGTCGTAGTCCCTGTAGCTGCGACCTACGCGCGCAGTGGGACAACGGTCACGGTCAGCTCAACCGGTCACGGTCTGCAAACAGGTGACACTGTTGGTATCGGGTATAGGCTCGGTACTGGCGGTGAAGCTCGATCCGGCAACTATGTAATCACGGTCACTACGGCCAATGCTTTTACCATAGTGGACATAAACAGCGGCACTATTTCGGGTAGCCCTGTTTGCACATATGTGAGCGGTGGTGGCGGATGGATTTTTAGCACAGAAGTGTCCGCGTCGGACATTTTTGCGAACGTCCTCTCCGTTCCGGGAGATGGCATGCTTGTTAAAAACGGCACCTACGCCAATATGACCAACGTCGACTCTGCTAACTTCTTCTACAACTAGGTGGGGTCATGGATCCGGCGTCCGTCACCCTCGCCATAGGCGCAGCCAGCAAGGCGTTCTCGATGCTCAAGCGTGGGTTCGAGATCGGCCGCGATATTGAGTCTATGCACGGCGACATCCAGAAGTGGATGGGTGCGTCGGCGCAGATTTCAGCGATTGAGAAGGCTACGAAGAATCCCGGCATCGTCGCGCGGCTCCTGACAGGCTCCGACAACATTGCGGCGATGGCTACGCAAGCGGTCCTGGCACGCAAGCAGATCGAGGCGCAGCGCTACGAGCTGAAGGTGTGGGTGTCGATGACCTACGGCATGGGAACATGGGAAGAGATACTCCGCACTGAAGGCCAGTTGCGCAAGCAGCGGCAGGCAGCGGTTGAGCAGCAGCAAGCATTCTTTGCAAAAGTCTTCCTCGGCGCCACGCTTTTTGCTACTGTCGGCATAGGCGGCGGGCTGCTGTACTTTTTTGCAATGTTTTTGAAGGACCTGCAACAATGAAAAACCTGACGGCAATACTCGGGGCGGTGGCCCCCACGCTTGCAACCGCGATAGGCGGCCCGCTGGGCGGCATGGCGATTAAGCTGGTGGCCGACAAGCTGGGTCTCCCTGAGTCAACCTTGGAAGCGGTCGAGGCTGCGGTAACAAACGCCACACCGGCGCAGCTGGCTGAAATCAAAAAGGTCGAGGCGGACTTCAAGGTCAGCATGAAACAGCTGGACGTGGACTTGGTCAAGATCGCTTCTGCCGACCGTGACAGCGCGCGCCGCCGCCATGCTAGCGTCAAAGACATGACACCTACCGTCCTCGCCGTCGGTACGCTGCTTGCGTTCTTTGGCTACGTGGGCGCAGTGACGTTCATCGACCACGGTGCCGATCTTGGCCTCATTAACGTCGCTGTGGGCTGGTTGGGTGGTAGCGCATCTGCTGTCATCTCCTTCTACTTCGGCGCCAGCAACACAACGGAGAAAAACACATGAGCTTTAGACTTTCAGAGCGCAGCCTGAGCCACCTACAAGGTGTCGACGAGCAGCTCGTCGCAACGGTAAAGCTGGCGATACTGCTGACGAAGACTGACTTCGGTGTGATCTGCGGTATTCGCACGATGGAAGAGCAGCGGGCACTGGTCGCCAAGGGCGCAAGCAAGACCATGCGCTCCAAGCACTTGGACGGCAAGGCCGTTGACCTGATGGCCTACATCGGTAGCCGTGGTTCGTGGGAACTGAACCTGTACGACGATCTTGCTGACGCTATGCAGGAAGCAGCTGTAGAGACCGGCGCTGTCCTGCGCTGGGGCGCCGCGTGGCACATCCCGGACATCCGCGACTGGGATGGATCGATGGAAGACGCGATGAACTCGTACGTGGACCTGCGCCGCAGCGAGGGCAGGCGTCCGTTCATTGACGGCCCCCATTTTGAGCTGGCCTGACCGAGGGGAAGTGTGATGGCGAAGTCTCCAGCGTGGCAGAGAAAAGCCGGGCAGGACCCAACCGGTGGCTTGAATGCCAAGGGCCGGGCGTCCGCCAAAAAGCAGGGGATGAACCTCAAGCCGCCTGCTCCGAACCCGAAGACCAAGAAGGACGCAGGCCGGAAGAAAAGCTTTTGCGCCCGGACGGGCGGAATGCCCGGTCCGATGAAGGACGAAAAAGGAAAGCCGACACGTAAGGCGCTATCGTTGAAGAAGTGGAACTGCTGATGGGAAGCGTACAACTCACGCATGAAGAGCTCGAGGCAATGCTCGACCGCGCTGCCAAGCGAGGTGCGAGGGCCGCGCTGCAAGAGCTTGGTCTCCACGACGAGAACGCCCCGCGGGATCTTGACGAGCTGCGCGGACTGTTGTCTGCTTGGCGGGAGACGCGGACCACGATGCGCCAGACTGTGGTACGGATGGCAACAACTGGCGCGCTAATGTTTATTGCGGCCGCGATCTGGATGTCTTTCAAAGACAAGGTAGGACAGTAAGATGAATCGTGGTAATATGTCGAAGCAAATCACGGAGGTTCCGATGAAGAAGTCTATGGGTATGAAGATGGGCGGCAAGGTCAAGACCGGCTACAAAAAGGGTGGCAAGGTCAAGATGGCCAAGGGCGGCAGTGTGGACCAGTCCATGTGCAGCCCTCGCAAGCAGATGGCGATGGGGAAGATGAAGTAATGGCTAAGAAACCCGGTTTGTACGCCAACATCGCAGCTAAGAAAAAGCGCATCGCCGCAGGGTCGGACGAGAAGATGCGGAAACCCGGCAGCAAGGGCGCGCCTACCAACAAGGCGTTCCGAGAGTCTGCTAAGACGGCGAAGAAAAAATGACAACGTCCGGCAGCCGAGACTTCAACCTCGACATCGCGGAAGCGATCGAAGAGGCGTATGAGCGCATTGGTAAAGAGGTGCGCACAGGCTACGACGCGAAGACGGCGCGCCGGTCGTTGAACCTGATGTTTGCAGAGTGGGCCAACCGCGGCCTGAACCTGTTCACCGTGACCCAAGACACGCTGACCCTGACGCAGGGTGTATCGCAATACACGCTTGCACCGGACATCGTCGATATTCTGGACATGGCGCTGCGCCGCAGCGGCACGGACATCGAGATGGTGCGCATCAGCCGCTCCGACTATCTGGACTTTCCGAACAAGACTGATCAGGGGCGACCCTCGCAGTTCTTCTTTGACCGCCAGATCTCGCCGGAGATCAACCTCTGGCAAACTCCGGAGAACTCCACGGACCAGCTGGTGTACTACTACGTGCGCCGGATCGAGGACGCAGGAGCGCTGACGAACACCACGGGCATCCCGTTCCGTTTTTACCCGTGCATGGTGGCCGGGCTGGCATACTACTTGGCCATCAAGCGCGCACCTGAGCGGGTGCAGATGATGAAGTCGATCTACGAGGAAGAGTTCCAGCGCGCCGCGATGGAAGACGAGGACCGAGTGCCGCTCATCATGCGGCCGAGCGGTAGATACCTGAGGGTCTAATGGCTTTTGCTTCCGAGAAGAATGCTTACGGGATTTCGGACCGCTCCGGGTTCCGCTACCGGCTGCGCGACATGCGCAAGGAGTGGACGGGTGCGCTTGTTGGCGCTGACGAGTTCGAGGAAAAGCACCCGCAGCTCACCCCGTCCCGGCACAAGTCGGATCCGCAGGCGTTGCGGAATCCACGGCCCGACGGCCCTGAGACCCTCAAGGTCTTCGTTGGCGTCCCGACGGTAGAAGCGCCTCGCCTTCAGAGCGTTCGTATGATAGGCAAGGCTGGACAAGTTACGGTGGTGACGACATGAGCTTTACATATGGCCAGTTGAAGCAGGCCGTCATTGACTACACGGAGAATGACGAAAGCAGTTTCGTCACCAATATCCCGTTGTTCATCAGGCAGGCCGAAGAGCGCATCCTCAAGCAGGTGCAGCTGAGCCTGTTCCGCAAGAACGCCACGGCGTTCACCGACAACGGCAATCCGTATCTGGCGGTGCCTGCGGACTTCTTGGCGCCGTACTCACTGAGCATCCGCACTGATGTGGGTGGAGCGAAAGAGTTCTTGGACTTCAAGGACATCTCGTTCCTGCAAGAGTACACGCCCTCGCAGTCGACCACCGGCGAACCGAAGTACTACGGCCAGTTTGACGTGGACTACTTCCTGCTGTCCCCGACGCCGGATGCGATCTACACAATGGAGCTGCATTACCTGTACCGGCCGCAGAGCATCACGGAGCTGGCTGACTCGGGCACGACGTGGCTGGCCACGAACGCTCCGATGGCCATGCTGTATGGGTCTCTGATCGAGGCGTACATCTACATGAAGGGCGAGCAGGACGTGCTGGCCGGATATGAAAAGCGCCTGCAAGAGTCCATTGTCGGCATCAAGCTGCTGGGCGAGGCCAAGGAAACAACGGACCAGTATCGCACTGGCCAAGTGATTAGGGCGAAGCAATGAGTTTGGGTTTCATGAACATTGGCGCCGTGGGGGTTCGAACAACCAGCGGCCGCGGATTTAGCACTGAGGAGCTTGCGCAGCAGGCGGCCCAGAAGATTGTCAGCGTTTCGGAAACCGCGCACCCCGCACTGCGGGAGCAAGCCGTGGCGTTCCAAAAGCAGATTGCTGTTGTCGTAGAGCAGTATATGAAACAAACGGTTCGCAGTGACCGCACAACAGTGTATAATGCGCTGACGGACGCAGGCCATCCTGAACTGGCCGAACTCATAAGGGGACTGTGAGGTGGACTATGTTGCTGTCTATGACGAACTGATCGAGCGCGCAGTCTGAGCGCATGAAACTGTGGTGGCAAGAAAGAAAAGCCGCCGCCCTAACTGATGGAGGCTCCCCGTGAGTTTTTCTGGAAATTTCCTTTGCACATCCTTCAAGCAGGAAATCCTGCAAGCTGTGCACAACTTCACGACATCGACCGGCGACACGTTCAAGCTGGCGCTGTATAACAACAGTGCTTCGTTTACGGCTGCGACCACGGCCTACACGGCCACGAACGAGGTTGCGAACTCCGGCTCTTACGCTGCAGGCGGCGGTGCGTTGACCAACGTCACGCCCACGACGAGCGGCACCACGGCGTTCACGGATTTCGATGACCTGACCTTCACCTCGGCCACGATCACGGCGCGCGGCGCGTTGATATACAACGACACCGCTGCTGGCGATCCAACCGTTGCTGTGCTGGACTTTGGTGCCGACAAAACGTCGACCGCCGGTGACTTCCAGATTGTCATGCCTACTGCTGACGCTTCTACGGCGATCATAAGAATAGCTTGACATGAAGCGGTGCGTTTCTTGCGAGGCGGAAAAGCCGTTTGGAGAGTTCTACCAAAGAAAGGACTCTCCGGACGGTTACCGAAATGATTGCAAGGAGTGCCGCAGGGCGGCTTCTACCCGCGTGTACAACTTTGACGTAGAGCGACAAAAAGCTACGCGCAAAGCCTACTACAGGCGACAAGTGGCCCAAGACTCGGACTACAGCCTTAAAAAATACTGGGCGGATGTTGATCGGTCTAGAGAGCTGAATCGGCTGTACTACCAAAAGGATCGCAAGAACCGTATCCAAAAAGCTGTTGCATACGCCAAGGCCAACCCGGCTAAGGCGAACGCGACGAAAAAGAAGTACAAGTTAGCAAAAAGAAACGCCTGCCCGCCGTGGGTGTATTCTTCTAGTGAACTTTGCGAACAAATACGGTATTTCTACGAGGAGGCAAGTCGCCTTGCTGAGTTAACAGGGGTCTCTTACCACGTAGATCACATCGTCCCCTTGCAGGGTGAAGCCATTTGCGGTCTGCACGTGCCATGGAATCTGCAGGTTTTGACGGCCTCCGAAAACTGCAGCAAACAAAACCGGTTGGTTGGGGAGTCTTGGTGACTTGTCTGCAGAAAGCGAGGTGATCGGCCATGGCAAACATAACGGGCTGGAGCCGCGGCACATGGTCTGAGGGCGCGTGGAGCGAGGCCGTACCGGTAACGGTTACGGGCCTTTCTGCCACGGCCTCTCCGGGAACGCTTTCTGT